>Ga0137438_1000271_pt1 | contig 10453 bp, 4 predicted proteins | sample EasRivERMGT157_2_FD_102327 | JGI IMG/M metagenome (GOLD analysis project Ga0137438, IMG submission 102327) | Soil microbial communities from meander-bound floodplain in the East River, Colorado, USA - East River MetaG ERMGT157_2 | ecosystem: Environmental > Terrestrial > Soil > Floodplain ... | reverse complement strand
GACCCAGGCCGCGTTCTGGACCCGCGCCGGTGAGACCCTCGCCGACATCGGCAGGATCGACGAGGCCGTCCAGCGGTTCGGCAAGGCCGACGCCGCGTTCCCCGGGCACGTCCCCGCGCTCGAGGGCTGGCGCCAGGCCGCGCTCAAGGGCCAGCTGTGGGTCGACGTCGCCGAGGCCGCGACCCGCCAGGCCGCCGGCGCCGACGGCAAGCAGCGCGCGGCGCTGCACCACTTCGCCGGCGTCGCGCTGATGGACAAGGCGCTCGCGGGCGAGCAAGCGGTGGCGGCGTTCCGCCGCGCGCTCGAGGCCGATCCCGAGCATCGCGACGCGTTCCTGCGCCTGCGGATCCTGCTCGAGGAGGACGCCAACCACGACGAGCTGGCGAGCCTGCTCGCGCTCCGGCTCGCGGTCGAGACCGAGCCCGGCGCCAAGATCGAGCTGCACCGCGCGCTCGCCGAGCTCCACCGCAACTTCCTGTCGGACCGCGACACCGCGAAGGACCACTACCGCGCGATCCTCGACGCCGATCCCAACGATCTGCGCGCGCACGCCGCGATCGCGGACATCGCGTGGGAGCAGGGCAGCTGGCAGGAGGCGGCCGACGCGCTGATGGCGCGCGCCCGGCTCGAGCGGGCACCCGAGGTGCTCAAGACGCTGTGCTTCCGGCTCGGCCTGATCTACGCCGATCGGCTGGTCGACGTGCCGATGGCGCTCAAGGCGTTCCAGCGCGCGTTGACCTACCAGCCCGACGACGAGAACACGCTGATCCGGCTCGCCGATCTCGCGACCCAGGTCGGCGAGTGGAAGCTCGCGCTCGGCGCTTGCGAGCGGCTGGTCAAGAACGAGACCGACCCGGATCGCCGCGCGGCCCACCTCCACCGGGTCGCCCGGATCTTCAAGAACGGGTTCGGCGACGCCAAGCGGGCCGAGCGCGCGCTCAACCTGGCGCTCGACGGCGCACCGACCAACGACGAGGCGCTCGCCCAGCTCGTGCAGTTCTACCAGGACGCCAACGACATCACGTCGGTGCGCGTCCACCTGAACCGGGTCGCCGGCGCGATGCGCGCCCGGGTCGCGGCCGATCCGCAGGACGGCGTCGCGTACCGCGTGATCGCGCGCGCGATGTCGGCCCGCGCCGCCGCCAACGTCGCCGGCTCGCTGCCGATCGCCCGCGCCGCCGCCGAGCTGGCCGACCTGCTGGGCGCCAGCGGCGAGCCCGAGCAGCGGCTGCTCGAGGGCGTGCGGCAGGCCGAGGTCGCGCTGCTGACCCGGCCGGAGGCCGACGAGGTGCTGTTCTCGCGCGGCGTGCCCGTCGAGCTGCGCCACATCTTCCAGCTGCTCGGCGACCGGATCGCGAAGCACGTCGGGGTCGATCTGCGGCCCTACGGCGTGACCCGCGGCGATCGCTTGCGGGCGCGCGACAACGCGGTCGCGGCGGTCGCCCAGTCGGTCGCGACCGGGCTCGGGTTCGGCGAGATCGACGTCTACATCTCGAATCGCCAGCCGTGGGTGATGGTCGCCGAGCCGACCAGCCCGCTGTCGCTGGTGATCGGCGGCGCGATCGCGGGCGCGGGCGGCGACACCATCAAGTTCGCGGCGGGCGGCGCGCTCAAGCTCGCGCAGGCCTCGCTGGCGATCCCGGCGCGGCTGCCGATCGACGATCTCGGCGTGCTGGTGCTCGCACTGCTCCGGTTGTTCCAGCCCGAATTCCCGATCACCGACGTCGATCCCGACGCGGTCGCCGCGCAGGCGCAGAAGCTCCGCCGGCTGATCCCGACCAGCCTCATGAACGAGCTCAAGCCGTTCGCGATCGCGATCGATCCCCAGCGGTTCCGCCACGTCGATCTGTCGCGCGATCTCAAGGTCGCCGGGCTGCGCGCCGGGCTGGTGGCCTCGGGCTCGCTCCTGGCAGGGCTGCGCATCCTGTCGTCGCAGGTCGGCGGCGAGCTACCGGACTTCCTGTCCGATCCGGTGGCGCAGGGCCTGATCGCGTTCGCGCTCGGCGAAGACCACGCCGTCGTCGCCCGGTAGCGCACCGTCGTGCACAACGCTTGCGGCGCCGCCTGGTGCGGTCCTTGCTCGTGACCTCGGCATCCGACAGCCATCGGATTCGCTCAGAGGAAGGTCGCGATGTTACAGCCACTCACCGGCAACCGCAGTCTCTGGATCATGACCGGCATCACTTGCCTGGCTACGACAGTAGCCTGTGGTCCCAACACCGCTCCGGAGCTGGCGGCGCCCGGCGATCAGGTGGCGCAGGTCGGGACCGAGCTCACGGTCAACCTCGACGGCACCGATCAGGACGGCGACCACCTGAGCTACGGGTTCCACGCCGCCGATCTCGGCGACCTCGACGGCCACGCCCAGATGACGCAATCACCGAGCGGCGCCGGCGTGTTCCGGTGGACGCCCATGGGCGCCGATGTCGGCCGGCACGCGTTCGACTTCACGGCGTCGGACGGCAACCACACGGCGACGGTGACGATCAGCATCGACGTCCGGTCGGCGATCGGCTCGGCCACCGCGCCGGTGTTTCGCCAGCCGCTCGGCAGCGGCACGACGATCGACATGGTGCAGCAGCAGTGCGTCGACGTCGACATCGTGGTCGATGACCAGGACAGCCCGCGGGTCAAGATCTCGCAGGACGAGCCGGTGATCGACGGCGCCGAGCTGACGGTGCACGACGGCACCACCGCGACCTGGCACTGGTGCCCGACGCGCGAGCAGCAGGCCGAGTCGCGCTACACGCTCGTGCTCGACGCCGACGACGGCGACAACCCCAAGACGGTCAAGAACTACCTCGTGGTCCTGCACGGCGGCAGCGGCACCAGCTGCCCGGGCGCCGCGCCGGTCATCGCGCACACGCCGCACGACGTGTCGTCGATCCTCGACCTCGCGATCGACGCCACGGTCACCGACGACAAGGGCGTCAAGGACGCGCCGCTGTTCTACTCCTCGATGGCGCCGCCCGCGACGCCGCTCGATCTGTCGAAGCTGACCCAGCTCACGATGTCGACGGTCAGCGGCGACCGCACGAGCGGGGTCTACCGGGCCAGCGTCGCCAACCCGGTCGCCCACATGGCCGCGGGGACCAAGCAGACGCTGTACTACGTGTTCGTCGCCAGCGACAACGACGACGCGACCGGCAGCTGCAACCACTCCACGGTCTCGCAGGTCTACACGATGACGGTGACCTCGACCGGCGCGGCCGACCTGCCGATCTGCGCGGCGTGCACCGGTGACGCGCAGTGCGGCGCCGGCGACGAGTGCGTGCGGATCGGGTCGGCCGGCGCGACGTTCTGCCTGCAGGCGTGCGGCGCCGGGTGCCCGGCGGGGTACACCTGCTCGACGACCCCGCTGGCCTCGGTCGACGGCAAGATGGCCGTGCAGTGCGTGCCCGACAGCGGCACGTGCGAGATGTCGACCAGCGCCTGCCACGACGACACCTGGGAGGTCAACGATACCCGGAGCGACGCCTCGCACAACCCGGTGTTGACGCCGGACACCTACGACCTGGTCAGCTGCCCGAGCACGACCAGCGCGACGCGGGCGAACGACGACTGGTTCAAGATCGTGGTGCCGAGCGACCAGCGCGTCGATCTCCAGCTCGCCGGTGGCCCCCAGAGCGATCTCGATCTCCACCTCTATCACTCGGACGGCACCGTGGTGACCGCCTCCACGAGCTTCGACCCCGACGAGGAGATCTCGGTATGCTTGCCGGCCGCGACGTACTACGTGAAGGTCAACGGGTTCGGCAGCGCGCGCAACGAGTACCTGCTGGCGTACGACAGCCACGCCGAGTCGTGCAACGTCACGTGCGTCGACGACGCGAAGGAGGACGACGACACGTTCAGCCAGGCGCGGCCGACGTCGTTCCCGACGTTCTCGTCGACCAGCAACAAGATCTGCCCGGACGATGATGACTGGTACAAGGTCCCGCTGTTCACCGGCGAGGTCATGACGGTCGACCTGGCGTTCTCGCAGTCGAGCGACACCCAGGATCTCGATCTCCACCTTTACAAGGGCAGCATCGACCTGACGCCGTGCGATGTCGACCACATCTCGACGTGCACGATCGAGCACGGCCAGAGCGGCTCGTCGAACGAGCACACGACGTTCACCGCCCCGGCGGGCTGCGACGCGGGTTGCGACTACTTCGTCGTCGTGCGCGGCTTCGCGCACTCGTCCAATACCTACGGGATCGCCATCGGGATCCAGTGATGCAGGGCGAGGGCGTCGTCGTCGGCCGTGCGTGCTCCGCGCTCTTCGTGTCGTTCGCGCTGTCGTCCGGCTGCGCCGCGACCGTGGCGCCCGACCCCGGGCTCGAGGGGCTCGCGATCACCCAGGTCGCGCCCACCACGATCGTCGCCGGGACGAAGCTGATGGTGACCGGCGCGTCGTTCGTCGACGAGCAGTGGGGCGACGCGACGCTCCACCTGCAGGGCCAGGCCGGCGGCCGCGCGATCGACGTCGCGTGGCCTGCGAAGTTCGTCGACTTCGGGGCGCTGACCGTCGCGATCGACCGCGACCGGCTCGCCGAGCTCGGCGGCGACGGCGATCTCGTCGGCACCGCGACCGTCGAGATCGTCGCGGCGACCGACCACACGAGCTACACCAGCGCGCCGCTCGCGGTCGCTCTGGCGTTTCGCGGCCGGCTCCAGCCGGCGGCGACGGCGATCGCGACCCGCGGGGTGATCTTCGTCAACGACGAGATCGAGATCGACGGCGACGGCTTCCTGCTCGGCGGCGACGAGGGCGTGACGACCGCGCGGATCGCCGGGTGCTTCACGCCCCGGACCGGCGGCGCGTGCCTGCCGGTGCCCGCCACCGAGCTCCCGCTCGTCCCCGTGGCCCGGGGCTCGCGGACCCGGGCGAGCTTCGCGTTCTCGCCCCGGCTCGCCGGGATCCGCCCCGGCAGCTTCACCGGCACGGTCACGGTCGTCAACCAGCAGGCGACCGCGGCGCCGCTCGTCGCCGGCTCGATCAGCGTCAGCTACGAGCTGGTCACCGCGCAGGTGTTCTCGGTCGACCCGCCGGCGGCGAGCCTGGGCCAGTACGTATTCGTGCACGGCGGTGGGTTCGTCGGCGGCGAGCCGGGTGCGCTGACCGAGCTCGAGCTGTCGGGCACGTTGACCCGCGCCGGCGGCGCCCCGGCCGCGGTCGAGCTGCTGCTGATCCCCGAGTTCGTCGAGGGCCGCCTGGCGCGCTACGTGGTCAGCACCGATGACGAGCTCGGCCACACGCTCGATCTGCGCAACGACACCGGCGCGTTCGCCGGCACCGTCACACCGGTCGTCAGCTACGGCGGCGACCGCGTGCGCGGCGAGGGCACGGCGGTCGCGTTCGCGATCGCCCCGGTCAAGCAGGTCGTGTACCTCGCGTTCGAGCCGTCGTATGTCGAGGGCCTGCGCGACTTCGGGCTGCGCGCCGTCGACAACCAGCTCCGCGATCGCATCGCCCAGGCGTGCCGCGACGCCTACCAGGGCGTCAACCTCGAGCTCCGCACCGCGCCGCCCACCGACTTCGCGTGGTTCGAGACCGTCGAGCTGGTCGGTGTCGATCCGAACGACCAGGGCCTGTTCGGCTACGACAACTCACCCGGCAAGGACAGCGGCAACCTGCGGCTCTACGATCGGCTGGGCGGCGTCAACGCGCAGATCCAGGACGACGGCTATCCCGGGTTCGGTGGCGTGTTCGTGCGCTCGCTGATGGGGTTCTCGCGGCACCCCGGGAGCTTCACGAAGTCGGTCGCGGGCGCCGATCCGGTGTTCGACCAGCTGTTCGATCCGTTCCGCGCCGATCGCGGCGGCGAGCCGATCAGCTCCGGCGATCTGGTGGGCGGCGTCGCGGCGCCCACCGACGGTGCCGGCTGCCCGGGCCACGGCCGCGCGCAGCAGATCCAGTGCGCGGTCTTCGTGCTCGGCAACCTGGTCGGCGGCACGCTCGCCCACGAGATCGGCCACTCGCTCGGGCTCGCCAACCCGTACCAGGACGGCTTTCACAACCCCGGCGACTCGCCGAACCGCCTGATGGACGCCGGCGACGCGCGCCCGTTCCGCGAGCGCGCCAGCATCATGGGCCAGGGCCCGGCGGTGTTCTGCGACGCCGAGTACACCTACCTGAGGAAGATCCTGCCGTCGGCCGCTGCGGCGACCACCATCGTGCGCCCTGGCTGCTCGTGATCGCTCGCTAGCGCACGAGCCGCTAGCGCACGAGCCGCTAGCGTACTAGGTAGACGTAGCCGCCGCGCTCGCACTGACCGTGCGCCAGCCGATGGTGGTGAGCGTGGTGGCGCGGGCGATACTGGTCGCGCGAGGCCATCGCGAGCGACGCGATGACCGCAAGCACGACGGCGAACGCGACAGCACGGCCACGAAGCGGCGCGGACTCGGCGAGGATCGGCTCCATGACCTTACGATACCAGCGCGCTCCGGCTTATGCTCGTACCAGATGACGCGCGCGGCCCGCACCAAGCGCAAGCCGAAGGCCGCGGCTGGTTCGGCCCCGCCGCCGGCGCCAGCCCGGCCCCCAGATTCGCGCGAGTCGCGCGAGTCGCGGGTGTCGCCCGGGTCGCGTGCATCGCGTGATCCGCGGCGCTGGATCTACGGCGTGCTCGACGTGGTGTTCGCGGTGGTCTACGCGGTGGCGATCTGGAAGGTGATCCCGAACCGGCTGCCGTCGGCCGCGGTCCACCTGTGGACGTTTCCGCTGGCGACCCTGGCGATGGCCGCCGGCACGCTGTACGGCAACGCGCGCGGCTGGTGGATCGCCGTGATCGCCGGCTCCGCCGTGCTGCTGTCGACCTTCCTCCTGATCGTGCGGATCGCGATCTCGGCCGCGTTCCTCGCCGGCGTGTACGGCGCGTTCGGCAAGGCCGCGGCGAGCTTTGCGCTGGTGATGGTCGCGCTGGTGATCGAGCTCGTCGCGCTGCTGCCGATCGTGCAGGTCAAGTACCTGATGACGCGCGCCGGCCGCCGTGCCTACGGCGTGCCCGTACCATGACGCGCCGCACGATCGCCGTGGTCTGCGTGTGGACGGTGCCGAGCGCGGTGTGCCTCATCGCCACCGCGATCGTGTACGCGGTGTTCCGGATCGCCCCGCCGGACCGGCTGGATGCCGCCGAGCGCACGCAGGTGATGGCGACGCTGCGCGCGGCGATCGCGGCGCCGGTCGAGCCGGCGGCCGCGGGCGACCCAGCTCCGCCCGCGGTGCATCGCCCGCTGGGTGGCCCGCTGGCGGTCACCGTGTGGCTGGACGGCCGCACGGTCGCCCGGGTCGACGCCGCCGGACCGGACGTCGCGGCCGCGACCGTCGTCGCCGCCCGCCGCCTGCGCGACGATCGCGGGGTCGCCACGCTGGCACCCGCCGATCGCGCACGCGCGCGGCTGCAGGTCGACCTCGTCACCGGCACCGGGCCGCTCGGCGGCGGGAGCCCGCTGTTCGATCGGCTCGCGATCCCCGGCATCGGCGACATGCTAGCGATCAACCCCGGCGTCGAGGGCGTGGGGGCCGAGATCGCCGGCAAGCCGGTGGTGCTGCTGCCCCACGAGCTGGTCGCCGCGAAGCTGCTGACCGCCAAGCGCCCCTCGGAGGCGATGCCCGACTTCGCGGTCGGCCTCGACCTGGCGAAGATCGGCCAGCTGCTCGCGACCCGCGCCGGGGCGTCGGACGCGATCAGCCCGAGCGGGCTGTATCGCCTCCGCACCGACACGTTCGTCGAGGCCGCCGATCACGCCGCGCCGCCGCTGGCGCTGTACCGCGGGCTGCCACCGGCCCCGGCGCTGTCGGGGTGGGCGCTGCGCGACGCCGCGCTCGCCGGCGGCCGCTACCTCGTCGCCCACCTCGCGCCCAACGGGCGCTACGTCTACGAGCACGACCTGTGGACCGGGGCCGCGACCGACGCCGCCAGGCTCGGTAGCAACTACAGCATGCCGCGCCACGCCGGCACCACGTACTTCCTCGCCGAGCTGTACCGGATCACGCGGGAGCCGTGGCTGCGCGAGCCGATCGAGCGGGCGTTCGCGCACCTCGCGGATCTGCTCGCCGCCGGCAACTGCGGTGGCAGCTTGCCCGATGGCGCGGCGTTCGACTGCGTGATCGACCGCGGTGAGCAGGTCGCCCACCTCGGCTCGACCGCGCTCGCGGTGGTGGCGCTCGTCGAGTACCAGCGCGCGACCGGCGACACCCGGTACCTGCCGCTCGCGACCCGGTTCGCCGCGTGGCTGCGCTACATGCAGCGGCCCGACGGCTCGTTCCGCCACCTGTACGACATCAAGACCCGGACGCCCGACGACCACGCCGAGCTCTTGTACTACTCCGGCGAGGCCGCGCTCGCGCTCGCGCGCATGCACGCGGTCACCGGCGAGGCGGGCTACGCGGCGGCCGCCGAGCGCGCGCTCGACTGGCTGGTCGACTGGTACGACTTCTTCATGGCCGGGTTCTTCTACGGCGAGGAGCACTGGACCTGCATCGCCGCCGAGGCGATCTGGCCCGCCGCCCGGCGCGACAAGTACATGGAGTTCTGCCACGGCTACGGCGCGTTCCTGCGCGCCCAGCAGGCGGAGGTCGGCGAGCACCCCGACGAGGACGACTTCGCCGGGTCGTACAGCCTCACGCCGTTCGTCGTGCCGTACAACACGCCGGCCGGCTCGCGCACCGAGGCGATGATCTCGGCCTATCTGCTCGGCAAGCACCACGGCTCGCCCGACCCACGGGTGGCGGCCCAGATCCGCGCGGCGCTGGGCTACGCGCTCGGCCAGCAGATCCGGCCCGACAGCGCGTTCGACGTCGCCTCCGGCCCGCTCGGGCAGGGCGACGGCGCGATGCCCGGCACGCCGCTCGACAGAAATATCCGGATCGACTACGTCCAGCACGTGTGCTCGGCGATGATCCGGGCCTCGGAGTGGGTCGATAACGATCCGTGACGTTGGCGCGGCCGGCGCTGCCGGGCGCTGCTATGATGCGCAGGGTGCCGGACGACAAGCGGACCAGGATCGGGGCGACGGGGCCGGTTCGCCCGCACACGGGCGCCAGCGCCGCGGTCGCGGCGGCCTCGGTGACCCCCGCGCCGGTGACCCCCGCGCCGATGACGCCCGCGCCGCTCACCGATCCGGCGGCCGGCCACGCGACGTCATACTTGCCGCCGCAGGTCGATCCGCTGCTCGGCCAGACCCTGGCCGGCCGCTACCTGATCCAGAAGAAGCTCGGCGAAGGCGGCATGGGCGCGGTGTACCTGGCGACCCACAACCTGCTCGAGAAGCAGGTCGCGCTCAAGGTGCTGCACGGCGAGTTCGCCCGCAAGCCCGACCTGGTCGAGCGCTTCATGCAGGAGGCCAAGTCGGCGTCGCGGATCCGCCACGAGAACGTGATCGACATCAGCGACTTCGGCACGACGCCCGAGGGCCTGGTGTTCTTCGCGATGGAGCTGCTCAAGGGCCACGACCTCCACGAGGAGATCGCCCGCGCCCGCATGGCCGGGCAGCTCCTGCCGTGGGAGCGCAGCAAGCGGATCTTCCTGCAGATCTGCGCGGCGCTCGGTGCGGCGCACGGCCTCGGCATCGTCCACCGCGATCTCAAGCCCGAGAACATCTACCTGGTCGACTTCCTCGGCGAGCCGGACTTCGTCAAGCTGCTCGACTTCGGGATCGCAAAGCAGACCGAGGTCGCCGAGGGCGATCGCAAGCTGACCAAGACCGGCATGCTGTTCGGCACGCCCGAGTACATGTCGCCGGAGCAGGCGCGCGGCGAGACGGTCGACCAGCGGGTCGACGTCTATGCGATGGGCTGCATCCTGTTCCAGCTGGTCACCGGCCGCGTCCCGTTCGAGGCCGAGAACTTCATGGGCGTGCTCAGCCTGCACCTGACCGAGCCGCCGCCGGTGATCCCACCCGAGCTGTTCGATTCGATCGGCGCGCCGCGCGCGATCGCGGCGGTGATCGACCAGGCGCTGGCCAAGGATCGCAACCAGCGCTTTCCGTCGATCGACGAGCTGGCGCGCGCCGTGCGGCGGGCGTCCGGCGACAAGGCGACCGGCCCCGTGGTCGCGCAGCCCAGCGTGCCCGCCCCCGGCAACACGACCGGCCGGATCAAGACGCAGTGGACCGGGAACCTGTCGATCCCGGAGCTCGATCGGAGCTCGCCGCCGGCCCGATCGAAGCTGCCGATGATCGTGGGTGCGATCGCCCTGGTCGTCGGCGCCGCCGGTGCGGCGGCGTACGTCGCGACCCGCGGGGGAACATCGAGCACCACCGGTGCCGGCAGCGCGAGCGGCACTGGCTCGGCGATCGGCGGCGGCCCGGCGACCGGCAGCGGCCCCGCGACCGGCTCTGGGGGCCAGGCTGCCACGCCATCGTCGACCCAGCCGCAGGTTCCGGCCTCGCCGACCGCGGCCACGGGCAATCCTCCGCTGACATTCAAGCGGGCGCATATCCACCTGACCTCGGAGCCCTCGGG
>Ga0137438_1000270_pt1 | contig 10487 bp, 7 predicted proteins | sample EasRivERMGT157_2_FD_102327 | JGI IMG/M metagenome (GOLD analysis project Ga0137438, IMG submission 102327) | Soil microbial communities from meander-bound floodplain in the East River, Colorado, USA - East River MetaG ERMGT157_2 | ecosystem: Environmental > Terrestrial > Soil > Floodplain ... | reverse complement strand
TGGGGATGATCGTGGCCGAGATGTTCCGGAGGAACAGAAAGATCACGAGCACCACGAGGCAGACCGTGAGCAGCAGCGTGAACTTCACGTCGTCGACCGAGGCGCGCACGGTCTCGGTGCGATCGGCGAGCACCGCGACGTCGATCGCCTGAGGCATCGACGCGCGCAGCTGCGGCAACAGCTTCTTGATGCGGTCGACGACCTCTATGACGTTGGAGCCCGGCTGCCGCTGTATGTTGACGATAACCGCAGGGGAGTCATTCATCCAGGCCGCCTGTTTCACATTTTCCGCGTCGTCGATCACCGCGGCGACATCGGTCAACAGGACAGGTGCGCCATTTCGGTAAGTAACGACCAGCGCCATGTATTCCTTGCTGGATATAAGCTGATCATTGGCGCCGATTATCGATGACTGTCGTGGTCCGTCGAACCCGCCCTTGGCCTGGTTCACATTGGCGGCCGCAATGACGGCTCGCAGGTCTTCAAGCGTGAGGCCGTAAGCTGCCAGTGCCGTCGGGTTGGCCTGGATCCTCACAGCGGGCCGCTGCCCTCCGCTGATGCTGACGAGCCCTACCCCTGATAGTTGTGATATCTTCTGGGCAAGGCGCGTATCGGCGAGATCTTCTATCTGAGGCAAAGGGAGGGTCTTAGAGGTCAGGGCGAGAGTCAGGACCGGCGCATCTGCCGGGTTCACCTTGCTGTATACCGGTGGATTCGGAAGGTCCCTCGGCAGGAAGCTCGACCCCGCATTGATAGCTGCCTGCACCTCCTGCTCGGCGACATCCAGGCTGAGGTCAAGGCTGAATTGCAGCGTTATTACGGAACTGCCGCCCGAGCTTGTTGAAGTCATCTGCCTGAGGCCCGGCATCTGCCCGAACTGGCGCTCAAGAGGAGCAGTAATTGAAGAGGCTGTTACGTCAGGACTGGCACCAGGGTAAAATGTGACAACCTGGATAGTAGGGTAATCCACCTGCGGCAGGGCTGACACCGGCAATTCGCGATACGCTACAAAGCCGGCCAGCAGCAGAGCCACCATCAGCAGGGCAGTCGCAACAGGCCGCAGAATGAACGTACGCGAGGGATTCATCGCTTATTTTTGCGGCCGCTTACGGTTGGCGTTGTCGTCTTGCCCCTGTGCCGGCAACTCGACTTTGCTGCCTTCCCGCAGCCTTTCCGCGCCCTCTACCACGACGAGTTCACCGGGTGACAGTCCCTCATCAATCGATAAAATATCGGCTTCGCCCGGACCGACATGCACCGGCCGCACCGATACCGTCTTGTCCTCCTTTACGATGTAGACGAACGTTCCTTGCGGGCTTCGTTGTATGGCAGCTGCCGGCACGATTGTTGTGTCCCGTTTTGTATCCAGCAGCAGCCTGGCATTGACGAACTGGTTTGGAAACAGCTCGTTATTCTTGTTTTCGAAAGTCGCCTTGAGCCTGACCGTGCCGGTCGCAGAATCGATCTGGTTGTCGACCGTCAGCAGATATCCGCTCGATAGTTTCTGGCTCTGGTCCCTGTTGAAGGCGTCGACCTGGAGGCGCCCTCCAGATTTTATTTTCCCCAGCACTGCCGGGAGATTGTCCTCGGGTATCGGGAAAACTACGGTTATGGGCTGCAGCTGCGTGATTACAGCCAGCCCGTTGACATCTGACGCGTGAACGATGTTACCGGGATCGACGAGGCGCAGACCTATCCGCCCGCCGACCGGCGCGGTAATACGCGCGTAGATCAGCTGGAGTTTTGCAGTGTCGATACTGCCCTGATCGATCTTGACAATGCCCTCATACTGGCGGACCAGGGCCGCCTGGGTATCAAGCTGCTGCTTGGCCACCGAATCCTGCTCAGCCAGCACCTGGTAACGCTGCAGGTCCAGCCGGGCATTATCAAGCAGGGCCTGGTCCCGGGCCATCTGCCCGGCGGCCTGGGTCAGCTGGGCTTCGAACGGCCGCGGATCTATCTCTGCCAAAAGAGTCCCACTGCTTACAATCTGTCCTTCCTGGAAAAGGACCTTCATCAGCTGTCCGTCGACACGACTCTTCACAGTAACCGTGTTGAGCGGAGTAACGGAACCGAGCCCTGTGAGATAAATCCTGATGTCGCTTTTTTTAGCAGCCGCAGTAACAACAGGCATTGCACGTACGACCGGCTGCTTGGCCCGGCTTGATTCACCTGCTGATTTGAAATAAAAAAAAGCGCCAACGGCAAGGAGGCAGACTGCCAACAGCACTTTCCACCAATGACGCCGTAATGCAGTCTGCCTTGGTTGCTCCTGTTTGTATTCTTTATCGCCTTCGAAATTGCTTTCGTGCCGAGACGCCATTATGCCGACCTCGCTATGAGTATTGAGTTACCTGTCTCCCCTGCCGTGACCCTCTCCCCGATCTCCGCGTCCTCTGTGTTCTCCGCGATCATGCCTGTCTTCTCTTCTGTCCTCTCGTCTATCGTGCCTGTCCCAATGTTTTTCTCTTTCCCATCTGGACCAATTCTTTTTCAAATGACCGTATGGGATTCTTTCATGTCCAGGCGGCAGATGACGATAATCAGGCGGGAGGGCAATTATCGCGCGAGGGATTCTTTCGCCGCGGATATGGCCCCACGGACCATTGTAATGCCTGGACCTGTACCAGCGTCCCTGATACGGACGCCACCAGTATCCGTGATAGAATAGAATGTCTACGTCAAGCCCGGGCGCGTAATAGACATAGGATCCGGGTACCACCACAACCGGCGGCGGTGCGGGCACCACAAACGCCGGGGGCGGAGCGAAGACGCCGACTTTGACATTTACTTCAGCGCCGCTTTGCCCTATCCAGCCGATTACAACAAGCAATATTCCAACCATCAACATTGCTAACTTTCCAATCTGCATAACGTCCCTCCCTCTCATTAATATAATTGTTAGTCTACACCTCTTTGCCCGTCCCGGCAAGGCTCACCGCCCGGCTTCCAGTCATATTCCATATGGTTTGTAGTTTCGCCGGCCTGCTTTTCGCCGAGCAGTTTTGCCACTGCATAAAACGACTTGTCGATGCTGCGGAGATGCCTGCGGACAGGATGATCCTGCCGTTATCGATGAAACGTTTATCGCTATATACTGTTGTATCGGGTGCGATTTCCGGCGAATCCATTCCCCTTCCCGTCGTTGTTATAGTTAACCGTTAACTATGGGAACAATTATCGTGAATGTCGTACCCTGGCCGACTTTGCTTTCCACTCGTATTTCCCCGTTGTGCTTCTTTATTATATCGTAAGCTATGCTGAGTCCAAGCCCAGTGCCCTGACCCACGTCCTTGGTCGTGTAAAACGGTTCGAATATCCTGTTGATCTTCCCTGCCGGGATACCGGCCCCTGTATCTGATATCGAAATATAAATGCAGCTTCCGTCACTCCATGTCCTGACGGTTATTACTCCCTGAGCCGTAATGGCCTGCGCCGCATTTAAAAGGATGTTCATGAATACCTGATTGAGTTGCCCGAGATTGCACATTACAACAGGGATGTCGCCGTACTCTTTCTTAAGGGCCGCCTTATATTTCAGCTCATTCCATGCGATAGTGATCGTACTGTCCAGTCCGTCATTTATGTTGGCCATCTTGAACTCGAAGTCATCAAGCCTTGAGAAAGTTTTCAGGTCCTGCACGATCTTCTTGACCCTGTCGGCGCCATCCAGGGACTCTCTTATCAGGTTTCCAAGATCGCTCATAATGAAATCGAGTTTCATCGCTTTTTTTCGCTCAACTATGCCGTTGACTATCTCGCTGCGGTCCATCTCCTCTTGAAGCGCAAGTTTTGCTACAGCCTCAGATTGCAAGTGCATAAAGTCCACTATTTTGTTCATATAGCGCCCAAGCGAACTGAGATTGCTTATGATGAATCCCATTGGATTGTTTATCTCATGGGCGACTCCGGCAGCAAGCTGGCCTATGGAGGCCATCTTCTCCTGCTGCAATATCCTGGACTGGGCCGACTTGAGTTCAACATTCGTCGACTCGAGCTGGCGCGTGCGTTCGACCACTCTCTGCTCGAGCTCTTCGTTAAGTTTGTGGATTGCTTCCTCCGCCTTCTTGCGCTCGGTTATGTCTTCGACAACCCCATCCACCCACTTGATGCCTCCCTCTTCGTCATACTGCACATTGGATGTCATTGAGCAAATTATCGGTGTCCCGTCCTTTTTCTTCATCTGCAATTCCCTGTCTTTTACGAACCCTGCCTGCATAATCTCGTAGATAAAGCTCTTTCTGTCATCCTTATTGAGGTAAAGGTCGGTTGCCGGGACTGCCATGAACTCCGCTACCGAAGCATATCCGAAGATCCTTGCCAGAGCAGGGTTGGCCTGAAGAAACCTTCCGTCGCGCGTATTCCGATAGACACCTATATTCACATTGTCGACGAGAGTGCGGTATTGCTCTTCACTCTTGCGGAGGGCCTCCTTGGTCTCGATTATCCGTATGGACTGTTCGGCCAGGTCCGAGATAAAGCGGACCAGTGCCCTGTCGTACGCGATTATATAGTCGACCTTCTCGACGCTGAAAACCGGCAGACGGTCAAGTGCCGTCAGATATCTCTCACGGTCATAGCCGAATTCGTCAGCTTGCCGGACAAAATATGCCCTCTCGGGCACTTCGCCCTCGAAATAGAACTGTGAGAGAAACATCGTTCCGAGATGCCTCTTTGCAACGAATATCGGCATTGCTACGTGCCAGAGACCGTTTTTGCACCTGTATTTATAAACCTCGCCTTCAAATAAATGGTCTTTTACAGCATCGTCGCTCTCATTACATCTTTTACTTGAAAGAATGTTAGCCCGGTGGAAATTCACACAGATATCCGTCCATCCCGCCCGAACAAGAACAGATGTATCGAAAGCGTCGATGATGCTCATCGGCAGACCTGTGGCAAGGAAGTTGGAATCGGCCAACTTCTGTATAAGAGACATATCAAGCAGATCGGAAAGACGATATTCCTTCATCAGCACCCGTCAAGTCATCCTGCCGGAAGAGATGACGGCAACCACCTTTAACAATTAATCAGGGGATAGACAGGTGCGCTTGAAGCATACATCCACGCATCCCCTCCCACTAACATTATCGTATCATAGACCGGTTATCTTTACATAAATGTCGGTCGAAAAACGAACCGCTTATTTTTTGAACATGGGTGTGTTTTACAAGGAGGGAATGGGGTGGATGACGGGACTCGAACCCGCAACGGCTGGAACCACAATCCAGTGCTCTACCATTGAACTACATCCACCATCGGGCACCTTCGGCCGGTCATTCGTAGTATAGCGCATACAAACTGCGCTTTACCAGACCGCCCGGATGCCTTTTTGCTAAGATTTGGTGCGCCTGAGAGGATTCGAACCTCTGGCCTACTGCTTAGAAGGCAGTTGCTCTATCCAACTGAGCTACAGGCGCAATAATGCTCGATCTTCAAAGCTCAAAGTCCGCCGTTCCTTGGGCAACGTCAGACATTAACTGAGAACTTTGAGACTTTTTGGTCGGGGCGAGAGGATTCGAACCTCCGACCCCCTGCTCCCAAGGCAGGTGCGCTACCAGGCTGCGCTACGCCCCGTGAACATCTAAAATACCCCATTTTTCAGCGGAAAGTCAATTTTTCAGGGACTTGTGACCCTGATCAGGCGCCTCGTCGTATGTTCCTGTGCAAGCGGAATAGTGATGACTTCAACCTGGACTTTGGCTGGGAGCTCGGCGATTTCCGCTTCGAACTTCGGACCTTTATTCAGGATAAGATATCCGCCCTCCCTGACGAGACGGCCCGCCTTTTTCAATAGATCGGCGATTGAAAACGTCGCACGGGTGACAATGACATCGAACCGGCTGTCTACCATCTCTTCAGCCCTGAAGCAGAGGATCTCGACATTTTCGAGTGAAAGGAGTCTCCGCATCTGCCTGAGGAAAGCGATTTTTTTTCGTGAAGGTTCGAGCAGTGTAATCAGGAGGTCCCGCCTGACAAGTGCGATCGGGATGCCGGGAAAACCGCCTCCGCTGCCGACATCGCAGAGAGTAACTTGCCCGTCAGGAATGGCCTTGAGATAAAGAAGTGAATCGAGGAAATGTTTAACGATAATCTCGCGGTCGTCAGTGATCGCCGTGAGATTGTAGACTTTATTCCATTTCTTGAGCTCCCGGAGATAGGTGTCGAAATGGCCGAGTATCTGTTCAGTCGGCTCGATGCCGAGTTCGCTCAGCCCAGCGCTCAGGACTTCCCGGTCTTTCTCCAAAATCCCTCCACCGCTACCAGGATTATCGAAACTGCCGCCGGCGTAATACCGGGTATGCGCAACGCCTGGCCGAGAGTTTCGGGCTGGACCTCCGAAAGCTTTTCGACTATCTCGCGGGAAAGCCCCGGGGTTGTCCTGTAGTCGAATTCCTTCGGTATTTTCTTTGTCTCGTATTTTTTCAATTTCCCGGCCACTTCGATCTGCCTCTGAATATATCCTTCATATTTAACATTGATCTCGACGAGGTTCTCGACTTCCTGCGAGAGTTCAGCGGTCGAGGGGGCCTGCTCTTTAATGAAGCGATACTTTATCTCAGGTCGCTTGAGGAGTTTTTCGAGCAGCGTATCCTCGGTGACCGGTGTAGTCTCCAGCGCTGAAAGTGCTTCGTTAAGTGCCGGCGATGGTTTAATGCGTTCAGACTTTAGCCGTGCTATTTCGGTTTCAAAGAGCCGCTTCTTCTCCCTGAACCTGCCGATTGTATGTTCCGATATCAATCCTATCTCATGCCCCTTTTCCATCAGCCTCAAGTCGGCATTGTCGTGCCGCAGCAGAAGCCTGTATTCGGCCCTTGAGGTAAACATGCGGTATGGCTCTTTGGTGCCTTTTGTGACCAGGTCGTCGATAAGAACGCCGATATATGCCTCGTCGCGCCCCAAGATGACCGGTTCTCGTCCCTTTAACTTCATGGCTGCGTTGATCCCGGCCATCAGGCCCTGGGCAGCCGCCTCCTCGTACCCTGATGTTCCGTTGATCTGGCCGGCGAGGAAGAGTCCTTCGACCACCTTCGTCTCCAGGTTGTGTTTAATCTGCGTCGGGTAGGCAAAATCATATTCGATAGCGTACGCGGGCCTCATGATAACCGCTTCTTCGAGCCCCGGTATAGTCTTGACCAGCTTTACCTGGATGTCGTACGGCAGGCTCGTCGATATCCCGTTGGCGTAATACTCTGTCGTCTCCAGACCCTCGGGTTCCAGGAACACCTGGTGGCGCTCCTTTTCAGCAAACCGCACGATCTTGTCTTCGATGGAAGGGCAGTATCTCGGCCCGATTCCCTGGATCTTTCCGCTGTATAGGGGCGAACGGTCGAGACCGCTCCGGATCACCTCGTGGGTCGCCGGGTTGGTATAGGTTATGTAACATGGCAATTGCGGGTTCGTTATTTTGTCCGTTGAATAGGAAAAGGGAATAGGTGGATCGTCTCCCCACTGCGCAGTGGTTTTGGAAAAGTCGATGCTCCTGGCATCGAGCCGCGGCGGTGTGCCTGTCTTGAGCCTGCCGAGGTTAAGGCCGAGATCTCTCAGCGAATCCGATAGTCCTACTGAAGCGAATTCTCCTGCTCTGCCTGCCTGAAAGTTCTCAAGCCCGATGTGAATAAGCCCTTTCAAAAAAGTGCCGGTCGTCACGATGACCGCACGCGCGCCGTAAAGTACTCCCAGAGAGGTTAAGACCCATTTCACCTTGCCGTCTTCCGGGATGATTCTCTCGACCATCCCCTGCTTTATCGTCAGACGTTCCTGATTTTCGAGTACGATTCTCATGGAGTTGCGGTACAGCATCCTGTCTGCCTGCGCCCTCAGGGACCAGACAGCCGGTCCTTTTGAAAGGTTCAGCATCCTGAATTGTATGCCGGACCGATCGCTGACCCGGGCCATTTCACCGCCCAGGGCATCGATCTCGCGCACAATGTGGCCCTTTGCAAGGCCACCGATAGCAGGGTTGCATGAAAGCTGGGCAATGGTATCCAGATTGATCGTAAAGAGGCAGGTTTCAAGCCCTAAACGGGCTGCGGCAAGGGCCGCCTCGCATCCGGCATGGCCTGCGCCGACGACGATAACATCGAAATCTTGCTCTTTAAACTGCATTGTATTATTATAGCATTAATGAAAGTGCCTGTTTTCAAACACACAGTGATGAAAATATTGGCGGCTCTCAAGGATGATAAAGAATCCCTTCAGACGATTTCTGCACTTATACAATACGATCCCGGGCTTTATTTATCCTTCATGCGCAGGCTCGCTGCTGCTTCCCTGAAGTCTGAGGTAACTACCATTTCACAGGCGGCATCTCTCATCGGCTCGACCGCGATTGAGATGGAAATCAAGCTCCATGACCACCTGCTCGAAGATGAAGATTCGTTGAAGATGTGGTGCTGTGCCGTCCTCGCGGCAGAGGCTGCAGTACGGATAAATGAGACCGTTCAGGTTGCCGAGCCTGAAGAGGTATTCTTTGCCGCGCTCCTCCCGACTGTGGGGATGCTGCTTATGCTCGAAGAAAAACCCGAGTACATACGCCTCCTCCCCCTTCTGCTTAAGATGTCCATTGAGGACAGGGTTTTCCTTGAAAACCGCCTTTTCAGGAATAACCACATATCGGTCTTGGAGGACATCCTGTCATTACCGCAATTGTACAAGGATGTTATAAAGCTTATAAAGGCAGAGCGCTTCCCGGATACGCTGAAGGAGCAAGGGCCGCTGTCATCCCGTTTCTCGACCGCCCATACCTCGTCACAGCTCTATCACCTGGTGACTTTGGGCGAACATGTTGCGCAAGCGATCATCTTTCCTTCGATCGTTATGGCCCAGGAGAATCTTAAGCAGATCAACAAGCGCTATTTCAAAATAGCCGAAAGCGATACCGAGGAACTGCTTTCCGAGATAATCGAAAGGTTCGAGAGGGCCTGCCTGGAATTCGGCTTGCAGGACCTGTCCGAAAAGCTCCTGACGGCATCCGGCACGTTCCATGAGCCTGAACTTAAATTTCTCACTACATCAGCCCCGCTGTTGCGCGTGCTGAATGAAGTTTTTGTCGAAGGCCGGACCGAAAGGAATATGCTGATTTGGGGTGAAGCCGGCGTCGGCAAAAGACTTCTTGCCGTTGCTCTCCATTACCACCCCGACAATCCGCGCAAGGGCAAACCCTTTCTTGCATTTCACTGCGACACGGTCGAAAAGGAGACCCTTGAGGAAGAACTTTTCGGCTCCGGTGGCGGTTTCTGGGGCGCCGACCAGCATAAGGGTGCCTTCGATATGGCCGACAGCGGCACGATCATGCTTAAGAACATAGACAAGATGCCAATGCTGCTGCAGGAGCGGCTTGCCGACATCTTCTCCCGTATCGAGTACTACCGGTCGCGGGATATCAAAAGCTCTTATCCGGATGTTGTCTTTATCGTCACCTCACGCAAGGACCTGGAGGAGGAAGTGAGTGAAGGGCGGTTTTCAAAGGTGCTGTTGAGGGCACTTAAGCCGGTCGCCATATTTGTCCCGCCACTGCGTGACCGGAGAGAAGATATCGGATTCATTGCCGGCGGGATCATAAGTAAATATGATCTGCCTTTAACCGACACCATCCAGTTGCTCAGTCTTCAGGAGTTTTACGATACTTACGCCTTCAGGGAAAACCTATCGGACTTGAAAAGGCTCCTCTTTTACGCCGCCGCCAAAAAGCTGCTTAAATCGTAGATATTCTATAAACCCCCAAAGCCCTGCAACGACGAGGGAGAGAAACCACAGGATAGACAGAGTCATCGCCTTTTCCGGCGGAACACCTGTAGTTCCCAGGAAAAAAACGAAGGCCCCCTCCCTGATCCCCAGTCCGGAGATCGATACGGGTATCATGGATATCAGAATTATCATCGGCAGAAAGACGAGAAGTGAGATGAAAGTGACATCGAGCGACATGCCGCGTGCGAGAACGTAGACCGAGAGTACGCCGGTGATCTGGATTGCGATAGAGTGCAGAAAGCTCTTCATCAGTACGTGCCGTTTCGTGAAATAATAATTGAAACAGTCATAGACCCCTACCAGCAATTTAAACCTTTCGCCGAACCGGAACCTGAAAAGCAGTACGCTAGCCGCAACGAAGGCTGCGAATATGACCGGCAAAGCCCACACCATGGATGCATTCCTCAGAAGTTCAAATCCTGCCGGGAATGCCGCCAAGCCTATGAGCAATAACGCTGCCAGGCCCATGTACCGGTCCATGAATACCGAAGCAACCGCCATCGAGCCTGTGCCTGCATCAGCGGCTGATGCAGGCTGTTTAAGTTCCCGGCTCAAATAGTAGGCCTTGACTGCGTCCCCGCCGATGATACCGGGAAGGCAGACATTGAAGAATGATCCGACGATATACATCGAAAAGAGCCGCCTCGTCCCGACCGGCCGGGGAATGAGCAGCTTCCACCGCAGCGATGACAGATATGTGGCAAACAGGTAAAGAGCCACGGCTGCGCCGAAGTGTA
>Ga0137438_1000269_pt1 | contig 10494 bp, 9 predicted proteins | sample EasRivERMGT157_2_FD_102327 | JGI IMG/M metagenome (GOLD analysis project Ga0137438, IMG submission 102327) | Soil microbial communities from meander-bound floodplain in the East River, Colorado, USA - East River MetaG ERMGT157_2 | ecosystem: Environmental > Terrestrial > Soil > Floodplain ... | reverse complement strand
GCTGCGGAGCATCGGCGTGCTTCTCGTCGCCGCCTCGCCCGGGGACGTGCTGGCTCAGCAATTCCGGCAGGGGCTAATAGAAGCAGGCTACTCCGAGGGACGCGATGTCGTAATCGAGTGGCGATCCGCCGACGGAGATTTTGCTCGCGTACCCAGTTTGGTCGCCGACTTGGTCCAACGCAAAGTCGATGTTATTGTCGTCGAGACGACGCCTGCAACGTTGGCTGCCAAGAATGCCACGTCCGCCATCCCGATCGTCATGACGATCGTCTCTGACCCCGTGGGATCCGGCCTGGTCACGAGCCTCGCCCGGCCTGGTGGCAATGTCACAGGATTCTCGCTCATGACGACCGACCTTAGCGCGAAGCGACTGCAGCTACTCAAAGAGACGATCCCACGGCTGATCAGGGTTGCTGTCCTGTGGAATCCAGACACGCCATCCCACCCGAAGGTGATTGATGAACTCAGGGCTGCGGCGCCCTCGCTGCGGATCGAGTTGAATTTCGCGAGCGCGCGAACGCCCGAGGAGTTCAGTAGAGCATTTTCGGCGGTCAATCGAGGACGCGCTCAGGCGCTTTATGTGATCGACGACGCCTTCTTCGGGAGGAATCGCAACAGCATTCTTGCGCTTGCTTCCGAGAGCAGACTGCCTGTCTTTGGCGACAGGGGCTTCGCTCATTCAGGGGCACTGATCAGCTATGGGCCGAACTTCGGCGATCTATACCGCCGTTCGGCCGGGTACGTCGACAAGATTCTGAAGGGCGCCAAGCCGCGCGATTTGCCGATCGAGCAACCGACCAAATTCGAACTCGTCGTCAATCTGAAAACCGCGAAAGCAATCGGCATTACCATCTCCGAGTCGATCTTGTTGCGCGCGGACCAAGTGATCCGGTGAACGCGCTTTCCCGAACAGCAGCGAAGTTCGGAGAGGCCATAGGGTCTTGTGTTTTGCCTGCTCTGCTAATGCAATCAGCTGGCTGATGTCGGAAAGCGGAAGATTCAGTTCGCCGACGATGGTGCTCATGCTTAGCGCGCTTTGCGTGCAAGGGCGATACCGGGAGGCAAAAGACAAGACCCCAAAGTCGAGCAGTGAGGACGCGGAGGAAAATGAAGTTGAATGCTCCACCCAACGCCCGCCTTGCGCGGGCGTTTTGATTTTAGCCGACGATCTTCGCAATCGTTGCTCTGAGCGTCTGCTGGTCGTGTTGATTGAGTCTGCCGAGCCGCTTGATGACGAGGGTATGCTCGACGGTGGCGATGACCGGCTTGATGCTCGATGGCTTGAGCAGTCCCGCAGCCTGCCAGTTTCCGACCTGCACCTCTTCGAAGGTTGTGCCCGATCTCATCTGACTGGTCACTGCCATGATGATCAGATCGGGCCGGGCATCGTTGTAGGCCGGACTCGAGATGATGACCGCGGGCCGTTTCTTTGTGGCCGACTGATCGGTAAACGGAAAAGAAACCAGGACGATGTCACCGAAGCTATAGCTGGTCGTAGGCGGCATCGTCTTCGTTGTCCCAGACACGTCCGAAGGCGGCTTCCGAGGACTTCATCGCTGCGCGGGTGAGTCCACGTGCATTGTCCCGGCTTTGCAGGAAATCCACAAAGTCCTCCACCTCCGCAATGCGCTCCGGCGGCAGTCGTTTGAGTTTCTCAATGAGTGCCTGTTCATGCTGGCTGGTCATATTCATTCCCCTTCAATTGCCCCGAATTATCTACTTGTTTCGTTTGTTCTACAAAGGCTAGCGCATACCGACGTGATCCCCGATAACCTTATGGCTTTTTCGCCCTTTCAATATAAGGATTCACCAGCGCGCCACGTGAGCGGATCGTTTTTCTCGCTTCTTCCGCCACTACCTCCAGGTGTTGATGCACAAGACCCACGCCCTGGATCGCCATCATCTTGAAGTACTTGATGCCGGCCTCGCTGGTGGCGAAGCGCATGATCCCCTCGTACTTGGTGAGATCGTAGATCGGCGCGAAGTGGCTCTTTGCTTCGTACGTCGCGATCTGTAAATCGCGCATCTCCTGCTCCGATCCCGGCACGCCGTATTTCAGGCGATCGGTGAACGTGTAGGTCTGCAGCGTCAGTTCGCCGACGAACCATTCGATGACGCGGCGTTGCAGTTCGCCGCCCTCGGTGCGGAAATGCACCGCGATTTCGTCGGCCTCTTCGCCGTTGAGAATGGTCGCAACCTGCTCCGACCAGGCCTCCTGCACCCAATAACCGCTCGCAACCTTGCGCTGGATCAACGTGTCCGTGCCCTGCATCAACTCGCGTTCCGCGCCCTGCCAATGCGGCGAGTTCATATTCCAGATTTTTCTGTCCAGCCCGGCGGCCTTGCCTCGTTCGGCAAGCAGGTCACGCGCCGCGGTCAGTGCAGCCTGTTTAACGTAAACCCGGCCGATATAGACCGGCAGCGCCACATCGTGCGCCTCGACCACCCGCGACACGGCGTCGCGCTTGAGTTCTTCCTTGCTCGGGTCTTCCGCCGCAAAAACGATCGGCACAAAAACAACCGCGATTATGGCGGCTGCCCAATTCATGTATTTCACTTCCGGCCTCCAATTGATTCGATCCCCTGCAAGCGGTGCCTGCAATGATCTCATGATGCCGACGCCCGCCGGATTGATCCAGAACAATGTTGCGCGCCGCCCCGCTCTGCGAACCAGCAACCATCCGCAGAGACTAGAATGGCGAATAGGCAGGATGATCGCACACCAAGCCCGCAGATCCTCGACTGAATCGGAAATCAGCGGGCAACTAGAGGGGGAGACAATGAAACTCGGATTCATCGGCGCGGGATTCATCGCCCGCTTTCAGGCGGTCGCCGTGCGCCAGGTGCGCGGGCTGGAAATCGCGGGCATCCTCAAGCGGCGTGGCGCGGAGTCGCTTGCCGGTTTCTGCCGCGAACACCGGCTGGGCGACGCCAGGATCTACGGCAGCATTGCTGAGCTTGCGAAAAACGTGGATGTGATTGCGATCTATGTTCCGAATTACTGCCGAGTCGAAGTCATGGAAGAAATCGCCGCGGCCGTAAAGGCTGGCGCCAGGCTCAAAGGGGTGATCGTCGACAAACCCCTTGCGCGCAATATGAAGGAAGCCCGGCGCATGGTGGAACTCGCCCGCGATGCGAAACTGTTGACCGCGTACTTCGAGAACCAGATTTTCATGAAGGCGATCCAGAGCCAGCGTGCGCAGCTGCTGCCCGTGGCGCAGACCATGGGGCCGCTGACGCTGACGCGCTCGGCCGAGGAGCACGGCGGACCGCACGAGCCCTGGTTCTGGGATCCGACCCGTCAGGGTGGCGGTGTGCTGCTCGACATGGGATGCCACAGCATCGCGGTTGGCCGCCATGTGCTGACCCCTGCGGACAAGGATCTGCTGTTCTTGCAGCCCGTCTCCGTTACGGCGGATCTCGGCTTGCTGAAATGGGGACAGAAGAAATGGCGCGACAAATTGCTGAAGGAACGCGGCGTGGACTATTCGAAAACGCCGGCGGAGGATTTCGCAACCGGCATGATCACCTATCGCAATCCGGAAACCGGGCAGATCGTCAAATCCCAGTTCACCGACTCGTGGATGTTCGAGAAGCAGGGCCTGCGCCTGTTCATGGACGGCATGGGGCCGGGCTATGCCTTCGAGATCAATACGCTGGTATCGCCGCTCAACGTGTTCATCGGCGACGTGGCTGCGGAAGCCATCGCCAACCAGGAAAGCGCGCTGGAGAAAGCCACGGCGAGTCGCGGCTTGCTGGCCGTGCAATACAATGAAGCAGACTTGTATGGCTATACCGACGAGAACCAGGACATGCTGAAAACGTTCTCCGCGGGGCGTAACGCCATGCTGTCGTGGGAATACGGACTGGAAATCCAGCGGCTGGTGATGGCGAGCTATCTTTCGGCCGAACGCGGCAGGACCATCGATCTCACCGACAAAACGATCCTGGCGGAACTGGATTCTTATGTTCCTGCAATCCAGCAAGGCAAGGGAGCGGCGCAATTGCTGCACGCGCGATAGAAGAGCTTTGAATCACCCCGGCAATCTTGGCCATCCGTCTTGCGCCGCTTCCGTGCAGTACCTGGGGTGGTGGTGGGCAAAGAAAGCGTGCGCCGGGTTGGTTCCGGTTAGAGTAGAATTTCTGCGATATTTCCCTCTTCCGGGCAGTGGTCCCAATGAAAACCGTGGCGCTGGCGCTTGTTGGCACTCTGTTGTGGACTTTTCACCTCCTGGAAGTATCGGCCGCCGGGTTCCGGGGTGGCTTTACCGGGGAGGAAATGCTTCAACACTGCAGGGCGCAGGAAAAAGACCCGGTGAAGGATTTCGACCGCGGCATCTGCATCGGCTTCATTGATGGATTCGCAGCAGGGCATTACATCGCCGAGACCTACCATGCCTTCCATCACCGCGACGAAAAAATCGACGAGATCTACGGTCATCTTTGCATCCCGGACACGGTGAACCGGGGCCAGCTGGCCAAGGCGTTCGTCCAGTTCCTGACCAAAAATCCGGAAAAGCTAAAACTTCCGGCAGGGCTGGTGCTGGAAGATGCGATGCGCGACGCGTTTCCCTGCGCCGCAAAGTAGCGTCGGCCGGTGCGCGCCTCGGGATATCCATGCCGGTCCGGAATCCGTAAATGGATCGCTCACTGAAAATCCTGCTGATCGAAGATGCCGAGGCGGACGCCCAGATTCAGACCCACGAACTGAATCGATCCGGGCTGTCCTTCGACACGAGACGGGTGCAAACCGAATCTGATTTTCTCGTGCAACTCGCCGAGTATGCGCCGGATATCATCGTGTCGGATTATTCCATTCCCGGCTTCAGCGGCATGCGCGCGTTGGAGATTACCAGGGAGCGCGCACCCGATATTCCATTTGTCTTCGTCTCGGGGGCCATGGGCGAAGACAAGGCGGTGGAACTGCTCAGGCGCGGGGCCACCGACTATGTTCTCAAGACCAACCTTGCGCGCCTCGCCCCGACGTTGACGCGGGCAATCGAGGAAGCCGAGGCAAAGCGTGCACGCAGCAAAGCGGAGCGGCGCATTCTCGACCTGGCCAACCTGTACGCTGCGCTTTCCGAGGCCAACGCCACCCTGGCACGCTCGCACGCGCGCGATCAACTATTTCAGGACATGTGCCGCATAGCGGTCACGCGTGGCGGTTTTCATTTTGCCTGGGTGGGCCTCACCGATCGCAGCGCCGGCATCCTGCGGCCGGCGGCCACGTTCGGCAATGCGGAAGGATTTCTGGACGACCTCGACATTTCGATCGATGCCAGCACACCGGGCGGACGCCAGCCGGCTGCCGGCGCCGCTCGGGAAGGCCGCGCTTTTGTGTGCAATGACACGCTGGACGACAGGCGCATCGGCGTCTGGCACGGGAGAATGCGCGAGTGCTCAATCCGCTCCGCGGCTTCGGTTCCGCTGCTGCTCGAAGGCGAACCGATCGGTTCATTCAGCCTGTATGCGTCGGAGATCGGCCATTTCGACGATGAGCGCATGCACCTGTTGAACGAACTCGCGGGCGACATTGCGTTCGCTCTCGATCGCTTCGAACAGGAAATCCGCCGCCGGCGCGCGGAGGCGGAAATCCTGGAGACGAGGCAGCAGCTGAAGGCATTGTCGACCCGATTGCTCGAAGTGCAGGAACAGGAGCGGCGCGATATCGCCCACGAGCTGCATGACGAAATCGGCCAGTCACTGACGCTGGTCAAGATCAAGCTGCAGATGGCGCTCCATCGGGACGGAAACAACAGGCTGCTGACCGAGGAATGCGTGGGGATTACGACCCACACTCTGGAGCAGGTGCGCACCATGTCGCTGAACCTGCGCCCGCCGGCGCTCGATGACCTTGGTCTGGCCGCGGCGTTGCAGTGGGCGCTGGACCGGCAGGAAGGGGTGAGTGGCTGGGAAATCAAATTCGCCTCCGATCCGCTGCCGGAGCGGCTGGCCATGGAAACGGAAACTGCTTGCTTCCGGGTGGCGCAGGAAGCGCTGACAAACGCAGCCCGCCACGCGGGGGCCGGGAAAGTGACGGTGCGCCTGCGCATCTCCGGCGGAAATCTCGAGCTCGCCGTCGAAGACGACGGCTGCGGGTTCGATCAGGAGGCGGTGCGCCGCCGTCCGGCCAGTCGCTCGAGCCTCGGATTGATCTCGATGAAAGAGCGCGCCGCGCTCGCGGGCGGTCGCCTGGAGATCGAGTCCGCGCATGGGCGGGGAACCAAGGTCCTCGCCGTGTTCCCGCTGCGTTGGCGCAATCGCGCCCGGTAACGCAAGCGAACCCTTCTTTAAACTCTTTTTGCCACAGAGGGCACAGAGGAAACCAAGGTCAAAAAGTTCTGCTGACCCGATCAGATGGTTAGTGGTTTACTGAGCCAGCATCGTAACGGCGAACGTATCTGCAGCTCCGGCGCCAGGGCTCTTCATATCCATTGGGTTTTGCGTTTCTCTGTGACCTAAAAGGGTACTCGACGCTTCGCGAGGGTATCTGTGACCTCTGTGGCAAATGGGTGAGACTGGCGAGACTATTGCACCGGGAAGTCCACCCGTTTCATGAACACGATCCGGCCACCCTCGTTTCTAACGATGTTGTAGCCGTGCAGGCCGTCGCCGTTCTGGTCGAACTCGTAAGTGCCTTCCAGGCCTTTGTAACCCTTGATCGCCAGGATCGCCGAGCGCACCGCCTCGGGTTCCGTGCTGCCGGCATTGCGGATGGCCAGAGCCAGGACTTGCATCGCATCGTAGGACCAACTGGCGAATGTGTCGGGATTGATACCGTACTTGTCGCGATATTTTTTCACGAACGCACGCGTCAGGTCGTTTGCGTCGGTGGTGAAATCGGTGATGGCATAAGTACCGTGCAACGTCTCGCCCGCCAGTTTGAGCGAAGTCACCGCGATGATCGATGGCGACCCGACCCAGGGAATCGTTACGCCAAGCTGCCTCAACTGGCGCGCAAAGATGCCGACATCGGATTCGAGCGTCATATACGTTGCCAGGATGTCCGCGTCCGCCTTCTTGATCGACAGCACGACGGCGGCAAAATCCTGCGAGTTGTTCGTATAGCCCTGGTCCAGTACCGGCGTAATGCCCTGGGCGGCAAGCGCTGCCGTCAGCGCCTTGGCACCGCCGGAACCGAATGCATCGGTCGAATGGATGATCGCCCATTTCCTGAGCTTCAGGGTGTTGGCGCCGAAATCCGCGATCACGCGCGAGGAATAGCTGTCGTTCGGGCGCGCGCGGAATACCCAGCGGTTGTTGACGTGCGTAAGGCTGGTATCCGTTCCGCCGATCATCGTCGGAATGCCGGACTTGGCGATCGTCGGCGACGCAGCCTGGACCTGCGTGCTGCGGATCGGCCCGATGATTCCCGCGATGTCGCCGCGGCCGCCGAGTTTGGAGAATGCAAGCACGGTTCCGGGATTCGAGCTCTGATTGTCTTCGATCTGCAGCTCGATGCGCCGTCCCAGGATACCGCCGGCATTGTTGATTTCTTCCTGCGCGAGCTTGATGCCGTTAACCGTGAATTCGCCAGCCTGGGCCTGCACGCCGGTGATCTCGTTGACGACACCGATTTTGACCGGATCGGCAGCCAAGCCAGCGCGGCCGATGAACATCGCCAAACCAAGAACTGCCGCCATCTTGATCATTGCATTCATTTCATCTCCCCTTGGCTGACAAAGCGCCGATCGCCGACCGGTTGCTGTTCATCCTAGCATGACGCAAAGGCACGCGATCATAGCGGGCAATGACGCGCCGCAACCCGTAACACTGCCATGGTCGCCACGCTTTCGGGAGAACGCACACGGCCGAATTGACACCATCGGTGGACGGCCTTACCGTTCGATTCCTATTGTTTCGATCGCGAAGGAACTACCGATGAGCGCAAAGCGCCTCGCATTCGGCTTGGTATTGAGCATCGCTTCCCTGGCGGCCGCCGGGTCATGGGCACAAGGCCTGCCCGCCGCTGCACCGGAGTCGGTGGGCATGTCGGCGCAACGGCTCGCCCGCATAGGCGATGCATTCAGGAAGGAGATCGATCAGGGCAAATTGCCGGGCGCGGTGTTTCTGGTCGCCCGCAAGGGCAAGCTGGTGTACTCGGAAGCAATCGGCTTTCAGGACAAGGATGCCGGCAAGCCGATAGCAAAGGATTCGATTTTCCGCATCTATTCGATGACTAAACCGATCGTTTCGGTGGCCGCGATGATGCTCGTCGAGGAAGGCAGGATGCAGCTCACCGATCCGGTGTCCAAGCACCTGCCGGCAATGAAGCCGTTGACAGTCAGCACGGCTAAAGCCGACGCCGAGTTCGCCAGGGTCACCTATGCGCAGGTTCCCGTGGACCGCGAGATGACGGTGCAGGATCTGCTGCGCCACACGGCCGGTCTCGCCTACGGCGAGATCACGCAGAACGCGCCCGTGAAAGAGGCGCTAGGCAAGGCGGGTATCTACAAGAGCACGATCGATTACGATGCGCGCGACCTGACACCGGCCGAAGAAGTCGAACGGCTTGCCAAAGTGCCGCTCGCTCATCAGCCCGGAACGGTCTGGGAATATAGCCTTGCGAGCGACGTGCTTGGCCGCGTGGTCGAGGCTGCCTCCGGAGAGCGCCTGGCGGATTTCCTCGACAAGCGCCTGTTCAAACCGCTGAAGATGAGCGACACCGGGTTCTGGGTGCCGCAGTCCAAAATCGGCCGGCTGGCGGTGCCGTTGCCTGCCGATATCATCAGCGGCAAGCCCAACAATCTGATCGACGTATCGGTTGCGCCGGCCAATGATTCCGGCGGTGCCGGCGGCGTGTCCACGGCCGCGGATTATCTTCGCTTCACGCAAATGCTCCTCAATGGCGGCCAGCTCGACGGAACTCGAGTGCTGAGCCGAAGCACGGTCGCGCTGATGACGTCCGATCACCTTGGCGCACGCATCGCCGCGCCGGTGACACCGGGAGAACTGCTGCTGGGCGTGCCGGGATACACTTTCGGCCTGGGCTTCGCCGTGCGCCAGGGTCCCGGGATAGCCGGAGTTCCCGGCTCGGCAGGCGAATTCATGTGGGCGGGCTATGCGGGAACGTACTTCTGGGTCGATCCGAAAGAAGAAATCGTTGCGGTCTATATGACCCAGGCGCCGAGTCCGATCCGTGCCTCGTATCGGCGGCTGTTCAAGCAACTGGTTTATGGGGCGATTGTTGACTGAGAAGTACCGTAACGGTCGTAACGGTCGTGACGACGTGACGACGAGACGACGAGACGACGAGACGACAAATAGCGAATCTGGATTCTTATGCCTGTACAAGTTAAAGATAATTCGACGTGGCCGTTCGAGGTCAGGCCGCTGACGCAGCACCTCGGCGCCGAGCTGATCGGGGTCGATCTCGCGCACGGCGTCGATGACGAGCTGTTCGTCGCGATCTACGAGGCCTTCGTGCGCTACCAGGTCCTGCTGTTCGGGACGCAGGCATTGCCCCCGGGCCGCCAGGTGGAATTTGCCCGGCGCTTCGGGCAGGTGCAGATCCATGTCATGAACCAGTATCACGCCGACGGCTACCCGGAGCTGTATCGTCTTTCGAATCTGGACGAGAACGGCAACCCGAACGGCCGCCATCCCGACAAAGGCACACTGGCGTGGCACACGGACGGCTCATGGCAGCGCGTCACCGGCCAGGCCACCATCATCTATGCCGAAGTCGTCGCCGGTGAAGGCGGCGAGACGCATTTCTGCGACATGTATGGCGCGTACGAACGCCTTGCGCCGGCATGGAAACGGCGTATCGAAACACTTCGGGCCGTGCACAACCTGGATTTTTCGCGCACCCGCCGTCACGCCGAAGACCGCATGACCGAGGAACAGCGAAACGCGGTGCCCCCGGTCGACCATCCGATCGTGCGCACGCACCCGGATACCGGGCGCAAATGCCTGTTCCTCGGCGACCACGCGGAATACATCCTCGGGATGAACTACGAAGAGGGACGCGCAATGATCGAAGAACTCAATGCCCTGGCGATTCATTCCGATCTGACGTACGAGCATCGCTGGACGCCGGGTGAACTCATCGTCTGGGACAATCGCAGCGTATTGCATCGCGCGACGTCCTACGACCCGGCGACTCAGCGCAGAGTGATCAGGCGATGCACTGTGCTTGGCGAATCACCCAACTAAAGATGTAGTTCTCACCACGAAGACACGAAGGTCACGAATACCCTCGCGATAGCGTGGAGTACCCTCTTAGAAACACGAAGAAGTGCAAAAGAAATCCGACGAGAATTCGCAAATTGGCGTAGCAGATTCAATGCTGGGGAAGCGAAATTTGCCATCGATTTTGGTTTTCTTCGTGAACCTAAATGGGTACTCCACGCTATCGCGAGGGTATTCGTGATCTTCGTGCCTTCGTGGTGAGATTTTGCAGTAGGCTCTAGCGTATTATTTGAGCATGGACGTGAGCTTGCGGCTGAACGCGCCCAATATCGACTCAGGCCTCGCAGCCGGATCGAACAG
>Ga0137438_1000268_pt1 | contig 10495 bp, 8 predicted proteins | sample EasRivERMGT157_2_FD_102327 | JGI IMG/M metagenome (GOLD analysis project Ga0137438, IMG submission 102327) | Soil microbial communities from meander-bound floodplain in the East River, Colorado, USA - East River MetaG ERMGT157_2 | ecosystem: Environmental > Terrestrial > Soil > Floodplain ... | reverse complement strand
GTTCAACTGGAATACGCCGGACAACGCGAATGTCAGCAGCGTCACTGCACCGACCACGAAAAGGTCCCGACGCAGGGAAGGCTGCACTACGCTGGCCGGGGACCCTTGCGGGCCGTTCCGGAAGGCACTCATGGAAGGAAGCCGGAGGCATGAAGCGGACGTAGGAGCTATATAGCCGAAGCTCCCCGGACCAACAAGGAAAATATTCCGGAAGTCCGCCGCCTGCCGGAGAAATTCCGCACGTGACCGCCTTTCCGCCGCGGCAATAGCAGGCCAGTGGGGCTGCGGCACCCTGCCGAGCCTCACATTGGGAATTTTTCCCGATGCGCTTGGGAAGCCGTCCCTGACGATGGTAATGCCCCGCCCCGTAAATTCCCTCCTCTGCTCGGTGCGCCATGCTGCCGGTCGGGCCAGGCAACCGAGGCCGCCTCTACGGGGAGGGTGGCGGTAAGCTATCGCCGGGTAACAAAACACAAAAAGAGGGTAACCAAGATGGTTGTTCACACCTGCCCGAAATCAGCGGCATGTTTCGCGTTTTGCGTTGCCCTTGCCTTCCGGGTAGCCGGTGCGGCCGAGAACCCGGCAGCCGAACTGGAAGCCCCGACAGTCGAAGTCATCGGCACGACCCCGATCCAGGGAATCGGGGTACCCGTGAACCAGGTACCGTCAAACGTACAAACCACCACTGGCCCCGACATCCAGAAGCAGAAGACCCTGGACCTTACCGAATACCTGGAAAACAACCTCGGCAGCGTCACGCTCAATCAAGGGCAGAACAACCCGTTTCAACCTGATGTCAATTTCCGCGGTCTTACCGCTTCCCCGCTGCTCGGCACGCCACAAGGCCTTTCGGTATTCGTCGACGGCGTGCGTGTCAATGAACCATTCGGCGATGTGGTGAACTGGGACCTGATTCCCCAGAACGCCGTTTCCACGATCACCCTGATTCCCGGATCAAATCCGGTATTCGGTCTGAACACCCTGGGCGCTGCATTATCCGTAACCACGAAGTCGGGTTTTCAGTACCCCGGCGCATCGGTTTCTCTGTCCGGCGGCTCGTGGGGCAGGAAGACCGCCGAGGTCGAGTACGGCACCCACAGCGACAAGGCAGATTTGTTTCTTGCCGGAAATTTCATCGACGAAGACGGCTGGCGCGAGCATTCGCCGAGCCGCGTCAAGACCGTATTCGGCAAGGTGGGCTGGGAACGGGAGGATACCGATGTCGACGTCTCGCTGATGCTGGCCGACAACACACTGCAAGGCACGCAGGCGCTGCCGATCGGCTGGCTGGATACGCCCGCACAGGCGTATACCTGGCCGGACCGCAACGACAACCAGGTCGCCTTTCTCAATGCGCGCGCCAGTCACTTTCTGGCCGCCGACATGTTGCTTGCCGGAAATATCTATTTTCGGCGCTACATCAACGACAATTTCAGCAGCAACGTCAACAACGACTGCCAGGACACTGCCCTGAATCCGGCTGCATGTGCAGGCGGCTTCGCTTCCGGGGAGCCGCAAGCCTTCAACGATCGCAGCAGGATCGAAACCAACGGCTATGGCGGCTCAATGCAGTTGAGCCTGCTCGGCGATCTCGGCAGCAAGAAGAACAACCTCACCGTCGGCGCCAGCGCCGACCTCGGCAGGACTCATTTTTCGCAAACTTCGGAGGAGGCGAACTTCACTTCCGATCGCGGCACGGTGGGATCCGGCGTAGTTACGCTTCAAACCGATGTCGATACTACGAACGACTACTATGGGGTTTATTTCACCGACGTGTACTCGTTCAGCGAGCACTGGCACCTGACCCTGTCAGGCCGTTACAACTGGGCCAACGTCACGATCGAGGACAAAACCGGACTGGAGCCCGCGCTCAACGGCGACCATACGTTCAAGCGCTTCAATCCCGCCGTTGGCCTGAACTTCAACCCGAGCGCGGCGCTCACCACCTACGTTGCATATAGCGAAGGCATGCGCGCGCCGACGCCGATCGAGTTGACCTGCGCAGACCCCGCCGCCCCCTGCCGTTTGCCGAACAACTTCCTCGCCGACCCGCCGCTGGAAAAAGTGGTGGCCAAAACCAGCGAGATCGGTGCGCGCGGACGCTGGACCGACAATTCCGGATGGAGTGCGGCGGCCTATCGCACGGACCTGAACAACGACATCATCTTCATCTCCAGCGGCGGAGCTGTAAATGCCGGCTATTTCCAGAACGCCGGCAAGACCCGCCGGCAAGGCCTGGAACTGGGCGTGCACACACGCGCGGACAAGCTGAGCATGGCATTGAATTACGGGTATATCGACGCGACTTTCGCTTCTCCGCTGACGCTCAACAGCCCCAACAACTCTTCGGCGGACGCCAATGGCGATATCCACGTTTCGCACGGCGACAAGATACCCGGCGTTCCGGCCCATTCTTTAAAGGTGCGTGCCGGGTACGACTTTACCGACAGCGTCTCGGTGGGGACAAATGTCATGTACTTCTCTTCGCAGTATGCCCGCGGCGACGAAAACAACCAGGATGCCAACGGCAAGGTTCCGGGCTATACCCTGGTCAATCTGGACGCGATTTATCAGCACACCAAGCGACTCTCGTTCTTTGTCCGCATCGACAATGTTTTCGACAAGGACTACCAGACCCTGGGCGTGCTCGGGGAAAACTTTTTCAACGGTCCGGGGCGCACGTTTGATGCCAGTAACGTGACGGACGAGCAATTCCGCTCGGCCGGCGCGCCGCGCGCATTCTGGGTCGGCGTCAAATACGCAATCGATCAGAAACACTGACGGGGTTTTGTGCCCGCCGCGCACAGCCGTTTATAATCCGGCCGAACTTCAACTCGGACGAAGAATGTAAATGAAAACGCCTCAAGTGCGCGCGCTGGTGTTCGACGTGTTCGGAACCGTGGTCGACTGGCGCGGCAGCCTCATTCGGGAAGGAAAAGCCCTCGGCGCGAAAAAGCGTCTCGACGTCGACTGGGCTGCATTCGCCGACGCCTGGCGAGGCGGTTACCAGCCCGCCATGCAGAAAGTTCGAACCGGTCAGTTGCCATGGATGAACATCGACCAACTGCACCGGCTGATCCTCGACGATCTGCTGCGCCAATTCGGCATACGCAGTCTCAAGGAAGTCGAGAAGGACCACTTCAATCGCGCCTGGCACCGGCTCGCACCGTGGCCCGATTCGGTGCGCGGACTCAAGCGCCTGAAGAAAAAGTTCGTGATCTCAACGCTTTCCAACGGCAACGTGTCGCTGCTCACCAATATGGCCAAGAACGCCGGCTTGCCGTGGGACTGCATAATCTCGGCGGAACTGTTCCATCACTACAAGCCCGATCCGGAAAGTTATCTCGGCGCCGCGAACATGCTTGGCTTCAAACCGGGCGAGGTAATGCTGGTCGCGGCACACAAGGATGATCTGCGTGCCGCGAAGCGTTGCGGGCTGCGTACTGCGTTCGTTCGCCGGCCGAAGGAAAAAGGACCGAGTGTAAAACCGGATCTCGCGGCCGACCGGGCGTTCGACTACAACAGTGACGATTTCCTCGACCTGGCAGACCAGCTCGGCGTCTGATCCGGCGGGCAGACCGGCAGCGTTGGGATCGCGGCGATGCTGTCTGACTTATGCTTCCGAGCGAAGGTGGTCAGGACTTGACGCGGCGGTAATGCATCACGTGCGCGGGCGCGACTACACCGGGCTGTAGCCGTTTGTCGGGGTTGGGCGTGGCAACCGGGGCGGCGAAATCGAGCGTGCCCGCCCAGATCGGCAACGCATAGTCCTCCTCGTCGTCGACCGGCGGGCCGGACCGGATCTTCGCGGAGGCCTCGACGATATCGAGCTTCAGCACTGCCGTCTGATCGATCTCGTGCTGCTTCACTGGACGCACGCTTTCCCAGCGGCCAGGAACGATGTGATCCGAGATGGTCTTCAGCGCCGCAGCCTTTTCATCTGCGGCGACCGGCTCGGCTGTGCCGAGAATAACCACCGAGCGATAGTTCACGGAAGAGTGAAATGCCGAGCGGGCGAGCACGAGCCCGTCGACCAGCGTGACCGTCACGCACAGTGGGATGCCCTTTCCCGCTTCGGTCAGCATGCGGCTGGCAGCGGAGCCGTGAATGTAGAGCACGCGGTCCTTGCGGCCATAGCCGGTCGGAATCACGAATGGCTGGCCGTTCTGCACGAATCCGACGTGACAGAAGAAGCCCTCATCGAGAATCGCGGCGACGGTGGCGAAGTCGTGCTTGCCGCGGGACGGGTAGCGGTTGAGCTTGGTGCGGGTGGATTCGAGGTCCATAAAGGCGCAGACTGGTGACGGGTTATTGGTGGCTAAGCAATTCGGGACTCAGGATTCGGTTACACATCGGATCGCCAAATCGAAGCACGAGAAAGGTCGAGAGAAAGTCGGGAAGATTCTAGCATCCGTCCCCCTCTCCCCGGCCCTCTAACAGGGTACTCCGGGCTTCGCCAGGGTATCCCGCAAGAGGAGAGGGGATCTTGGATGCGCAATTGCTTGCGACAAATTGGTCAACCGCATTGTTTTCGTTCGCGATCCCTTGAGAAGAAAAGTCGGGGTGGAGAAGGTGCTTGGCCGCTCACGTTTGGGCGTTTCGCCGATGGACTCCACTATTCGTCAAATGTTTGCTGCTTCCTGGCAAAGCCGGCGGTCTCCGGCGGACGCGGGACAACGCCCGAAGCTTCACGCAATCGAAGCAGCCGGCCTTGCCCGGGAGGCCCCGTGAAAAACAGGGCAAGGCTCCTACTGGCAGCCGGTTTCTTCTGTGGAGCAGTCAGCGCGGACGACTACCATGAGCAGATGAAACGGCTGAAAGCACTGGACGCGCGCTGCGAACAGGCCAGGCAGATACAGCTCGCGCCAATCCGCGAACGACTGATTCAAGAGTGCCGGACGGACCGGCGCAGATCATTACAGGACTGCCAAGCCGATTTTAGCTGGTACGGGGAATCGACCATAGGACCGAACAGGAATGTTATTAGAGGCTTGTTTTACGATCTCCCGGAGTGCCAACAGGCAAGCCAGGCATGGGAAGCATGGGAGAAATCGCAGCCGCTAAAGCGGTAGCTTCGGTTGCCGACACGTTCGTTACGAGACGCAGGCGCTGGGGCCCCGCGAGAAAACACAGACCGGCACAAGACGAATTGACCGGCAGTTCTGGACCCCGTGGGCGTCCGTACATCTTCAGACCACCCTGAAATTCTTGAACTGCCACGGATCGGTGTTATCCACGTCCTCCGGATAGAGAACGCCGCGCTCTTCGAGCGGCGTCCAATCCGTATACACGCCCACGACCCTGCCCAGATACGGTTTGCAAATCTCGAGCATGGTCTTGTAGGGCAGCTCGTCAGGCTCGACGATGCCTGCGTCCGGATTCTTGATTGCCCAGATGACGGCGGAAACGTAACCGATGTTGACCTGCAGGCTGGTCGCGTTGTTGTAGGGGCAAAGCTGGCGCGCCTCCTCGATGGTCAGTTGCGAGCCGTACCAGTAAGCCCCCCTCGTGTGTCCCATCAGCAGCACGCCGAGTTCATCCATGCCTTCCGAAATTTCGTCGCGCAACAACCGGTAGCGCGGCGGAAACTTGTAGTTGTTGCCGATATACTCGTGCATCGACAGCACGGCGTCGTCGCACGGGTGGTAGGAATAATGGCAGGTCGGCCGATAGACCGCCTTGCCCTTTTTATGCACGGTGAAGTAATCGGGAATCGAGGTCGCTTCGCCGTGCGAAATCAGGAATCCCAGCATCGGTCCTTCGAGCGGCGTCCAGGTGCGTACCCGCGTCGAGGCCCCGGTGCGCTCCAGGTAAATCGCCGCTCCACAGCCGAAATCGAACGTGCGGCCATCGGCTGGCCAGTTCTTTTCGTGGGTGCCCCAACCCAACTCCGCGGGTTGCAGCGACTCGCCGGCGAACGCTTCGCTCGACCAGGTGTTGACAAACTCGTCGCGCGCCTTGCGGCGCGCGCTCAACTGGCTGTCGCGCTCGGCGATGTGGATGACCTTGATATCGAGGCGCTGCGCGAGCGCTGCCCACTCTTTGCGGCTCTTCGGCTCGGCCTTTCTCACGCCCGTATCCTTCGCGACATTGAGCAGCGCCTGCTTGGTGAGATGCGAGACCAGACCAGGATTGGCGCCGTGCATCAGCACGCATGCCGGGCCTTTCGGAAATTTGCTGCGCATCTCCAGCGCGGCTTCGCGATAGGCGTAGTTGGTGCGCCGGGCTGCGGGAACATCCGTATTGTTGTGGCCGCCGGGCCACGGTTCGATGCAGGCGTCGATGTAGAGAATGTCGCGTTGCTGGCAGTACTCGATGGTGTCCAGGCTGTTCACATCATAGGACGCGTTGACCAGGAAGTCGCCCTCGCTGAGATATTTGTCGTACTGCGCGACGTACGTGTCGCTCTTGATCGGCTCAACAATGAACTTGACCCCGAGCGTTCCCGCGATTTCGCGGCCGAATGCGTTTGCCGTGATGATGGTGATCTGCTCGGGCTTGATGTCGATGTGCCGCAGGATCAGGGGCAGCGAGCCCTGGCCCACGGATCCGAAACCCACGATGAGCATTCGCCCCTTGAAAGACGCGTATTTTTTATGGCCGCCCAATTTTTCTTTTGCTCCTGGTCATTTCGCGCAGCCGTTGCCGAGCGAGGGGCACGTTATAGACGAAGTTGAAAACAATCTCAACCCCGCCCCCTCTCTCCCCCTCTCTCCCCCTCTCCCCCTCTCCCCGGCCCTCTCCCGCAAGGGGAGAGGGAGTATTAGGAACGTGACACATGGTGTCACGCAATATTCAACACCGAATCAAAACTCCCTCTCCCCTCGCGGGAGAGGGCCGGGGAGAGGGGGAGAGGGGGCGGGGTTGGCATGCCTCTCCAGCGCCCACGCCACGTGCCTTCTTACCAACTCCGAGGGATGGTCGCGGCGCGCCTCCAGCGCCGTGATCACGGCAACGGAAGTCGGCGCATTCCCGAGGCCAACGGCCAGATTGCGCAACCAGCGCTCATGGCCGATGCGCCGGATCGCACTGCCCTCCATGCGGCGCTCGAACTCCTCTGCGCTCCAGGAAAACAGCTCCACCAGCCCGGCCGCATCGAGGCCGTGGCGAACCGCGAAATCCGGCACGTCAGCTTTCTGCGCGAAGCGATTCCACGGGCAGACCAACTGGCAATCGTCGCAGCCGTAGATGCGATTGCCCATCAGCGGTCGCAGCTCCTCGGGAATGTCGCCCTTGTGTTCGATGGTCAGGTAGGAAATGCAGCGACGCGCATCGAGCTGGTAAGGCGCGACGATAGCCTGCGTCGGGCAGATGTCGATGCAACGGCTGCAGGTGCCGCAATGTTCTGCCTGCGGCGCGTCCACCGGTAACGGCAGGTCCGTATAGATCTCTCCGAGGAAGAACCAGGAACCGGCCTCGCGATGCAGCACCAGCGTATGCTTGCCGCGCCAGCCCAGACCGGCCTTGGTCGCAAGTTCCACTTCCATGACCGGCGCGCTGTCGGTAAACACCCGATAGTGGAAGGACGTTACCGCGGCGATACGTTCGCACAGTTTCTGCAGCCGTCCGCGCAGGACCTTGTGGTAGTCGCGCCCCACCGCATAGCGGGCGACATACGCTCGGTTGGCGTCGCGCAGGACCTCCCAGCTGTCGGCCGCCTCGGTCGGAAAATAATTCATCCTGACTGAGATGATCCGCAACGTGCCCGGCACCAGCTCCGCCGGCCGTGTACGCCTCGTGCCATGCACAGACAAATAGTCCATGTCGCCCTGCCAGCCGCGCGACAGCCATTGCATCAGACGCGCTTCGGCTTCGCCTAGATCGCAATCGGCAACACCCACCTGCTGAAAGCCGAGCTCGGCCGCCCACTGCCGGATCTGGCCGACCAGCTCCCCAGCGGCCGGCTCAGCGAGCGGCCCGTTCAAGTTGCCCGGCGTCATCGGCGGAAGCGGACTTCAGGAAATCGAGTTTTCGCGTCTCGCCGTGCTTCATCAGGAAGAACTGCTCCGCTGGAATCCCGGCGGCGGCAAGCGCTTCGGACAGCTTCTTCGGCGGTTCGTCCAGCCGCTCGTCGGTCAGCCGAAATGTCCCCCAATGGATACCCACCGAGCTGCGCGCACCCAGATCACGATGGACCTGCACCGACTCCTCGGGGTTCACGTGATTCTCCTTCATGAACCAGCGGGGTTCGTAGCATCCGACCGGAATCGCGGCGAGATCAATGGGGCCGAACCGGCTGCGGATGTCGGCGAAATCCTTCGAGTAGCCGGTGTCACCGGAGAAAAAGAATCTGAGCCCCGGATGCTCGATTATCCAGCCGCCCCAGAGCGTTTCGTTGCGATCCCAGGGCGACCGCGCGCTCCAGTGCTGCACCGGCACGAAATGGATCGCCAGCCCCATGTGCTGGAGGTTGTCCCACCAGTCCAGTTCTGAAACATTCTCGATGCCGTGGGATGCAAACCATGCCTTCAGTCCGAGCGGCACGAAGAAGCGCGGCGGTCCGCCCGCTTGCCGGTTCAGCCGCGTCACCGTGCCCTCATCCAGATGGTCGTAATGATTGTGCGAGACGACCACCACGTCGATTCGAGGCAGATTATCGAATGAGAGAGCCGGCGGCACATGGCGCCTGGGTCCCGCAAACGACACCGGAGACGCGCGCTCGGTCAGATGCGGATCCGTGAGGATGTTCACCCCTCCCACCTGGAGCAACAGCGTCGCGTGACCGATCCAGGTGAGCGTCGGCTCGACGCGGTTAGACGCGAGAAACGCGGCGTCGGGCTGCAACAGGTCAAATCCGTAACCTCCGGGGGGATTCTCCGGCACGCCATGCGTCCATCGCGCCCACTGCCATTTCCAGAAACTCTGCTTTTCCTGGTGCGAATAGTTGTTGCGAAAGCCGCTTTGAGTGTGATGGGATTTCGCCGGATTATAATAAGGGTTGCTATGAGAGGCAGCGACGGCGAGAAGCAGCACAGAAGTGGTACACAGAATCATGATCGATCTGATCTTCATCGACGGAACGGGGAATTCAGGCCAGTGTAGCGGTCCCTCGACAGCAGTGTAAAGAATCGCCGGCGATGCCGGGAACCCACGCCGATGCATAGCGCGCGGTCAACGAAACCAGGGAGCGAGGATATGGCGGCAAGCAATAAGCAGACGGCAGGCGTGATCGGACTGGGCTCGATGGGTCTGGGTGTAGCGCGCACACTGCTCAAGAAAGGTTTCGAAGTGCACGCCTACGATGTGCGGCCGGAAGTATCGAAGGCATTCGCCAAGGAAGGCGGCGTGGCGGCGGCAAGTCCTGCCGAGGTCGGCCGCAATGTTCCGGTCGTCATCATCCTGGTGGTCAACGCCGACCAGACCAGCGAGGTGCTGTTCGGCAAGGATGGCGCCGTCTCCACGCTCGCCAAAGGCTCGGTCGTCATCGCAAGCAGCACGGTCGCGCCGGAATTTGCCATCGATCTGGGCAAACGTCTGGACGCAAAAGGCCTGCTGCTGATCGACGCGCCGGTTTCCGGCGGTGCCGCCCGCGCCGCTAAGGGTGAGCTGTCCATCATGGGTTCCGGCTCAAGAGCCGCCTTCAAGAAGGCCGATGCGGTGCTCAAAGCCATCGCCGCCAAGGTGTACGAGCTGGGCGACGAGGCCGGTACCGGTTCGAAAGTGAAAATGATCAACCAGCTCCTGGCCGGCGTGCACATCGCCGCCGCCGCGGAAGCGATTGCGCTGGGCATCCGCGCCGGCGCCGACCCGAAGATCGTCTACGAGGTGATTTCCAACAGCGCTGGGTCTTCCTGGATGTTCCAGAACCGCGTGCCGCACATCCTCGAGGGCGACTACACGCCGCTGTCCGCGGTCAATATTTTCGTCAAGGACCTCGGCATCGTGCTCGACTCGGCCAAGAAGATGACCTTCCCGCTGCCGCTCACCGCCGCTGCGCATCAGGTCTTTCTCGGCGCCGCCGGCGCCGGCCTGGGCTATGAGGACGACATCGCCGTGGTGAAGGTGTATCAGGCGATGTCGGGCATTAAACTGCCGGGAAAGAAAAAGAAACCGTGACGCAAAGGCCGTGACGCGTGACGATCGTGACGGCGTGACGACGTAAGAGCGAGTACTCCAGGCATTGTGAAGACAGTTCCATTGCGACCAGCGACGGAATCGTAACGACCACGCGGTTCTACCCCGTCGCGCCGTCACGACCGTCACGACCGTCACGGCCTTTCAGATCCTGTCGTTCTCCAGCTTGCTTTCCAGCGCTTGCAGCGCATCGGCGGCTTCGGGCAGATTCGGATTGAGGTCGAGCGCGCGGCGGAAGTAATCCGCGGCTTTTCGATAGTTGCTGCGGGTCATCCAGATGTCGGCGCAACTTTCCATGGCGCCGAACTGGTAGGGATTGAGTGCGAGTGCGTGATCGTAGTCAGCCAGGGCGCGGTCTTCATCGCCCAGCGCGGCATAGGCATTGCCGCGGCGATTCCAGGCTTCGGCGAAATCCGGCCTG
>Ga0137438_1000267_pt1 | contig 10510 bp, 12 predicted proteins | sample EasRivERMGT157_2_FD_102327 | JGI IMG/M metagenome (GOLD analysis project Ga0137438, IMG submission 102327) | Soil microbial communities from meander-bound floodplain in the East River, Colorado, USA - East River MetaG ERMGT157_2 | ecosystem: Environmental > Terrestrial > Soil > Floodplain ... | reverse complement strand
TTCATGGTACAGCGCAATCTTTTTAGTGAGGTCAGGTCTTGATGGAAAGATGCGGGCGTACTGAATCGGGCTTAATGTCATGGTGTCGATATTATTCGCCAGCAGTTCAAGAAACTGCGAGGCTGGATCGGGGATAAAACGGGACACCAAATTATCAATGCGTGCCTGGCCTTGGGTGGCGTTAGGGTTGCGCACCAGCGAAATACGTTCGCCATTACGCCATTCTCCCAGCTGGTAATAATGGCTTCCTACTGGGTGGCGTGCGAAGGTGGTGGTATTGATGTCCTGCCCCTTGAGGATATGTTCCGGCAGTATGTGTAATCCAGCCCATGAATCCAGTGCGGGGGCATAAGGTTGCTGATAGGTCACGCGAAAAGTTTGCGCGTCTGGAGCTTCGGCTTTTGACACCAATTTGAAATCTGCGCCGTAAGGGGTACGCGTGTTGTCGTCGGTTACCAGTTTCCAGGTAAATAACACATCAGCGCTGGTGAGCGGGGCATCGTCTGCCCACTTCAAATTTGGCTTGAGATGAAAAGTAATAGTTTTCTGATCGGCCGACACATCCCAGGATTTTGCCAGTTCGCCCTGCAACTCCAGATTTTTATCGTATTTGAGCAGACTGTTGAAGATATTGGAAGCGATGGCGGAAGCGGCAGATTCACCGGCAATCATGGCAATCAGCCCGCTGGGTTCGCCGGTCATCGCATCGATCATGGTGCCGCCAGACTCTGCCGGATAGTTCCGGTCAAAATCCGCAGTATTTTCCTCTGGCAACTTACTACAACCAGTGACGAATATTAGACAGATACCGAAAATAGCCAGCGTTCGCAGGTAGCATGGTCGTTGGTTTGGAAAAAATCTCGCGCGAAAGAACATGCTGCTAAGCTGTTGATACGCCGGTACTAGGCAGCATCGGGTTTGATGATGGTGAGCTTGTGTCCTGGAATAATGTGACTGCCACTGAGGTTGTTCCAACGCTGCAGGTCATCTGTGGCCACATCAAATTTACGAGCAATAGCGTCAAGCGTGTCCCCGCGACGCACAAGGTAGTGGGTTTTTTTGCCGTTACGCGCTGCATGAGAGCCTGCCGATTTAAAGCTTTCCGCATTGACGATCAGTACTTGTCCTGCCTTTAGATAATGGCTTTTCAGATGATTCTGTGTCATGAGTTGTTTGCTGCTCATCTTGTAGCGCTGGGCAACGGTTTGCAGAGTATCCCCACGTCTGACGATATGTTTGCCAGAACGATCTGGATTTCCACCAGCATTTTCATTGATATTTTCGCTATTGGAGACGGTTGTATCATTATCGCTAACCGACAGTTCATCAGCATCAGTCTTATTGCTGGGCACCAGCAGGGCACCAGCTGATTTGAGATTGTTGCGGACAGGTAAATCATTCACATCGCGTAACTGTGCCAAGCTAATGCCAAACTTATGCGCGATGTTTTGCATACGTTCTCCACGCTTGGCATGATAAGTTTGCCAGCTGACCAGCGGTTTATTGTTATTCGCCAAATTGGTATTGAATGTCTCGGCTGCGCCAACCGGCAGCAAAATTTCGTGCTTTTTACCTTCACCAGTTAACACTGGACGGTTGTATTCGGGATTCAGCGATGAGAATTCATCAAACGAAATTTCAGCCAGTTGGGCTGCCAGATGGGCATCAATTTGTTGAGGTGCCGTAACAGTGGTGAAGTAGGGACGGTTAGGGATGGTCTGTACATTCAAGCCATATTGCTCAGGATTGCTAACGATGTTTTTAACAGCTTGTAACTTAGGCACGTAGTTTCTGGTTTCGGGCGGCAGCTGCAGGCTTTCGAAGTCGGTGGGCAAACCTTTCCTGCGATTGCGATCAATCGCACGTTGCACCGTACCCTCGCCGGCGTTATAGGCGGCCAGTGCCAAGTCCCAGGTGCCAAACATGGCGTGCAGTTTCTGCAAGTAGGTCAGTGCGGCATTGGTAGCAGCCATGACATCGCGCCTGTTATCCACCCACCAGCTCTGTTTGAGACCGAAATTCTTGCCCGTGGAAGGCATAAACTGCCAGATGCCGGAAGCGCTGCTACGCGAGTAAGCCTGTGGATTAAACGCACTTTCCACCATCGGTAGCAGGGCGATCTCGGTAGGCATGCCGCGCTTTTCCACTTCTTCCACAATGTGGTAAAGATATTTCTGGCTACGGCCTATCATACGCTTGACGTATTCTGGACGAGCCGCATACCAGGATTCATGGTTCGCGGTAAAGGGAGATTGGGTCTCCGGCATGGCGTAACCATTTTTTATGCGTTGCCACAAATCCACGTTGTTGTCAGAAGCATCTTCTTGCGTACTGACTGCGGCGGTCGCTGCATTAGCGTCTGGCAGATAGCCGAGCACAGGGTCGGGCTGAGGAGTGACACCAATGCTGATCCCGACATCAAGCCCACCAGTGCTAGGGTTGTCGTTGATGATGACAATTTCATCGCCGGCAACGTTGGTGTCGGCGACTGCAGGAAGCGAAGACAACAACGCCAATAAAATCAGCTTTAGCAGATATCTGATGGGCACGGAGTGTTTTTCTGAATAGCCAAGGTGCTCAGATGGTAGCGAATTTGCAGCATTAGCGTCAAGTAAAAGCCCCACTTTAGAGTTCATTCTTATCATAATGATTCAGTAATGATTTCTCATCTCTCTTATGGTGCCGAAAACCTGCTCCGGTTCTATTTGACGCAGACTTGTTTCGTATAATCCAGCTGCTGCCTTTATGCTGGCTGTGTGGCAACGTAAAAAAGGATTAGTTTCCAGTTCCAGTCCAATCGTGGATGGCAGGGTAGGTTTATCAGCTTCTCGTAGCCGTGCTGCATCTTTTTGACGAGAGGCCAATGCAGCATTTTGCGGGTCCAGAGTGCGGGCAAATCGAATATTGTGTTCAGTGTACTCGTGTGCACAATACACCGCAGTCTCACTGGGGAGTTTGGCCAGTTTCTGTAATGAAGCGAACAGTTGTTGATGTGTGCCCTCGAACAATCGTCCGCAGCCGCAGCCAAACAGGGTGTCGCCACAGAACAGGGAATTTGCGCCATAATAAGCCACATGCCCTAAGGTATGGCCGGGAAGCTCGAATATGCTTAATTGCAAGTCTAGCGTTTCGAGGTGGATTGCGTCGCCTTCCTTAACCGCCTGATGAGCAAAATCATATTGCTCTTTTAGCGGTGCGTAGACTTTAGACTGATACAAGTTAAGTAACTCTGGCACACCGCCAATGTGGTCTGCGTGGTGATGAGTAATGAGAATGGTGTCCAGAATAAGCCCGTGGCTTTCCAGCACGCGAATCACTGGTGTTGCGTCGCCTGGGTCCACTACGGCTGCGTGTTTGCCCCGCTGCAGTAACCAGAAGTAGTTGTCCCTGAAAGCGGGGATGGGAAAAATTTCCAGCATAGGCTGGATACTTTGTTGTTAGGCGGTAAATGTCAATACATAATCATCAAGAATGGCTGACATCAGCCTTGGGTTGCTACCTGCAAGCACGGGAGCAGGCGCTTTATGACGCCGCTGTCAGCGATATATTCGGTTTTAATGCGTTGCAGCTCGGTATGCTGAATGCCGATTTTCTGGCATACAGCCGCATGCCGTTTCGATGCCGCGCTGACGTTAACGATGGTCTTGTGCGATGCGAATCCAGTCTGCTGCCTTTTGCTTCGAGCAGCATCGACTTATTATTATTGCCGCACCAGCTCGAATTTTGCGACAACCCACACCAGGCCCTGCGTGAAGCGGAGCGCATTCTGGTTCCTGAGGGTCACATGATCATCAGCGGATTTAATCCGATTAGCCTGTGGGGACTGCGACGCTTGTTCGCCAGGAACAAACAATATCCTTGGCGCGGACGTTTCTTGTCTTTGCTGCGCATCAAGGACTGGCTTGCACTGCTGGGGTTTGAAGTGGTGGCCGGGCGCATGAGTTGTTATCTGCCGCCCCTGTCAAAGCCATCCTGGCTTAACAGATTTCAATTCATGGATAAAGCCGGTGACCGCTGGTGGCCGATGATGGGTGGGGTATACTTTGTGGTTGCCAAAAAGCGTGTCAGCGGGATGACATTGATACGCCCACATTGGAATAACGCAAAATTGAAGCGGGGTTTGGTGCCTGCGCCTTCGCAAAAAACCCTTTCACAAAAAACACAAAGCCAGAAAATAATTCATGAACAGTAAGCCTGATTTAGTCGAAATTTATGCCGATGGCGCATGCAAAGGTAACCCCGGTCCAGGTGGCTGGGGCGTCTGGCTTAGCTTTGATGGACGTGAAAAAGAATTGTTCGGCGGGGAGGAATTGACGACCAATAACCGCATGGAGTTAACCGCCGTGATTCGAGCACTGGAAGCTTTGAAGCGCTCGTGTCAGGCACGCATCCACACCGATTCCAAATATGTGTCGCAGGGCATCAGCGAATGGATACACAACTGGAAAGTGCGTGGTTGGCGCACCAGTGATAAAAAACCAGTGAAAAATGAAGATTTATGGCGGCGCTTGGATGAGCTGGCCCAGCAGCACACTATCGAATGGATTTGGGTCAAAGGGCATGCCGGTGATGCAGGTAATGAACGCGCGGATGTCTTGGCAAACCGAGGTGCGGAAGCATATATGGACAAAACGGTAATCTAGATGCGGCAGATATTTCTTGATACCGAAACCACCGGTCTATACCCGGAGCAAGGCCATCGCATAATCGAAATCGCTGCGGTTGAAGTGATTAACCGTCGCCTGACGCGCAACCACTTTCACGCTTACCTCAATCCGGAACGGGAGATTGATTCGGCGGCGCAGGAAATCCACGGTATCACCTTGGAGTTCCTGCAGGACAAGCCGCGCTTTGGCGATGTGGTGGATGAGTTGCTGGATTTTGTGGCGGATTCTGAGCTGGTGATGCATAACGCGCCATTTGATGTTGGCTTTCTTAACTACGAGTTGGGGCAGATTAGCCGCAAACCGATTCAGGAAGCCTGTGCAAGCATAGTTGATACCTTAAAAATGGCCAAAGAGATGCGACCGGGTCAACGTAATAATCTCAACGCACTATGCAACCATTACGGCATCGATAACTCGAAGCGAACCTTGCACGGCGCCTTGCTCGATGCCGAATTGCTGGCGGATGTCTACCTGGCGATGACGCGCGGCCAAGAGAGCCTGATGATGGATATGCTGGAGAAGCCGCAAATTTCAGATGACGGCCAGCCAGTGGTGCGTTCGCAGCCTTTGCCGGTGATTCAAGCCGACGCAGAAGAACTGGCAGCGCATCAGCAATATCTTGATAGCCTGAACAAAGGCGGTAAATGTTTGTGGACTCAACTAGAAAATGACAGGCAGAACTGAGTGATGCGCATGGACAATAAAATACTGGTCACTGGCGGTGCTGGTTTTATCGGTGCCAATTTTGTGCTGGGCTGGATAGAGGCCGGTATTAGCGCCGTGGTGAACCTGGATAAGCTGACTTACGCAGGCAATTTGGAGAATCTTGCAGCGATTCAAAACCATCCACAGCATAGTTTTATTCACGGCGATATCGCTGACCGACCACTGCTGGCCAAGTTGTTGGCTGAACATCAACCAGGTGCGATCATCAACTTCGCGGCGGAGAGCCATGTTGACCGCTCAATACATGGGCCGGAGGACTTTATCCAGACCAATGTGGTCGGTACTTTTCATTTGCTGGAAGAAGTTCGCAATTATTGGGCTGCGCTAACGCAAGCTGATCAAAACCAATTTCGCTTTCTGCATGTATCAACGGATGAGGTTTATGGTTCGCTAAGCCCTTCCGATCCGGCGTTTTCTGAAACCACAGCCTATGCACCGAATAGTCCATATTCAGCATCCAAAGCTGCTTCTGACCATTTGGTGCGTGCCTATCATCACACCTATGGCTTGCCTGTACTTACCACTAATTGCTCCAATAACTACGGCCCCTATCAGTTCCCGGAAAAACTGATTCCACTGATGATTCACAACGCGCTGGCGGGTAAACCGCTTCCGATTTATGGCGATGGCAGCAATGTGCGCGATTGGCTCTATGTGAGTGACCATTGCAGTGCGATTCGCCGCGTACTGGAAGCAGGCAGGGTGGGTGAGACCTACAACATAGGCGGCGATAACGAAAAAACCAATCTGCAAGTGGTACATGGCTTGTGCGATATTCTGGATAAGCTGCAGCCCAAGACATCAGGCAGCTATCGTGAACAAATCAGTTTTGTGCAGGACAGACCAGGCCACGACAGGCGCTATGCAATTGATGCAAGCAAGATAGCGGGCGAGCTTGGCTGGCACCCGCAGCATGCATTTGAAACAGGCATGGAGAAAACCGTGGTTTGGTATCTGGCACACCAAGACTGGACAAAAAACGTGACCAGCGGTGAATACCGCAACTGGGTCACGACCAACTATGGCGCACGCAAGGAAGCGACAGCATGAAAGGCATTATTCTGGCCGGAGGCTCCGGTACGCGGCTGTATCCGGTGACACAGGTGGTTTCCAAGCAATTGCTGCCGGTTTACGACAAGCCGATGATCTACTATCCGCTTTCCACCTTGATGCTGGCTGGCATCAATGAAGTTCTGCTGATTTCCACGCCCCAGGATACCCCGCGCTTTGAACAGTTGTTGGGCGATGGCAGCCAGTGGGGCATGAGTATCAGTTACGCAGTGCAACCTTCGCCAGATGGTTTGGCGCAAGCCTTTATGATTGGCCGTGAGTTTGTCGGCAGTGATTGTTGCGCCCTGGTATTGGGGGATAACATTTTTTACGGTCATGAACTGGCCCAGATGGGGCAGCTAGCAGCAAAGCGTAAGGGTGGTGCGACGGTATTTGCCTACCCGGTGAAAGATCCTCAACGCTATGGCGTGGTTGAATTCGACCAGCAAGGCCAAGCAATCAGTCTGGAAGAAAAGCCGCAGCAACCCAAGTCGCGCTATGCTGTCACCGGGCTCTATTTTTACGATAACCGGGTATTAGATGTGGCTCGCGAACTCAAGCCTTCTGTGAGGGGTGAACTGGAAATCACCGATGTGAATCGCCAATACCTGGCCTGGAATGAGTTAAAGGTAGAGGTCATGGGGCGTGGCATGGCCTGGTTGGATACCGGTACCCATGAATCACTGCTGGAAGCCTCCCTGTTTATTGAGACCATCGAAAAACGCCAAGGCCTCAAGATTGCCTGCCCGGAAGAAATTGCCTACCGCATGGGCTTTATCAATGCCGCGCAGCTAGAGACTTTGGCTGCAAAATATAGAAATAATGGCTACGGCGAATACCTGCTGAGCGTACTCAACGAGAAGGTATTCTGATGCAGGCCATCCGTACTGCGATTCCGGACGTGCTAATCTTCGAGCCCAAGATATTTGGCGACAGCCGCGGATTCTTTCTGGAAAGCTATAACCAGCGCGCATTCCAGGAAGCCACCGGTTGGGCACCAGCTTTTGTGCAGGATAATCACTCCGGCTCGGCCAAAGGTGTGCTGCGCGGCCTGCATTATCAAATCCGGCAACCACAGGGCAAGCTGGTAAGGGTGACGGCAGGTGAAGTGTTCGATGTTGCAGTGGACATACGTAAATCTTCCCCCACCTTTGGGCGTTGGGTCGGCGCAAATCTTTCAGCTGAAAACAAGTTGCAGATGTGGATACCGCCTGGATTTGCGCATGGGTTTTTGGTGTTGTCCGGGTTTGCGGAGGTTCTCTACAAAACCACGGATTTTTATGCCCCGGAGCATGAGTGCTGCATCCGCTGGGATGATCCTGCTATCGGTATCGAGTGGCCGTTAGAAGGTGAGCCAATGCTTTCCAGCAAGGATCAGCAGGGTGTCAGCCTGCAACAGGCGCAGCAGTTTCCCTGATGATTTGTTAAATGGCAAGATTCAGCACGATTCTGCTGACTGGCGCAAATGGTCAGGTTGGTTACGAACTGCAACATGCGCTGGCAGTTCTGGGTAATGTCATTGCCCTTGAGCGCAGCCAGTTGGATTTATCAGATGCCGATGCTGTCCGCCGCGTCGTTCGCGAGATCAAACCCAATCTGATAGTCAATCCAGCGGCTTACACCGCTGTGGATAAAGCCGAATCAGAGCCTGAGCTTGCCATGGCGATTAATGCTGTTGCGCCTGGGGTACTGGCAGAAGAGGCTGTGCGGCTGGATGCACCTCTAGTCCATTATTCGACAGATTATGTCTACGATGGCGCCAAGTCGTCGCCCTATGTTGAAACTGACTCAACTAATCCGCTAAGCGTATACGGTAAAAGCAAGCTGGCTGGCGAAAATACGATACGTGCGGTCGGGCTGCCTCACCTCATACTTCGAACCAGCTGGGTTTACGGTGCTCGTGGCAAGAATTTTCTGCATACGATTTTGCGCTTGGCTGCAGAGCGCGAACAGTTGCGGGTAGTGAGTGATCAGATTGGTGCGCCAAGCTGGAGTCGCAGTATCGCTGAAGCCACTTTGGTGGCCTTAAACAACTGGAATGAAGGCTTAAACGGCACCTATCACCTGACTTGTGCAGGTCAAACTTCTTGGTACGAGTTTGCACGAGAGATTGTTGAGGAATACGAATTGCGTTGTGAGTCACGCGGCTGGCCAAAGCTCAGAGCCAACGTAGCTGGCATAGAAGCCATCAAGACCGCAGAATATCCGACACCAGCACCGCGTCCAGCCAATTCCAGATTGGATTGCACAAAGATCAAACACGATTTATCGGTAGCAATGCCTGATTGGCGAGAAGCACTAAGGCAGGTACTGGATGATCCTGGCTTTAATCCCGGACAAGGCTAACTAGCCCAGCGCATCTGCCCAGCTATTGGGCGTTTCGAAAAGCCGTACACGTTCCAATTTTAAGTGGTTACCGTAAGTATCACGGTATTGCGCCTGCAGAATCCTGAAAGCTTCAGCCGCCATGTTTTCTGCAGTGGGCACGCTCTGCATAACGACCGTCTTGTGCTCGGGCAGGGTATTGAGGAAATCCAGCACAGTCTTGTCGTTCCTATAGACCAGAAAAGCGTGATCCCATACATCTACAACGCTGCGTCTTGCTATCGCTTTAACGTCGGAAAAATCCATCACCATGCCATTTTCCGATACACCCTCTTGCTGGATGATGTCGCCGGATAGCGTGATTTCGATGGCATAGCGATGGCCGTGCAGATTGCGGCACTGGCTTTTGTGGGAAGGGATGCGGTGACCGGCATCGAATTCCAGGCGTGTGGTTATTTGCATGGCGCAATTATAGCAGTAGCAGTCAAGGTCAACTCGCCTCTCATCTATACGATAGCTGGCTATTCGATTTCAGCCAGTAGACCTTGATAGCAGGCCAAGCGCTCGCTTTGTATGATCCCTTCGGCGGCGGCCTGGCGAATCAGGCAATCAGGCTCTTTTAGATGGCGGCAATTAGTGAAACGGCATTTGCCCAGGTATGGGCGAAATTCGATAAACGCATGTTCCAGTTCATCCACGCTCAAATGATTCAGGCCGAATTCCTGCAAGCCTGGTGAATCAATCAACTGGCTGCTGGCATTCAGATGATAAAGGTGCGCGGCTGTGGTGGTGTGCTTGCCGCTATCCAGCACTTCGGAGACTTCCTGTGTGCGAATATTCGAATCCGGCAACAGGGCATTAACAATGGTGGACTTGCCCATGCCGGATTGTCCGACCAGCACGCTGGTATGGCCTTGCAGCCACGCTTGCAGCGGCGATATATCGCGCTTGGCAGACAAGGGTTGCACTTGATAGCCCAGCGCACTGAAGTATTGCAGACGTTCAAGCGCATTGCTGTTGTCTGCCAGATCACACTTGTTGAGCACAATCAGCGGGCGAATATGGGCTGCTTCCGCAGCAATCAGGCAGCGGTTGAGCAGCTCTTCGTAGAAACTGGGGGTGGTGGCGAGCACGATGACAATTTGTGTCACATTGGCTGCCAATAATTTGGTGCGATAGGCATTGCTGCGGTAGAGCAGGCTGGTGCGTGGGAGCGTAGCTTCGACCACTCCTTCGCTGGTGTCGGTGAGCTTGATATAGACCTGGTCACCGCATGCCAGATCACTTTTTTTACCACGGGTGACGCAACTTATCCGGCGGCCGTCATCCAGTTCAACATCGTAGCGCTTGCCGTAGCTGGCAACGACCAGGCCTTGTCGCACCGCTGTTACAGACAATTAGAGACCAACCAATTATTTTTCAAACTTGTAGTAAGTCTTGTTGAGATAACTCGCCACATGCAGTTCCTCGTCTTCGAACCACTTGAGGCCGAGATTGGTATTGCAACTGCGGATTTGAGCAATGAGCGCGGGCGGGCTTTTTACCCGGTGGTCTTCGCGCGTATATATTTCCGAGCCATCTCCGCCAAAGCGTGAGGCGTGGCAGGCAATACAGTTCTTTTCCACCATAGCCTTGCCGATAACCGCATCGCCTTGCGGGAAAGGGTCGGCAGCGTGCGCTATGCCAACACCAAGACCCAGCAGAACGGAACAAATGAGTAATTTTAGCATGATGTATCCTGG
>Ga0137438_1000266_pt1 | contig 10514 bp, 4 predicted proteins | sample EasRivERMGT157_2_FD_102327 | JGI IMG/M metagenome (GOLD analysis project Ga0137438, IMG submission 102327) | Soil microbial communities from meander-bound floodplain in the East River, Colorado, USA - East River MetaG ERMGT157_2 | ecosystem: Environmental > Terrestrial > Soil > Floodplain ... | reverse complement strand
CCTTCGCGGTGAACTGGTTGCCCGCGGCTTGCTCGAGCAGCGCCGGATCCTGGCGGCGGTGCAGGAAGTCATCATAGGCGCGCCGCGCGACCAGCCTGGGCACGACCTCGGCCTCCATCCAGCGGCCCGCGCTCTCCATCGCGAACCGCGACACGGCTGCGCGCACCGGCAGCGCGATCTGGAACGTGCCTTCGCGGACGCGGTCCTCGTCGTTGCGGAAGTAGAGGTGGAGCTCGGTGAACGCAAGCGGCCCCTCGACGACGGCCCGCGCGTCGACGCGCGCGAGCACGAGGCCGCTGCCGTCGGAGGCCGTGAGCGTCCACGGCGGGGCGAGGTCGTCGCCGACGCTCGCCGGCGTCGCGCGATGCGCGGCGGCTGCGATCACCGGCACGTCGATCATGTCGGCGGGCATGTCGGCGGGCATGTCGGCGGGCGCGACTCGTCCGCTCGGTCCGGCCGGAGCGCCGACCGCCGGCGCCGAGAGCCTCCCCGAACACGCCGCGCTCGAGACCGCACAGATCACCGCACATGCCGACCGGATCCACATGTGCACACAGTGTCAGGCGCCGCCCAAACGGTTTCATCTGCCGGTGCCGAGGTCGGTGGACGTGAGATCACCGGCACATCGACTACACAACTTGCGCAAGGTCACGGGCGTCTTGCGAACCGTTGCTCGAGATCGTCGAGCACCGCGAGCCTCGGATCGCTGCGCTTCGAGCCTTGCGCGCATCGTGGGCGTCTCGTCCACAGCGGCAGGATACCACTCGCCAGGTGAATCGGTGGTTGGCCTCGGACGCCTCGACGTCAACAGCACTGCTGGACAGGTCAGGCTTGCATCGCGCGGCCCGTTGCAAGCTCGCCGAGGACGCGGTCCAGCGCCTCGACCAGGCGGGTGGCGTCGGCGGCGTCGAACGGCATCGGCGGCCGGATCTTGAGGACGTTGTGAAACGGCCCGTCGGCGCCGAGCAGGATCCGCTCGTCGCGCAGCCGGTTGACGACGTAGGCGGCCTCGGCGGTCGCGGGCTCGAGCGTGGCGCGATCGGCGACCAGCTCGACGCCGAGGAACAGGCCCGAGCCGCGGACGTCGCCGATCAGCGCGTGGTCGGCCGCGAGCGCGCGAAGGCCGCTCATCAGCTGGGCGCCGGTCGCGAGCGCGTGGGCCTGGAGCGCCTCGTCGTGCATCACGTCGAGCACGGCGTTGCCCACGGCGCACGCCACGGTGTTGCCGCCGAACGTGCTGAAGTACTCCATGCCGTTGTCGAACGCGTCGGCGATCGCGCGGGTCGTCACCACCGCTGCGAGCGGATGGCCGTTGCCGAGCGGCTTGCCCATCACGACGATGTCGGGGACGACGTCGTGCGCCTCGAACGCCCAGAAGTGCGTGCCGATCCGGCCCAGGCCGGTCTGGACCTCGTCGGCGATGCACACGCCGCCGGCGTCGCGCACCGCGCGGTACACGCCGGCGAGGTAGCCGGTGGGGAACATGATCTGCCCGCCGACGCTGGGGCACGACTCGGCGATGAACGCCGCGAGCTTGCGGTCGCTGGCGGCGAGCGCGTCGATGATGCGCGCGGCGTCGGCCGCGTACCTGGCGCCGGCGTCGGGGTCGGCGCGCCGGTACGGACCCACGTAGTCGTCCGCGAGCGGCGCGACGTGGACCCAGGGCGGCGGGCCCTGGCCGCCGGGGCCGGCGTGCTTGTACGGGCTGAGGTCGATGAGGGTGGTGGTGTTGCCGTGGTAGGCGGCGTCGAGCACCAGCACGTCGCGCCGCTGCGTGGAGGTGCGCGCGAGCCGGATCGCGAGCTCGTTGGCCTCGCTGGCCGAGCTGACGAGGAAGCACACGCGGAGCGGGTCCGGCAGCGTCCGGGTGAGCCGCTCGGCGTAGCGCTCGAGGCCGTCGTGGAGGTAGCGCGTGTTGGTGCTGAGCACCGCCATCTGGTGCGCCGCGGCTCGCACGACGTGCGGGTGGCAGTGCCCGACGTGCGGGACGTTGTTGTAGGCGTCGAGGTAGCGGCGGCCGTCGTCGTCGTAGAGGTACTGCCGCCAGCCGCGCACGATCCGCAGCGGCCGGTGATACGCCACGCGGACGCTGGCGCCCACGACCGCGCGACGGCGCGCCAGGCTGTCGTGCAGCGGCGGCGGTGGCGCCGGGAGCCGATCCGCGGGGATGCCGACGATCAGGTTGGGGTCCGGAGACACGCTGCGCCACACGTCGCGCCGGCTCGGCGTGCCCACGCCGGGGAAGTCGCTGCCGAGGCCGAGGAAGTCGGTGATGATCTGGAGGTGGAGGTGCGGCGACCAACCGCCGTTCTCGGCGGGCGTCCCGAGCCGGGCGATCTGCTCGCCGCGCCACACGCGCTGGCCGACGCGCAGGTCGGCGAACGAGGCCCGGCTGAGGTGGCCGTACAGCGTGAAGAACGCCACGCCGTCATCGGTGTGGTGGCGCAGCACGATCACGCCGCCGTAGTCGAGCCGGACCTGGTGCTCGTCGGCGGCGTGGACCTCGCCGTCGAGCGGCGCGAACACCGGCGTGCCGGCCGCGGCGAACAGATCGAGCCCGAGGTGGATGGTCCGATGCTCGGCGAGGGTGCCATCGCCGGCCTGGAACGCGGGCGTCACGTAGAGCAGGCGCGGCTCGTCGTACCGGCCGACGGCGACCCGCACGCCCGCGTCGCGGATCGCGGCGAACACGCGATCGGTGAACGCCGGCTCGGCGTTGCCGCGCGGGTCGCCGTCGACGAGCGCGCCGCCGACCCCGAGGTCGAGCACGAGCGCGGGCTCGACCCGCAGATCGGCGTCGAGCACCGGCGCGAACGACGCGGTGTGCGCGGCGAGCCAGGCGCGCACGGCCGCGCTGTCGGCGACCGGCTCCTCGCCGCACGCGCTCCGCACGGTCGCCGCCGCGACGCCGAACGGGATGCGCGCCAGGCGCGGCAGGGTGCGGCCGAGCGGCGCCTGGCTGATCCCCAGGTAGCCGTTGCCCGGGTGGTCGCGCTGCTGGATCGCCGCGAGGCACGCGCTCATGCACAGCCGCAGGACGGCGAGGCCGAACACCGCGCGCATCTCGAGCTCGGTCAGCGCGCGGACGCCGTGGTAGCCGTGCGCCAGCTGCCACATCACCGACAGCGGGTCGGCCGCGTCGAGCATGGCGTACGCGATCGCGATCGCCAGGTCGCCGATGGTGACGCCGTGCACCATGTCGCCGAAGTCGATGATGCCGGTGACGTGCTGGCGGCGGTCGAACAGGTCGGTGCCGCCGCCGACCAGCACGTTGTAGTCGTTCAGGTCGCCGTGGATCACGCTGCGCGGCAGCGCCGCCACCAGGCCTGCGGTGTGGTCGTCGAACCGCCGGACCAGCTCGTCGATCGCGGCGCCGAGCTCCGGGTCGGCGATCAGCGCGCGGTGCCGCGCGATCACGGCGCGCCCGCGCGTCAGGTCCCAGTGAAAGTCGCGGTGCAGCGCGGGATCGTCGAACCCGTCGAGCGCGGCCGTCAGCTCGGCGATCGCCGCGCCGAGCCGGTGAAACAGGGCGGGCGAGCGCTGCGCCACGGTGCCGAGCGGCACGCCGGGCAGCGCGGACACCGCCCACGCGAGGTGGACGCGGCCGTCCGGCGCGGTCACCTGGGCCCGGGTGAGGCCGTTGTGCAGGACCTCGATGCGAGGCGTCAGCGCGAACCGCTCCGACACGTGCTGGATGGCGCGCTGCTCGGCGGCGAGGAACGCGCGGTCCTCGCCGGGGTTGGCGATCTTGAGCACCAGCCGCGGCTCGCCGTCGATGGTGAGCAAGAAATTCTGATCTCGTTCGCTCGGCAGCGCGCTGGCAGTGGCGGGCCTGCCGAGCAGCAGGCGAGCCAGCGCCTCGGCCCGCGGGAGATCGAAGCGCGGCGGCTCGTCGATCATGGCGGCAGCCTATCACCGGTGCCGGGGATCGCGGCCCGACCCGGGGGCCCAGGGGGCTTCACAGCATCTGGGCGCCGGGGCGCCCGGCCGTGTAGAATGTGGGATGCGTCAGGTTCGTGGCCGGTGGTGGAAACGGCTGCTCGGCGTTGGGAGCGCCGACGACGACTGGCCCGAGGATCCGCGCGGCGTGGTTCGCTCGGACGGGACCGACCCGCACTCGACCCGCGATCCGGACTTCGCGATGGCGCTGTACGGGCGCCTGGCGGCACGGCCGGGCAACCTGGTGCTGTCCCCGGCCAACGTTCGCCTGGCGCTCGGCATGGCCTACGCGGGGGCGACCGGCCGCACTGCGGACGAGATGGCGCGCGTGCTATGCCTGCCGCCCGGCGACGAGGTCCACGACGAGATGGCGGCGCAGCTCGACGCGTGGGGGGCGCTGCCGGCGGCGCCCCCGGCCGATGACGCGCAGGCGAGCTCGCCCCCGGCCGATGATGCGCCGGCGAGCTCGCCCGACGGTGCGGCGCTCCGCGTGGTGAACCGGCTGTGGGCCAATCGCGGCCATCACTTCGCCGAGCCGTTCCTCGCGCGGCTGTGCGACAGCTACGGCGCGCCGCTCGGCACGCTCGACTTCCTGCGCGCGCCCGCGACCAGCCGCCAGGTGATCAACCGCTGGGTGAGCGAGCAGACCGGGCACAAGATCAAGGAGCTGATCCCGGTGCAGCTGATCACGCCGGACACCCGGCTCGTGTTGACCAGCACGATCTACCTCCGGGCGCGGTGGCCGCGGCCGTTCGATCGAAGCTGCACCCGGCAAGACGCGTTCTTCGTCGACGCGCAGCGCCAGGTCCAGGCGCCGTTCATGTCCCAGCTCGACAGCTACTCGCTGGCCCGGTTCCGCGGCGGGCAGCTGCTGGAGCTGCCGTGCGGCGGCGACGACCTCGTGATGGACCTGATCCTGCCCGACGCGCGCGACGGGCTTGCGCAGCTCGAGCACCAGCTGTGCGGCGGCGCGCTCGCGACGTGGCTCGCTGCGCGCGTCCACCAGGTCGTGAACATCTCGCTCCCCAGGTTCCGGATCGCGAGCGAGCTCGGCCTCGCCGGGGTGCTCCGGCTGCTCGGGATGGCCGGGGCGTTCACCTGGCCGGGCGCCGAGCTGGCCCGGATGGACGGCACCCACGAGCTGTACCTCTCCGAGGTGCTGCATCACGCCGAGATCGACGTCGACGAGCAGGCTTCCGAGGCGGCGGTCGGGCTGGCCGACGGCAGCACGCCCCGCGCCCGCGCGTTCCACGCCGATCACCCGTTCCTGTTCGTCGTCCGCGATCGGCGGACCCGCGCGATCGTGCTGCTCGGCCGGGTGACGGATCCGACCTGAGGAGGCCGCGCGGGTGCTGCCGCTGGCCGGTCAGTTGGCGTCGAGCACGCGCTCGCCGTCGAGCCAGCCGATCGCCTGCTTGCCGACCGAGCTGCAGGCCTCGCCGGCGCACACCTGATCGTCGACCAGGTAGCTGGTCCCGGTGCCGTCGAACAGGAACGGGCCGCAGGTCCGCCCCTCGAGATCATCGGCGGCGATCCCGGGGACCGGCGTGTACTTCTTGGTCGCTCCGTCGTAGCGCCGGCACTGCTTGGCCGGGCACTTCTCCGAGTTGGCGCTCACGATGACCAGCTCGTAGTTGGTCGCGCCGAAGTACAGCCCATGACCGCACTCGGCCTTGCCGAGCTCCTCCTTCGCGTCGGCGCGGCAGCTCCCGACGCCCTTGGGGACCTTGTGCGGCTTGGTGAGCTTCCTGGTGAACCCCGGCGGCTGGTCTCGCCGCGTGCGGTGCTCCTGGGCCGCGAACCAGTCCTTGGCGACGACCTTCACGCCCTCGCCCCCGGTCGTCGTGCCGATGCCGCCCTTGGACCAGTCGAGCACCAGGCCGGTCGCGCGGCTGCACGGGGTCCCGAGGTTGATGACGACCCCCTTGGTCATGTCCCAGTGCGGCGGCTCGGTGATGTGATCGCCGAGCTTCTCGAGCGCCTTGTCCGGCGCAGTCGCGAGCGCCTTGGCGACCGCGGGCGCGGGCAAGCGCAGATCAAGCACGTCGAGGCCGGCATCGCGGCGCAGCCACACGAGGTCGAGCGCGCCGTCGTGGAGCGCGTCGCCGTACGGCCCCGGCAGCAGGACCGACGTCGAGCTGCCGTCGGGCGTTCGCGCGATCAGCTGGCCCTTGGCGTCGAGCGCGAGCAGCATCGGCTTGCCGGCCACGGCCTCCGCGAGCGCCTCGCGCAGCGGCTTGCCGGTCGCGGGCGGCGCGGTCGCGGGCGGCGCCGGAGCCGGTGGCGCGGCCGGCGGCGCGGGCGCGGCCGCCGGGGGCTTGCCCGCGGATCCGGAACCGGCGGTCGCGGTCGTCCCGCCCTGGTTACACGCCACGGTCGCCGCGACGATCGCGATCAGCGCAGGGTTTCTCATGGGCCGCAGCCTAACAAATCACCGCGGCGGAACGAGCAGGACGAGCTTGTAGAAGTTGTCGTGGAGCTCCTGCAGCGCCGAGCCGATCTGCTCGTCGGCGGCCCGGTGCGCGCCGCACGCGGATGCCTTGAGGTCGCCGGCGATGTTCTTGACGAGCTGGAACGGCTCCTTCCACGCCGCGGCGGCGACCCCGGGCGGCGGCTTCGGGCAGTCGGCCAGGGCCTTTGCCAGCTTCGGCTGCTGGGTGCAGATCGCCTTGCTCGACGCCAGCATCGCGGCGATCGCCGCCCGCGCCGTCACGAGCGCCGGGGTCAGCGTGCGCGGCCGGGCGCTGTTCAGCACCTGGCGCACGTCGTCGTCGAGCTCCTGCACCACCTGATCGGCGGTCTTGAACTTGCCGCCGAGCAGCGCGAGCTTGCGATCGGGCGCCTTGCAGACCTTGGCGAGGTTGTCGAGCGAGCCGCCGAGCCCGCCCGCCGCGCTCGACCACGCCTGATCGTCGACCGGCGCCCCGGCCGGCGCGGTGTCGTGCGAGAACGCCGATCCGGCCGCGCTCAGCTTCGCCGCGTCGCTGCACGCCTGGTTGGTGCGCGCCGGACCGCTCAGCTTGGCCGTGGCCTGATACGCGGCGTCGAGCTGGGTGAGCGCGGCGCGGTCGGTCGCCGGATCGGCCGTCGCGATCGCCGGTGCAAGCACGAGGGCGAGGGCGATCGCGCGGCCGATCACGTGAGCACCAGGCGCTTGGCGAACAGACCCTCGGCGCGCGCCTCTTCCCACCGCACGTTCTTGTGCGCGCGGGCCTGGCGGGCCGGATCGTCGATCACGACGTGATCGTCGTGCACGGCGCGCACCCGCACGAAGTGCTGGATCACGTGGGTCTCGACGGCCTGGCCGCTCGCGAGCTCGGCGCCGATCGTCGCGAGCACCGCCTGCTTGTACTTCTCGAGGTCGATGCCGGTCTTCTTGTCGGTCATCGCGCTGCCCATCGCCGCCTTCTGGCTGTCGTAGTCCTTCTGCAGCTTGGCCTTCTTGGCCGGATCGGTCTCGAGATCGATCTTGTTGTGCACGTCGATCAGCGCGTCGGCCTTGTGGCGCTGATCCTTGGTCTGGCCGTCGAGCTGCCCGGACTCCTTGGTGTCGTGGTCTTCCTTGGTCCCGGTCTGGCGCTTGCCGGTCGCCGCGGCGGTCGGGTCGAAGCTGAAGTACTTCACCTGGGCGCCGACGCCGAACTCGGAGGCAAGCTTGGCGAGCGTGTCGATCTGCTTGATGCCGCCCCACGCCTTGTCGGCGCCCGCGAGCACGCTCGCCTCGTCGGCCGCGCCCATGAAGTGGGCGATCGCGCTGAGCTCGAGGAAGTCGGGCAGGCGCAGCGCGAGCATCGCGTCCCAGTCGGCGCCACCGCCGCCGGCGGCCTGCAGGTCGCCGTGCGCGGCGATGTTCACGCCGCTGACCTTGAAGTGCTTGGCCACCGCGAGGACCTTGTCCTTGCTGCCGGTGTAGTCGGCGGCGCTGCGGCCGAGCCCCTCGAGCGCCATGCCGAGCGACGTGATGTTGCAGGTCCGGGTCTTGTCACCGGTGTAGCCGCGGCCCGCCATCTCGGAGTTGTTCTCGAGGATGTCGATGTTGCGCGCCTGCTCGTGGTAGGGCGAGACCTCCTGGAGCGCGCGGAACATGCGGCTCTTGATCGCGGTGAGCTTGGCCGGATCGACGTCGCCGGACAGCCCGGCGATCTGGGCGTGCGTGGTCTTGATCATGCCCAGCAGCTCGACGCGCCCCGGGCCCTTGAGCTCGTGACGGTCGAGCTCGGTCGAGGTCAACAGCTTCGACTTGTCGGACACCGCGTGGACGGCCTGCGCGACCGCCGCGACGTGCGGGTCGTGCACCGTGGCGACCAGCTGATCGAGATCGGTCAGGTCGGCGAACACCACATCGCCCGCCTCGGGCACGTGCGGCTTGTCGCTCTTGGCGGCCTTGTGGCCCTTGGCCGCGTGGGCCTTCGCGGGGGCGGCGACCACTGCCGGTGCGGTGGCCGGCACCACGGCCGGCGTCGTGGCGACCTGCGGCTGCGGGACCGCGGTCGTGCTCGGCGCCGGTGCGGCGGGAGCGGTGGTGACCGTCGGGGCCGGCTGCGCCGCGTGCGCGGGCTTGGCGCTCGCGTGCTCGTGGTGCTTGGGCGCGGGCGCCTCGGTGCCGACCGAGGGAGCCGCGCCGGTGGCCGCGAACTCGGTGTCGCGATCCTCCTGGATCAGCGCCTGGGTCGCCAGGTTACGCACCGCCATGTGGTTCGAGCCCGGCATGTTGAACACCGAGACGGTGCGCGCCGCCGGCAGCCCGGTGATGTGCAGCTTGTGCGCGAGGTACATCGTCGGCACCGACCGCTTGTCGTGCTTGGCGAACACCTCCTTGGTGATCTTGACGTTGGGCAGCCCCATCTTGCCGGCCGCCTCGGTCAGCGAGTCGACGTTGAGGTTCGAGTCGAGGACGTGGCCCTCGCCGTGGTTGTCCTCGCCGTGGAGCAGCACGCGGAGCAGCTTGTCGGTCTTGCCGGTCAAGAGCCACTTGACGACCTTGGCGTGCGAGTCCTTCCACGCGTGCGCGCCGGGGTGCTTCTTCGTGTTGTCGCCGTAGCCGCCGTCCTCCATCGTCATGTCGTGGATCAGGTCGCCGAGCTGATCGGCGGCCTCGCCGAGCGCCTGACCGCCGGCGCTGTGCCCGGCGATCGAGACCGAGCCGACCGAGATGTCGCCCTCGTGCGCATCGGCCGGCAGGTTGGCGATCGCGCCGTTGATCAGCCGGGTGTAGCCGTCGTGCTTGCTCTCGAGCAGCTGCCACTGCGGGTAGTCGCCCGACATCTTCGCGATCGGCGCCAGCGTCACCAGGTTGCGCTTGGTATTGGCCATCGCGCCGGCGAGGTTCATCGCCTCCTCGGGGTTGGGATCCTTGATCGACATGTCGGCGCGCGGCGCCTCGTGCGCGTACATGCCGTGGAGGAACAGGAACACCTCGACCGCGCCCTTCACGCCGCCCGGGGGGACCGAGGTGTACACCGAGGGCAGGTCGCCGCCGGGCTTGACGACCGTGTGGAGCGCCTTGTCGCCGACGTGGGGCTTGGCGTCGGTGACGCCCGGGATGTGACCGGCGGTCGCCGCGGCGTTCGCGACGACCGGGTTCGCGGTAGCGACCGCGGGCGTCGCCGCCGGCGTCACCTGCGGGGTCGGCGCCGCGGCGTGGTCCGAGGTCGGCGCCGGTGCGCCGGGGTGGCTCGGCGCCGCGATCACCGGCGGCGCGACGACCGGCGTCACGACCGGCGCCGGGGCGGCCGGATGCGCGGGCGCCGCGTGGGACTCGGGATGGACGACCGGGACGGGCGGCGCCGTGTGGTCGGCGTGGCGCTCGGGAGCCGGCGCCGCGGCGTGGTGCTCGATCGCGGCCGACGGGGCCAGGGCCGCTGCGGGCGACGCCGCGGCGACGGTCTCGCCCTGCTTCACCGTCGGGATCTCGATGTGGCGCGAGATCTTGGTGACGACGTTGGTGCCCTTCTTGATGCCCTCGGGGCCGAGCGTCTCGATCAGGTGCTTGTGCAGCGCCTCGAGCTGCTCGGGGGTGTCGTTCTTGTGCTTCTTGCTCGCCTTGGCGGACTTGAACGCGAACTCCGGCTCCTCGATCTCGTAGGTCTTGATGATCGCCCGGCTGAGGATGTCGAGGAACTCGTCGCGGCTGCCCGCGTCCTTGGCGCCGTCGGAGACCGCCTGCTTGACCGCGAACGGCACGAACGCCGGGCGGTTGTTCTGGACCTCGAGCAGCCACGCGCGCGCGGTGGCGTCGTCGAAGTTCGCGATCCCGGCGCCGCTCTTCTTGATCGTGGAGTCGACCTTCTTGGCGTCGGCGAGCACGAGATCGCACATCGCCGCGATCACGTCCGATTCCTGCGACGCGGCGTAGAACTTGTTGCCCCACTCCTCGGAGCGCAGCGCCTCGGAGTCGGGCGCGCCGGCGATCTGGTGCGGCGTGCCGCCCTTGACGTCGGTGTAGACCGCCGACATATCGAGCGACAGGCCGTGCTTGGCGAACCCCGCCGGCGCCTTCAGCATCAGCTTCTCGAGCGAGCCGTAGCCGAGCACGACCTGCTTGAACCCCATGCTGATCTTCTGGTTGTCGTAGG
>Ga0137438_1000265_pt1 | contig 10517 bp, 7 predicted proteins | sample EasRivERMGT157_2_FD_102327 | JGI IMG/M metagenome (GOLD analysis project Ga0137438, IMG submission 102327) | Soil microbial communities from meander-bound floodplain in the East River, Colorado, USA - East River MetaG ERMGT157_2 | ecosystem: Environmental > Terrestrial > Soil > Floodplain ... | reverse complement strand
GATGAAGCGCCGCGTCTATCTGGCGCGCGGGCTGGTACGTGAACCCAATCTCTTGTTATTGGATGAGCCAACAAACCATTTGGATATCACCTCCATTGACTGGCTGGAGGATTTTCTCAAGCGTTGGGGCGGCACTTTATTATTCGTCACGCATGACCGCGTCTTTTTGCAACGTCTCACCACCCGCATCGTGGAACTTGACCGCGGCAAGCTCTTCGACTGGAATTGTGACTATCCCACGTTCGTGAAGCGCAAAGAAGAGATGCTGTCTGCCGAGCAACAACAAAACGCACTCTTCGATAAAAAACTCGCACAGGAAGAAGTCTGGATTCGCAAAGGCATCGAAGCGCGCCGCACGCGCAATGAAGGGCGTGTCCGCGCCTTGAAGCGTCTGCGTGAACATCGCCGTGAACGCCGCGAACTCTCTGGTAAGGTCCGCATGCAGATCTCCGCTGAGAACCGTTCGGGTAGGTTGGTTATCGAAGCGGAGAATGTCGGTTATTCGTACGGCGATAAAATCATCATCAAAGATTTCACCACCACCATTCAACGCGGCGATAAGATCGGCATCGTCGGTCCGAATGGTTCGGGAAAGACCACCCTGCTAAAAATTCTCATGGGTCAACTTTCACCCGTGCAGGGTGAAGTCCGTCACGGCACGAATGTGGAGATGGCGTACTTCGATCAACTCCGCGCGCAACTCGATGAGTCCAAATCCATTCTCGATAACATCGGTCAGGGACGTGATGTCATCACCATCAACGGGCGCTCGCGCAACCTCATGGGTTATCTCGAAGATTTTCTGTTCACGCGTGAACGTGCGCGCGCGCCTATCAGTGCGCTATCGGGCGGCGAGCGCAATCGTCTACTCCTCGCGCGTCTCTTCACCCAGCCCGCCAATCTCCTCATCCTTGATGAACCCACCAACGACCTCGATATCGAAACCCTCGAAGTCCTCGAAGACCTGCTACTCGAATACGATGGCACGCTGCTCCTCGTCAGCCACGACCGCGCCTTCCTCAACAACATCGTTACTTCAACTTATATTTTGAATGATGGCAACGTCACTGAATATATCGGCGGATACGACGACTGGCATAAACAAACGGATGTAATCCCTGCGTCAGACTCAGCCAAGCCTGCCTCAAAACCCCAAACCGTTTCCAACCCTGACGCCAAATTCGCTCCGCGCAAATTGAGCTACAACGAAAAACGTGAACTCGAAGTGCTCCCCAAACAAATCGAAACCCTCGAAGCCGAACAACATGCATTGAACAAGAAAATGGAATCCCCCGAATTCTATCTACAAGACGGTGCCCTCATCACCCAAGCCGTCAACCGCCTACAAGAACTCCACGATGAACTGTCCCGCCTCTATCATCGTTGGGGCGAATTGGAATCGTAATTATCAGCCTTGCACAAACTTATGACCCGAAGGGGTCAAATGATTATAGATTTGGGAATGGTTTTATAAATCCCGAAGGGATGACATGATTTCACATAAATCCATGGCATCCCTTCGGGATTATTTTATGGGCTGGTTTCAGGGTAAGAATCACTCCATCCCTTCAGGATTGAAAAAAATACCCCGAAGCCTATGACCGTTTCACTCCTCCGGAGTTTTTTCTACGGAAAGTGGGTTTGTCATCCCAACCAGAAAGATCATCCTCTTCATCCTCGATCACTGGAGGTGCGGTATCCAGGGTGAACACCCAGACGCCTTTTTCATACATCAGCGCGGCAGTTTCATAAGGCGTGAGCAGAAATTCGAGCTTTTGCGATTCGATAAATTCCAGAATTAATTTATGAGGTGGTCTTTCTACCTTGAAACTTTTCTGAACATGGTTTAGAAAATACTTGGCAGTTTCTTTTGAGACTTGAAATTTCGTTGCGATTACTTCGTACGGTTTGATTTTATCCATGGATTATTTTATGCTTTCCAGGCAACGCTTCGCCAGCGTGGCTGCGACATCCACACGATATTCGGCGGATGCCCATTCGTCAGTCGCTTCGTGATAGGTGTTGCGTGCCGCGGCTTGCACTGAGCGGAGGATGTGGTCCGCAGACGAAGTGTCGGCACCGTTGGCTTCGGTCCCGTCCATTGCCAGCATGGGACTCTTGCCATAGCCCCCAAGCACGAGCCGGGTGCGTCCCGAGTTCCATTGTGCCAGCGCGGCGCAGACGATGGGCTTATCGGCGGGAGTCTTGGCAACGGATTCAAAAGCGAGTTTCACATTCAAGGGAATGATGATCTTTGTAATAAGTTTTCCACGCACTTGTTCACGCAGGGGAAGTAAATCGCCAATATTGATGATCTCTTCTGCCTTCTGTTTACTGATTATTGTAATCTTCGCATCCATTGCCAGCAATATACTCGCAAACGTGGAACGTCCTTCACATACGACGAGAGTTCCGGCTATGGTAGCTGAATTCCGAATGTTCAACGGCGCTTCCAACTTCAATGCAGATTTCAATGCGGGTGGACAATGTTCTGATTCAAGTAGAGCTTGCAGGGTGAGCGTTGCACCGAGTTCGAGGTTATTGCCGTTTTTGATTAGTGAGTCCAAGCCCAAATTTTGTAAGTCAACTGCTTGGACAGGATCAGCTGTCGCGTGAGAGAGAAGCGTGCCGCCTCCAAGTGGAACGGTATCCGGTTGAGTCAAGAGTGCGAGGGCTTCGTCCAGAGTTTGGGGTCGATGATAGGTTGTGATCATAGTGTCTCCGAGAATGAGTCTATTATACAGTTAAAAGATAAACGCCATCGATGATGGCGTTTATCTTATTGTTTAGCCTGGCGGTGTGTATGGTACGAGCTGAGGAAGTAGAAATTCCTGTTTCAGTGCCTGAACGAGGAACTCGAATTCATCACCAGTGCTATAGTGGCCGTAGAAACGCCATACAGGTTGAATATATTTTGTATCTGGACTTGGGTTGGTGTTGCCATACAGCGGATTAGGAAGGTAATAGACCAATTCCACTTTTTCAACGGTGGCGGTCGGCGGAAGCACGTTTTCAGTGTTGGGAGTTTCATCGTAGATGTTTGGCTGGTTTGCGGTTACTGTCATCTCAGCTGGCTGACCGTCTTTTGAAGTTGCCATGCTGCCGCCAAATATTCGCAACACGGGATAACCGTTGTTGAATTCGCCGGGTATGTTGAAGCCTTCGAGTAAAACCTGATCGCCTTCATGACCAATTACTGAGTCGTCATTGAATGGATCGCCATCCAGTATGGCTTGGATGTAGGTTGTGCCATCTGTGGTAGTGAACAGCACTGCGGATTTTCCGTCGATTTGCGTGACCTTCTGTTGCCCCTGAAAGATTTGAATGCTCAAGTCTGGGAATGGGATCTTGAAGCGGTCCACTTTTGCAGTCATGGTGCCGTATTGGTCCACGCTTTCGATGGTTGCCCAAATGTTGATGGGGAGGTTGTTGTATTGCTCGATATCTTGTAGCCCAGCACCTTCAAGTTTGAGATTGTAAATTTCACCATCTTTGATCGAGACAAACCCATATTCTTTTCGCTGACTGCCATCGGGCTTGCGATAGATGTTCACCATGAAGATTCCCTGTTGATCTTCGAAACGTTTTCCGATGTACGGATTAGTAGGCGAAGACTGCGCGGCTGGGATCATGAGTACCTGGTCGATGGTCAGCGTGGAACAATCTATGGGCAGGGTGTTGTTAGTGATCAGGTTATCAACAGAAATGTTGGAGGTACTGGCGATACTTTGACACGTGTCGCCTGCGACGACGGTGTAGGCATATCCTGCGTTGCCTTGCTGGGCGCTGGGAATGATAAGCTTTTGACCGACGGAAATGATGTTATTGTTTGACAGATCATTTGCCTGAGCTAGTTGAGCGATGGAGATACCAAAGTTGGCTGCAATCGATGCTGCCGTGTCATTTTCTAGAACAATATATTCTGTGTTACCTTGAACGCCACTTGATTGTGTTATGGCAGTTGGAAATGGCACGGGAGTGCCGCTTAAATTAAGTTTATAGAAGCCGGGTCCGCCACCACCGCCACCGCCTTTGCCACGGACACTTTCCATGCGGCCGAATTGTGGATTGTCGGCGAATACGCTTTGGAAAGCCTCTTCGGCTGTAATGAGTTGGAATGTGCCAAGGGTTTCATAATTCAGAAGAAAGCCGGAGAAGGCAAGGATTTGTCCCGTGCCGTCGATGGTGACTTGATAACTGATCGGCATCAGGTAATCGGTCCGAATTTCTACGCCATCTGGGCTCAGCGGAATGATGACATATTGTTGGGCCGAGACTCCAGGTGTGCTTTCGATATGATATTCGAAATTGAAGCCGTATTTTTTCAGGAAGCTATCGATGGCAATCCGCGCTTGTTCTTCAGGAACATCTCCCAGTGGGGCAGCCGTGTAGTTTGTATAAAAGACGAAATAGTTGTTTGGTTGCACTTCTAATTTCTGTGTGCCATTGGTGAGCATGTATCCAATGCCGTTTGAAAAATCTGGGGGCAACTCTTGCACTTCGCCTTGTATTCCAAATCTTTGCGCTAGTGCTAAAGCATCGTTCCGCGTAACCGGTTGATTTAGTTTCAACGTGTATACCTGTGCGTCCGTTGGTGATTGAGGCAGGGATTGAGCAAGGTACATTTTTGTGTCGCGCCAGGCGTAACTGCTTTCGCCATCCGGTGCTGGTGTTGCGTTTTCGGAAGTTGTTGTGTTTTGTGTGGTCGACAAATCAGGCGTAGGTGTTGCTTCACCAAACACAACCTCTGTGACAATGGTCAACGACGATTCGCCGACACGCCCGGTCACTTCCCAGCAGCCGGTGGTGGGGAAGATCAAGCCTAATACCTGAAATCCGGTATCGCCATAGCCATCAGGAATATCAGCCCGTAGAGGCTCTGCATCTGCATCCAGGCGATGGCCTTCAACAGTCAGCGCACCGTTCACACCGCGCCAGAAACCCCACTTCATGCTGAATGAACCGTCTGACATTTTATCCGTAGGTAGCATATAGATTTTGCCATCGGGCCACAGTGCAGTCCACAATTCGCCATTACCAAGAAAATATTTGGATGGTTGTTCGAAGGGTGGTGTGCTGCCGTTAGGTTCAGTGACCGGACAAACAAATTGATTCGGCGTTGTATTTGCGCCGGGTTGTTGGGTGGGGATGAGTGTGGCAAAACTCCAATTGAGGAAATAGCCCACCACGATAACCAAGGCGATCCATCCCAGTGCTGACGATGTTTGTTTAAACAATGGCATGGACCAACTGGTCTTCGGTTTGTGGATATCTTTCAATTTTGATTCCAGTTCAAATACGAACTGCGGATTCGCATTGGTGCGATCGGCGACATCCAATAATTTTTTCTCAATACCATTAGGGTTTGTGTTTTTCATTTCATCATTCATAGTTCCACCTCCAATGCCAGGGAGGTCCGCTCGCGCAGGTCTTGCAATCCGCGTGAGATGAGCATTTTTACCGCGGCTTCACTTTTTTTGAGTACGCGGCTTACTTCGCTGTTGGAGAGGCCGCCGAAAAAGGATAGGGTGATCGCTTCCGCTCTATCGCTGGAGATTTGTCGGAGGGCGCGTGCGACGGATTCAAGCCTCAGCCGCTGAGCGGCTTGTTTGTCAGTAGGCAGGCTCGGGCTGGGATAATGAAGCGCCGCGTCCAACGGGACCTCGGGCCTGCTTCCGCGAAAATGCATGAGTCGTTTCTTTGATGCGATTCCCATCACCCACGCCGCGAAAGAGCCTGATCCTCGAAACGAGCGAATGCCTTCCAGCGCCGCCATGAATGTTTGCGAAGTGAGATCTTCAGCGTCTTTGGTATTGCCTGTGTGCGCCATGTGATAGCGATATACGCGCGTGACATGCAGGCGATATAAGTCGGCAAATGCGTTGACATTTGAGATCGCATCGTGCGCGAGTTGTATTTCATCCATGGGTGGGCTTTCAGATTGTGTTGCCATTAGGGTAGTCATAGACCTCCTGTGTGAAGTAGCACAATATTAAGTTGCAGGAGGTGTCAAAAAGTAACAGGGAAATTATAGGTCGTTACGGAGTAGCTGTAGTCATAATCGGAATAACAAGTTTCTGGTCAACCCATATATCGCAGGAACTGTTCAAGTGATTGAGAGTGATCAATTGATCAATGGTCACTCCATACCGTTCGGCGATGTAGGTGCAATTATCGCCTGCTTGCACGAAATATTCTAGCATTGGGATACGAGTAGTTGTCGGCTTGGCTGTCTTGGTGATGAGATTCGAGGCGATTGCACTCGATTTAACTTTTGTTGCTAAGGAAGTTTGCGAAGGGGCTTTCGTGCCTTGCACTGCTGGAGAGTTAGGAGTGATTCGCCAATTGAGCAGGAAAATCCCTATCGCCATGAGCGCCACCCAGCCTGCTACCGATACGAATTGTTGCAATTGTAACAGCAACGTCCATTTTGTTTTTGGCTGGTGACGTGCTACCAATGCTTGTTCCAACTCGGAGATGAAAAGTGGATCGAGAGTGATCTGACTGGCAGTATTCGCCAGTTTTTCAACGAGAGCATCCTCCTCTGATGTGGGATCAATTGACCTTTGTTCTTTTTGCCCAGCCGCAGTCAGTGAAGTCCGCGTTCGCAACTCCTGTATTCCGCGCCCGATGAGCATCTCAATTGTGGCTGTGTTTTTCTTGAGCACTTGGCTAACTTCTGAACTTGTTAGGTTGCCGAAAAAATATAGGGTGATCGCTTCCGCGCAATCTGGGGATATCTGTTTCAAAGCGTGCGAAATTGTTTCAATTTTCACGCGCTGTATGGCAGCTATATCAGTAGAGAGCCCCGAGTTTTGATAATAGAGAACGGCATCGGTGGGCAGTTCCCGCCTATTTCCCCGAGCATCCTGCGATCGTTTTTGGGTCGCAATCCCCATCATCCACGCGGTGAGTGAACCACTTCTGCGAAAAGTGGGGAGTTTTTCCAGCGCTATCATGAACGTTTGCGAGGTTAGCTCTTCAGCGTCTTTCACATTGCCGATGTGGATCATGTGATAGCGATATACGCGCGTGACGTGCAGACGATAAAACTCAGAAAATGCATATGCGTCAGAAACAGCATTGTGCATGAATTGCATTTCATCCATAGGGTAAATACTCTGTTTTACAGTGACGAGATTCTCCTTCTCAAACGTTTTATTCCGGATAAACGTTCCAGCCCAGTTCGTTCAGTTCCGATTTATCAAATTGCCCATCGGGTACATTGATCAATAAAGTATGCCCCTCAGCCAGCAATTCATTTGTCTCTGCATTATAAATACCGGCCCAGGCTTCGGCAGATTTCGATTTTGATTTTCCGGCTTTGCCGATAATTCTTAAAGGTTTGCCGGTTGGCACATTCTGGAGATACTTCACTTCCAGTTTGGCGGTGAACATAAAGCGCGGATCGTTTGGGTCACTTCCCATTTGAGCGCGCGCCGAGATCTCGTCAATGAGCGCACCGACAATGCCGCCGTGTAAAACGCCCGGGTATCCTTGAAAGTGTTCAGGTGCGGTATACGTGGTCTCGATCACCCCAGGTTCAACTTCGTAGATATGCAGATGCAACCCAACCGGGTTTTCAAGCCCGCAGATAAAACACATTTTCGAGTTTGGTTGTTTTGTTTTCATGCACTTGATTATACTTTGGGTATGCAGGGTCGCTGTCATTGTGCCCAATGAGCCTTTTGGGTGACCTGTAGCAACGTTGGAGTGAGGTAAAATCATCCCATGAGAAGCGGAGATTTTCACGGTCACGAAACGGTCATTATCGAGAACGAGCATTTCCAGTTGGAGTGTCTTGCGAATGCTGGTCCACGCATCGTGCGGTTGATCCCAGCCTGGACGGGAGAGAATATCTTTGCAGAGGCAGTTGATGCTGTAATCCGGACTGCACTTGGACGGTACCGTTTTTATGGTGGGCATCGCCTGTGGATCGCGCCCAAACAAGTGGCACAAACTTACTTTCCAGATAATCATGGGGTAACTGTAAAGAAAGCGTTGAGCGAACTTGAGCTTATCGGAAGTATTGAACCAGATACGCATACCCGGAAAACGATTTCCATTCGGATGAGTCCCAGCCATCCTTACATCATGATCAAGCATAAGATCGAGAATCAGGGGCAGAATATTATTCGTCTGGCACCCTGCGCGATTACGATGCTGCGGCCGAATAGCATGGCTTTGTTGCCGCAGCAGCTTGGAACCATAGATAAAGATGGTTTCCTGCCCAATCGTAATTTGTCACTTTGGTCTTATAGCCGTTGGGATGACCCCAGGCTGAAACTGGGGCATGAGTTTATCAAAGTACGATCAGATGATACCAAGCAGGCGTTCAGGTTGGGATACTTCAACCCGCACGGCTGGTTGGGATATGTGTTGGAGGATGTGTTTTTTGTGAAACGCTTTGGTGTGCGTCGTGACGAAGAATATCCTGATTACGGCTGTAATTCTGAAGTTTACATAACGAACCGTACGCTCGAACTGGAAAGTCTGGGTGCGATGGTGGAATTGAAGCCGCAAGATGAAGTTGTCCACACGGAAACGTGGGAAGTTTATGAGACGAACAATATTCCAAGGGATCTGTTGGGTGGAAGAACTTTAGCTGAAGTTTTGAAGCAAGCTTGAGCTATGGAATGATCGTCATATCCGCCATGTAATAGGCATGTTGATAAGCCGTGATCGCGCCGCCTTCACCGGGAATGGGCTCGATATTTTCGTTGCCATTGATATCAATCCCGTTTCTGATTTGACCTGCCAGCGCAACGGACTGGCGGACCAGGCCTTCCAGATCACCGCTTCCCTTGGGTGCGGTGAGGATGGCGATCAGCAGATCGTGGAGTTGTGGCGTCCAATCTGCCAGGTTTGTTGTTGCGATCTTGACATGCTCGCCATGAATGAGCATATTTTCCGTGGCATCAGCCGAGGTGATTGATAGATTGGCGTGCGTAAAAGCACCTTGAATGTAGCCCAGATTTTCACCGTTCAACAACAAGCCATAGCCATCGCTGCCATCGTCGATGTTGCCGTCCCCATTCCAGTCCTTGCGCTCGGGGCTTTGAACTCCCACAATGGTATTCAACATTTTTTCGGCTTGCAAGCGTGTGTCTGCTTCGTTCCCGGCTTGAAAGGCTGTTAGCATATCGTTGGCTGTGTCATTAAGTAATTTTGTATCGGTATCCAATCCTTGAATGAAACCGATCTGATTGGGCGTGCCGCTAAACGAGAACAATAAATGTCGTACATGGGTATAACCACCGCGCGGCAAAATAATGGAAAAAGCAATTTTGTTGCTGGGGTTGGGGCTATTGTCTGGGTTGGGTTCGACCGTGATTTCCAAACCGTGGTAGATACCGATCAGGTTTCTACCGGTTGGGTCTACATAAGTGAGTGAGCCAGTATTGTCCTGACTAAAGTTGATAACACCAATGCTCAAACGTTGTTCGCCGTCATCTTCGAGCAGCCAGGCTTGATATTGACTGCCTTCCGGAGGTAGTACCATGCCTGAGGTCGTTAGAGTGACTTGGTCGGCATGGGCGGTGCCATCTTGAAAGCGCAATAGTCCCACTGGTTCTTCCAGGATCGGCGCCACAACTTCTGATGTGGCAGGGGCTGGCGCGCTGGCGTCCGCAGGATGATCCATGAATGTGCTGGTGGGTTGTGGCTGTAGTCCAGATGGTGATGAGGTGCGAGACGTGTAAACAATACCCAGCACAATGATCAAGACACTCAGGATACCAGCAGCAATTGGCAGATAGGATCTGTTTTTCTGCTGAACGGTTTGTGCAATGGAACGTGTCAAGGTATTGGCGTGCGAGGTTGAACTGGGGAAGAGAAGCGTGGCAGCTTCCGTTGTCCCGAGGATAGCGGTTTGGAAAGCCTCAGCAAATTCTATGGAAGACGTGAAGCGTTCTTCCGGGTTTTTGGCGAGGGCGCGATTCATCACATCCTGTAGATCAGACGAGATGCCCTCTATTGGTGGTGGCGGATCATAGATCTGCATGTGAAGCAGGCTCAGAGTGGAGTCTGAATCGAAGGGGACGCGTCCCGCCAACATTTCGTACACGGTCACGCCCAATGAGTATACATCGGTACGCGCATCCACGCGATCACCGCGCGCCTGTTCGGGACTCATATAAACAGGCGTGCCTGTGATGACACCCGTGCTGGTTTGCTTGTTCGATTGGGTGAAACGTACCAAGCCAAAATCGGTGATGATGGGTTCCACATCTTCAGCAAGTGGTTTGCCAGCTGCGATGGGATTGGTGCGGGAAGTCAGCAGGATATTGGCTGGTTTGATATCGCGATGGATCACATCGTTGTCGTGCGCATATTTCAAGGCGCCGGCAAGTTTTCCCAATAGTTTGTTGATCTGATTGATATCCAGCCGCCCATTGTTTTTATGTAATTCGCGCAGGTAGGTTCCCAGGGAAGTGCCGGGCACATATTCCATGACGAGATACGGCTGATTTTCGTAGGTATCGAAGTCAAACACCTGCACGATGTTTGGATGTCTC
>Ga0137438_1000264_pt1 | contig 10524 bp, 8 predicted proteins | sample EasRivERMGT157_2_FD_102327 | JGI IMG/M metagenome (GOLD analysis project Ga0137438, IMG submission 102327) | Soil microbial communities from meander-bound floodplain in the East River, Colorado, USA - East River MetaG ERMGT157_2 | ecosystem: Environmental > Terrestrial > Soil > Floodplain ... | reverse complement strand
CCAGGGCCTCGGCGGCGCGGTCGAGCTTGTCGACCGCCTGCGCGGGGAGTCGAACGTAGAGCGCACCCTCTGGTGCGGGTGGTGGTCGCTTCGGCATATCCGATATATATCCACGAATATTTCAGGAGTCAAGCCCGATTCAGGGGCGGGCGGCCTGGTGTCGCGCCGGCGATCGAGTGGAGGCTGACCGGGTGCTCCTGTCCGGCCCTACCTCCATATGAGCGCTGGCGTGGGCCGACCATCGATTGCGGGCCGCGGAGCCTGGTGGCCATCGCAGGGGGGGCCGCGCCCCGACCGGGCGGTTGGCCCGCCGAACCACTGGCCAGCCACGGGCGATTGTGTGCTATCTCCCAGGCACGTGCTCGCCTCCGTTGATCGCAGCCGCTCGCAGCGCCTCGGCGCCCGGCTCTCGATCCGCGTGCAAGCGGCGCTGACCGCGCTGGCGTTCGTGCTGTCGAGCCTGATCGGGCTCGTCCACGAGGCGACCACCAAGCACGTCCGGTGCGCCGAGCACGGCGAGCTGATGCACGGCGACCCGACCGTCGCGAGCCGCGCGACGAACGCGGCCCCGGCCCCAGCGCGGATCACCGCCGCGCGCGATGCCGCGCTCCCCGGCGTGCACGGGCACGAGCATTGCTCGCTGACCTCGACGACGCGCGGCGCCCAGGTCGCGCTCAAGCCGCCGGCGATCGTCCCGGCGCCGCTGGCCGTCTCCAACGTCCCCGAGGCAGCCCCTCGCGTCGTCGCGTCGCGCGGCGACAGCCTCTACCGTACAGCTCCCAAGACCTCGCCCCCGGCCTGATCGGCGCCTCGCGCCGAACGAGGCGCCGAGCGAGTCGAAGAGTCAGACCGGGTCCGTCCCGGTCCATGCGGCGCGACCTCGCGGGCGCCGCCACAGGTCTTCCAAGGAGCGTCCGTCCGTGCGAGCTCGATCGATCTCCCTGCTCTTGCTTACCTGGCTCGGTGCCGCGCCCGCCGTGGCACAGCCGAACCCGTCCACCGACAAGGCACCGGCCAACAAGCCACCACCAGACAAGCCGATCGCCGACAAGCCAACCGCCGACAAGCAACCCTCCGACAAGCCGGCCGCCGGCAAGCCCCCAGCCGGCGCGCTCACGCTCGAGGCCCGGATCAAGGCGCTCGAGATCGATCTGGAGGACGTCAAGGGCGCCAACGACGACCTCAAGTCCGAGCTCGCCGATCTCAAGGCGCAGCAGGCGGCGAGCAAGCCACCGACGTCGCTCAACGCGCTCAACCCGCAGATCACCGCGTTCCTCAACGGCGCGATGCGGATCGACGACAAGCAGGTGCTGACCCCGCACGGCGTCGCGATCGACGATCGGCCGTTCCTGCGCACCGCCGAGCTCGACTTCCGCGCCGCGGTCGATCCGTACGCCGACGCGGTCGCGATCCTCGCGCTCGAGGATCAGGCCGGCGACGGGTTCGGGGCCGACGTCGAGGAAGGCTACGTGGTCATCAAGCGGCTGCCGATCCTCGAGTCCGCGCCGCTCGGGCTCAAGCTCAAGATCGGCCGCTACCGCGCGCCGATCGGCAACGTCAACCGGCTGCACATGCACGACCTGCCGTGGACGACCCGGCCGCTGCCGATCTCGCGGCTGCTCGGGACCGAGAACGGCGAGTTCTTCGAGTCGGGGTATAACCCCGTCGGGGTCGACGCCGAGGTCATCCTCCCCGAGATCATCCCCGGCGCGGTGATGGAGCTCAACGCCGACGTCGTCGACGGCGGCGGCATCGCGGTGTCCGATGGCAGCCACGATCACCCCGGCTACCTCGGGCATTACAACCTGTTCTTCACCGTGCACGACACCCATGACGTGAACCTCGGCGTGTCGGGCTACTACGAGGCCGGCGCGCATCGCACCGGGCTGGTCGGGGTCGACGCGCTGTACAAGTGGAAGCCGCTCGCGGCCGGCGAGTTCAACAGCGTCGTGATCGGCGGCGAGCTGTTCTACGCCAACCGTAAGTTTGCCGCCGACACCAACGGCGACGGCATCCCCGACGTCGAGCGGCAGACCGCGCCGCTGGCGGGCTTCGGCTTCGCGCAGGTCCAGCTGTCGTGGCACGTCTACCTGGGCGGCCGCTACGACTACGTGCAGGACATCACCAACGCCAACCTCACCACGCAGGTCGCGGCCGGCTATCTGAGCTACTACACGTCCGAGTTCCTGCGGTTCCGCGCCGGCTACGAGCACCGCTGGAGCGACGTCCCCGCCGATAACGGCGTCAACTCGTTCATCGCCGAGGTCAACGTGGTCTTCGGCTCCCACCCCACAGAACCCTACTGGGTCAATCGTTGATCGGAGTCGCCATGAGGAACCTATTGACCATGATCGCGCTGGCCGGCGCCGCGCTCACCACGGGGAGCGCCGCCGCTGCGCCCAAGAAGGTCGCGGTCGTCACCACGCTCAACGTGCTCGCCGGGGTCGCGCGCGAGGTCGGCGGCGACCGGGTCAGCGTGACCGCGCTCGCCAAGCCCAACCAGGATCCGCACACGCTGGTCGCCAAGCCGACGTTCAAGCTCGCGGCGAAGAACGCGAACCTGTTCGTCGAGATCGGCCTCGGGCTCGACATCTGGGGCTCGGCGGTGACCGACGCCTCCGGCAACCCCGAGATCCAGACCGGGCAGAAGGGCCGCGTGATCGCGTCCGAGGGCATCACCACCCGCGAGCTGCCGACCACGCTGTCCAAGGCGTGGGGCGATATCCACCCCTACGGCAACCCGCACGTCTGGCTCGACCCGGTGAACTCCAAGCAGATCGCCGCCAACATCGCCGCCGGGCTGACCCGCGTCGACCCGGCCGGCAAGGACGTCTACGCCGCGAACCTCAAGGCGTTCGGCGCCAAGATCGACGACATGCTGTACGGCCACGCGCTGGTCGAGGAGTACGGCGCGAGCAAGCTCGAGCGGCTGTCGCGCCGCAACGAGCTGATCGACTACCTGAAGTCGAAGAACAGCTACGACAAGCTCGGCGGCTGGCTCAAGCGCGCCGAGCCGCTGCGCGGCCTCAAGATCCTGACCTACCACAAGACGTGGGTGTACTTCTGCGAGCGGTTCGGCATCGAGATCCGCGGCGAGATCGAGGAGAAGCCGGGCATCCCGCCGTCGCAGGACTACCTCGCGACGCTGATCAAGAAGATCGCCGACGACAAGATCAAGGTGATCTTCATCGATACGATCTACCCGACCAAGGACGGCGAGTTCATCGCGGGCAAGACCGGCGTGAAGATCGTCTCGAGCCCGATCGACCTCGGCGGCGCGCCGGGCACCGACGACTACTTCTCGCTGATCGGCACCCTGCTCGATCGCATCGTCGCGGCGGCAAGGGCGTAGATCGTGGGGGGCTACATCGCGCAGCTGATCGACGTCAACGGCCTGCCGCTGCTGTCGTGCCTCGCCGTGTCGGGGATCCTGGTCTACCTCGGCATGCACGTGGTCGAGCGCAAGGTGATCTTCGTCGACCTCGCGCTCGCCCAGATCGCCGCGCTCGGCGTGATGTGGGCGATCCTCATGGGCTACGACCACGAGACCGACACGCTGGCGGTGACCTTGTACTCGCTCGCGTTCACCGCGGTCGGCGCGGTGGTGTTCTCGATCACGCGGAGCCGCAACGAGCGCGTCCCGCACGAGGCGCTGATCGGCATCATCTACGTGACCGCCAGCGCCGGCGGGCTCGTGCTGGCCGACCGGTTCGCGCTCGGCACCGAGGCGCTCAAGGAGCTGATCGCCGGCCGGGTCGCGCTCGTCACCCCGGAGATCGTCGCCAAGCTCGCGATCACCTGCGCCGTGGTCGCCGTGGTGTTCGTCGCGCTGCACCGCCGGTTCATCCGGATCAGCCGCGACCCCGCCGCGGCCGAGGCCGCCGGGATTTCGATCCGCGCGTGGGACTTCCTGTTCTACATGCTGTTCGGCATGCTGATCACGCAGAGCGTCTCGGTGCTCGGCGTTTTGCCGGTGTTCGCATACCTCGTGATCCCGGCGGTCGCCGGCGCGTTCCTGTTCAGCTCGATCCGCGCCCGGCTGATCTTCGGGTGGGCGTTCGCCGGGGCGATAAGCCTTATCGGCCTCGAGACCGCGCGGCTGTCGCAGCTCGATCCCGGTCCGACGATCGTGTGCCTGTTCGCCGGCGCGCTGGTCGTGCTCGGGGTCGGCCTGTTCCTGCGCGCCCGCCGGTTCGCCCCGCGCGCGATCGTGCGCGTCGCCGGCGGCGCGGTGCTGTTCACCGCGTTCCTCGGCGGTACGCTGGTGTTTCGCAAGGCGTCGCCGACCGACGAGCTGGCCACCGCCACCGAGTTCGCGCGCACCGCCGAGCCGACCACGCAGCGCCAGGCGATCGAGAGCTTCCGGCGGTTCCCCGACGCCAGGTCGCGCTGGGTGCCGCTGGTGCTCGCGATGCTCGACGGTCCCGACCCGGTGACCCGCGCGGCCGCCGCGACCCTGCTCGGCGAGGCCAAGGCCCCCGAGGCGGTGGCGCCGCTCGGCGCGCGGCTCGGCAAGGGCGTCGAGCCCGACGACCAGGTCCGCGACACCGTGGTCCGCTCGCTCCGTGCGATCGGCGATCCGCGCGCGCTGCCGCTCCTGGTCGACGCCGCCGCGCGCGACAGCGAGCCCGATCTCGCCGTCGCGATGGTCGTCGCCGCGTTCGAGCTCGCCGGCCCCGGCCAGGACGCCGATCTGCGGCGGGCCGCCGACGTCCTGGTCCAGGTGATGACCGACGATGGCGCGCCGCACGCGGCCCGGCGCGACGCCGGCGAGGCGCTGTGCGCGCACCTGACGCTCGGCCCGTCGTGCAAGACCGACCCCACGGCGGCCACGTGGTGGCGCGAGCATCGTGCCAGCGTGACGTGGCAAGCCACCGCCCGCCAGTTCGTCGTCTCGGCGGGCTCCGCGGCACCCGCGAGCGGCGGCTGATCCCGCGACCGCGATGAGACAGGGTGAGACCGCGCGGCGCGCGCCACGGCGTCGCATGCACCGGTGTCCACCGACGAGCGCGACCGGGGATCTCGAGTGACGCACACGATGTCGCGGGCACAACATCGCCGTACTGTCGAACATCCGGCCTGGACTTCGCGGCAGCGATCTGATGTCGTGTCGATGTGTGCGAGGAGGAGATATGCGCTCTCGAATGTTGCTACTGACCGCCGTGGGCCTGTCCTGTGCATTGGCGACGACCGCCTCGGTCGCGCTGGCCCGGACCGGCTACTACCAGTTCCCCGATCTCCACGAGCACTCGGTGGTGTTTGCCGCCGAGGGTGATCTGTGGACCGTCGCTGATACCGGCGGCGCCGCGCGCCGGCTCACGACGCACGCAGGCTCGGAGTACTTTCCACGCTACTCGCCGGACGGCAAGTCGATCGCGTTCACCGGCGAGTACGGCGGCAATCGCGACGTCTACGTCATCCCGGCCGCGGGCGGCGAGCCGCGGCGGCTGACCTGGCACCCCGAGGCCGACGAGGTGATCGACTGGACGCCGGACGGCAAGCGCATCATGTTTCGCAGCCACGCCGGGAACGACACCACCAGCGGGTTCGAGTGGCACCTGTTCACCGTGTCGGTGGACGGCGGCGATCCCGAGGTGATGCCGCTCGGCTGGGCCGGCCGGATCGCGATCGATCCGGCGACCAAGCGCTGGGCGTTCAACCGCTCGAGCGTCGAGTTCCGGACCTGGAAGCGCTACCGCGGCGGCACGGCGCCCAGCATCTGGGTGGGCGATCCCGACAAGCGCGACTTCAAGGAGGTCAGCAAGGCGCCGGGCGCCGCGGCGTTCCCGATGTGGTCCGGCGGCCGCGTGTTCTTCCTGTCCGATCAGGGCGGCACCGGCAACCTGTGGTCGATGAAGCCGGACGGCGGCGACGCCAGGCGGGAGACCAGGTTGACCGACTGGGACGTGCGGTGGCCGGCGGTCGGCCCCGACGGCCGCATCGTGTTCTCGGCCGGCGGCGATCTCCACATCTACCAGCCGGCGACCGGCAAGGAGGAGAAGATCGCGATCGACATCCCGAGCGAGCGCCAGCTCGCGCGCGTCCGCTACCCCAACGCCGAGAAGAACGCGACCGCGTTCGAGCTGTCGCCCGACGGCGAGCGCCTGGCGATCGTGACCCGCGGCGAGATCATGTCGGTCGCGGTCAAGGACGGCGTCACGCTGCCGATCACGCGTGGCAGCGCGGCGCGCGAGCGCGGCGCGAGCTTCTCCGGCGACGGCAAGCAGCTGCTGTACATCACCGATGCGACCGGCGAGGAGGAGCTGCGCATCGTCGACCCGTGGGGCCGCGGCCAGCCGCGCGTCGTCAAGCCCGCCGGCAAGGCCGGGTGGCACTTCCCTCCGCAGGCGTCGCCCGATGGCAAGTGGATCGCGTACGCCGATCAGAGCCAGACGCTGTACGTCATGCCCGCCGCCGGCGGCGCGCCGCGCCCGGTCGATCACAGCGCGCAGTCCGAGATCAACGAGTACGTGTGGAGCCCTGACGGGCGCTACCTCGCGTACTCGCTGGCGCTCGCCACCGACTACTCGATCGTGCGGCTGTTCGACACCGCGACCGGCAAGACCGCGTCGATCACGGGGGCCGCGACCAACGACTACACCCCGGCGTGGGATCCCGAGGGCCGCTACCTCTACTTCCTGAGCGACCGCGCGGCGAACCCGATCCTCGACCGCCGCGACGCGGAGAACGTCGAGCTGCGGTCCAGCCGCCCGTTCCTCGTGCTGCTCCAGCGCGACGGCAAGAACCCGTTCATGAACACCAGCGGCATGCCGCCGGGCCCCGGCGACGCCGCCAAGCCCAAGCCCAAGCCCAAGGACGACAAGAAGCCCGATGACAAGGCCGACAAGCCGCCGGTCAAGCCGATCCGGATCGACTTCGATGGCCTGGCCGATCGCTACGTCGCGTTCCCGGTGCCGCCGGGCAACTACGGCTCGCTCGCCGCGACCGCCAAGACGGTGTTCTACACCGCGGCGCCGATCCGCGGCATGGCCGAGCTCGAGGGCGACGCGCCGCAGGAGGCCCAGCTCGTCGCGTTCGAGCTCGACAAGCGCAAGCCCAAGCCGTTCCTCGAGGACATCGTCCGGTTCAAGCTCACCGGCGACAAGCTGGCGATCCAGAAGAAGACCGACGTGTTCGTGGTCGACGCCGGCAAGCCGCCCTCGCCCGAGGAGCTCGGCGAGCACAAGGTGCCGCTGTCGAGCATGGTCGTCGAGCTCGCGCCCGAGGACGAGTGGCGGCAGATCTTCGACGAGACCTGGCGGCTCATGCGCGACTTCTACTGGGACGCCAACATGGGCGGGGTCGACTGGAAGGCGCAGCGCGACAAGTACCGCACGCTCTTGCCGCGGCTGGGCACGCGGATCGAGCTCAACGATCTGCTGGGCGAGCTGATCGGCGAGCTGTCGACCTCGCACACCTACATCTTCGGCGGCGATCCCGGCGCCGAGGTCCAGCCGATCCAGACCGGGGTGCTCGGCGCCGACGTCGTGCGCAAGGGCGCCGCCTACCAGGTCTCGCGGATCTACCGCGGCGATCCGGCCGACGGCGTGCGCTCGCCGCTCGCCGAGCCCGGCGTCGACATCCGCGAGGGCGCGTTCGTGCTCGCGGTCAATCACCGGCCGTTCGCCGCCGGCCAGCCGTTCCTCGCCGCGTTCGAGAACCTCGCCGACAAGGACGTCGTGGTGACGGTCGGGCCGCGCGCCGACGGGACCGGCGCCCGCGACGTCGTGGTGCATCCGGTCCCCTCGGAGCGCCGGCTGCGCTACGTCGACTGGGTCCGGCGCAACCGCGAGTACGTGGCCGGCAAGACCGGCGGCAAGGTCGGCTACCTCCACCTGCCCGACATGGGCACGGCCGGCCTCACCGCGTTCGACACCTGGTTCTACCCGCAGACCGACAAGCAGGCGCTGATCGTCGATGTCCGGTGGAACGGCGGCGGGTTCGTGTCGGAGCGCATCCTCGAGCGCATGCGCCGCAAGGTCGTCGCCGTGTTCCACGCGCGCGGCGGCGGCACGACGACCTATCCGACCCGCTCGGTCGATGGCCCGCTGGTCGTGCTGACCAACGAGTACGCCGGGTCCGACGGCGACATCTTCCCGACCGTGATGCAGCTCGACAAGCTCGCCCCGGTGATCGGCATGCGGTCGTGGGGCGGTGTGATCGGGATCCGCGGCGACAAGCCGCTGGTCGACGGCGGCGTGCCGACCCAGCCCGAGTTCGCGTTCTGGGATCCGACGCATCGCTGGGCGACCGAGAACCGCGGCGTGATCCCCGACATCGAGGTCCAGGACCTGCCGCAGGACATCGTCCGGTCGATCGACGCCCAGCTCGACCGCGGGCTGACCGAGATCCAGAAGGCGCTCGCGCAGCATCCGCCGCAGAAGCGCGACTTCGGCGGGATCACGGATCGCAGCCGCAAGGCGTTCGAGAAGCGCGAGCCCTGACCCGCGCGCGCCGGCCGACAACCAGGTAGCGTGGGACAGGGGGGACGCATGCCGGACGCACGCAACATCGATGAGGTCATCACCGAGCTCGATCGCATCATCGCCGCCGCCACCGCCGAGCGCAGCCGGCTGGGCTGGTTCGCGGCGCTGTATCGCCAGGTCACGCTGCGCGTACAGCAGGCGATCGCCGGCGGCCGGTTCGACGACGGACCGCGGATGGAGCAGCTCGACACGATCTTTGCCAATCGCTACCTCGACGCGCTCGCGACCTGGCAAGCCGGCGGCGCGCCGACCAGGTGCTGGCGGTACGCGTTCGACGCGTCGCAGCGCGCCGACCTGATCATCCTGCAGCACCTGCTGCTGGGTATCAACGCGCACATCAACCTCGACCTCGGGATCGCCGCGGCGGTGGTGTGCCCCGGCGACGCGCTGCCGGGGCTCCACGCCGACTTCGATCGGATCAACGCGATCCTGGCGGCGCTGACCGACGACGTCAAGCGCGTGGTCGCCGAGTTCTCGCCGATGCTGCACCTGGTCGACGAGGTGTGCAGCAGCGTGGAGGACGCCGTGGTGAACTTCAGCCTGACCGCCGCGCGCGACGACGCGTGGCAGCACGCCGAGGTGCTCGCCGCGCTGCCGGCCGCGCAGCAGGACCAGGTGATCACCGTGATCGACGCGAAGACGACGTTCCTCGCGCGCCTGGTCGCCGAGCCCGGGCGGCTGCTCACCACGGTGCTCGACGCGGTGCACCTCGGCGAGAGCACCGACATCCCCGCGATCACCGCGGCGCTCGACGCGATCGCCGCGTGACCGGCACGCCGGACCTATCACGATCGCGGCGATGGCCGATGACCCCTTCATGATCAGCTCGATCAGCAGCGCGATGTCTGGAATGACCAGCGCGGTCGATCAGTTCGACCGTGCATCGGCCCGCATCGCCCGGGCCAGCCCGGACGATCCGATCCGCGATCGGGTCGAGCAGATCACCGCGCAGCACGCCTTCGCGGCGAACGTCGCGACGATCCGCACGGCCGACGAGATGCTCGGCACGCTGATCGACACGATCGCGTAGCTCGCGGAGCGGCTGGCCGCTACCGGAGGCCCCTGCGGGAGCCGCGCGCCCCACGGCGAACTATTCGCGTCGCCGTGCGGCGTGGTACATTCACCACCCTGAGCGCACCGGACATGACCTTGACCGAGCGGGTCGACCAATCCGCGCAGCTGCGACGCCAGCTCGAGGCCGACGCCGCCGCATGGTCGCAGCGCGCGAGCGATGGCCGCGGCGACGTCGGCCTGCTCGACCGCGACCAGCTGAACGAGCTCGCCAGCTGGCTCCCCGCAGAGACCGGCCGCGGCCTCGACGTGAGCGACGCCGTGGCATCGTTCATCGCCGCCAGCCGCGCCGCGACGCGCCGGCGCTGGTGGCCCGGACGAGCGTACGCCGGCACCGCCCTGGCGATCCTGCTGATGCTGATGATCCTGGCCACGCCGATCATCCTGCTGTTCATCGTCGTGCTCGCCGCGTCCGTGATTCACGCGCTCGGGTGATCCGGAGATCTTCGGGAGATCTACGCGCCGGAGCGGGGCGCCGGAGCGGCACCCGGCCGGCCTAGTCCCAGCCGCTCACTTACGGAGGGGATAAGAACGAGAACGAGAACGAGAGCCGCCGATGCTTGCCGATCTTCGTGGTTCCAGGCGGCGCATCCCCGCACCCTGAACAGCCGATCGAGCGTGCATCTCCGTCCCAACTCCTGATCGAAGTTCGACGCAAACGACCTGGACCCTTCATCTGCTCGTGCTCCAGGAAGGCGCTGGAGCACGAGCACCGTCCATGCTTGCCGATCTTCGTGGTTCCAGGCGGCGCATCCCCGCACCCTGAACAGCCGATCGAGCGTGCAGGTCCATCCCAGCTCCTGGTCGAAGTTCGACGCGACGGCCTGGCCCCCTTCAATCTTCATCCTGTTCGTGCTCCAGGAAGGCGCTGGAGCTCGGCACCAACGCTCTCCTTGTCCGCGTCTTCGTTCTCTCAATCAAAAATTCTCGGAGGGCAGCCGGGTTCGGGGCGAGGGGCTGTGAGCTG
>Ga0137438_1000263_pt1 | contig 10525 bp, 8 predicted proteins | sample EasRivERMGT157_2_FD_102327 | JGI IMG/M metagenome (GOLD analysis project Ga0137438, IMG submission 102327) | Soil microbial communities from meander-bound floodplain in the East River, Colorado, USA - East River MetaG ERMGT157_2 | ecosystem: Environmental > Terrestrial > Soil > Floodplain ... | reverse complement strand
CGAGAACTGTCGTGCGCGCGTCCACACGGTAGATCCAGGGCGCCACGCCATTGAACGCCTTGGCGAAAACCGGATCGCGCCCAGAGGCGGTCGCATAGGCGTATGTGCTGGGATAGGCAGCGCGATCAACGATGGTAAAGACCTGATCTCCGTCCAACCAGGCCACCGAGCCGTAGACGGTCGCTTTCGCGGTTACCTTGTAGTCGAGCGCTGTCCAGATCTTGCTGTTGGACAAATCGAAAACCTCACCATCGCGGCCTGCCCGACGCTCGAGGCCCGCACCGGCTTCCATGCGGATACGGTCAGTGAAGTATTTTCCGATGCTGGCCGATGTCGAAACGGCGTAGCCATCGCGGATGTCGCTGTCGCGATACTGGAAACCGTCGAGTTGTCCCGCCAGTTCGATCCACGGATTGGTAAATCCCGGCGAGGGCTGGAATCGATACGAGACGCGGCCCGAACCGGCGAGGCTGCTCAGGTCGCCGAAATTGAAAAACTCCGTGGCGCGCACTGTGGCCCTGAGCATGATGCCGCTTCGGGCAGACAACAGAAAACTGCGCGCCGCATGAGCCTTAATCGAAACGGAATCGTCGGACAGTTCTTCTTTGCCGATCGCGGCGCGATTGACGTTGGTGTCGTGGCCATATTCGGCGTCGATGCCCAGCCTGGTGGAGCCGGCCATGGCGGTGTGCGGGATCGGAAGAGCCACGCAGACGGCCAGAACAGCGGCGACAAGCGGGCGCGAATCGGCAACGTTGACCATGCGGCCTTTCCCTCTTGGCGGCGACAATGCTAATCTCGACGCCAGAGTATGCCAAGGCGTGTCGATATGCCAGGCGTGCCCATATGCCAAGGCGTGCCCATATGCCAAGGCGTGCCGATATGACAAAGCAATCCGAAGACATCGATCCCGCGCGCCGCGAGCTGCTGGTCCGCGCGCTGGCCGGCGGGCTGTTCGCCGCGGGCGGCGGCTTTGGTATTAATGCCACTTTTGCCCAGCCATTGGGAAAAGTGCCCAAGCCGTTGCCTGCCGGGCAGTCCTTTTACGACGTTTCCGGCCCGGTCAGGGTTAACGGCAAAACCGCGACCCTGGCCACGCAGATTGGCGTCAACGACACAGTCGAGACCGGTCGGGCGGCACAGGCCATCTTCGTTGTCGGCGTGGACGCTTTTGTATTGCGCGATAGCAGCAGGCTGGAATTGAAGGGCAGCGGCGTCCTTGCCAATCAACTGCGGCTGATTACCGGCGCGCTGCTTTCGGTGTTCGGCAAAGGTCCGCGCTCCGTTACCGGTCCGACTTCTACCATCGGGATTCGCGGCACGGGTTTGTATCTGGAAGCACAACCGGATCTGACGTATGTGTGTACCTGCTATGGTCAAACCGACATTGCGGCGTCTGACGATCCAACAATTTCCGAGACCATCGTATCCACTCATCATGACGCGCCGCGCTATATCCTTGCCAGGCCGGACAAGGGCAGGCGCATTGTCCCGGCGCCCTTCAAGAATCACACCGACCTGGAACTGATGCTGATCGAGGCGCTCGTCGGCCGCACGCCGCCTTTCTCGCTGTTCGACGAATCGTACGGAAGTCCGCGACGGTACTAGCCCGCCAAGGCGGACCCCCGGCTTTGCCGAGGGAGACTTGACCATTCGATGCCGTTTAGGCACGGTTGACCCCGGTTATGCCACAGCGCGTGAAACTACCGTGTCATCGATTCTTACAAATCGGCGCTTTACACGGGAGCCTTTCAGGAACAGAATTTTCCCTGGCGGCCGGGACTGGGTTTCAGTCGCTTGGTGACGGCGATGGTAAGGCGATATTGATCGCCTCGATGAGTACGGACCCGATGTGGCATCAGGGGTACCGTGAGCAAATCCCTCCCACCTTGAGAGCCCGGTCGGGGCTCAGCTGCGATCGGTGTGATCGCGGCCACAAATTGGACGACAGCCCCGGCGCCTCAATTTTCCCCGCATGCGTGAAGTCGGCGCGGCGCGCGGCAAGCGCGTTAGAATCCCTGCCTGAATGTTCCGAGGATAACCAATGAAACGAATGATCGCGATATGTGCTTTTCTATTGCCGCTTGCCGCCTGGGCAGGTCTGGACGAAGGCATCGAAGCCTACACAATCGGGGACTACCCCAAGGCGCTCGCCGAGTTCCAGGCACTGGCGGACCAGGGCAATGTGGAAGGGCAATATTTTCTCGGGCTGTTTTATCACAACGCATTCGGCGTGAAGCGCGACCAGGCCGAGGCCCTCAAGTGGTTCCTGAAGGCGGCGCAGCAGGGCGACCCGCGTTCCCAGTATTACGCGGGCATCATGTACGCGGCGGGGCAGGGCGTGGCCAAGGACTTGGCCGTGGCTGACATGTGGTTGACGCTGTCGGCGGCCAATCCGAAGAGCAGCTATCGCGATTCACTCTATACCAGGGAGGAGATTGGCAGGGTCGAAAAGAAGATGACGCCCGAGCAGATTGCGCAGGCGAAGGAACTGGTCAAGAACTGGAAGCCGCAGAACTGAATTGGCGTAAAGGCGCAAAAAAGGCCGGGACATTCCCGGCCTTTTTCATGCCCGCGCGGCTCACTTTGCACGCAGGTAGGTATCGTCTCCGTTGATCCAGTCCTCGCGCGGCGGCGTGAAAACGTCGTAAGCCACCAGCGTCTCCAGCGCTTCCGCGGTATGCGGAACATTGGCCGGTATGAAGATCATTTCGTTCGGGCCGACTTCCACGGTCCGGCCTTCGAGCTTGAAGCGCCAGACGCCGCTGGTCACGAATGTCACCTGCTGGTTGTCGTGCGAATGTAACGGCACGACATAGCCCTTCTCGACCAAGGTCTGCCCGACCATGATTTTTCCGTCCCATGCCAGTTTGCGAACAAACTTGTCGTTGAGTCTTTCGGCTGGAACTTGGTCCCAATTGATGTGTTTCACAGCGGTTCCCTCATTGGATCATGCGCAGGTACGAAGGATAGCATTTCGCCTGGAATTCCAGCCGGCCCGTGGCCGGCATGAACAGCCTCCTTGGTGGGTCAAAAATCTTCTTACGATAAACACAAAAAAACGGGGAGCTTGCGCTCCCCGTTGAGTTTGGCGCGTGACGCGCTAAGCCGGTTGCTTGCCTACGAACCCATAGGCAACATTGTTGCGCTCGACGCCCTCGGCCTCGTATTCCTGCTTCATGAGGGCCAACTGATCGTGACTGAGAACCGGATACTCGGCCTGGATCTTGTACTTGTACAGGCGCGCCGAGTTCTCGCCGAAGATCATGTTCTTGATCTTGCCGTCGGCCGCGCCTAGCTGCGTTTTCCATCCCATCTTCTTCATGATGTCGTCCGGTACTTCGAGCCGGCGCATGGCTTCGATCTGCCAGTGCGGGCTGCCGTACCACACCGAGTCCGTACCCCAGACCACGTGATCCGCACCCATTTGATTGACCATCTGCCCGACCATCGCCGCCGCCAGACGCGGGCTGGCCACGGCAGAGGTTGCGAACGTCGTGCCCAGTTCGGCATAGACGTTCTTGCAACCGTGCTTCGAGGCAAGCTCGCACACGTCGGTAGTCCAGTCGATGCGGCCAGTCTTCTCGAACTTGTCCAGCGTGTTCTGCGGATCTTCGAGGAAGTTTCTCAGCGCGCCGTGGTAGATGATGAAGTTGAGCTGCGGCCAGTCTTTCGCGGCCTTGAGCACGTCGTCCGGGGTGGCATGTTTCCACACGCCGGGCCAGGACGTCTCGTAGTCCTGTGGCAACAGGCCCTTGTGGATGGCGATGGTCCTGATGCCGGATTTCATCGCTTTCTCGTACCACGGATAGACCAGTTTTTCGTCATCCAGGCGCCAGGCGGTGCCTTTCGTGGATGGCGACAGCGGATCGCCGATCGTGTAGCACTTCCATGCGTCCGGCTTGAGCTCGGCGATGCCTCGATCGACTTCATCCATCCATCCTGCCTGTCCCGGCGTGATCACCGTGTGGGCGAACAGGCGGCGCGAGCCAGAAATCTTGTTGATCGCGGCACGCGCCTGCACGATCTGGTCATTGGAAAGCAGCCACCAGCTGGGGTCGTCGAAGGGTGCCCCGGACAGCAGCGCGACTTTGGTGTCGCTGTCGAGGTAGATCTCCTTGAGGTAGTTCTGGAACTTGTAGCGCTGCAGCACCAGCGGTATGTCTTTCAGCATGTCAGGATTCCAGTGCTCGGCCGCGTACTTGCCCAGGCCCAGCAATCCCTCCTTGTCGAAATCATCGCGCACGAAGTGCGTCTGATCATCGAAGATGAACTGCTTCTTAAGCGCCTGCGAGCGTGCGTCCGCCGCATCGGTATCCGCGGCTTCCGCTTCGGACACATTCCACACCGGACCGAACACTTCGTTCATGGCCAGGAACGCGACCGCCATGCCCGAGGCCGTCTTCAGGAAGTGGCGGCGGTCCATATTCAGTTTATGTGCGTACTGGTCGGCGAGTTCCTTGATGCGTCCCTCGACCTGTTTCTGCTTCCCGGTCTGCGGCAACGGATTGTATTCGCCGTTGGAAACGATCTGCGTGGGCACCGGCGACGCAAAGGCAGCGTCATCGGCATGCTCAGTTTGCTTACGTTCTTTTTCAGTTAACCACATACTCAACTCCCCCTATAGGCATAGGAATATTTTTTGGGCCTGCTGAACGTTCAGATGGCGACGAGCCTGCGTGTTTCCACTTATTGCACCGGCGGCCGCTAGTCTCCTTCTAGCACTTGGCCGGGCAGAGTCAAGACAAGCTTTCGTTGCAACACGGCAGGGTTTTCCGATCCGCCGTTGCTACAATGGCGGCCCGCCGAATGCGCCCGCATGAAAACCCTCCCCGATCCCCGTCGTTACGTGCCGTTCTCGTCCAATTCGCTGGTCGCGCTCGCTCTAGAGGCGCTCGGACAGGGTTCTGCGATGCAGCACCGAAAAGTGGCCGAGAACCTGTCCGTAGCCATCGAGCAGGCCCTCCGTAGCGGCGACGATGCGCTGATCGAGCGGGCGCTTGCAGAATCGCCCTCCCATGCGGTGTATCGAATGCTGGACGCTGCACTGGATGCGGCGCTGAAAGCGCCCGGTGAAGCGGCGCTGCACTTGCGTATCTTCGCTGTTCCGATCCTGGTCGTGACGGGTGGGCGCGCGCCGCTGGTCCTGCCGGGCATGGTGGCGGACGTCGGGGAACTGACAAAGCTGTTTGAAGCGCACGGCACGCTGGGCCCGATGAAGAATTTCGGCCTCTGCCGCGCATTGGTCTCCACGGCAGGGCTTGCCGCGCTGAAGCCGAGCGCGGTTTATCGCCGGTCGCGCGAACCAGGCCAGGAAGATCTCCCGCCGCTGGACCTCCCGCCCGAGGATATACGCATTGCGGGTGACGAAGAAGAGGTGCATCTGCGTTTCCTGACCGGCGTTTCGGTGACATCCGCCGATGCGCCGGGATTTACCGAAACCGCCGGTAATATCGGCGCATGGGGCATGCCGTTCACCCGGACGCTGGCCGCCCAACTGGGGCATCCGGGATTGTCGCTGTTGCCGATACCGCGACCGCCGATGGGCTACCTGCAGGCGATCAAAGCCGGCAACTTCGCCGCAAGCGAACTCGGCTTCCAGTTGTTCCTCAGCACTGCGCTGCGCAAGTTTCGATCGCGTGTCGGCGAAGCCGAGGCCACGGTTGCCGCCAGCGCCGACGGCAGCGTCCGCATCCGACTGAACTCGCCGTTCGATGCATCGTTATCACAGGGATATGCCTGGGCCCTGCAGCCCGGCGACGACATGGCCGCGGTCAGCAGCGGTATATTCAGCCTGCTGGAGGAGTGCAGGGTGACGAATGTCCAGGTCGCCGAGACCGTCCAGCCCGTTTCGTCGTCGCACTAGAACAAGGTCGAAGGCGTCGACACAAAGGGCGCAAAGGAAAAGCAGGAAAGGTCGCAAAGGAAACCCTGAACGAACGACATCCGCGGGGGCACGCGATTTAACGAGAATCCGACACCCGATTATTTCTCGCGTTTCTTTGCGTCCTTTGCGTTCTTTGCGCCTTTGCGTTGAGATTGTTCATTTCGCGGGTTCGTCGAGGAACAACTGTACTTCGCGGAACAGTTGCAGGCGGTTCTTTTCCATGATGACGGTGTGCGTGCCCTCGCCGATTTCGACGTAGCGTTTCTCGGGCGCGTTTATTAGCAGCGGAAATAACGCTTGGGACATGTACGCCGGCGTGTCCTGGTCCCACTCCGCCTTGACCAGCAGCGTCCGCACGCGGATATTCGCTGGATCGTAATACGGCTTGCCGGCCATCCAGTACGTGCGCAGATCCTGGATGATGCCGTTGGGCGCGCGCAGTTGCCCCGACTCCTTGCTTTTCGGGTCTGTGGCCCAGGTCGCGTCCGCCCAGGCGTCGAACCAGCCAGGCGGTATCAGGTCGGCCTGTTTGTCATCGGGTACCCCGGACAGCCACCGTTTCTTCGCCGCCTCCTTAATCACCGTGCGATACGCGCCCAGCGGCCCGTCTCCGCCGATAGGGGCCGGCGTCGTGCGCAGCCACAGCGGCGCATAGAGCACCAGCTTGTTGACCTTGTCGTTGTTCTGCGTGGTGTAAGTCGCCATGATGGTAGTCCCCCACGACCATCCGAGCAGACTGATCTTCGATGCGCCGCGGCGCTTGAGGATGAAATCCACCGCGGCACCGACGTCGCGCACGGCCACATCGGTGGTCACGATCGGCGCACTGTCTTTTGCTGGCCGGTCCATTTCCGGCGGACGCGTCGACTGGCCATAGCCGCGCAGGTCCACCAGGTAGACATCCCAGCCTTGCGCGGCGATGTAATCCATCCACGACATGCCGTCGAGCCGGAGGTCGAACGCGATCGAGGCGGGATAGGTCGCGCCGTGCACGTACAGCAAGATTTTGTCGGTAAATAGGGCGACCTCCTGCGGGCGTTTGTTGCGGATGTATAGCTGGATGCCCGGCGTATCGGAAGGGATGGAGAAGTTCTCGCTAACAAGGGCCGGCATCTTTGCCCTGATGCTTTCGTCCTTGGCGGTTGCGTCTGTGGCCCCCAGCCATGTCAGCGCGGCGGTCAGCAGGAATTTCCAGGTAGCGGACTTCAACATGATCTCCTTGAACGGGCTCGGTCGGCGCCGGCTGCCACTGTAGCGAAAGCGGCTGTACGCGTCACCTTACTGCTCGAGGCAAAAACCTGTCGCCGCCTTGGCGGCTGCCGTGTCGCTTCAGTGGTGAAGTTTTCGCGTATCGTCGCGCCATGAGCGAAACGACCCCGCCGTACGCCAGACTGACGCCCGATCTGATTCTGAACGCGATCGATTCCACTGGATTTCGCACCGATGGGCGCTTGCTTGCCTTGAATAGCTACGAAAATCGGGTTTATCAGGTCGGGATCGAAGACGAGAAGTCCCTCATTGCCAAGTTCTACCGTCCTGCACGCTGGACCGACGAACAGATACTCGAAGAACATGCCTTTACCGCGGAACTGGCGCAGCGTGAGATTCCGGCGGTTCCCGCCCTGGTGATCCTGGGTTCGACGCTGCATGCGTTCGAAGGATTTCGCTTCGCCTTGTACCCGCGCCGCGGCGGACGCGCGCCCGAACTGGACGATCCCGATACGCTCGAATGGCTGGGCCGCTTCATCGGGCGCATTCATGCCGTCGGCGGGATTACCCCGTTCGCGCACCGTCCCACTTTCGATATAGCGAGTTTCGGCGACGAGCCACGCGCCTATCTGCTCGGCAGCCAGTGGATTCCCGCTGATCTTCGCGACGCCTATTCCAGCGTGATCGACCAGGCATTGGCTGGCGTACACGATTGCTTCGTTCGTGCCGGCCCGGGCGTTCACTTGCGCCTGCACGGGGATTGCCATCCAGGCAATGTGCTGTGGACCGATGACGGACCGCATTTCGTCGACTTCGACGACGCCCGCATGGGCCCCGCCATGCAGGACTTGTGGATGCTGTTGTCCGGTGACCGGGCGTCGATGACCAGGCAGCTTTCCGATGTCCTGGCGGGGTACGAGGATTTTGCGGAATTCGACCGCCGGGAACTCAGGCTCATCGAGGCCCTGCGCACGTTGCGGATGATTCACTATTCGGCGTGGCTTGCACGGCGCTGGGACGAACCGGCATTCCCCGCGGCTTTTCCCTGGTTCCACACCACGAAATACTGGCAGGACCAGATTTTGCAGCTGCGGGAGCAGGTCGCCGCCATGCAGGAACCGCCGCTCGGGCCGTTATAACAGCCGGGAGCGGGTCAAAACGCTTCCTTGACGCTCCGTGACAGAGTCTTTACAGTCCGCGGGTCCGGGCATTCGGGCGTTCCACAAATTGGGAAATCGGCGTTCTTTCATCCTTCTCCGAAACGAGGCACGATGATCTATCAGCTGCATGAATTTCACAAAACCGTGATGGCGCCTGCGGTTGCATGGGCCAACACCGCCCGGCATCTGTTTACCAATCCGCTCAGCCCGCTGGCTTATACGCCGGCGTCCCGAACCATTGCCGCCAACAGCGAGATGTTCGTGCGGCTGTTGCGCCGTTACCCCAAGCCGGAATGGGGGCTCGATGAGGCCTTGGTCAACGGCGAACGCGTGGCAATCACACGCGAAGTCGTGATCGACAAGCCGTTCTGTCAATTGCTGCATTTTCGCAAGGCGGTCGACGTCGAGCAACCAAAGCTGTTGATCGTCGCGCCGCTGTCCGGGCATTTCGCGACCCTGCTGCGCGACACGGTTCGCACGGCGTTGGCCGACCACGATGTCTGGATCACCGACTGGGTGGACGCAAGGATGGTTCCGCTGGCCCATGGGGCGTTCCATCTCGACGACTACGTCGATTACATTCGCGAATTCATCCGCTTCCTGTCACCGGACCTGGCCGTGATGTCGGTATGTCAGCCCACGGTGCCGGTGCTGGCCGCGGTATCGCTCATGGCTGCCGAAAACGACCCGTGCGTGCCGAAGGCGATGATCATGATGGGCGGGCCGATCGACACGCGCCGCAACCCGACCACGGTCAACGATTTTGCCGCGGGACGCCCGCATTCCTGGTTTTCCGACAAGGTCATCATGCGCGTGCCGGCCAACTATCCGGGCTTCATGCGCAAGGTCTACCCGGGTTTCCTGCAGCACGCGAGCTTCCTGGCGATGAATCCGGATCGTCACATGCACGCGCACCGACAGTTCTACAATCATCTGGTGCGCGGCGATGGCGATAGCGCCGAGGGCCACCGCAAATTCTACGACGAGTACAACGCCGTGCTCGACATGCCGGCCGAGTACTACCTCGACACTATCAAGGTCGTGTTTCAGGAATTCCAGTTGCCGAAGGGAAAATGGTCGGTACGCGGCGCCCTGGTGCGTCCGGAAGCCATTCGCAGGACCGCGCTGTTCACCATCGAGGGCGAACTGGATGACATTTCCGGCAACGGCCAGACGGAAGCCGCGCAAACGCTTTGCAGAAACATTCCATCCGACAAGCGTAAACATCTGCTGGCGAAGGGCCTGGGCCATTACGGCATCTTCAGCGGCCGCAGATTTCGCGAAACCGTTTACCCACAGATCCGCAGTTTCATCCGCCTCGTGTCCCAGCGCGAAGCGGATCTCAGGCTGGTGCGGGCAAGGTAGACTGCGGCGGCGGGGCGCGGCCGGCGAATTCCTGCAAGGTCCTGCAATTGCGCCTTTTTCCTTAGTTGGCGGTGACATGGCCCCCGGCTAAGCGTCCCAAAAGTGAATGCTCGCGCCGCCGGCCAAGTCGTACGCGACTGCGTACGCCCCTGATACAATCAAGCTGCCAATCAAAAAAATCTTCAGGAGCGAGTCATGACCAAAGCGGTGCGATTTCACACAATAGGCGGGCCCGAAGTACTGGTTTATGAAGACGTCGCGGTAGGCGATCCGGGAGAAGGGCAGGCGCGGGTCCGGAATACCGCCATCGGCCTGAATTTCATCGATACCTATCACCGTTCCGGGCTGTACCCGATGCCGCTGCCGAGTGGCCTTGGCCTGGAAGCCGCGGGGGTGGTCGAGGCGGTCGGTAAAGGGGTAACCCATGTCAAAGCCGGCGATCGCGTCGGCTATGCGGGCGGACCGCCCGGCGCGTATTCGGAAGTGCGCCTGATTCCCGCCGAGAAACTGGTGAAGGTGCCGGCGGGCGTCAGCGACAAGAGCGTTGCGGCGATGATGCTGAAGGGCCTGACCGTGCAATACCTGATCCACAGCGTCTATCGCGTGCAGAAGGGCGAGACCGTGTTGTTCCACGCCGCGGCCGGCGGTGTCGGCCTGATCGCGTGCCAGTGGCTCAAAGCGCTCGGCGCAACCGTGATCGGCACCGTCGGCTCCGATGAGAAAGCGAAAATCGCAAAGGCACACGGTTGCGACCACACCATCGTCTACACCCGCGAGAACTTCGTCGAACGCGTAAGGGACATCACCGGCGGTGCAAAGGTGCCGGTGGTGTTCGATTCCGTCGGCAAGGACACTTTCGCGGGCTCGCTCGACTGCCTGAAGCCGCGCGGCCTGCTGGCTGTGT
>Ga0137438_1000262_pt1 | contig 10526 bp, 20 predicted proteins | sample EasRivERMGT157_2_FD_102327 | JGI IMG/M metagenome (GOLD analysis project Ga0137438, IMG submission 102327) | Soil microbial communities from meander-bound floodplain in the East River, Colorado, USA - East River MetaG ERMGT157_2 | ecosystem: Environmental > Terrestrial > Soil > Floodplain ... | reverse complement strand
TTCTACGCGAGGCCCGTGTGCCCTTCGCGGAGGAAGGTCATCATCATCACGCCCGCGCCGGCTGGGTCCAGCTGCGGGACTGCCCGTGGTGCGGCAGCCAGTCCTATCACCTAGGAATCAATCTCAAGTCCAAAGCTTGCGCTTGCTGGCGTTGTGGAGTCCAGTCAGGCTATGCCACCCTTCTCAAGCTTAAGGTCGACCCCGCTCTCGTCAAACAAGCCCTCGCTGGGCGCCAATGGACCCGCCCGGACGTGGCAATGCAGAGAAAGCTTAAAGAGCCCACGCCTCGGGGCCCGCTGCTTCCCGCCCACACCCGCTATCTGCGCAAGCGTGGCTTCATCCCGGAGGAAATAGTCATCCACTGGAAAGTGCAAGCGTGGAAGTGGCGCCTCTATATTCCCGTGGAAGCGGACGGACAAGTGGCGAGCTGGACGAGCCGCGCCATCGTAGATAATGAAGGGGTCCAACGCTACCTCGCCGCCTCCCCGGAAAAGGATGGAGGATACAACATCAAGAGCCTCGTGTATGGCTTAGACAACTGCCTCCTGTCCGTCATCATTGTGGAAGGACCCACGGACGCTTGGGCAGTAGGTCCCGGAGCCGCAGCCACTCTAGGAACCGCATTCACTCCCGCCCAGGTAGAACAGCTCGCCGCCATCCCTTATCGTTTCGTCTGCTACGACGCGGAACCACAAGCCCAAAGGAAAGCCACGGAACTCTGCCGCACTCTTTCCTTATTCCCGGGAGAAACATCTAACGTTGTATTAGACGCGGAAGACCCCGGCTCCGCCCCTCCCTTAGAGCTTCGTCTGCTGCGCAAAATGGCCCGCTTATAACGACGCTGGACTCGTTCAAAGTCATCTCTTAGATTTATGATATGAAAAAGATGTCCCTGAGATTCATTTTAGACTGGTATGACGCTTGGCTGCGGGAGACCAATCCCGTCAAAGTGGCTGCCGCCCTAGAGATCGATAGCCAAGTTCTCCACAAGCGTCTGGCAGCATACCCAGAATTAAAGGAAGCGAAGGAGCTAGCCGACAGCCGTAGAGCTAAGCAAGAAACATTTGCAGGATATGTCTATCAACAACTCTCGCCGCCCTCCCGAGCTATCTGGGATCAACTCCAGTTCTGGAATGAATCCGAAGGTGCTTACGAAAAGATAGAAAGCATCCTGTCCGGGCAAGCCAAAGAGATGCGCCAAGAGTTGTTCGTGCATGCCATGGTCACTTCCAATTTTAACCTTTCCGCCGCCTGTAGGATGGTGGGCGTATCCCGCCTCATGCTGGACGGCTGGAAGAAGGATCTCGCCTTCCGCCAAATGATTGAGGAAATCCAGTGGCACAAAAAGAACTTTTTCGAGCACGCCCTCATGGACCTCGTGGACCAGCGGAACCCGGGCGCGGTGATGTTTGTAAACCGCACAATCAATGCGGACCGCGGTTATGCGGAGAAACTCGCAGTGGAGCATAGCGGGCAAGTCAACACGGGCTTTAGCCTGGACGAGCTCGACCTCCCGCTCCACACCCGCAAAGAGATTCTCGATGCCGTCCGTCGGAAGACCCAAGCCAACAACGGCGCGGAGCAGGAGGCGCCCATCGACGTAGAAGCCACTCCGCTGGCGCTGACGGAAGGCAACGGGAGAACATAATATGTATATGAGCAAAATCGTCGTTCTGTTATCGGGCGGGATGGATTCCACAGTCCTCGCGCATCACCTCAATGATCAAGGCCACGAGCTGCGGGCCCTGGCTTTCAACTACGGCCAGCGCCACGTCCGGGAAGTCCAGGCCGCGGAAGCCCAAGCCGATATCCTCAAGATCCCATTCAGCATTGCGGACCTGGCGGGCTTGCGTGACTTGCTGCCCGGGTCCTCGCAGACCGACCCCACGGTTGCAGTCCCCACGGGCCACTACACGGCGGAGAACATGAAGGCCACAGTCGTGCCTAACCGCAATATGATCCTCCTCGCCATCGCTGTCGGGCACGCTATCGCGCACGGGTGCGATGCGGTCGCCTACGCCGCCCACGCGGGGGACCACGCTATCTATCCGGACTGCCGCCCCGAGTTTGTGGACGCTCTGCAACTGGCCGTGAACTTGTGCGACGAGAAGCATATCGACCTGGAACGGCCCTTCATCAGAATGACCAAGAACCAAATCGTTTCGCTGGGCCAGGCGCTCCACGTCCCGTTCCAGAATACTTGGACTTGCTATGTCGGAGGCTCGCTCCACTGTGGCCGCTGCGGGACGTGCGTGGAGCGCCGCGAGGCGTTCTTCCTGGCGGGCATTGAGGACCCGGTCAAGTATGCCAAGGACGCACCAAGCACGGAGTCGCTGGTGAAGTCCAACTGGAGGTTCTAATGGGTGTGGAGCAAGTGCTCGCGGACGCTGCTAGGGTGCGGCGGGAGCTCATGCTCATGTATTGGGTCAGGGAGAGCTGGCCCGCCATCGAATCGTTGCTCCGGGACGTATCCGCGCTCGACGCTGCTATGCTCCCGGAGCCATTGCGCGGACTTCCCGCCCGGGCGTCCGGCATCCTCGTCGCAGTGTCCAAGAAAGGGGATTAGGTCCTGGGCACTGGTCCATCTTTGGACCGGGCGCCTGGGACCGCTCGCATGTGGGCGGTGGGACCCGTGGGCCTGGGTTCTGCTGATAGGGACCCGGAGGGGGCCCGTGACCTTACGGTCCACATTCGAGCCTCGCGTCCTGGACAGAATGCTCATCGATGGACCTTCCCGCTTGGCTCCCCGCTTGGCGCCAGCGTAGATCAACTGGGCCAACGATTTGCTTATGTGTTCCCATGATGAATACAACGACAGTCAAAGCAAACAAAGTAACCGCAACCTCTACCCGCAAGGGCCACAGCCTCCGCAAGCTGCTCGGATACTCCACCAGCTCGGTGCTCGTCCGCATGGGCCGCGCCCGTTGGACCTTCGACCAGGCCGCTGCCGTCCTGAAGAAACACCACGTCAAGGCCAGCCCGGCTACTATCCGGACCAGCCTCCGCGCGGAGTCCTATCGCATCGCCGCCCCGCTTACGGGTGCGGAACTCGTCGCCCTCCGCCGCTCACTGCTCGCCAACTAAGCGGGCACAAGCCAACGCCGGTCCTTCAATGGGCCGGCTTTCTGCTTTATAGGACCTGACGATTGTTCAAGATTTATTTGGACAACTTGAACAGGCCGTGTCATTATATAGGCATGAACGAAAAGCAAATCGCACTGGTGAACGAAATCGACCGCATCATCGCCCTCGTGGAAGCCCAGCAGATTCCCGGGTCCATCCCGTCCTCCCAGCTCGTGTTGCTCCGCATGCAACGCCGGGAGCTCGCCACCCGCTTGGGCCGCTGAACAACTCGGGCCAACATCCTGCTATCAATACTCATATGAAACGAACAATCGCCCAGCTCGCCCAGCAAGACCCCGACGTCGAAGTCGTCCTTCACTGTGAATCCGGTGAAGTCATCCTGTCCGCCTCCGAGGCGGTCGCTGCCCAGCTCGGGCACTTGAAATTGGACGGCGGCGAAACCTGCTCAGCCCAGCTGCCCATGTCGGACTATAACCGCATTGCCTAATCGCCCGGGCCGCTAACCTGCTATCAATACATCATATGAAAACAAAGTTCACTTGCACCCTCGAGGGGACCACCTTCACCCGCTCCTCCGACCGCGTCTACACCCACGTGGTCGTCGGCCGCACGGACATCGCCCGCCTCCGCCGGGAGTATAGCCAGGCCCACGCTACGGACCGCTCGAACGCGGAATACTACAAAGAGCTGATCGAAGGAACCCACCCGCACGCCCACCAGTGCATCTGTAGCGAGAAGACCGGGCAGGAGAAAGTTTTGGCAGAGGGTTGGTCCACCAACGTCCAGGACAACATCGACCGCCAGGTCCGGACCCGTTGCGAGCAGCTGGAGCAGAGCATCACCAAGGGACTGGGCAAGCTCGTAGTCTTGCAGTGGTCCATGTCCTTGAAGAATGCCCAGAAGGGTGCTCAGAAGTGGGCCGGGTTCGGTTATATCAACATTGAAGTCCGGGCCCTGTGACCGGGCCAGTAACCGGCTTATCAATACTCACTATGTATATTGGAATGAACGAACAAGAGCGCGAGGCCATGGAACACGATATGTTCGCCCGCGAAGACTACCTGTCCGAGGCGTTCGGCGCCGAGGCCCGCATGCTCGCCGCCCAGGCGGAAGACGAGTGCAACGACCCGCGGACTTACGGGTTCTTCTCCGAGGCGGGGCTCGAGGCCGCCAACTTCGAGGACTCCTCCAAGCGCCGCGCCTCCCGGGCGATTGCGGACGCCCACGCCAGCCCGGTAGTGGACGACTGCCCATTCTGAAAGGACAACATGAACACGAAATACAATAGCCAGGCGGGTGGAATCCAAATCATCGAAGTGGCCGTGGGCGTCCACGTCATTCGCTACGGGGCCCGCTATTACGAAGCGGGGAAGGGCTGGTGGGTGCGGAGCCTGTCCAACGCGACCAAGTGGACGACCGCGGGCCTAGCCCGGGAGAGTGCAACCGCGCTGAACTTCAAGCTGACGGAGTAGGGCCAGCAACCTGCTTATCAATACTTGTATGCAACCAAAATTCAAAGTCGGAGACAAAGTCAAAGCCACGTCCCGCCGCCGCAATAAAGTCATTACTGGAGCGATCGTCGAGGTCGCCCGCTGCTTCGCCCAGGTGGACGCCCACGGGAAGTTCGTCCGGGGCGGACTTGTGTGGGACGAGCGGGACATCAAGTCCATTTCTGTGCCTCACACGTTCGACGGACAGACCTTGAGCTACGACTGCCCGGCGGAGAAGTTCGCGGGCGGGTGGAGCCGCGCGGCCCGCACGGAGTCCTTTCGCTTCCGCGGATATGCTTACACCATCGAATCCGAGGTCCCGGGCGACTGCCGCTACGGGTTCGACGAGAAACAGATCAAGGTGCTGTGATGTCCAACGGTCCAGGACAACTGGTCCAAAGATGGACAGACGGCAGCCGGGGCCCAGCTGGGCGACCCGGGCCTGGGACCCGCTTATCAAGTGTCATGAACGTGAATCGAACTGAAGTAAGCAGCCGCAGCGGAAACTACACCGTCCTCACGGGCGGAACCCGCGCGGAGCGGTTAATCGAAGCCACCCGGGTTGAACTACAATACCTCGGCCACGGCGCCGCCGCTGTAACGGTGGCTATCGGTCACGACCACGTCAACGTCATCCCAGCCTACTGAACGGGCACGCAACCCGCTATCAATACCCATATGAAGAACACGAACAAGACCCCGGCCCCGTATAACGCCCTCACCCTCCGCACCCGCAGCTACACATTCGCCCGGCTCCAGGACTTCCCGCAGAACCTCCGCGGGACCGTCCAGGACATTATTGAGGCCATGGCCGAGGACGAGGACTGGTTCACGGACGGCGTATTCCTCCAGCCCGACGCCATCCAGTGCGCTTGCGAGGACCCCGAGCTCGGGATGCCCGAAACCGCGACCCGGAAGAACATCAAGGCCGTGATCGCTATGCTCCGCGCCAACCGCTGCTGGCTGCTGGTTGTCCGGGCCTGAACCCTGCTTATTTCATCCCATGAACGAACAGCAAGCCAAGAAACAGTGGGACGGGATGACGCCGGAGGCCCGGCTCGCCCTAATCCGCAAGGACCCGTCCATGCGCCGTCGGGAATGGCAGTCGCTGGCGACCCGCTGGGCGGCCTCCAAGTGGGACGATCTCACCAACGTGACGAAGTCCGCCACCGCCGAGCTGCTGGGCCAGTAACCTGCTATCAATACCCATATGAAGATACTTGTCAGCTTGACCCACTCGTTCGAAAAGGAAATCGCCCGCCTGAACAAGCGCGCGGCCAAGATCGGGTTCGCCCCGCTCACCTACACGAACCTGGGCCGCCGCACGGTGGAACAGACCCGCATCGTCATTGAGACGCTCGAGGGCGAGTCCCGCGAGAGCCAGCGCATCATCCCCGTGGACGTGACCGAATACGAGCTCGTCCTCCCGTCCGCCGAGGAATACCGTTGGACCCTGCTGGGCAAGATCGAACGCCTGGAGGACGGGACCACGTTCGTAGACGTGAAGGACCTGGACCTGGCCGCTAAGTGGGCCACGGCCAACCCGTGCAACTGCGATCATTGCCACACGTCCCGCAATCGTAATTTCACTTACATCATCCAGAACAAGGACGACGCCCGCCAGATGCAGGTCGGCCGAAATTGCTTTGCGGACTATATCGGCCACGACGGGCTCCTCAAGCTCGAGTTTCTGGCCCTCGTGGTGAGCATGTTCAACCTGGGCGAAGACGAGTGCTGGCCCGGGGAAGCGGGCAGTGGCCGCCGCTCTACCCACGTCGTTTCCGCCCGCCGGGTGATCGCCGCCGCGGAGTGGATGAACAGACAGTCCGGCTGGCAATACAACCAGAAGGACGAGTGGGGTCAATTGATCGCCTCCGGCACCCATCGCCAAGCTGCCTCCGCCGCGACGGCTCCGACGCCCGTGGACGCCCAGGACAAGCCGCTCACCAACGGCATCTGGGGTATGTTCCAGGACGCGAACGACCCGGCGTGGGCCGCGGCGGACGCAATCATCGAACGCCTGAAGAACTACGAGGCGCCCGCGGACGACGAGTTCGCCCAGGCGCTCGTGTATGCCGTCAATTTCGAGGTCCTCCCGGAGCGCAAGGCGAGCTTGATTGCCTACGCCGGCCAGTTCCTCCGCAACGTCGAAGAGAAGGCGCTCCGAGCCCTCCGCGCGGCCACCCTGAAGCACATCGGGACCGTGGGCGTGCGGGAAGTGTTCGCGCTCAAATGCACGGGCGTGATCACCCGCGAGGGCGACTTCGGGACCACCTACATCACCCGCTTCGAGGACCAGGACGGCAACCTGGTTATTTGGTTCGCCTCGAAGTCCGTGTGCCAGAAGGGCGACGAGCTCAAGATTAAGGCCACAGTGAAGAGCCACGCCGTGTTCCGCGGGGTCCCGCAAACAATCATCAGCCGGGGCAAGGCGGTCTAACGAACAACCGGAGCGGGCCCCTTGCCGGACCCGCCCCAGACCAACTGATAATATAAGTATGACAATCGATGGACTGATTTCCTTGCTTCGCCGTCACCGAAAAGTATTTGGCGACATTCCGATTCGGGTATTGCAAGACAAGAGGTATGTATTACTTGATCAAGCTTGTGTTATGGAATACGGAGAGGGCTTCACCGTATCGCTTGCAGGAAATGTGGATGATCCCAATTACGATGTAGCTTTGTTGAACGGATATCATGTATTGCGGAGGAAGAAATATAGGGTCCCGCATTATACCCCTCAGCAGAGGAGGGAGATTGTGGAGCGGGCGCGGGACAATGACCAGAGGAGGGGATTCAAATGAGCGGGTGCAATTACAATACCGACCCACTCCTGCTGGAGAACGCCCGGGAGTCTTATCGCAAGGACAAAATCTTCATCCAGGTCGTGGACGGCCACGTGGTTGCTGGGCACCACGGCGTCATCGCAAGATTCGATGACGATGCGGCGGCGATTGCATGCCTCACGACCGCGGGATACGAGCGCGAGCCGAACATTCAATCCATCATCTTTTGGCCATGAAGCTGAATAAATTCATTAAACAATTAGAAGGACTCCGCCGAAAGCACGGTGGCAAGGTAGAAGTGACGGTGTTGCTGGACGACCCGCACGCGGAGCCATTCGGAACGGTATCGGACCCAGTGCTCGCGGTTTCCTTTGAAAGCCCTGAACTTGATGGCAAAGGGTGGGTTGAAATTGTGAGCAAGGTGACGCTGGATATTTTAGCAGATCACGAGAACCAATAGGCCCGGCTTGCGCCCGCGCACCCACCGGGCTTAAGCTCGCGGGATGCCTGACGCACCAGTATTCAGTGAGACAAAGTTAGTCGCCTCCATCTGCAAGGACTCCTTCTATGAATTCTTCCTAGAGTTCTGGCAGGAGGTCGTCCACGAGAAGCTCGTCCCTAACTGGCACCTCAAGTATCTGTGCGATGAGTTGCAGATCATTGCGGAGCGGGTCTTCGCGGGCCAGCCCAAACTCTACGACCTGCTGGTCAACATTCCGCCCGGCTCCTCCAAGTCCACCGTCGTCTCCCAGATGTTTCCCGCGTGGTGCTGGGCCCGGATGGGAAGTGCCAAGTTCTTGTGCGGGTCCTATGCACAGCAAGTCGCCCTCAAGGACGCCGTTCGCATGCGTGATATCGTCCAGTCGGAACTCTATCACAAGTGCTTTCCCCATATCCAGCTGCGGGAGGACGAAAATATGAAGGGGCTCTTTGTGAACACCGAGAAGGGCTTCCGCCTGTCTGTCGGCGTAGGCGGTGCGGCCACGGGATACCATGGCCACTTCCTCCTCATTGACGATCCGTTGAATCCCGAGGAGTCCTACTCGGAGGCGGAACTCAAGACGACGAATAGGTGGATGGAGACCACCCTGCCTTCGCGCAAGGTCGACAAGGAGGTCTCCGTCATCATTCTCGTCCAGCAACGGCTCCACCAAAGCGACCCGTCCGGGGAGATGGTGGCCAAGCACGGCGGGCCCGGGCTCAAGCACATCTGCTTGCCCGGGGAGGCCACAGACAAGGTCAGTCCGCCTGAGCTGCGGGCGTTCTACAAGGACGGACTGCTCGATCCCGTCCGCATGAGCCGCGCCGTCCTTAAGGGGATGGAGAAGGACCTGGGCGCCTATGGCTACGCCTCGCAGGTTCTCCAGGACCCTGTGCCGCTGGGAGGTGGTATGTTCAAGACGGACTTGCTTAAGCTCGAGAACGAGTGCCCACTGAAGGAAATACGGAGATGGGTGCGCAGCTGGGACAAGGCCGGCACCGAGGACGGCGGTGCCTGGTCGGTGGGTGTGCTAATGGGCATCGACAAGAAGGACGAGTATTGGATTGTGGACGTGGTGCGCGGGCAGTGGGGGTCGACCAAGCGGGAAACGATGATTCAGCAGACGGCGGAGCTAGATAAGGATGAAGTCGAGGTGCTGCTGGAGATCGAAGGCGGGAGCGGTGGCAAGGAGTCCGGGGAGCATACAGTGAAGAACCTTGCGGGCTACAAGGTGACGACGTTCCATCCGACGGGCGACAAGGAGAGCCGGGCCTACCCCTTCTCGTCCCAGGTCGGCTCCGGCAACGTCCACGTTCTCAAACGGGCGTGGACTCGCGACTACATAGAAGAGCTTCGCTACTTTCCCGCGTCTAAATACAAGGACCAGGTGGACGCTAGCGGAGCCGCCTTCAACCGCCTCGCCCGGAAGAAGCGCAAGCTCGGCGGGTGGAAGTGATAATAGGATATGCCTGAGCGAGTCCATGCCTGTTGCATGGGGAAGGATTAGAAGCTTTCCCTTCGTCCCTTCAGCTCGCTCAGGCTGATTATACTTATATGAAACGATATCTAGTTATTTACTTAAGCGAAGGCGAGTTCTGCAACGACACGGTGATGGCGAAAGACCTCCCTGCCGCTCTCGAAGCGTGGTATGCCAAGAACATGCAATACGACGAGGTCTACTCCATCACCCGGGCCGCTTAATTTGGGGTGGGCTGATTGTGGAACGGGAGCCATAGTTCAACTCTCCTCCGCTGCGGCAAGCATTCCGCTCAGCCTGCCTCTTCCCCTTTTATGACATACAAAATAGTAGACCTCCTTGTGGCCATTACTGTGGCCGCCTTCCTCATTGTGATGAACAGTAAGGTGAACCGGCTTGAGCGCGAAATCATCCAGCGCCAGCAGGACGTGGGCAAGATACTGACGGACTTGCACGACATCGGCGACCGCTACTACACGATCTCGCTCGAGCTCTCCAAGCGCCAGGACAAGCTCGCGGAAATGTTCAAGGAGATGCGGGACCAAACCAAATGAGCCGCAAAGACGGATGGAAGCCGGCCCGGCCTGCTAAGAGGAAGACCCGCCCCTGTGGCAAGTGCCATGGCAGCGGGCTGGTTGACTATTGGGTGACAGTCTACACAACGGAGAAACGATTCTGTGACCGCTGCGGTGGCAAAGGAGTATTATGAAACGTGAATCACGCGCCAACATAGGGAGGGACCGGTCTGCTATCTCCGCCGCTTACTTCTACCGGCGGGTCGTCCGGGGACCGCTCCCGCGCAAGCGGTGGCGGCACGTCTGGCGGCAGATACAAAATCGGATGAATGTTTACTATTCGGAATGGGAGAGCCGGACGGGTCCACAGTTTCACAAGTGATAATATAGTAAGATGAACTCTAAATATAAAATACCGGAAGCGAAAGAGCTCGGCGGCGGGCAGTGGGAGTGCAACGCCTGTCAGCGGGTGTGGAAGTCCGAACGCTCTTACAACCTCCATTGGATTCGCAAGCACAGCAAGCATCGCTGGGACACGACCCAGAACTTCAAGCGGAACGGCACCCACGCGCCGGCGTCCGCAGTGAGCAAGCCCGCGCCCGTTATGAAACCCGAGAACATGCACGTCAGCATCTGTCCCCAATGTCATTGCCGGTTCGCCGTCATGGTAATGGAAGAAGGGACGGTGCTATG
>Ga0137438_1000261_pt1 | contig 10542 bp, 12 predicted proteins | sample EasRivERMGT157_2_FD_102327 | JGI IMG/M metagenome (GOLD analysis project Ga0137438, IMG submission 102327) | Soil microbial communities from meander-bound floodplain in the East River, Colorado, USA - East River MetaG ERMGT157_2 | ecosystem: Environmental > Terrestrial > Soil > Floodplain ... | reverse complement strand
TTGTGAAAGAGCTTACGAAGGGATTTGACTTTGTTGACTTTTCCATCTATAGTATCACGGATGTCCTTCGGTTGGCACATTCGATACACGGAATATCATACCTGTACAAGATCCCATTAACATTCAATGAGCTTCAAACTCTTTCCATAGATGAAATTAAGATATTAGCAAAGAAGGATAGAGTTATGGAATATCTTGCATGTGAGGAGATTGTGGCTATTCCAGAACTAGTCGAGCTTTATGAAAAATGTATTCAGAAGGTTGAAGAATCTTTGAAAACAACAGAGAATAATGCCCATTCATCAAATCTTGAACAGGCTTCACAGAATCAAGAGATTAAGCATGTCAAAGACTCAAGATGTCATAAAAAAATAGATAAGCAGCTTAAGCGATTGAAGAATGCAAAAAACCATGATAGAAACAATACTTTGTATAGTGTTGCAACTGAATGCAAGAAAATCATGATCGAGGAAAATATTGAGATTGATACGATAAAGGAGGATCTTGTAAATATTGCAGAATCTATCCAAATGGAAGACTATGAAATAATGCCTACGATACTAAGTGGTTTTAAGAAAGGGGAGCAAGAAGCAGCTAAAGCAAAGGATGTAGGTCGAGTAATCATTGAAACGTATTCGAAATACCCTTCTAAAATAAGAGAATTAATAGCAAAAGGAAACTTTATTTTCTCTATTCACGGCGTAGAGCATAATGACAGTGCCAATGCAGACATATTTGTTGCTTGCTTTGGTACTCTTGTACTTTTTGATCACAAAGCTAAGAAATGGTATTATAAGCAGGGTTCTGTTTGGTATCCTGATGACTCAGAGATCATGAAGACTCTTGCTCGTGTCTCAATAGACATTCGTCAATTAAAAGCTCAATTCTTAGCCGACTCAGATTACAAAGAGAAAGTTTTGGCACATTGTAGCAGAAGTAAAGATGAAGGTAAATTAGGAAACCTTCTGAAGCTTGCACAGTCACGTTTAGGATTAATGAATAACACTGCTGGTTGGACGGATGAACCATTTATGCTGCCAGCGCCAAATGGAATAATTGATCTTCAAACTGGACTATGCAGAGAGTCCACAGCCAATGAGTTATATCATTTGCATGTAGCTGCTGAATATTTGGCAAACGCAAATTATTATGAATTGGAGAATGCGCTATATGAGATACTCTTAGGAGACATTGATTACATAAATTACATTGAGCAATGCTTCGGTTATTCAGTTTCTAGTGACTGTAGTGAAGAGGTTGCCTTCTATTGTGTAGGCGGTGGTGGGAATGGAAAGGATACGGTTCTCGAACCTATAGTTGATGTCCTTGGAGTATTTGGAATCGGATCTTCTATTTCAACTTTTGAAAAAGGCTTTGGAAAAGGTAATCCTACATTTATGTCGATGTTAGAAGGCAAGAGATTTGTTCTAATAGATGAAATATCAGAGAACACTACATTTGACCTTGATTTGCTAAAAAGATGGATAGCAGCTAATCACATGACAGGAAAGAAAAATTATCTTGATCCAAATTCATTTGTACCAAAAGGTAAATTATGGTTCACCGCAAATAAATTGCCAAGGATCGCTGATAAGTCACACGGAACATGGAGAAGAATTATCGTCCTCCCCTTCTTGAACAAATTTGAAGGACTAAATCGTGACCGGGGATTAAAAGATCGAATCAAAGCAAATAAAGAAGGAACATTAGCTTGGCTTGCAAAATGTTCGATTAAATATCATCAAAATAAGCATCTTGGTTCATTACTTGATCAAATGCCACAAATTGTCCGCGATGCTACAGAAGGTTATAAAATTGATTCAGATCCATTGAAGGCATTTCTTGAAGATTGTTGTCTAATTGATACTGATTATAGGGAACCAGCTAATATTATGCATCAAAAATATGCAGAATGGGTCAAGAATAATAGTCCAGATTTTAATTCTAGATTGACAAGAAATCAATTTAGTGAGGCAATGGAGCAGAAATTCAGGAAAAATAGAACGAATGCCGGATTCTATTATCTTGGTTTAAAGCTTATTTGATGAACTTTTGTATTTAACAAGAAAAAAAGTGTAGGAAGTGTAGCACCTTTCTAATTCTTTCTTTTTATATTTAACAAGAAAAAATAGAAAAGGTATAAGAACCGGACTTTTTCATACACTTCCTACACTTGGTACATTATCCGGCAAAGTTCTTATGATATGAAACACTTTCGAAGATGTTCCGGCAATACTACTGTCACAACAGAAATGAAATGTTTTTCATAAAAATATCTTGAGTTATGTGTTACAAACTATCCTCGAATCGTGTCATAATAGTACAGACAGAGTTTGCAAAAGAAAAACAGTTAATAGCTCCAAATAAAGTTTCGATATAGTCTCCCACGAGATATAGTTATGTAGAAGTAATCAATGTGCTGTGCGTAAATAAAAATAGTTAATTACCATGAAAAAATATAGAGCATTCCATACCTTAAAAAGCCCAGAAAAAGTATTAACAGCATTAGTAAAAGAATCCCAGTATAATGAAGGAGTTGATCTAAGCGAATATCTTTCTAAAGATACATTGTCTATTGAAGATCATGAAAAGATAATATCGGAATTCTTAGCAGATGTAGAACAAATATCAATAGTAGATCGACAGCTCTGTGAATGTCAAATTCATTATTGGTTAACGGTTAGAACCTATGAAGATGCACCAGAAATGTTCCATGCAATGATCAGATTTGAACGAGAAATGGTAAAATGGAAGATCACAGATATAGTAGTCCCATGCGCTAATGAAGAAACGGAAGAAGTTCAGCTACTTAGCATCTTTGGAAAAGAGCAGGATCAAGATGTTGTTGAAGCAGAAGAAATGTGAATGTGTTAGAACTGTCTTCCTAGAGTTGAAATCAAAGAATTGACAGGCAAATAAAATAATGAATAAATAGTTAAAAATATATGAAAACAAAAGAAGAAGCGAGAACGGCAGGTAGAATAACTAGACTTTTGGTAGATATGAAAGCAGAATATGAAGAGAATCCTAATACTGATTTCCAAAAGTATGTAACGAGTGGTGTCGAAGATCAACAAAAGTCCTCTTTTGCAAAGATGTTATCTGACATGGATCGAATCCAGATTCAAGAAAATCGCATGGAGTCGGATGTTCAATCTTCTCTATATATGCAGATATTTGAAGATAATCCCGATGATAAACATCACGTATTAGTCGAGGCTGCCAAAACAGATGTTGGATGGCGGATAAAAGACATACAGCTTAACTACTAATATCTGATAGGTTTGAGAACGCCCGGTTTATTTTGTGGAGGTTGTGCATTCCTCCAAGGAGTATTTAAGCCGGGCTTCTTTGCTTTAATCCACATTATGAAAATGAATATCTTCAATTATTACAGAAGCCATATGTTTAAAAATGAACAACCATCAGCTTTCCTGATCACAAAATATGCTTTAGAGAATGATTGCTTAACAATAGCGGATATTGATCTTCTGATCTTTGATTCATTGTTCAATGCTATCCTTTTTGAAAATATAGTCAATGGATTCAATGCCTTTCAATTATTGTCAATATAAGCCATTAGTAACTGGACGTATCTAGTAAAAATTTCGTTCTGCTAATAGGAAACAAAAATGATCTGTAAGCTTGAACAAAGAGATTTATATATTCAGTGGACTTGGAGCAGATGAACGGGTATTTCAACGGCTTGATCTATCCGGCTATTCAGTTTCGTTTATTAAATGGCAAACTCCTTTTAACAATGAGTCAATAGAGAATTACTCAACACGTCTTCTTGATCAAATAAATTCTAATCGCCCGATTCTCATAGGATTATCTTTTGGCGGATTGATAGCTATCGAAATTGCAAAACAAATTGATACAGAAAAAGTAATTCTGATTTCTTCTGCAAAGAGAAGGAGTGAAATTCCATTCTATTATCGTTTAGCCGGGAAGTTGCAGCTACACAAACTTTTGCCGACAGCTTTTCTAAAGCATTCAAACTTTATTACAAATTGGTTTTTTGGAATCACTTCTAAAAGTGACAAAGATCTACTAAGAGAGATATTGATCGACACAGATGAAAAGTTTTTGAGATGGGCGATTGACAAGGCAGTTAACTGGACTAATAAAACAGGATTAAGAAATGTAGTTCATATTCATGGAACAAGCGATAGAATCTTGCCTCTCAAGTATGTGTCTTGTGATTTTAAGATAAGAGATGGAGGACATCTGATGGTCTTGGAGAAAGCTGACCAAGTTAGCGAAATATTGAGAAAGCAACTTTGACAGATTCATTCATTGGTCAAGTGTATTCAAATGATCAAGTATTTAATTCAATAAGACACAAATCGTGCCATATTAATGTAAATGAAGCCATAAGAGCCACCTTACTACCAAATTCAAACCCAAAGCCTGCATTAAACAAGAAATTAGCGCCAAGAGGCTGCAAACGATGTCAAATCAATAGATAATGGCTGATTTCAATCGAATCCATGCTTGATTACCTATTGAGCTTGTAAATTCGTTTATAGGGTGTTCCGAACTCACCATGCAAACAATATACGCGAAACAAAGACTATCTTTTTCGTAGATAATTCTAGGCATTCTGCAATTTTTAACGGACAATAGCAACAAGTAATGAAAATACTTTCTTGTGGACTAACAATCATATTTGCAGTTATTATCGGTTGTAGACATACAGATTCCAAAGTTTTCGGTGACAAAGCACTTATTGATCAATCTTCTGTAACTTCTGTAGCAATCACAAAAATAATTCGAATGCCGGATACTTCAAAAAGTATTCAAAAATATTTGACCAAAGAACAAATCATATCATTCACAGATAAGTGGAATAATGCAACTGATGAAGAGCTAATTAAATATATGCCGACATTTCTCATCGAGATTCATTTTAAGAACAATTCTACCCGAATGTTTAGAGTCAACGGTTGGCACATTAAGGAAAAAAATGATTGGAGTTATGATGTAAAAGACAAAGGCTTTTTTGAGAACCTTTTTTCAGAAGCGTCACTACAAGAGATTCTATAGAATTTAAAGTTAATATTCTTACATAAATACAATGGAAAGATATGATGTAATAGCTTTAATGGTTATGGTCGCATTTCAAATATCTTGTTATTTACCTTGAATGCCTTGTTCGATTCTCTTCTTTATTAATTCTTCCTTATTGGCTTTGAAATATGCAATAGCTTTCGCCATATTCTTTTCTGTTGCTGTTTTCTCTTCTTCAAGTTTACTATCATCTTTAAAATGAATATTTGGATATAGAACCTTGAATGATCTTATGTCTTTAATGTCGCCCTTCACTTTTTCAAATACTGCAACTCCTTTATCGAAATCATTGAAACCATGAGCATTAATATATCCTCCAACAGCTTGGCTGAACGTAGCAAAAAATTCTTTTAACTCAAAAGCTTCGGAGCCAATACCACCAACATAGGCTGTGTCAAGCATGCCGATGAAAATAATTGCACGTGCTTTTGCAATATGAAACCAATAAAATGCATCGTCTTTTTTGTGCAGATCGTAGAGTCGTAGAGACAGAAATAGCAGCGATTCTATGTCTGTATTATTTATATCAGCTTTGATCTTCTTTGCAAGAGCCAATATCTTTACCGTGTCCTCGGAGAGAAGTTCAGTCTTGTATTTCCCAATCGAGATTGTTAGAGGGTCAGAATTATAGTAAGGTGCTGCATAGAATGGAAGTCGTTCTTTAGTATCTTGTGCTGATGCACTAGAAAATGTTAGAATTAGGATGAATGCGGAGAAGATAGCGGATTTGCTTATTTTCATTTTGAAAGTCAAGTGAATAGAAATATCAGCGCAGCGTATGTAACACATGGAATAGGAATGAAGTTATTCACTATTATTGCAGATTGAACATTCAATCTTTCTGAACTGTTGATTTCAAATGCTCAAAGTCAAACAAATATTACTCCTGTTATTTATAGGAAGCTTCGTACCTCTAGTCTTAAATGCACAACCTATAAAGCCTCAATGGAAATTGTATGCAAAGAGCATGACAGGAGATCAATTCTTTTACTATGATCTTGCATCAGTCAAGAAAATGCCTAATGGTCATTACCTTGTTTGGACAAAGTGTCAAGATAATCCTGATTCATTAAATGCAAACCGCAAAGCCTTGATTGAAACTCGTGACAGATATAAACCCTTGCGAGGATCAGAAACTCCAATGAAAAATACATTGGACAGAGGAGCCGATGGTTATTATAAGAAATGGCTATATACAGTTTGCAAGACAGAGATTGATTGCAAGAATGGAAAATATCTTCAACCAACTACTTTTGACTTTGATGAGGATGATCACATTATTGGATCAGTGGAGGATCCAAATCCGGGTAACCATTGGCTAGGAATTGAACCGGGGTCTCATTATCAGACATTGAAAGATCTGATCTGTAAATAAATTGTCTTCCATGAGCAAAATAACAATAAACTCACGCACAGTAGCAATCCTCTTCAAAGTCATCTCCTTTATTTTTGCAATCTCATTATTTTTTTGTTTTTGCCACTGAATTCGCATGGGCGATGTCATCAAAAGATTTATATTTTGGAATAGTAAGCGTAATCTATATGATTTTGCTGCTTGTGGGTTTGTTTTTATCATCAAAAGTTATGAAGTTGTGGCTGGCAATAGCAGGTTTAATTTGGATTATTTTATGGGTAATGGTGGTGTTTCCTGCCTTTTTATCTAGTAGTTTATCTTTTGTTTTTTCGGTTCAGATCCTTTTCGGATTAATGGTCTTTGTTTGGAATTGTATCGGCGCTTTTGAAAGACAGATTATGTGGATCAGAGGAAGATCGGAAGTTTCAAACTAATGGGTAGTATCCAATAAAGGCAAGTTAACTTCTTGCGAAAACAATTAAGTCATCGAAATGTCCCGCATCTGCCTTACGGAGTGCTGCTATGTATCTTCTGCGTGGTTCTTCATATGAATTGAGGTTAGAGTTCATCCAAGTGAATTGAGATCTACAATAAAAGATTGTTATAAGAATATCTGCTATCAATCGAGCCAATCTGCCGTTCCCATCCACAAATGGATGAACAAGAATTAGTCTGTGATGTAATCGAATTGCTATTTCGTCTTCGTTATATTTGTTATTTGCAATATAGTTTTTGTAAAGATCGAATGTTTCATTTAGCTCCTTTTCGATTAGCGTATAATCGACACCAATATTCACGTTTGCATTTCGGAATGATCCAGCGTGATAAGGCTTCTTTTCAAAGATAGAATTATGAACTACCTTAATATTTTCTATTGATAGAATATCTCCTGCGGATAGAGAATTCTCTGTTGCTTTTTCAGATATTACTTGCATCTGTGTTTTCTAAGTCAGTGAATTATTTCAAATCATAAGCTCATCAGCTCCGTATTCAGTTCCTTTGTGAAACAGGTTCATAAAATAGGAGATTCATTTCCCTATATTGAAGCCTAAGTATAAATATTTCATTTTTAACTGATAGCAGTTAATTATGCGTACCTTTGTTTAGGTGACTACACACGGTATACTTATGATTATTTCTGATACACCTTGATCATTCTTTTCTTCTGATTTCCAAATAGCTAATATACAGAATGGGAGATTGCAACTGCGGTAACTCCTCGAAGCTCGATAAACTCAACATCGTCAACCCTAAAAAATTTGGACGATGCAAATTTTGTATGTATTCGACTTCAATATTGGCAATCATTTGCTGGAGTATTTATTTTTATATTTTGGATAATCCAGATCAGCATTTAGTCAGTTCGATAGTGTTAGCTATTGCATTCATCAATTCGGTACTATTCATCATCCACATGGGAGTTCTGGTTCTTCGTAAGATCGAAAAAACAGAACCTCTTCTTCAATAAAAAAAATGTCACAACTAAAAACGGAACTTACCCCAGCAACATCGTGCTGTCCAAATATATCTGTGAGCTATACTCTTGGAGAATGTAATGCTGATGGCAGCAGAGAAGTTACTTTTAATGCAATAGTGACGTCCAATAATAAGAGCTGTCCTCAGTGTACTTTAATATGGAATTTTGGTGATGGCTCTCAGTCGGCTCCGTTTGTTTTTAACCAGTCAGTATCCTCTCAAACATTTACAACTACAAATCTATATGCCACTTGTGGACAAAGCTATAATGCTTTTCTCTCTGTAGCTTGTTCCGATTTTGGGTGTCCAAATGTGCCGTTTTCGGTTTTTGTTAAGTGTTGCGATGATTGTTGCCCTACTGTCACAGTTCAGACAGTTTTAGGTATTTGTCATGGAAATGGAAGTCGATATGTGACTTTTAATTATTCAATCACTCCTGCTTCAGATCCAAACTGTCCAACGCTCGACGCAGTTCTTAACATTCCTGTATACGGAGATATTTCTCTCGGTTCGATAGTAGCTGGAAGTGGAGTAATAACTGGTACGAAATCAGAGTGGTTGCCCATTGGAAGTTATAATGTAACACTTCATATAACCAGCACATCAAACTGTCCAGACATATTGATTCCATTCGACGTAATTCCGTGTGATTGCTGTCCAACGCTTAATCTTACAATTTCCAAAACATATCCTTGTGACCCAAAAGGAAACATGGTAGCTGATCTTCTATGGACTATTACTCCAAAACCCAATTGTCCACCTTTTAATGGAACATTGACTTTGCCCGGAGGACAAATAGTTACTATTACTAACTCTTCGCCTTTAACCGGATCACTTTCTCCAACACTATTGGCAGGTTCAACGTATACTGCGACTTTATCGCTAGCAAATTGCAATCCGATTACTGCGAGTATTACCTTGCCTCAATGTGGATCATGTTGTCCGACTTTAGTTATTACTCCGCATATTTCTGACTGCAATGCATATGGACAACATCCAGTTAGTGTTGACTATACAATTACACCATCCTCAAACCCAAGCTGTGCAGCTATTAATGGAACTTTGACAATCGGTGGCGTAACAACTGCAATTGGGACATTGAATGGTACGGTAGTGCTACCGCCTCAAGGCCAAGGAAATGTCATTGCCACTTTAACATTAACTTCACCGACTCCCTGCCCTCCAATTCAAAAGAGCTTTTATGTTCCGCCTTGTGATTGCTGTCCTATTGCAATGGCAGATATTTCAACTGATGTTAAGGAGAAGTGCAATGACGATGGAGAAACTAAAAATGTTGATATTAATGTAACGGTTACTCCTTTCATTCCAAAGACAGGTTGTGCTCCGCTTGCGTCTGCTATTCTAAAAGTTGACGGAGTACAAAAGGATTCGAAATCTGGAACAGGAACTTTGACCTTAAATGGCTCGGACAAATATTCATGTGGTACTCATACAGTAACTGTATCATATCCCGGCACAGGTTGCTCCGATGACACGAAGACATTCTGTGTATCAGTTTGCGAGAAAACTGTAGATAAGGCAAACAGGATAACATTCGAAACTTTTGCTAGCTCTGCCATAATATCATGGGTATTGTACTTCTTTGGAAGTTTACCTCTTCTTCCGCTAGCAATCTCTTTTACGGTATTAGCCGTTTATGTATACACTCAATGTTGGAAGCCTTGGAAAAAACCATGTAAGGATTGTCTGTGTCGATTAATCCTTTGGGAAATATCTTTGGCATCTTTCTTAGGATTCCTTATGCTATCGTATAGTGCTCTTTCGGCACTTTGGTTTTGGACTCCGGTGTATGTAGCACTGATTATTCTGTTGGTATTGCTAATAATAGCAATTATCATTTTTATTCTTTATCGCTGTTGGGTAGTTAACTGTTGTCCCACGAAATGCGAGAAATGGAAAGAACTTATTCTTACACTGGCATTATGTGCAGTCGCTTATGGAATGATTGTAGCAGCTCTCTATATAACATCGCCGTTACTGTTGCCTATTCTTGAGGTGCCATATTCCTTCACAATATTTGGAGCAATTTCAGGTTTACTTGTCTTGATTTATGCGATAATTTGCTAATTATCTTACTATCAAATTAGAGTGAATGGGTAAACATCGTTTACCCATTTTTACAAGTCCTTAGTAGTGCAAACTAAGAACAATGAGAATTTGTAGCACAAAGTAACTTTATCTAGATTAGAGGCGATTTAAGCTCAAATCTAGTCTTTTGCCACCAAAGAGGCTCTAAGATCAGCAGAGCTTCTCCTAGCGCTTGATAGATACCCTAAACGACTCAGTATTGAAGGAATCATGCCTATGGCTACCCTTCCACTGGAAATGATATGTGACTGACTGAGTCGAATCCTGCTCTTCTGGTTTATTATGTATTAGTTTTGCATTTTTAAGGCCCAACCTTCAATGACTGATCAGACCCAAGAATCTGAAATCTGGGAAATCCCGATAGCAAAACTTATACCCATGCTGAAAATAATGAGGGAAGAACTCGTTGAACACTTCAAGAAAGGCGGTCGTGTAAAGGTGACGAATTCGGACAATTTACCTCTTCAAGAATTGCTCTCAAATTTCACATTCGATCATTGGAAGTAGTCTTTTCATTTGTGATATGAGTA
>Ga0137438_1000260_pt1 | contig 10556 bp, 8 predicted proteins | sample EasRivERMGT157_2_FD_102327 | JGI IMG/M metagenome (GOLD analysis project Ga0137438, IMG submission 102327) | Soil microbial communities from meander-bound floodplain in the East River, Colorado, USA - East River MetaG ERMGT157_2 | ecosystem: Environmental > Terrestrial > Soil > Floodplain ... | reverse complement strand
GACAGCAGAACCAGCGCCGGCGTTTGCGTATGATCGGCGACGTGCTGCACCGCGAGCATGCCGCCGTTGCTGTGGCCAATCACTACCGGCGCCGGGAAACCGCGCTGCGCTATCCAGCGCGCCGCGAGCCGGTTGTCCTCGACGCCCTCGCGCGCGAGCTGATAGGCGCCGCCTTCGGCGACGCGACTGTTGCGCGTGCTTAGAATGTCGTGCCCGCGGCGATTGAAGGCAAGGCAGGCGAAGCCAAGGCGCGTCAGCGCGGGCGGCAGGAAGCGCATCGCTCCCGTATAGAAGTTCATCGTGTTGCCGTGAAACAGCAGCGCCGCTCCGGCCGTCGCTCCGCCCTCGGGCTCGTAGTAGAGCCCGTCGAGGGAAATCGTGCCGGTCGGAATGGAGATCAGTTCAGTCCGCATGGGTGACCGTGGCCCTGCTATTTCCCGGGGATGACGGGCAGCAGCACGCTCGCCTGCCGGCCCGGGCCGAAGTGCAGCGTCACCTTGCCGCCGAAAATCGCCGGCGGCCGATCGGTCGGATCGTCGTGCACGAAAGGCCCGCAGCCGCGCATCGGGTTCTTCATATTAGAAAGCGTCGCCGCTTCGCCCTCGTACTCGTAGTCCTTGCCGCGGAGCGTGAGCGCGATGCGGTAGCCTGCGGACACGACAATGCAGGTCGGCCAGATCTCGACGTTAAGCTCGACGATTTCTCCCGGCGTGAGCGACTGCTTCTGGTCGTGGGTGTGATACGGACGATAGGGCAGCGAGCGCTTCGGGTCGAGTTTGCGCTGCGAAGCACGCAGCCACCCCTGGCCGATCGGCGTGTGCGGATCGAGCGCGCCCTGGAACACCACTTCCTTCCCCTTGGGGTCAAACACGCGCAAGACGGCGAAAATATCGGCATCGATCGTCGATGAGGAGATGAAGAGCTTCAGCGCGGACGGTCCGGTAAGCTCGGTTTCGGCCTCCAGTGGAGGCGTGGAGAAGGTGACACCGTCGCCCATCGCCTCGTAGGCAATCGACTGCTCAACGGCAACCGGCACGGGCGAGAGGCGCAGGGTGCGCGGATCAAGATGCAGGCGCGTCCACTGCGTGCGCGCGAGCGGCCATTCGTTCTCGTGGCGCGGGACGAACTTCTCGCCGGGGTGGCGCACCTGCAACAGCACCTGCGGTTGCCTGTCCCAGCCATTGTCGATGTTCTTGAGAAAATGATCGAAGAAGCGCCTCTGCAGCCCCACGCCATAACCGGTATAGAACGGCGCCCAGTGCGAACCGCCGTGCACCTCGAGCCATTTCTGTCTCGACGCCGCGCCCGTGAAGCCCTCGAAATTGCCGCGCGTGTGCAGGCCCTGCCCGCCCCAGTTGGCGGCGGAGAGCAGCGGCACCGTGACCTTCTTCAGGTCGGCGGTGCGCTCGCGGTAATACGGATCGTCGAGTGGGCGCGAGAGCAGTTCGGCCCACATGTTTTCGCGGTTCTTCACCAACTCCGCTTCGCCCAGCGTCTCCGGGCCGCAGGCGGGCTCGCCGGTGACGCGGCTCTTTGCGCCGCGCTCGCCGACGCCGTGCTGCACGGTCTTCACCTGCATGTCCTGCCAGTTCTTGCGGAAGGTCGTGATGATGCCGCCGTGGCGGTTGGCATCGCGGTAGTTGTCCTGCCATCCTTCCCACACGCAGATAGCCGCCAGGTGCGGCGGCTGCGTCGCCGCCGCCCGCCACTGGTTGGCCGCGTAATAGGAGATTCCGTTCAGGCCGACCTTGCCGCTGCACCAAGGCTGGGTTGCCGCCCACTCGATGCAATCGTGGAAGTCGCGCTGCTCGCGCGAGTTGTTGTGCTGGAGATAGCCAGGCGAGCGGCCGGCGCCGCGCGAATCGATGCGAATGACCGCATAGCCCTGCGGCACCCACTTCTCGGGATCGACCACTTCCCAGTTCGCATACCTGTTGCTCGTTCCGGAGCACGCGTCGGGATTCTCGCGCGACATGATCTCCCACGCGGTTTTGTAGCCATCCTGGAAGGCGAGCCCTTTTCCGTAGGGACCGTAGCTCATGATCGCCGGGCAGCGTCCCTCGGCCGGAGGGCGGAACACGTCGGCGCGCAACACGAGGCCGTCGTCCATCGTGATCGGCACGTCCCATTCGATCTTCATGCCGTCGCGGATCTCACTTCTTGTTGCGGTCATCGAATCGATTCCTTCCGGTGAATCCTGATTGAGCAAGGAATAACGGTCGCGTCACATGCGCAGGATGCGCTCGGCGTTGAGATGGGCGATCTTTTCCTTGTCCAGGTCGCTGATCGAGAGCTTCTTCAGGAATTCCACGCCGGCAGTATTCGGCTCGTACGGCCAGTCGACCGCGAACAGGATATTGTCTGCCCCCAGCGCAAGCAGCGTGCACAGGAACGCAGGCTCGTACCAGTTGCCGCTGGTGGTAACGAGCAGGTTGTCCTTGAAATACTGGAGCGGTGTCTTTTTCAGACCGCGGCGTGCCGCCGCCCGGTAAGTGTGATCGTTCAACCGGTGCATTGCGAAGGGCAGCCCCTCGCCCAGATGGCCGAGAATGATCCTGAGCTTCGGATAGGCGTCGAAGACTCCGGCAAAAACGATCCTGAGGAAATGGCAGCTGGTATCCATCTGGAAACCCCAGCCGGCTCGGGCCAGCTCTTCATAACCCTGGAAGTAAGCCTTGATCGCATCCGGATGCGGCAAGGTGGGGTGCAGGTAGATCGGCACGTCGAGCGCCTGTGCGCGCTCGAAGATTACCCAGTACTTCTTTTCATCCAGGAAGCTGCCCCGCGTGTGGCCGTGGATCATGCTGCCCTTGAAGCCGAGTTTGGTGACGGTGCGCTCGAGCTCGTCCGCTGCGGCTTCGGGATCCGCCGTGGGAAGCGCGGCGAATCCGGCAAACCGGTCCGGGTGCGCCTTCATCGCTTCGAACAATCGGTCGTTGGCGTCGCGCGCCATGGGGATCGCGGTCTCGGCGCCGAACCCCTGAGTCCCGGGCGAGCCGAATGAAAGCACCTGAACGTCGACCCCTGCGGCATCCATGCGGGCGAGCCGCGTTTCACCCAGGTCGGCCAATTCCCCGGCGATGTCGTGTCCCAGCTGCTCGCTTCTGGAAGTGAGATAGAAATTCCGAAACTCGTTGGCAGGGACATTCTGCCTGTACATCGGAGTGGTGAAATGTTCTTCGATTGCGATCGTTTTCATTTCGGGGAACCCCCTAAAATACAAGCGTGCCGTCTCATCCTGCGGAGACCCCGCATTATTCTTTGCGGGCGTTGCGGCAATCGGATCGGTCATCTTACCCAGTCCATCGATTCGATGCATGCCGTGATACGTAACCCGATTTCGACCTGGATCTGACTGATTCCGCCATTTATCGATCCGTGTCTCGCGCCGTCCGGGCGAAAGCAAATCCCCTTCGAATGACCCACTCGCCTCGACATTGACCCAGGTCAAAACGGCCGGCACGGGAAAGTTGTCTTGTTATAATGTGGTGGTGTCAGCTTTGGAATGCGGGCTGGATCGCAAAGGAGAGATTTTGATGAGTGCCGAAATTCGTTACAAGGACCGTTCAGCCTTTTTCAACGAGCGGTTGGCATTGGCAGCTCTGCTTGCTTTTGCGGCGCCGATCACGGCGCAACAGGTGAATGCCCAGGGCGGCGAGCGCAGCGGCAAGGAAGTGGTCGAACTGGTCTGCGCCTCGTGCCACGCAACAGGCGCGCAGGGAGCCCCGAAAATCGGCGACAAGGCTGCCTGGGGCAAGCGCGCCTCGCAAGGCCTCACCAGCCTGACAGAGCACGCGCTCAAGGGCATCCGCCAGATGCCCGCGCATGGCGGCAATCTGAAAATCACCGATCTCGAAATCGGACGCGCCGTCACCTACATGGTCAACCAGTCGGGTGGCCGCTGGGTGGAGCCCGTCGGCGCGAAGAACATAACCGCAGAGCGGAGCGGCGAGCAGGTCGTCAATGCACAGTGCGCGAAGTGCCACCAGGGCGGCACAGGAGGCGCACCCAAGATTGGCGACAGGAATGCCTGGGTGCCGCGTATGAAGCAGGGAATCGATATCCTGGTTCGCTCCGCGATCAAAGGGCACGGTGGCATGCCGCCTCGCGGCGGTGAGGCCGACCTTACCGATGTTGAAATCAAGAGCGCGATCACCTACATGTTCAATCCGGTTTCCGCACCCGCAACCCCCCGGGACGCGCGCGCGGCGAAAGCCGGGAGCCCGTCGACCGCAGGGGCCAATCACGCGACCGTGGACGGAATGGACATCTATATGGGGTTCGCGCCGGCGGAAAGCCTTCGTGCCTATCCGGCGGATTCGGTCGAACGGACGATGCATGGCGGGATCCCGACCGGACCCGGCTATTATCACGCGAACATTTCCCTGCTCGATCACGTCCGCAACGCCCCGATCACCGGCGCGCAAGTCGAAATCAAGGTGGAGGAACTCGGCCTGTCAAGCGAGACGAAAGCAATGGAGCCAATGGCGATCGGCGCGGCGAGTTACGGAAATTATCTGCGGGTCAAGAAAAATACACCCTACTCTATTACCGTGCGGGTGCGAGCCCCGGGTTCTTCGCGTACCAGCGAGGCCAGATTTCAGCACCGGTTTGACTGAATCGCGACGCAGTTGCTTTCAGGCTGTTCGGGGTTATCGGCGATTGTCGTTGTCGAGGGGTGGCCGGGCAGCGACGGGAAAACCGGATCCCGCATCGCGCCCCCGCACGCGCCGGAGCGTCGGTGATCTGCCCTCGCAATAATGCGAGGGCAGGTTGCTGACTACTTTTACCCCCCCCGACACGAGGCGGGGAGGTACTTCTCAGGCACGTCCGTGCCGTCGCCGGACGAACCGCACCGCCACCTTGCCACTCCGGCCGCAGAGTCCGTCGGCGGAACGCCGGTATTGTCGAGCGGGGTCATGGTGATAACGTGCGTATTGAGCCGCAGATCGATCCCCTTCAGCACCACCGAGATTTTTCCGGTGCCGTTCGTATCGATGGACTCCACGTACTGCGACACCGGAACGCCTGGGGTGGATTCACAGCCCCAGTCGCCACCGGCGGGTATGGTACCGCCGGACGAATAGGTCTCCGAGATGGACAGGCGGCAAGGGGCGAATGCCGCTATGGCTTCCACTACCTTTGCGCGCATTATGTTCTGCCGGAAACCCGGTAACGCGACGGACGCCAGTATGCCGATGATCATTACGACAATCATGAGCTCGACCAGGGTAAATCCGGCCTGGCTATTTGTTTTTCGTATGTGACGCATTTTTTATGGTTCCAAAGGCCATCGGGCCACGCAGTCTGCGAAAAACGGCAGCAAGCGGCGTGCCAATCAGGTCGAATATGGTTAAGTCTATGCTATCAGTCGATAAATGTGTGCGCTTGAGTACAAACCGCACTCCGGCTGTTGCGTTGCACAAGTCGTCTTTCGGCAGAAACTGACGCAATGTGTCAGTACGCGACACCGCCTGGCGAAACTTGAATCCACGATCGCCGGTCCAGGCCGACATGCGAAAAGTGTGAGTCCTCCCGCTGCCGCGAGAGCCGGCATCGGAACACCTGGCGGAGGCGAACTCCACTCTCCCCGCCCGGGTTTGCGTAAGATTGCCCTCCGGAGAAAGCATGAAAATAGCAATGATGGGATCGGGCGGCGTGGGCGGATTGTTCGGCGGCAGGCTCGCGCATGCAGGGTGCGACGTGAGCTTCATTGCGCGCGGGGCGCATCTGGCCGCGATGCGCGAGCGCGGCCTCACCATCGAGAACGAGCCCCAGGGCGACATCCGCCTGCCGAAAGTGCGCGTCACCGACGATCCAGGCACGCTCGGGCAGGTCGATCTTGTCATTTTCTCGGTAAAGCTCTGGGACACCGAAGCGGCGGCGCGCTCGATACGGCCGCTCCTCGGACCGCATACCGGCGTGCTGTCGCTGCAGAACGGCGTGATCAAGGACGACATTCTCCGGCGCGAACTCGGCGATACGGCCGTGATGGGCGGCGTTGCCTATGTGGCCACCACCGTTTCGCGGCCGGGCGTCATCTGCCAGACGGGCACGATGCAGCGCATCGTGCTGGGCGAATACGATGGCCGCAAATCGGCCCGGGCGGAATTCCTGCACGACGCTTTGCTGCGCGCGGGAGTCAAATCCGAACTGAGCGCCGACGTGCGCAAGGCGATCTGGGAGAAGTACGTGTTCCTGGTCGGACTCTCGGCGAGCACCACGACCATGCGCTTGCCGCTCGGGCCCATCCGCAGCCACCCGCAGACGCGCGCCTTCCTGCTCGAGGTGATGCGCGAAGCGGTCGCGGTGGGCCGCGCCCACGGCGTTGCTCTGCCTGAAGATTACGCCGAGAACCGCCTTGCGTTCGCCGACGGGCTTCCCGCCGACATGACCTCATCCATGCATCACGATCTCGATCGCGGCAACCCGCTCGAAGTGAACTGGCTGAGCGGAGGTGTCGTGCAACTGGGGCAGGCGAGAGGCGTGCCGACACCCGCGAATCGCGCCGTCTGCGACATCCTCGCCTTGCATGCGGCAGGAAGAATGGAAAAGTGAGCCGTCCGGGCCTGCCCTTACCGTCCGCTTGATTCGCGCCGCCGGCCTCAACGTGCCGATGATTCTTCCGCCTGGCACCCGCCCGGCTTCCGCTTTGCAGACGCAGCCGGATAGTCGTATCCTGCCTGCGCGGAACGCATGTCATCGGGCGACTGTCAGGCACCTAGGAGGAACGGGGCACGGCCGCATCCAGCATTCACAGGGAGGATTCAATGAAAGCAGGAACAAGTTTGTCCTTGAATGTGGCGGCGATCACCATCGCCGCGTTTCTGGTCGCTGCGCCGGCCCGGCTCCATGCCCAACAGCATCCTGCCCCGGCGGTCAAGATCGGCAATGCCGATGTCGGCGGCGTGGTTACCGGCCCCAATGGGCCGGAGGCGGGCGTCTGGGTGATTGCCGAGACCACCGACCTTTCCACCAAGTTCGCCAGAATCGTGGTGACCGACGACCGCGGCCGCTACCTCATCCCCGACCTGCCGAAGGCCAACTACAGCGTATGGGTGCGCGGTTACGGGCTGGTGGATTCTCCCAAGCTGCGCGCGAAACCCGGGCAGATTCTCAATCATGCGGCGGTGCCGGCGCCGAACGCGGCTGCAGCGGCGCACTATTATCCTGCGATCTACTGGTACGCGATGATGAAGATCCCGCCCGCGAGCGAGTTCGGCGGCAAGAGCAACATCCCGGAAAAGCTCACGCAGACCGATTGGCTGAAGCAAATGAAGAATATCGGCTGCATCGGCTGCCACCAGCTTGGCCAGGAGTCCACCCGCACGATCCCGGCACAGTTCGGTCCGTTCGAGTCGGGCCGGGATGCCTGGACGCGCCGCATTCAGTCAGGCCAGTCCGGCGAGCAGATGACCGTGCAGCTCGCCGGGAATTTCGGCGGCGCACCGTTCAAATACCTCGGGGAGTGGACGGACCGCATCGCCAAAGGCGAACTGCCCAAGGCCAAGCCGCCGCGCCCGCAGGGCGTCGAGCGCAACATCGTCGTCACCTCGTGGGAATGGCACACCGAAAAACAATATCTCCACGACCTGATCGCCTCGGACCGGCGCAATCCGACGGTCAATGCCTACGGCCCGCTCTACGGCTCGCCCGAATACAGCACCGACATGATGCCGATTCTCGATCCCAGGACGAACACGGTGACGACCTTCAGGATGCCCGTGCGTGATCCGGCCATGCCCGAATCGATCGGCCCCGGCCATGCCGCCAGTGTGAAGCCACTGCAAGCGTCGGCCTACTGGGGCGAGGAGAAGACCTGGGACACCCGGGCCAACAACCACAACGCCATGTTCGACAGGCAGGGCCGGGTGTGGATGGCGGCGACGGTGCGCGGCATGGACAACCCGGCATTCTGCAAGAAAGGCTCGGAGCATCCGTCAGCGAGAGCGTTCCCGCTGGACCGCTCGCCGCGCCAGGTGGCGATGCTCGACCCCAAGACGATGCAGTACACGTTCATTGACACCTGCTTCGGGACCCATCATCCGCAGTTCGGCTATGACGCCAACGACACGCTGTGGCTCAGCGGCACCGGGCCGGTGGCAGGCTGGGTCGACACCAAGATGTTCAATGAGACCGGCGACGCGGCCAGGTCGCAGGGCTGGTCGCCGTTCATCCTCGACACCAACGGCAACGGCAAGCGCGACGAATACGTCGAGCCCAACCAGCCGGTCGATTCGGCCAGGGACAAGCGCATCGTGCCCGGTTCCGGACCCTATGCGGTGATGCCGCATCCGACGGACGGTTCCATCTGGTACACCGTCGGCGTGTTCGGCGGACCGCCGGGGATCCTGCGATTCGATCCGAATACGGGACTGTCTGAAATCTACTACGTTCCCGCGCCCGCTTACGGCATCCGCGGCGGCGACATCGACCAGAACGGTGTCGTGTGGGCGTCGCTGTCGAGCGGCCATCTCGGCAGCTTCGACCGGAAAAAATGCAAGGGGCCGCTCAACGGGCCCAACGCGACCGGCGGCCATTGTCCAGAGGGCTGGTCGTTCCACCAGTATCCGGGTCCGGGCTTCGCGGGGCTGGGCAAGAACAGCGCCGAGTCGAGCTACTACACCTGGGTCGATCAGCACAACACCTTCGGGCTCGGCAATGACATCCCGATGTCCACCGCCAACCTCAATGACGGCTTCGTTGCGCTCAAGGACGGCAAGATGATCACGATCCGCATCCCGTACCCGATGGGCTTCTACGCCAAGGGCTTCGACGGGCGCATCGACGATCCGAACGCCGGCTGGAAAGGCCGCGGACTGTGGAGCACGAACGGCGATCGCACGCCGTGGCTGATGGAAGGCGGCAAGGGAAGCAAGCCGCGCGCAGTGCACATCCAGCTTCGGCCCGATCCGCTCGCGAACTGAGTTACCCGGCGCTCCGGGGATATTGTCCCCGGGCTTTGCGCTTGCCGTCCTGCTGCCATCGCTCAGACTTGAGCGATGGCGGGCCAGGGGTACGTTCATTCAAGTCCGTCGCCGCCGGCTGATCCTGCGCCGGCGCAGCCGCCGTCACCCGCCCACAGGCGGAAAACGCAAGCCTGCACGCCGCACGGGATCCTTCGTGGTTTCGTGCGGATCGCCCCGCCTCCGGGACAGGTTTTCAATTCGCGCGCGCGAATTTGTCTGTTCAGCGGCGAAAAGCGATAATACGGCCCGAAACTTTTTTCATCTTTGCGATGCACGGCGAGATCAAGCTGTCGTGACATCAAATTCCCAGGAACGGAGAAAACACATGTCAGGCGGACACGGTCATATCGACCCCTCAAACAAGAACGTCGCCATGCTGATCGCGGTGCTGGCGCTGGTGCTTGCAATATCCGAAACCCTGGGCAAGAGCGCGCAGACCGCTGCCCTGAGCCTGAATATCGAAGCATCCAACCTGTGGTCCTTCTTCCAGGCCAAGACCATCCGCAGCACGGTGCTCAAGACCGCCGCGGAAGAACACGAAGCGCAGTTGCCGGGCGTCGCCAACAAGAAAGTGCGCGAGCAGATGGACAGGCAAATCGCCGCGTGGAATAAAAACATTGCCCGCTACGATACCGAGCCCGAGACCAGCGAGGGCCGCAAGGAGCTGGCGGCGCGGGCCAAGGCCGCCGAGCACAAGCGGGACACGTCGCTCGCCGCCTACCACCTTTTCGAAGTCGCTTCGGCGGCGGTGCAGATCGCCATCGTGCTCGCTTCGGCGACGGTGATCACCGGCGCCATCTGGCTCACTTGGATCGCCTGTGGACTGGGCTTGACCGGGATGATCTTCTGCACCATCGGCTTATTCTGGCCGACCGCCGTGCATCTTTTCTGAGCGGGCGACGGGGGCTGGCGCGCGAGAGGATTGCGGAAAGCGGCGCGCGCCGCATACCGGTGCGGGATTGCCTGCCCGCAAGGCGATGCACACGCTTCAGATCTTCCCTATGATATCCAGCCGACGGCCCAATCGACGATGAACGCGACGCCATAGGCGATTGCGAGCGCCAGGGTAAACACGACCAGGCCGCGCGTCATGGTCTTCGGGATGCCGATCTCATCCAGGTGACGCTTGAGGTAAAAGCTCGCGACGAAGAACGCAATGGTCGAGAGCACGATGCTGATCATTTGACCTCTCTGCCGGGCTGCGCCCGCGAGTCGCGATTGCCATGCCGGCAACAAAAGCAATCGGGCTGGATTTTTTCCGGGATACCGGAAAATTTCCAACCCGATTTGTGGTGTTTGCTTCCTGCAGTTATCTGGGCATCGGTGCCTTCACCGCGGCATACAGATCCGCCGCCGGCACGACGCGTCCGTGCAAGGGAAGGATCTTGTCGACGGAAAGCTTCAGGCGCTCGATGTTCGCAACCAGAGTCAGGTGATTCGGATTCGCCGGTTCGGGCGGCGGCGAATTCGGCGGGCCCGGCGTGAAGGCGTCGGCTTCGATCAGCAGCTTCTCCTTCGGCAGGTACACCATCAGGAACGTGTCGTTATGGTCACCCCCAGTGATGCGGTGGATCTCGATCGAGCGCG
>Ga0137438_1000259_pt1 | contig 10600 bp, 11 predicted proteins | sample EasRivERMGT157_2_FD_102327 | JGI IMG/M metagenome (GOLD analysis project Ga0137438, IMG submission 102327) | Soil microbial communities from meander-bound floodplain in the East River, Colorado, USA - East River MetaG ERMGT157_2 | ecosystem: Environmental > Terrestrial > Soil > Floodplain ... | reverse complement strand
GCAGCATCACCACCCGCCACGCGGTGGCCGCGCCACCGTGACCACGCCCGCCGGCCGCACCCCGCGCTCCCTGCAGCTACCTCCCGCCGCCGCGCCCGAACCCGCGGTCACGGCGCCGTCGCCTGCGCGCGCTGCTCCTCGGCCTTGTACTGGTAGTACCGCTCGAGGACCATCTTGAGGTACTGCCTCGTGTACGCGTACGGCGGCACGGTGTAGCCGTACTTCGCGAGCGAGCCGAGCCCGGCGTGATAGCCGGCGATGGTCAGGACGAGATCGCCGTCGACCCGGTTCGCCAGCCAGCGCAGCAGGCGCGTCCCGGTCATGATGTTGGTGCGCGGATCGAAGATGTCGCCCTGCGCGCCCATGTCGATCTCGACCGCCGGGTGGACCTGCATCAGGCCCTTGCAGTCCATCGACGACACCACCCGGGTATCGTAGTCGCTCTCGACCTTGATCACCGCGCGGATCAGCGGGATCGGGATCCGGTACAGCTGGGACGCCTCGAGGATGAACGGGTCGTAGCGGTGGAAGCGCTCCGGCGAGGTATCGGTGGCCGCGATCTTGTCGCACCGCTCGCAGCTGCCGCGCCGCGCGCTGGCCTTCGAGCCGCGGTCCGGCTCCGACGACAGGACCTTCCTCCACTGGCTGCCCGACGGCTTCATGTTGGTGAAGTGCACCGTGCCCTCGGCGTCGGTCCACGAGTAGATGTCGGCGCGGGCCGCAACGCTCGCACCCAGCACGAGCATCGTAACGAGCATCGTCGTGGTGATCAGGCGCCGCACGCCGGGAAATCGTAGCCTGCCCACACTGGGAGCGCAAAACCTGTATGGTCGCACCTCACATGGCCGAGCCCCTCGAGACCGACTACCTCGTGATCGGATCTGGCATCGCAGGGCTCAACTTCGCGCTGCTCGCCGCCGAGCACGGTCGCGTCGTCGTGGTCACCAAGAAGAAGCCCGACGACACCAACACCAACTGGGCGCAGGGCGGCGTCGCCGCGGTGCTGTCGGCCAACGACAGCTTCGAGCAGCACATCCAGGACACGCTGATCGCCGGCGACGGGCTGTGCGATCGCGACGTCGTCGAGATGTGCGTCACCGAAGGGCCGGCGCAGGTCCAGCGCCTGCTCGACATCGGCGTGCGGCTCGCGCGCGCCCCCGACGGCCAGCTCGATCTCGGCCGCGAAGGCGCGCACACCTACAACCGCGTCGTCCACTGGCAGGACGTCACCGGCCGCGAGATCCAGCGTGCCTTGCTCGAGGCGGTCGCGCGCCACTCGAACATCACCGTGCTCGACGACCACATCGCGGTCGACCTGCTCAGCATGGCGAAGTACGGCGGCGATCCGGCGTGCTTCGGGGCCTACGTGCTCGACCGCGCGACCGGGCAGGTCAAGACGATCCTCGGGCGCGCCACCGTGCTCGCGAGCGGCGGCACCGGCAAGGTCTACGTCTACACCTCGAACCCCGACGTCGCGACCGGCGATGGCATCGCGATGGCGTACCGGCTCGGCGCGGCGTGCTGCGACCTCGAGTTCGTCCAGTTTCACCCGACCGTGCTGTTCCACCCGCACGCGCGCAACTTCCTGCTCACCGAGGCGATGCGCGGCGAGGGCGGCGTGCTGCGGCTCGCGAGCGGCGAGACGTTCATGGAGCACTACCACCCGATGAAGTCGCTGGCGTCGCGCGACATCGTCGCGCGCGCGATCGACAACGAGCTCAAGAAGTCGGGCGCCGACTCGGTGTACCTCGACATGACCGCGCTCGACGCCGCGTTCGTCCGCGGCCGGTTCCCCAACATCTACGAGCGCTGCCTCGGCCTGGGCATCGACATCACGAAGCAGCCGATCCCGGTGGTCCCCGCGGCGCACTACATGTGCGGCGGCGTCAAGACCGACCATGACGGGTGCACCACGATCGCGGGGCTCTACGCGATCGGCGAGTGCGCGTTCACCGGCCTGCACGGCGCCAACCGGCTCGCGTCGAACTCGCTGCTCGAGGGCATGGTGTACTCGACCCGCGCCGCCGCGGCGGTCCGGACCGCGCCGCGGCTGCGCCCGGCCGTGGTCGCGCCGTGGTCGTCCGGTGACGCGACCGACTCGAACGACGCGATCGTCGTGACGCTCAACTGGGACGAGATCCGGCGCTTCATGTGGTCGTACCTCGGCATCGTGCGATCCGACAAGCGGATCGAGCGCGCCCGCCGCCGCATCGAGATCCTGCGCGATGAGATCGGCGAGTACTACATGGACTTCAAGGTCACCAGCGATCTGATCGAGCTACGCAACCTCGCGCTGGTCGCGCACCTGATCATCGAGAGCGCGCGGCGGCGCAAGGAGTCGCGCGGGCTGCACTCGACGCTCGACTACCCGAACAAGCTGCTCGAGGCCCGCCACACCGAGGTCCAGCTGACCAACGGGCCGCGCGGCTAGGCTCGCTGGCCGTCTCGTGGATCAGCCGATAATCAACTGATGTTTCAAGCGGATCCGCATGAGGCAAGGCGCCCCGTGCAGCTTCGCGGTGAAAAATTGCGCCGCGATCCGTCGGTGCGCTCGGCGCGGCCCGCGGTTCGTCACACCCCACGAGTCAACCGGCGTTCACACTCCGCGAGACCGCGACCGCGCTCCGGCCACTTGCAGGCGCGGGAATCGCCGCAGCGCCGCCCGGCGCGCTGGCATCTGTCTCGCAATGCCTCCGGTCATACTCTCGCTGCCGGATCTTGACGGACGGCCACGCAGCGCGGGGGGCCACCGAGGCATGCTGCCTCGGTGGCTTTGTCTTTTCGGCGCTGCGCGAGCCCGGACCCGAGCCCCCGGGCCGCCCGGCGTGACCAGTTGTTTCGCGCTAGTGTCAAGCCGATGCCCTCGCGCTGGATCGGTGCCGCCCTCGTGGCGATCGGCTGTGGCGGCGCAGCCGGTCCGTCGTCGCCCGCCGCCGACGGCGTACGCGCCTACGTCCAGGCGCTGCACAGCAGCGACCCGCACGACGCCTACGCGCTGCTGTCGTCCGACGCCCGCAAGAAGATCAGCTACGACGAGTTCGCCCTGCAATGGAAGCAGGGCGACAAGGAGCGGGCCTGGCAGGCCAAGGTGCTCGAGCAGAGCCTCAAGGGCAACCCCGACGTCGGCGAGCGCGCGCTGATCAGCTTCTCGGACGGCAAGCTCGTGCAGCTCGAGCGCGAGGGCAAGACGTGGCGGCTCGAGAGCGAGTTGGTGAGCCGGTCGCGGGCCAAGCAGCCGCGCGACGCGATCCGGCTGTTCGCCGACGCGATCGAGAGCCGCGACATCGCCGCCGTGCTGAACGTCCTGACCCAGCGCCGCCGCGACGGCTTGACCCGCCAGGTCGAGGGCTTCGTCGCCGGGATCGGCAAGCGGATCAACGACCGGATCGATCAGTTCGGCAACGATCGCGCCGAGCTGCGGTGGGACGAGAACGGGATCCGCTATCGCATCGTCTTGCGCAAGGAAGACGACGAGTGGCGGGTCGACGACATCTACATCCGGCCCGCCCCCAAGGATGACGACGCCGACAAGAACGGCGAGACCTCGCTGCCCGACGAGTTCGAGCGCTGACCCCGCTCGCGCGGGCTACCCGCGCTTCTTGCCGAAGAACGGGAGGTAGTGGCGCAGGCTGCGCAGCCGCTCGAGCGCCTGCGCGGCGGCGCCCTCGGCGGACCTCGCCGGCTCGAGCCGCGGCACGTCGTCGGCCATGATCTCGGCGAGCGGGGTCGGCTCCGAGATGTCGCCCGGCCGCGCCCCGACGCCGATCACGGCGCGCGCCTCGACCACGCTCTTCGACAGCACGGTGTGCAGGTCCTTGCGGAGCTGGACCTTCTTGAGCGCCGTCCCGATCTGGCGCGCCATCTCGCGGGTCGACGGGAACCGGTTCTCGGCGTCGCCGGCCAGCGCGCGGTGGATGATCTGGGCGAACGCCGCCGGGACGTCGGGCCTGAGCGGACGGAGCGGCTGCACCATGCAGTCGCGCAGCCGGCAGTAGGTCTCGTAGTCGGTCGCGCCGTCGAACAGCTTGCGCCCGACCAGCGCCTCCCACAACACCGAGCCGCACGCGAACTGGTCCGAGGCCACGCTCGGGCGGCCGCCGGTGACGATCTCCGGCGCGAGGTACGACATCTTGCCCTTCACGATCCCCGGCTCGGTGGTCTCCTGGGGGCGATCGGGCGCGAACGCGAGCCCGAAATCGATCAACTTGACCACCCCGCGTGTGCTGAGCAGGACGTTATGCGGCGAGACATCGCGATGGACGATCGGGAGTGGGTCACCGTCGGACCCGACCCGCTCGTGCGCCGCCGCGAGCCCGCGCAGGATGCCGACCGCCACGGCGGCGACCAGCTCCCAGCGGGTCGGCTCGTTGCGCGCGACGTGCCACTTGATCCAGCTCCCCAGATCGACGCCGTCGATCCACTCCTGGACCATGTAGTAGTGGCCGCGGTCGTGAACGAAGTCATGAACCTCGGAGATGTTGGGCGACTGCAGCACGGCGCCCACCCGGGCTTCCTCGACGAACATCGCCACGTACTGCGGCTGGATCGCGAGGTGGCCGTGCATCTGCTTGATCGCGACGTCGCGGACGAACCCCGAATCGCCGCGCACCCGGCCGCGCCACACGTCGGCCATGCCGCCGCGGCCTGCGACCTCGAGCAGCTCGTAGCGGCCGCCGACGATCAATCCTGGGCGCGGCTCCTCGGCCATCGATCCGGTGATCATGGCACACAAACCCCTCGGAGATTGCCTGAGCCGGAGATCATTCACGATCCGGCAGCTCGGTGGTAAGTTCGACGCGATGCAAGGGAGTCCCGAGCTCGGCAGGTTCGCCGAGGTCGTCGCCCGCGACGACTTTCCGCTCGACCACGCGGCGCTGATGATCGGCGCGTGGGACTACCCGGAGCGCGATCTCGCCGCGTACCGCGCCCAGCTCGACCAGATCGCGAGCTACGCCGAGCCCGAGGTCGCGCGCGCGACCGGCGGCATCGGGCGCGCCCGCGCGATCAGCGACTGCCTGTTCGAGCGGCTCGGGTTCTGCGGCAACACCGGCGACTACTACGACCCGCGCAACAGCTTCCTGTGCGACGTGCTGGACCGCCGGACCGGCATCCCGATCTCGCTGTCGGTGCTCTACCTCGAGGTGTCGCGCCGGGTCGGCGTGCTCTCGCAGGGCGTGAACTTCCCCGGCCACTTCCTGGTCCGCGTCGCGATCGAGGACGCGTGGCTGTTCGTCGATCCGTTCAGCGGCGGGCGCGCGCTCACCCCGTCCGACCTCGAGTCGCTGCTGCGCAAGACGACGACCCCCGACGCCGTGCTCGAGCCGAGCGTGATCGCGGCGGCGACCAAGCGCCAGATCCTCGCGCGCATCCTGGTCAACCTCGCCGGGATCTACGGCCGCAACGGCGACCTGCCGCGGTCGCTCGACGTGCTCGAGCGGCTCGCCGTGCTCGAGCCGAACAATCCGCGGATCGCGCGGGATCTCGCGCAGCTCCGGGACCGCGTCGTCGGCCTGAACTGAGCCGGACAGCGCGAACCGACGCTGCGAACTGACGTATAGTAGCGCCGATGTCCGAGTCGGGTGCTCCGTTCTCACCGGGGTCGGTCGCCCGGCAGCTCGACTACTGCACGTTCTGCCCCAAGATGTGCCGGCACGCGTGCCCGGTGTCGACGGCGAGCGGCCGCGAGACCTACATCCCGCAGGTCAAGATGGACCGGCTGAACCAGCTGCGGCTCGATCGCGACGACTGGCGCGGCGCGTGGACCGCGGAGTCAACCGATCCGCTGTGGGCGTGCACCGGCTGCCGCCACTGCACGATGTACTGCGATCACGGCAACGAGCCCGGGCTCGTGCTGTTCGCCGGCCGCGCGGCGGCGGTCGCGCGCGGCGTGCCGCACCCGGCGCTGGTCGGCTACAGCGAGCGGTTCCGCGCCCGCGAGCACCGGCTCAGCGTGCAGCTCGCGATGATGTTCGAGCCCGTGCTCGCGACCGAGGGCGAGCTCGGCTACTGGCCGGGGTGCGACGCGATCGACAAGGGCGCGTCGGACATCGCCGCCGCGATGGCCGTGTTCGAGCGCGTCGGGCTCGAACAGGTGCGGATCGTCGATGCGCCCCAGGCGTGCGCGGGCTACCCGCTGCTCGCCGCCGGTCACCGCGATCTGTTTCGCTGGCACGCCGGCCGGGTCGCGTCGTCGCTACGGGGGTTTCGCAAGGTCGCGATCAACTGCTCGGCGTGCCTCTACGCGCTGCGCGCCCAGTACCCGGCCGAGGGCGTCAACCTGCGCACCGAGGTGGTCTCGCTCGCCGATCTGCTCGCCCCCGCCGCGGCCAACCTGGCGTGCCCGGTGACGCGCCGGTCGGTCTACTACCACGACCCGTGCTACCACGCGCGCTACAACGGTGTGATCGAGCAGCCGCGGCGCGCGCTGGCGCAGCTCGCCGAGGTCCGCGAGCTCGGCTGGAACCGGACCGACACCGAGTGCTGCGGCGGCGGCGGCCTCTTGCCCAAGACGATGCCGCTGATCGCCGATCAGATGTCGAAGCGCCGGCTCGCCGAGATCCAGTCGACCGGCGGCGGCATGGTCGTCACCTCGTGCGCGACCTGCACCTTCATGCTCAAGCGCAACGCGCCGCCGTCGGTCGAGGTCGCCAACCTCGCGACCGCGATGGCGCAGCTGTCCGAGACCGCGTTCGCGCCGCCGGCGAACGCCGCCGACGACGACGCCTGAAGGCTGTGCCGCGGCGCAGGTCGCGTGCACCGGTATCACCGCCGTCGCGCCCGCAGCGCGCCGCATCGCGATCACCTGGCGCCACGGGTGCTGCATGGCAAACCGCGGCAGCGGCGCAACCTGTCGTGTACTCCGAGCACAACCCGTTCGGGAATCCCCACTTCGATCAGAACGGCGGGGATACCTTCGACAAGATCGATACCGCCTACCTGATCTCGATCGCACGGCCGGCGATCACGTTCCAGGCCGCCCTCGCCGGGGTCCAGAAGTAAGCCAGCGGTCGCCGCCGATCGCGCCGCCCAGGGCGCGCTCGCGAAGCGCTACCAGATCGCGATCAGTTGGGGCGCTGACCGCGACCGCGATGCGGGTCGCCCCACCGGTCGCCCGACCGAGCTCGGTCGAAGCGCAAGCCACGCCGGTGATGGCAACGATGGGCGAGATGCGTCCCTCGCAGCGTTGCTGGTAGAGCGCGCAGGTCAGCGGCCGTCGAGGAACTCGTCGAGCGCGGCGTGGAAGTGCGAGACGCGGCACTCGTAGCTCGACATGATCTGCTCGCAGAACGCGCGCGAGCGGAGGCCGGCCACGTGCGCCAGGCAGTTCGCGAAGTCCTGCGCGCCCTGGTCGCGGAGGCTGAGATCCATCGGCTCTTCGTCGAAGCTGAAGCTCCACGTGTTGACCGTCGAGCGCTCCGGGTCGGTCGAGTGCGGCATCGCCTGGATAAACGTTGTGGCTCCGAACTCGGGATTGATGTGGACCGACGTGTTCGGGAACAGCGACAGGTGGAAGCTGAATCCGCACTCGCGCGTGTGCGGCACGTCCAGCCAGTCCTGCCATCGGCGCGACGGCGACCAGGCGCGATCGCTCGCGTATGGGTTCACCTGCAGCGCGTGCCGCGAGAACAACGCGAACGCCCCGTGCTCGGGGACGAGCTTGCCGGTGCGCTGCGGGTGCAGGCCGTCGAGGTGATAGAACTCGTAGAAGTTATCGAGCAGGAGCTTCCAGTTGCAGCCGTGCTCGAAGCTGCGCGAGCTGACCAGGCGCGGCGTCTCGAACCAACCCGCGAAGCAGTCCTTCATCGGACCGAGATAGTCGGCCAGTGGCTCTGCGCCACCATCAAGGTTGACGAATACGAGCCGGTTCCACTCCGCGACGCGGACCGACTTGAGCCCGCACGCGGAGCGATCCAGATCCGGAAACGTGGTGCCGTGCGGCACGCCGCGCAGCTGGCCATCGAGGCTGTACGTCCACTCGTGGAAGGTGCAGCGAAACCGCTGCGCTGTGCCCGCGGTGTCGTCGACGAGCCGGCGGCCGCGGTGGCTGCACACGTTGTGGAACGCGCGGATCGGTCCGTCGGCTTGCCGCACGACGAGCAGAGGTTGATCGACGAGCTGCGCGGTGAGGAAGTCGCCCGGCGACTCCAGCTGCACCGTCGAGCCGACGAGGACCCAGCCAGCCTCGAACCAGGCGCGCTCGCGCTCGGCACGCTCGCGCAAGAAGTAGCGGTCCTTGGGAATCCGGGCGCGGCGACGCCACGACGGCGCGCCGTCCTGCTCGAGGATCAGCGGATCCTGGTTCGACACTGTGAACGAGTTGGCCACGAAGTCCTCCCATCAGGGTTGCGGAGGGTGCCGTCGCAGCGTGACTCCGCCGATCACGCGCGTGATCATCGCGAACGCTTGGGTCCTCGTCGGAGACCGCGACCGGAAGATGATCGAACTTTGAGAGCGGTACACCAGGAGCGGATTCGCCTCGATCAGCCTCCGGCACGCCCGGCTCGGATCACCCGCCCGTCAACCCGCCATCCTGCGAACAATCGCCGCACATCGGCGCCGGGTCACCCGCCGAGCCACCCGTCACCTTATCGAGGAGCTCGTCGACCAAGGCCTCGGTCTTCGCCCGATCCTCGGGTTTGTCGTTCGTGCGGGGTTGGGTGCCAGGAACGTTCTGCTTGGTCATGGTCCTTGTCCTCGGTCAATTGGTTGTCTACCGCTTGCGTGCAATCACGTGGAACACGTGCCACCGCTTCGGCCCATCGTAGGAGCGTCCCGGGCCACACACCTCATCCAGGTTCTCCACGTCGAAGCCCTCGAAGAGGTGCTCGACTCGTGCTCGCGAATGAAAGGTCATCTTCGCGTTCTGGGACCAGTCGTCTTCGACGCCGAACAGCTGGCCGGCGAAGCGGCCGCCCGGACGGAGCGCGTTGCAGATCTGGGTCCACAGGGCGTCGAACCGCGATGGATGACAGAACGGGATGCTGAACCCGGCAAAGACGAGATCGGCCGGTGGCAACACGATGTCTTCGAACCCCACCACGCGAAGATCGATCGCCGTCCGGAGCTGCGCCGGAAGGCGCGGCTCGAGGAACGCCGCGGCCTCGGGCTGACGGTCGATCGCGAGCACCTTCCAGCCGCCGTGTAGCAGATGAAGCGTCTCGTTGCCGCTACCACAGCCCAGGTCGATCGCAGTGCCGGGGACCGCAAACCGTGCGACCGCCTCTCGCAGGGTGCGATGGGGCTCGGGGCGCTCGTGTGCGTGATAATAGCTAGCCCAGGTCGGCTCGGCCTCGCGTGCGCCGATCTCAAGCATGGTTCGCCGCCGGGTGCGCGGCTCGATTCGAGGGGTCGAACCATCGCCTCAGCGTCGCCTCGCCGAATTCATCGTGGACGAGCAACATCATCGCGCGCCGCTCCCCGCGCAGCTCCGCCTGCGCCTGCTCCGGGCTCGCCGCCGCGCGCTGGCGATGGCGTTCGGCCTCCGCGCGCGTCGTGGGCGCGTGGTGGATATAGAAGCCGAAGTTGTCCATGCAGTACTCGGTGTACTCGCGGGTGAACAGAATGAATGTGTGCCACATCTCGTCGAGCAGCTTCATCGGCCCGAACACCGTCAGCCGCATCGACTGCGGCCGCGTGCCACACAACCAGAGCCACTTCTTGGTCTCCTCGAAGAGCTCGCGCGCTGCTTCGAGCGAGACGCCGTAGTTGGCGCGAAATCTCTCGACGACCTCTGCGTTCTCGTACGAAAGCGCCTTCGCCTTGCGATCTACGAGCTCGGGCATCCCGCGCCAGCGTAGCCACGGTCGCGCTACGGGTCCGATGTTGAGAACAGCCTCACGTCAGAGCGCGCTAACGGCCGCTGAACGGCCGCCAGGAGCGTGTAGGAGCCCGTAGGGTGGGCTCATAGGTGATCACTTCAGGAGCGGTTCCGACGGTGGTCAGGCCGGCCCGGAGCCGGAAACGCAGAGGTGATGCTGACGCACCCGACGCTCGGATCGTTCACCAAACTTTCGCCATCGACCACGGGATCCAGCGGACCCCAGCGGACCCCAGCGGGATCCAGTCGCGTCCAGGTTCCTGAGAGGCTTGCAGAGCGTTGACGACTAACAGGTTTCGGATCGTCGCTCACAGGTGTCCGGCCGAATCTCGGACAGCTCGTCCGAATGCCGGACATCAGGCGCGGCAACATCGCAGGATCACATGGACGTGACCCGGCAGGCTTCTTGCTGCGCCGGCGGGAATGTCCCCTCATCAGCCTCTCCCGCGTCGATTCTCCCCGAGCACCCTCGGATGCAAGCAACGGCAGCTCCTGCCGAGCAAAGCTCGGCCCTGGCCGGATCCGTTCGCGGCCCGGCTCGCTGATTTGCCTTCGGCACGGGAGCGCCTCGTCACTCCCGAGGGAGCGAAGGTATAGTCATGATCGGCCCAACGGACATGTCCACCCCGGTGACACGCGGCGAGCTACGCGAGGAGATCCAGCGCCTCGACCTCCGCCTCGACCACCTCGACCAGAAGCTCGAACAGAGGCTCGCAGGCTTGGAGGCGAAGATGGCGACCAAGGCCGACCTCGCTCAGCTGGAGGCGAAGATGGCGACCAAGG
>Ga0137438_1000258_pt1 | contig 10605 bp, 7 predicted proteins | sample EasRivERMGT157_2_FD_102327 | JGI IMG/M metagenome (GOLD analysis project Ga0137438, IMG submission 102327) | Soil microbial communities from meander-bound floodplain in the East River, Colorado, USA - East River MetaG ERMGT157_2 | ecosystem: Environmental > Terrestrial > Soil > Floodplain ... | reverse complement strand
GTGCCCTGTTGCCCTAAGCGAAAAAGCAAGGGTGAAGCTCACAAGCAAGGGAACCTCTTCTCCCTCTTCTCTGAGCCTCGCAGAGGCCAGGGTAGGCGCATAGGCAAGAGTAAAATGTTACAAGGAATAAAAAGATTAAAATTTGAAGATTTTAAATTAGTTGTTAATTTAATGGAAAAAAAAGAACACTTAAATTTAGACGGCTTAAATAAAATAAGACAAATAAAATCAGGTACAGGCAAAGCCAGCTCTTGCCGTTGAGAGGCTACGAGTTTGTATTCTTATAAAAATCAGAACAAAGGTACAGGTAGAATAATTAATAAAGAATATAAATTTAGTGAAGCGGAACCGCCTGCCACTTCTATATCTCGTTGAGCGCAGCCTTATTCAATGAATAAAGTACACAAAAGAAGTTTTCATACTAATGTAAGAGCTATTAATAGAAAAGGTCCTCATAATAGTGATATCATAGAGGTAATTATTGGTTCTATATTGGGAAAGGCTCCTGCAAAAAATAAAACAGTAGAATGAGTTAGAATTAGTAACAGACAAAGTATTCGGCACAAAGAATCTTTCACTACAACATGTCAATTATCAATGGACCCTTCTTATATAAGTGTGTTTTCGGATGTTGAAGCATGTTTTAGAATTTCCATCTATAGAAGAAAAGATTGTAAAACTGGTTGGTGGGTAATTCCAACATTTACTATTGAACTACATAAAAAGGATGCAAGAATTTTATATAAAATTAAAGCTTATTTTTGAGTAGGTATTCTTAATATTAGAAGATCCAATGGGCAACTAAATTATACCGTTGCAAGTGTAAAGGATTTAATGGAAGTAATAATACCGCAAATTTCTAAATACCCTCCTAAATACCCTCTGTTACAAATGCGAAATGAACTTTTGCCCTTTTGCCTTGTTGCCCTGTTGCCCTGTTGCCCTGTTGCCCTGTTGCCCGAAGCGAAACTTTTGCCCGCACCGCCACTGTTGCATTTGCGAAATGACAAGCAAATGAAGCAAGGGAAGCAAGGGCGCACCGCAAAAGCAAGGGAAGCAAGGGAAGCAAGGGCACACCGCACAAGTTCATTTAAATGCACAAGTCAAAATAAGAACAAATGCACAAGTACAAATAAGAACACAAGTTCATTTAGCAAATGCACAAGTCCAAATAAGAACAAATGCACAAGTCAAAATAATAACACAGGTAAAGGAAGAAGTGAGATAAAATTTAATGAAAATACTAATAATTCTACAACTCCCCTCTACCAAAAGTGTGGGGGGGCAGGGCATAACCCTTATTCACGCTCCTTACTAAAAAGTAGTCCTATAATTACAAAAAGGGAATTTCATCATAAAGTTAAAGCCAAAAATAGAATTGGTCCTCACAATATAGATACTTTGTCAATAATATTAGGATCTTTATTAGGAAATGGAAAGATGCAAAAATTGGTGGAAGGGAGTATGCTAGTGGTTAGGGTAACTAATAAGGAATATGCTTTATGGTTATATAGATTTTTCTATAATAGAGGTTACACCAGTAATCTTCAACCCCGACAAAATACTAGGACCATACTAAGTACAGAAGGAACAGAATATTATGGTTATGAATTTAACACCTTTACCTTTAGAAGTTTTAACTGGATACATCGTATGTTTTATAACAATGGCAGAAAAGTCATACCCGGAAATATATATGAATATTTAACACCATTAGCCTTAGCCGTTTGGATAATGGATGACTGAGGTTTCGCTAATTCTGGAATTAGACTAGCTACTAATAGTTTTAAAGTTAAAGAAGTCAAACTATTACAAGATGTCTTAAAATCTAAGTATAATTTAGAAACAACTATTAAAAATATTTATATAAAAGACCAATATTCTATATACATAAAAATAAACAAAAAATCTGTTAATAATTTAATAAATATAGTGGGGCCTTATATACAATTTAGTATGTTACAAAAACTAGGTTAAATAATACATATTTAAGTTTTTTCAACCCACACACATATATATAATAGTCGTGAAAAATAATAAATTATTATCTTTCTAAGATTTCGACGGGAATCTTAAATCTATCTATAAGCAACTATAAACAACTATAAGCAAATAGGTGGGTTTGGCGATGCGAGTGAAAACAGTTAAAATACTAAATTTAAAAATACCGGATTTAGTACAAGACTGTCAGTAAGTGGTTTATTTTTTTCTTCACTTATTGCAACAGACTGGGTCACTTGTGGGTGATATAATATTTATTATATTGCTTAATGTACAGTCGACATAAATAGCACCAATTTTTATCACTGGGCATGATATTTTTATGTCCAACTTCTAGACAAATCCATACTATTACTATAACTTCTAATACTAATAAATTCCAAACTATTACTAAAAGTTCTAATAGTATAGGTCCTCATAATTTAGATGTCATTAGTGTTTTAGTAGGTTGTCTTCTCGGAGATGCTTACGCTGTAAAAAATAAAAAAGCTATACCAGGTACAAAATTTAGATTTAAACAAAGTGGTAGACATAAAGCCTATCTGTTTTTTTTATATGAATTTTTTGAAAATAGAGGATATTGTACAAATTCCTTGCCTAGAGAATATAAAACAATCCATATAAAAGCTGCAAATAAAAAACCCACAACTTATTATGGGTATGAATTCGATACTTTTACATTTAGTAGTTTAAATTGGCTTTATGATTTATTTTACCTTAATGGTATTAAAATGATTTCATCTGAAATAATGAATTATTTAACACCTATGTCAATTGCCTTTCTATTAATGGATGACGCTGCTTGGGTGTCAGGTTCTAAGAGTGTTAGAATATCAACTAATCAAATTAGTTTACAAGAAGTTGAATTATTAAGAGATACCTTTAAAGCTAAATTTAACTTAGATTGTACAATTCAGTTACTAACCAAAAAAGGAGGTAATATCCCTAAGGATAAATATTCTCTATATATTAAAGTATCATCTTTACCTAGATTAAGAGAATTGGTTTTACCTTATATGCATTCTAGTATGTTATATAAACTAGGTTTGTAATTTATTATTTGCAGTATTTTTCAAATAAAACGTTATTTGTATCTTTTTTATATTATATTATTTTATAATCTATAACATTTCCTTTACTTAAAATTAGTGTGTTATGCATCAATGGTATTGGTCTTATGAGTATTCTGATTTTTTAACGGATAGCGGTGAATCTATAGATTTTGATTCTTATATGTTGCCTGTTTATCGATCTGGGAAATCGAACTCATGGGCTCAACTATCAAACTCCGGGGACACCCTAAAGATCATAGTACCAAGCCATAATGGAAATGTTATGAGTGGCCAGAATAATTACCTGGGTACGGTAACAAGCTATGATATGAACGAAAGTGAAATGGGTTATCGCGGATCTAAATCCTGCGCTATTGCACCGGTAAAAGAGCAACGAGTGGACGGTCGTTACAGTTTTCAAGTAGAACTGTTAAGGTACACTCTAATGGCCCCTGTAAGGGGGTATCAAACTGAAATCCTTTCTAACAAAAATAATGTCTCTGAAAATGTAGTTGTTACAAAAAGACCAAAGTTAAATAAACTAGATCCTTGGTTTATGACTGGATTTGTTGATGCTGAAGGTTATTTTAGTATTGAATTATATAAAGATTCTAAAGCTAAATTTAAGTATACTCCTAGATTAGTTTTTGGAATTAACTTACATGTTAAAGATTTACCTATTCTTCTAAGTTTTAAGGATACATTAGGAGTGGGAACTGTAAGAACAAAAGGAAAAGTAACTAGTTATACAGTTAAAACATTTAAAGATATTGCAGTTATTGTTAACCATTTTAAACTATATCCTCTTGTTTCCAGCAAATATCTTGTGTATCAATATTGGTTACAAGCTTATAATATTATGGCAACAAAAGAACATTTTAATTATCAAGGTATGACAAAATGGGCTGCATTAAAAAATTTAACTAATTTCGGATTATCTGATAGTTTGAAAGAAGCTTTTCCTGAATTTAATATTTCTTTAATTGATACTATGTCTTACAATTTTAGGGGTATTCCTCATGGAATGTGGGTAGCAGGATTTGCAAGTGGAGATGGATCTTTTTATACTAACTTGACACAGTATAAAGATACATTTTATACAGGATGTGTTTTTAAAATAACTCTTCATCTTAAAGATACTGCCTTATTAGAAGGTTTATACGATTATCTTTCAAAATACTTTCCAAATATTTCTTTCAACAAATATAATTCAAGAACAAATAAAGGTATTTTTTTTTCAAAACATGTAAGTTTAAATATTTCAAATATTCAGGATATAGGTAATATTGTAATTCCTTTTTTTGATATATATCCAGTCTTAGGAGTAAAGAAAATGGATTATAACGATTTTAGAAATATTTATAATATTATTATATCAAAAGGTCATTTAAGTCCTGAGGGTTTGGCCTATATCCAACATATTAGGAATAATATGAATGATAAACGAACAGTATTTTAACTTTGGGTTTTAACAGATAAATTTTGTTTGATAAATTCAGTTAGCCATGGATTCCGATTTAGAACTAGGTCAATTTAGATTATTAGATGTAGATAATAAATTAGTTATACCTGTTGATTCTAATATTAGATTAATTGTAACAGGTTCTGATGTATTACACTCTTTCGCTGTTCCATCCTTAGGACTTAAATTAGATTGTGTTCCTGGAAGATTAAATCAAGTTTCTTTTATTGCAGAAAGATCAGGGACTTTTTACGGTCTAATAGAACAATGGCCGTAACTGTAGTGAACCTACGGTAATTAATCATCAAATTGCGGGAAACCCCTAAAGAGATCTTAACCAAGTAAGTATGGTAACATAACTTATGGCACAGGTAATGACTCGTGGTATGGTAAAATCAAGATTTATTATTCAATGGGCAATCCGCAGCCAAGCTTCTCATACTTGAGATGTGCAGTTCATCGGCTAAACGTTGGTTGGTATTATAAATAATGCTTAAGATATAGTCAGGCCCCACTTGAAAAGGTGTAGAAAATATGAGTACTTCTTCATATTTATTCATATTTTTGTTAAATAAATATATATATTAAGACTGCCGCCCTTATTAAATTATATTTAGGGAAATCTACAATAGTTTGCTAAACTAATTTTCTAATGTAACATTTTTATTTTATGTTTATAAAAATCAAACTATAAACATACAGCACTATTGTAGTATTGGCATTACACAATTAATAGAAATGTAATTAATAATTACTTCATATTTGATCTGGTATCAGATATAGGTTTAACTTCTATAATTCCTGTTTATTTAACTAGATATTTTAGTCCAATTAGAACTGCTCACTTTACTCTTGTACGCACGCAGCCAAATAATCCAGAGTATCTAGCTTTAGAACATATTAATAGTGGTAAACCTACTACTTCATCCATAATCAATAAAATATTATCAAATAAAAATATAATAGTTACTGACTTAAAATTAAAGGAATTATTAAAAGTTAAAGGTGTTGAAATAGATCTACCTATAACTACACCGAAAAATAATAAACTTTTAGAAAATTTAACAGGTAAGTCTAAATATAAAGGTTTTTTGGGTGTATATATGTTTATACATAAAAATACAGCTCAAAAATACGTAGGTTCATCTAATTTATTAAGACGTAGAATGGATTACTATTTTAAAGAAGAACAGGCAAAGCCAGCTACTTCTGTATTTAAAGTTAAAGAAGCTGGTAAAATTTTACCTTTTCTTAAAAAAGAAGGACTAAAAGCTTTTAAATTAATAATCTTTAAATTAGATACTAATAAATTAGTATTCAAGACGCTTTAATTTTAGAACAATATTTTTTATTAAATAAAGAATTTAACTTGAATACATTAAGAGTTGTTAATGCAGGATCTTCAAAAGGTGATGCTGTATTTGTTTATGACCTAACATGTCAAACTCTGTACTATCATGCTAAATCTAAAATTGAATTAAAAAGAGTATTAAAAATACATACTGAAACTAGTAAAAAGTATGTAGATTCTAAAATTCCATATCTGAATAAATTCTTATTATTAAGTTATTCTATCCCTACTGCTTCAATAAGCAATATCCCTATAGAAGAATTAGTAGATATTATGCAAAAAGAAAGACAATCCCTATATATATTAGGAACTCGTAGAAATATTAAAGTAAAATTAGAAATTAAAGAAGGAAATACTTTTGTAGAGCCGCGAAGCACCGCTCCTTCGGACTCCGCTACTTTAAATTTTGATTCTTTAACATCTTGTATTGAATATTTAAGAGTATTGGGTTTAACTATAAAAAGAGATACTCTGACTAAATATATAAAAAAAGGAAAAGTGTTTCATAATTTTCTATGTAAATACTCAGATAAAGCTTTACCTAATAATTTTGAAGAAGTAGGTTTAATTATTGATGAATATAAAAAAGCTGTAGTTTCAAAAAAATAGTACCGCAAAGCAGCAATGATTCATTAAAAGACAATAAAAAGAATAAACCTATATTAGTCAGAGGACAAAAATTTGAAAAAGAATTTGAAAGTATTATGGTTACAGTTAGATATTTTGATACTTTAAATATAAAATTAGATAGAAATACTTTAAATAATCGTTTAAAAGACGGTAAAATTTATAAAGATTATTATTTCGCTTATAAATAAATAATAGTTAAAGATATTTTTTCTACACTTTTACCCCTTTGTCCCTTTTGCCTGTGTTTTGCATAGTCAACTTTTGCTCCAGCGAGACCAGCTTAACCTGGAGCTAGAAAAGCAAAGGAAGGAGTGCAGGTCCGTAGGTAGGCCAACATACGCAGGAGCAAGGGTAAAAATTAATATTAATTACATTAGATAATCGTAGAATAGCAATGTTCTGAAATTTGCTTACGACTAGGTAGAGTTATTGACTATGAAAATGAGATTTTACTACTACTATTTTCTACTAGCTGTCTCACAGTGTTGTACGACGTTTCAACCCTGGAGTTGAGTTCTATAATGTGTAAATTTTGATTATCCCACGTAATTCAAAAAATACGAGCTAGGCTTTTAATAGGAGAAAAACAAAATCCTATTAAAATATTGAATGTGAAGTTTAAACTGTTTGAAGGCCCTTTAACTAGTTACTGGCATAACGGTGGTTTGCCAAAAAATCCACCTCAATTAGAGTGTAAAGGATTGCAAGTTCTGAATAAATTCGAGCAATGGAAAATATTTGGTAGTAGTTTAAAAACAAAAATTTGCAGGGTTATAGGAATAAAGAGCACATTCAAGGTCAATATCAGTAAACTAGGTAACCCCGGATACCTTTTTAGTCCAATAAAAGGGTGCTTAGGATATGTTATACTTACATTAACATACTCTCTAAAAGAGAGACTAGAGACAGGAAACTGCCTTGTTAGTACCTGGCGGGGGCAGGATGGCCACCAAGCAAATACGGTTAGACCACGTATTTTTCAAAATTGGCCTGCTTACAAAATCAGCTATAATACTAAACGGATAAAACTCCTTAAATTGAGTTCAACTCTTTTTAACGGAACACGCTGTTATAGTACAAACCTAACCAATATGGTGAAAGACTTAACAACTAATTATCCTTCTATAAACAAAAACAAAAAATTAACATCCAATATTTTAAAACAATTTAAAAAGGGTGAATGATTAAGTCCGGAATTAAAACAGGAATTAAAATTATTTATAGAAAAAAGTCAGTGTTCCCTAGCTGAATCTTCAATCAAAACGGGAATGTATTCTTCAGAAACCAGAAAGTTATTTGAATTATACATCCACAGTTTATTATTTCAAGTGCATACCATTGAAACTTTATCTAAAAATTCAGGAAGTTACACATCTGGAGTAGATACAAAAATTCTAAATAATACCTTTATAAGTAAATATGAATTACTTCAAAAATTAAAAAAATTTAGGACTAATAAAATACAGCCACTTAAACGAATTTATAAACCAAATTTGAACAACGAAAAATGACATTTATCTATTACTTCACCTTCAATTCTAGACAGAGCTACCCTGGCTTTAGTACTATCTATTTTAGACCCTATTATTGAACCTCATTCTGATCTTTATAGCTTTGGATTTAGAAAAGGGAGAAGCAATATTATGGCACTTGCTATTCTACAAAAAAACCTACAAAGCATACCAGTAACAGTAACAAAAAATAGAACAGTAGATACCCCATATATTTGAGAGGCGGACATTAAGAAATGTTTCGAAAAAATAAACCACGATTGATTATTAAAATTTGTCCCTATCCCGCCTAAATATTTATTTCTTTTGGAAGGTTGACTTAAAGCAGGATATATTGAATATACTAAATCTGATGTATTTTCTACAATAGAGGGTATTCCTCAAGGTGGTACTCTAGGTGGTATTATAAGTCCTCTATTATTGAATTTCACACTTAACGGTTTGGAAGCAATTCTAGAGGAAGCAATGTTGGAGTTTGCTGAAAATACACAGGGGGCTTATTTAAGAACGAGAGAGATTGATGGAATCAGACTATCTATTAAATCCGTTTATAAAACAAGTAAGGATAAAGTATTTAAGAAAGTATTTAAGGAAAGAGCAATCGCTTGTAAAATTGTAAGATTTGCAGACGATTTTTTAGTAATCTCAGGTTCTGAAAAACTTTTAAATATAATCCAAGTTAAAATGAAGGAATTTTTAAAAATAAGGGGGCTCGAAATTAACCCTGATAATAGTAGGGTTATTAAATACGGTATAAATACACCTTTTAGCTTTCTAGGTTATACATTCAATTTTCTTACTAGAACAAATCACATTAGAAACAAGTTTTTACACAATAGAAAACAAGAGTGAAGACTAAAAGGGAGAGCTCGATTATTTATTTACCCTTCACCTAATAAATTCAAGGCATTCAAAAAGGTTCTAATCGTCCTATTTAGAAAGAGTATCAATTTATCGGCATACGATTTAATATCTTTACTGAATCCTAAGGTCAAAGGATGGGTTAATTATTTCTCTTTTGCTAATTCAGCTGGTACATTGAAGTCACTTAAAAAATTTTTATATAATAGAATCAGAACTTGAATGGTTAGAAAACACGACAAATCTTCTATAATATGACTAAATAAACAATATATGCTGTTAGATAGATTACAAGAGCAATATGGACTAGATTTGGAAACAAATAAAGAATTGCAAATGAATATTTTAAATAATGAGAGTGCCTTAAAAAATAAATGAAACTTCTTTGGCTTAGATTTCAAAGATGGGAATAATAATTTGTACAAAATACCTAAACTAAATATTCTTAATTGACCTACCAATATTAAAAATATAATTGTTTTGTCTGTTTTAGCCCCATCTAGACAGCTATTGAAAACGAATTTATATAATAATAGATCTAAGTGGATAGCGGAATCACTTAAATTAGCTGCACTCCATTCAAATAATAGTTATAACCTTTTCGATAGTTTGTGAAAAAGAGATAAGGGTACTTGTTTATTTTGTAAAAAGACTTTTACAATAGAGGATGATCTAAGTAAAATAATTGTTCACCATAAAATAGGGTGACCTCTGTCTAATTTTAATAAAAAGGATAATTTAGCTCTTTGCCATGAAAGTTGTAAGATAGACTGACAGAATTATTTAGAATTATTTAGAAAGTAAAATGACAGTGTATCCAATATCTGAAACTGGTTTAAATTTTAGTAAAAAAGAAAACAATTTAAAACTACAAATATTAAAAAATCAGTAAAGTTACAAACAAACGTAAGATAAGAGAAGTATTAAAAGTTTAGATAAATCTAGGTATTTTGCTAAATTAGATTATAATACAGTAAGTAGAGCTCAATGCATTGAGAGGTGCACGTTGAGATCATATGGGGGCTTTGTGAGCAATCACAATTTCTATCCAGGCGGAGTTTGGCATGGCTTTATGCCTATAGTTGTTGAGGCTGTTTCTGCTAATGATTTTCTAGTTTGAATAGATTCCGCTTCTTCTTAGGGTAGTAAAATTACTAGATTTAATTTAAATTAAAAATATAATATAAAACAAACTTTTGCCGGTTGCCTGTAGTTTTTATGTGAACTGTTGCCTGTGATTGAATTAGCCACCTGTTGTTATTATTTGTAGCCTGTGCCTAGTGGTTTGCTAAAGCCTACCCCTGGTGCATCTCTGGCCTCTGGTGTGCGCTTACGCTACTGCCCTTAGCGCATCAGCCCGCAAGGGGGTCTCTGGCCTCTGGTGCATCTCTGGCCTCTGGTGCTTCTCTTGCCTCTCTTGCATTTGCGAAATGAACAGCAAATGTTGGCTCAGACTTGTATTCTTATAAAAATCAGACAAAAGGTTGTTATTAATTTGGTTCCAATAAGAATACAAACGAAATGAACAGAAAATGTTGGCTCAGACAAAAGGTTGTTCTTAATTTGGTTCCAATAAGAATACACAGAAATGAACAGCAAATGAATAGGTAATTCAAAATACAAACTGCGCCACTTGCGGGCTGGGTTATTATATTATTAAAACCTTAGCCTATTTTCTAAACTTACTTAGTAATTTTCTTAAAAAGAAAGTATCGATGTAATTTATTGTAGTAACAT
>Ga0137438_1000257_pt1 | contig 10610 bp, 19 predicted proteins | sample EasRivERMGT157_2_FD_102327 | JGI IMG/M metagenome (GOLD analysis project Ga0137438, IMG submission 102327) | Soil microbial communities from meander-bound floodplain in the East River, Colorado, USA - East River MetaG ERMGT157_2 | ecosystem: Environmental > Terrestrial > Soil > Floodplain ... | reverse complement strand
TTGCCAAGCGGAATGACTGAGAGTGGTCCATTGTGTATCCCGCTTATGGGTGGGATCTCCTATCTGATCGGCGGCTCGACTGGCATGGGCAAGACCGGTGAGGAGCATGCCTGGATCCAGGCGCTATTGCATGGCGGCAAGACGCTCGTGTATGCGTGGGATGGCAAACATTCGATTGAGTTCATGCGCTATGCAGACCAGCCAAACTTTCACCTGATGCTCAATGCGGAGGAGTTCGAAGCGCTGCAGGCTTTGTTCGCGGAACGCGAGCAGCAACTGGCCCGGAGTGGGTGCGTGAATATCTGGGATCACAATGAGCACCATCCGAACGATCTCATTCTGCCTGTGGCTCTGTTCGTGGATGAAGCTGCGGACCTGCCGGATGCAATCAAGATCCTGCTGAAGCAGATGGTCCGCATTTATCGCTACGTAGGACTCTATCCGATCATTGCCACGAACCAACCGACCCAGGCAGAGATGTTCGCAAAGACCAATCTCTCGACGCGGGTGGCGTTCCGTGTGCCTCACCACAACGATAGCGTGACGATGCTGGGCTACAAGGGAGCGGAGTCTTTGCCAGATGTGCTGGGACGCGGACTGATCAGTTGGAAGGGCAAGCTGATCGAGTTCCAATCTTTCCAGGTGACTTATCCGCCGGTCTCGGATGCGGTCCGCCAGCTGGTGAGTGCGCAGGCTGCGACGGTGGAAGAAGTGAAAGTCCCGGTTGTCCTGGATGAGACCAAAGGCAACGAGATCCATGATATGGCGGAATCCATTCGTACCAGGTGGACAGCATCCCTGAGCAAGAATAAGGTTTCACAGCTGTTGGGGAAGGATTATGCGGGCAACTCCTGGTGCCGTAAGGTTGACCAGGTCATTGAGTATTTGAGTTCTACTACTACTACTACTACTGAAAATAGGCCTATTTCGCCCGATATGGACGCTGTGGCTGGGTAGTAGTAGTAACAAAGGAGCAAAATATGAAAGCAAAACTAGATGCTTATTTTGGCAGTCATTTCCTGCTGTTCGTAGCAAAAGAGATTATCGTCGGCCTCGCCCAGATTGTGTGGGCAATCGTGGAATTCCTATTCTGGACTATCACCGCCGCGTTGTTTTTCGGTGTGGTGGTTCCTGTTCTTCGAGTTACGGGGCTGGAACAGCATTTCAAACGTTTCGTAGTCAATCTGTCTGAACGCAAGCGCAGCAAGCAAAGCAAGAAAATGTTTCTTGCGCTCAAACAGAAGCAAGCTGAACTCGACAAAACAGAAATCAATTGGATCGGGTGATCTAAAAGTGAAACCCTGATGAACGAGATTGAATTTCGCGGGTTGGTGAAGGCAATGCTGGATGCACAGGCGGTCTATTTCAAGAGCCGCAAGCAGAGTGATCTGATCACGGCGAAGCAACTGGAATCACAGGTGCGGAAGGAACTGGCTGCGGGTCCGGATGCCGGCCTGATCACGAAGTTTCAGCAGCCAGATTTATTTACAGACAGGGAGAATGAGTCATGAAAATAAAAGAGAAGATCAAAGCAAGACAATCCAGGAAGCCTATTCCTGTTGAAAAGTTAATCCTGTTGTTAGCAGCCAGCTTCGCGGCCTACAACTTCGGCCTGGCCGGTGGATATATTGAGGGAACGAAATTCAGCGTGGGCGGGCTGGCCGCCGGGATCGTGGTCAACGTATCCATTGCGATTGCGGCCAGTCGATTCGGCGCCTTGAAGGGTGACAAGCGAATACGCCAGGCAAGCTATGCATTCGTTGGCATGTTGTTCCTGTCACCTGTGCTTGTGTCACCGGTGATCTTCTATAGCCTTCCGCCATCCTTTCTTGGAATATGGGAGCTGCGCGCGGCGTGGTCCGTGGCGTGGCCTTTGGTAGCTGATCTGGCGATTGTGCTGGCAGGTGCAGTGAGTGGGAAAGGTTTGATCGCACTGTCCGATGCAGGTGCATCGCAGTCCGTTGCAAGTGCGAAGAGTTCGCGCGAAAGTGCAAGCAAGAAGTCGGACAATGCAAAAAGTCCAGCAGACTCCATTGCAGTCAAACGGACCTATCCACGCAAGTGCGAGCACTGCACGGAGATCCTTCGCAGTGCGAATGCAGTGGGCGGACACATGAAGAAACATCATCCGCAGTTGTGCAAGCCGACCCGTGCTGGAGTGCATCAGCAGGGCAGTGAGGCACCACTGGTAGTTGGATTATTCGCACAAGTGAAGAGTGAGAAAGTGGAAAACAGGCAGTGAGATCGAATTAACATAGGAGACTTTAGAAATGAAAAACAAAGATACCTACATGCTTACTCAGAAGGGACGCGATCAAGGAGAAGTGCTGGCAGCTCTATATAAAGCGGATAGATTTCTCACTGTGGAAGAGCTTGTCTCTCTTTCTCATCAAAACAAAGATACGGTGATTGCGTTTCTGGACACCTGGGAAAAGGAGGGGAGTATCGAGCGCATGGCTGATGATTCAAAATGGGGCATCGTGCCGGAGGTGCGCGAAGTGATCCAGGCAATGATGCTGAAGAATGGGTGGAGTGTCTGAGCCATGGATGAGCTTAGGCTATTACTAATCTGTAACGCATTGAAAGGATCAGCAACAAAAGTGCTCACCGCTTTTCTGATGGCCGGCACAGCTTTAGATATTGATGGCCTGATCAAATGGACGCGCATGGAGCGACACAGCATCGATGCAGGATTGAAGCAGCTGAGAGATTATGGTCTGGTGATGCGGCAGGTCTTAGCACATAACCGGGCAATCTGGATGCTGGCAAACAACGTTTTTCCAGCCATGCGAAGAATTAGTGATCTGGGAAATGACAATGAAACATTGCAGTTTGAGGGATTCCCTCAAACTGGCGATCTTATTATTATTAATGATTCTACTTATTTAAGTGAGTCTGTTAATAATAATAATAAGGGCCAGAATGAGGGATTCCCTCATTCTGGCGATTCTATGACGTCTGGCCGCTGCGCTGAGCAGATAAATTCTCTAGCAAAGGCTTTTTCAGATTTTAAGATCGTGGGCAAGAAAAAGGATGAGCTACTCTCGAAAGATTGGATGACAGCGGAATACGTCCAGGCGAGTGTGGAGTTTGCCCAGGCGGAGGGACATGGGCAATTTGCGATCGGGATCGCGATCACCCGGATGATCGATCATTTGGAACAGCCCACGCGGCGCACGAATGGTCACATCGAAAACTGTAATTGTGCGAAGTGCCAAGTAGATGACACGCTGGGTAAGTATATGGTCTGCCCTAATTGCAACACCTATCCTTGTCAGTGCGATGACGATGCCGAAAGGGAGAACCAATGAAATTTCAAAACATGATCACAGGGGCCGAGGTGGAAGCGCAGCCCTGGCAAATGGCGTTGAAGCCTGGCGACTGCTATGTGAATGAGTCACCCATTGCCGGCATCATCGACAGCGATGGCCGCAAGGAGCTATTCTCGACGCCGCGCCAAGCAGCGGCAGTGCCCACGATCTACTGCCAGGTCTTGAGCGAAGCGCGTGATGTTGGGCCTGGCTTCTTGTGGGTGAAGGCATACAGTGAATTCGAGCCGCGCGGCGAGCGCGGGTTGAATTGCATCGTGGATGGAACGCGACTGATCAGTCGCGAGGAATTCGAGCAGGCGATCCAGGAGCTGCAGAAGTGAGTTTGGCTTGTTCGTTTTGTTGAAACGCGCGCATGCCCTGGCGGATCGATCCCTGGCTGACTTCGAAGGATCACTCTCGAACTATTCCACGAAGGATGATCTGAAGATATTGCGGATCGGTTACGTGATCTGCCGCCGCCGGCGTGATGCAGAAAAATGTAAATTACTGGAAACAAAGATCGATCAATTAAGCAAGGAGATCAACCATGAACGATCAAATTAAAGTCAATGGTGTGTCCTATCACCAGCGGACCAACGTCTGTGGAAACCCTGACTGTAAATGCATGCGCGGGCAGAAACACGGTCCATATTGGTACGCCTCTAGTGACAATGGCTCAGCAACATATGTTGGCAAAAATCTGCCGGAGCATGTGCTGAAGCATATCGAGCTGCTCAAAGCCAGCGGGCCAAAACTGAAGGCGATCAAAGCGAAGATCACGAAACGCCGCGATGAACACTATGAAGCTTATTGCCAGGCGGAGCGCGAGCTGAATGCAGTGCGAAATCTTGAAGCAGGGGAATACACAGCTTCGGCAGTTCTGACATCTCTGGGGCTGGCTCAGTTCAACGGGCATGAGAAGTGATCAGTGTCTTGTCCTAAGGACCTGGCAGCCAGGCAAACAAGAAAGGAATTTTAGATGACTTACCCAAATATCCCGGCGAATGACGTAAGGCGCGAAGTTTGCAAGTGCGGACACCCAAAGGAAGAACACGGCCTAGGTGGGTGCATGGCGTGGATTGAGCCGGAAAACGAAAAAGAAACTGGGCAGTATTGCACATGCGAAGGCACGCAAGAAACCTACGAATACAGCGTTGAGGGTGAATTGGCGTGGTTGCGAAAACAACATACCGAAATGCTGAACTTCATGAATGCCTTTGATGAGTGTTATTCATGGTGCGAGTGTGAGGGCGGCGGGTGGAACGAAGGACCGTACTGGACAGAACACCCGGAATGCGCCGGTCATGGAATGCGCGTCACTGACCGGGAATCACTCAATACCCTGCACTATCACGCCGCAAGCATCTTGAAAACCCGATGGTATCACCCAGATTTTCGGGGGCTTCAAGATGAATAAATCTTGTGCAGCTGATGGCCAGCGATCGCGGACAAGATAGATTGTCTCTTGGCATAAGGAGAAATATGAACAAAGTAGAAATTACGAATTTAGGTATTCCACATTTCAATGCCTGGTGTCATAGTTGCGATTGGTGCTATCAAGATTATCTCGATCTTCCAAAGGGGTATCGTGAGATCAGAAAACATGTTGCAAAAACTGGTCATACCGTCGATGCCGAAAGGGGTTTGGTAACTCGCTATGCTCCGATACATGATGACAATCCAAACAAGAAAGGACTTTTATGAACACGAAGGATAAATGGACCATTACAGCAACGATTCACGATGAACAGCGACGCGCCTTGTGGAGCGAAGTCTTTCCTGATGGAGTGGTGCCGATTCAAGTGCCAGTGGCATATGATGTGAGCGTGCCTGAGTTGGGAAATGTGAAAGCTTATATGCTTGACCTGGCTGCGATCTCGGACGAACAGAGGGAAAAGATCATCGATGTGATTTCAAAGAGATTCGAATATCCGCGGGATGAAGTGGCAACCGAGCTCGATAAAGGGGTTCCGATTCCTGCTGATGGCGTAAGTGTGTTGGTGAAAGATATGGTTTATTTCTCGGCCAGGGATTTGGATGACTTGTTCTCAGATTTGAATGTTGATGATGACTGAAAGAAATCTTGTCTCTGCAGCAACTGTGCCAGGCGCACAAGAAAAAGAGGATTGAAGATGTTCCATGTCCATGAAGAACACCGAATGAAAACAGGTCCGCTTGCATCAACTTCTGAGAAAGGCAATAATGGCGCATTTGCTGTGCATCCACTTCGCGGTGGGCGTTGGTTGCTTTGTATCGTCAGTGATGGCATGGGCTGGGAGCATGTGAGTGTGCACGTGCAGGAATATGATCGAGGAGGACGAAATGCCGCTGCGCATCCTTCGCGAGAGTGACAATACGGAGATGCGCTTGCATATGAATTGTGCCAAGCAGGTGATCGTAGAGATGGCACCGAAAACGCAAGATCATCCTACTTATGCAGAGGGATGGCAAGCCTTCGAAGATGGCAGCCGTCGCGGTGCAAACCCTTATGCACCAAAAGGACCCGAAGCTTCCCGAAAGGCGTGGTTGGCTGGATGGGATGCTGCGTGGGAAAAGTCCAAAGCGCGAGACAAGAGCTAGAAGGGGTGATAAATCGATTTATCACCCCCCCCGGTAAACGGCACATCGAAACTCGATGTAGTGTCCGCACGGGCGCTCTCTAGTGCAAATTTGAAAAATAAGATCGATCACATGGCGAACAATAGAAATGGATTTCACAAGGATGTTCCAAAACGTTTGATAGATGCAGTTCAGAAGGCAGGCAGCGAGCGGAAGTTTGCACGTGAGTGTGGAATTAATCAATCGTATGTTTCGCAGTTACTGCACCGTGGTATCGAGCCAGGTAATCCATGGATTCGCGTGAAATTATTTCTTCCAGCCAGGCGGATCAAACATCGTGAGCCGAAGCCGGAAGAGTTTCCCGGACAAAAGCGGATCATCAAGAAGATCAGAGAGTTGCACAGGACGACGACGCGCGCATTCAAGCACTGGAAAAACAACGGAAGGTAACAATGTCTAAAAAGGATCTTGCAAAATTCAACCCTGAAAAATTGCGCCCTGGGCGGAGCTGGAGCACGGAAGTGGTGCCGGTCCCAGGTGGGTATCATGAAACCCATTATTTCTATCGTGATCATGATGGCGAGTTATTCACTACGATCACGAGAAATCAAAACACTGGCGATGCAGAGCGAAGAGCATGGAGTAAGCTCAAACGCGCAAAGCCGGAAAAATTGAAACAAATGGATTTTATGCAATCTGAGAAAACGAAAGGAGACTGATATGAATGACGTATCCACTATTGTTATTCCGCCTGAAGTAGCGGAGCAGAAGATTGGGGAATACAAGACCATATTGAAGACGCAGCGACGTGCGGAAGATGTTGAAATGCGGCGCATGTATAAAGCAGCGAGCAAGGGAACGCGGATCATCGATGTGGCCGCGGCATGGAAGTCAACCGGGCTGAAGGACACCCCTCAAGGGGCTTATCCACGCCTGGCATTGGCGCGAGCAGATTGGGCTCGATGTTTCTTTGATAAATGGAATAAAGAATTTCGTGATGAGCAGCGATCTATGCGAGCACGTGAGCACTGGATTCGAGTTCCCGATGATACCTGGAATTGGAATGCTGTAGGGCGGAGCGTTGTTGGAACTGCTGTGCCTTTCATGCCTCCATCGGTCAGACCGAAGAGATGGTTGTCAACCTATCACATACTCTTCGAGGTTGAGAAGTGGACCCAATATCCAGCAGATCCGTTTTTGCTGAAGCACATCACTGGCTGGCTATTCGTTGTTGAAGCGGAATGGGAATTAACTGAATTGGAGCGCGCATTATTGCAGGGCTTGCGCTAATCTTGTATTTCCTGGAAACAAGATCTGAGACAAGAAAGGAATTATATGATGGGAACGAAATGGTTTTACTATTTGCACAATGAAGGCAATGCGATCGCGAAAGTGAATAGGGATGCCTTTGAATGGCGCATGGGCGAGATGGGGTTTCAGCCATGCTCTTACCGCGAATATCTCAAGCAGCAAAAAGTGATTCGAGAACGCGAAAGCCAGATTGAGCTCGAAGGAACCGTGCAGGGTGAAGGAGAATAAGATGTCCACATCCATCACGGTCGATTCTGAATTCATCAAGCTGGCCCGATCGCTGCGAACTGCACAGAAGGAAGCGAAATTTTCTCAACGGTTTCAGCGCAGAGCGCAGAGTCTCGAAGCGTTGTTCGATGCCAAGCTGGTTGTGCTTGAAAAACAAGTCAGCCAGGTAGAGCAGGCAAAGAGCAGCCAGGCGATCTCTGAGAGGTTGATCTAATCCATGAATCTATTAGAGACGGTGCGCCTCGCACTGCGAACGCGGCATTACGCCTATCGCGTGTCAGCATGAAGGGGAGCGGAGTGATCAGTCCGCTGGATAGTGGTCGAGTTATTAAACAGCACGTTGCTGTTTAATCATGAGTTGGGCGGCTCGGAGGCTAAATGTCTACATTGTTTGATAAGTATATTGTCAAAAAGGCGCATGGCTCGACTGACCCAAATGCACAATATTTTGTTTTGCGTATTGATACCGACCCCGCAGCCCGCGCCGCGTTGCTCGTGTATGCAGACCAGGTCAAATATGATGATCCAGAATTCGCAAAGGAATTGCAGGCATGGGTATTTGTTTACACGGAGGCGGCAGAACAAAGCGTGCACGTGGACACGCCTTTGGCGTTCCGCTGTACCTGTGGCTCTTTGGATGGTAGTCATACCAACGATTGCGAGTTGTTCACATCGGCGCGCCAGTAAAGCAAACCGTTCGGCGGCACTTCCAAAAGGAGAAACGTGAAAACAGAAACATATATCAAATGGTTTGAGAAGCGTCCAACGGTGTGCGGCTTTGCATTGAAATTTCTTTGGCAAGACAATCAAGCCGCAGGCATAAGTAGGCATATTGTGTTTGAATTTTCGTTCCAGTTTCTTTGGTGGCTTTTTGAAGTGATGCACTACAGACCGAAAGCCGCCGAACATTAGAAGGCTCTTGCAAGATGAACATAATCAAAGCAATCAAGTATTGGTATTACTACTGGCGGTTTCGCTTCTTAATATGGAAGTTGAATCCTACAGTAAAAAACTCCTCTCGTTCATTGGCTGTCGCCTTTATTCCCGAAATTAAAAATGCAATCACAGCATTCTCCGTCTCGATCAAGCATTGTGATTTTTGCGGTGTTGATACACTTGATGATGAGTTTGGTCGCTGTTGTGTTTGCGGAAATCGCCGCCCCTAAGTTCAAGTGTAACCTAATCACCTATGGTTTTGTCTTGATAATGCGTTAGAATACAAAGCGGACAGACCTGCTCCCTTTATGAGGTCTGTCCCTTTTTAATGGAGCAGGTCTGTTGTATAAATCCAACGGATCATGATCAATGCCATTCACAAAACCAAACGGCCATCTCCATAAAGTTTTGATTGACCATATGATCAACGGTCTGGCATACTGCCGGATCATCTACGAGCAGGGGAACGCAATCGATTGGGAATATGTCTCAGTCAATCCGGCTTTCGAGTTACAGACCGGGCTCAGCGATGTGGTGGGCAGGCGTGTCTCGGAGGTAATTCCCGATATCCATAAAACTAATCCGCACCTGTTGGAAACCTATGCACGTGTGGCAAGGACTCAGCGGCATGAGCGTTTCGAGGAGTATCTCCCTGGACTGGAGATGTGGTTCGACATCTTAGTCTATTCATTTGAGCCGGACACCTTTGTCGCGGTGTTTCAAAATAGCACGACGCAAAAAAAACTGATTCATGACCTCGAAAAGGCGAACGACGAAATCCTGCGGTTCTATGATGAGACGCTGCAGAGCTGGTCGAAGGCCCTGGAGTTTCGGGATAAGGAAACAATCGGTCACTCCCTGCGCGTGGTGGAACTGGCTGCCAATCTGGCAAAAGTTATGGATTTCGACGATGGAGAGTTAGTCGAATTCCGGCGCGGCGCACTACTGCACGATATTGGAAAGATGGCTATCGCGGACACGATCCTGCATAAGCCCGGCAAGCTGGACCCGGAGGAAACTGAAATAATGCGCCGGCATCCACAGATCGCGTATGACATCCTTTATCCAATAGAGTTCTTGGAGGGCTGCGCCCTGGATATCCCCTATTGTCACCATGAGTTGTGGAATGGCAGCGGCTATCCAAGAGGCTTGAAGGGACATGAGATCCCGCAGTGTGCCCGGTTGTTCACGGTCGTGGATGTGTTCGATGCAATGACAAGTGCGCGGCCTTATCGGATTGCGTTATCAGAAAGATTTACGCTGGATTATATACAGGCGCAGTCCGGCCAACTTTATGATCCGAAAGTGGTGGATGCTTTCATGAAAATGATGGCAAGCTGATGCCCACAAAGCAAACCCGCAGGCATTACGATGACCCGCTGACCCAGGCAGGCCAGACCGAGCCCCCCGCAGCTGCGTGGAATATGGAACGGAATATCAGCGCGCGGCTGGCCGTCTTCGAGAAACGCCTTTCTCAAACGGACGACAAGATCACTGCGCTGGCAGAGCAGTTCATGCTTTCCCAGCTCCACAATAGCGAAGCTGAAAGGGACGTTGCACACTCGACCATCGAACGTATGGAGGCGTCCATCCAGCAGATCCGGGAGAAACGGGAAGCGCTTGCAAAGCAAAAGGCCACCATCACAAATCAGCATGATCGATTCATGCTGGAGATCATGGACGACTTCCTGCTCAACCGGCTGGAACGCACGGAAGCCGAACGCGACCAGGCGAGCATCTCAAAGCAGAAAGCCGAGAAGGGAGTAGGTGAATCCCAGCGCGGCATCAAGGTTGTAACAGCCAACACAACGCCACCAGGCAGGTGGGACTTTATGAGCAAGCCGCCATTCGCTGGCGTCATTCAAGCGCTCATACTCCTCATTAGCCTGGAGATCATCCGCTCCTGGATCATTCCGCTCCTGGCATCGGCTTTTGCACGGTAGAGATATGAGCACATCGAAGCTGGTCCGAAAGTTTTTTTTATGCACGGGTGAATGCGTGCGGGCGGAGCAGCTGCGCGATCATCCGAATAGTCACATCATTGGGGAGCTGCATTATGTGGAGGATGAGGGGCAGAGGTTAACTGCGTTGGCTATTTATGAAGTCTCTCTCAAGTCCAGTGTTATTCCTCCGGAGCGTGTCCACATCCGTGCTGAGATCATTGGCGATGCGCGCCGGATCAAGTGCACTTATCTGGGCTGCGTCTATTACCTGAAGCAGTGGAGGATTGCAAGAGCAGCCGCTCTGCAGCTGGTGCATCGTTAT
>Ga0137438_1000256_pt1 | contig 10651 bp, 8 predicted proteins | sample EasRivERMGT157_2_FD_102327 | JGI IMG/M metagenome (GOLD analysis project Ga0137438, IMG submission 102327) | Soil microbial communities from meander-bound floodplain in the East River, Colorado, USA - East River MetaG ERMGT157_2 | ecosystem: Environmental > Terrestrial > Soil > Floodplain ... | reverse complement strand
GAGTATTTTGTGATCTGAACAATTTCGAGCATCGTCATTTTGTTGATAACATCTTCTACAACCATGGAACGATGCAGGCTTCGACGAGTTGCGAATTTGACTACAATATCATATTGCCAACCCTCGATGTTGGTGGCACCGGGAACATGGCCAGCGACCCACTGTTCGTGGATGCACTTCGCAACGACTTCCATCTCAGGCCTGGAAGCCCGGCCATCGACGCGGGCGATCCTGAAGCGTTACCCACCGCGCATGACTTTGATGGAAAGCTGCGGCCACAAGGAGCGCGGGTGGATATCGGGGCTTTCGAGCACGCTCCATGAGAGCGACCGGACAAGGTGGCCAGCGGACACCCGCAATCGGATAGGCCGGCTGCAGGCAAGGATCACCGGAGAGCCGCAGCGGCTGGATCGCCATGCCGTTCACGCCATCCCACGCTTGACCACGCAGGACGCCAGAACGTAGCGTAAGGTGAGGGTGCTGTGACCTGGCACCTGTGCCGGGATCGATCGGCGACACGTCACCTGAAATCCAACAGCCTGCGGAGTAACGAGCCATGGCGGAGACCAATTCATGAGCGCACAGCCATCCCCCGGCACGGACTCGCGCACCGAGCTGACCTGGCGCGGCGTCATCATCGGCGTCGTGATCACCGTCGTGTTCACCGCGGCCAACGTGTTCTTCGGCCTGAAGGCCGGCCTGACGTTCTCGACATCGATCCCCGCCGCGGTGATCTCGATGGCGATCCTGCGCTACTTCAAGAACTCGACGATCCAGGAGAACAACATCGTGCAGACGATCGCCTCGGCGGCCGGCACGCTGTCGTCGATCATCTTCGTGCTGCCGGGCATGGTGATGATCGGCTGGTGGACCGGGTTTCCGTTCTGGCTGTCGTTCGCGGTCTGCGCGCTCGGTGGCATCCTCGGCGTGATGTACTCGATCCCGCTGCGGCGGGCGCTGGTGACCAACTCCGATCTGCCGTACCCCGAGGGCGTGGCCTGCGCCGAGGTGCTCAAGGTCGGCAGCGGCGACAACACCAGCGCCGAGGGCGTCGAGGAGGGCCGGGCGGGCCTGCTCGCCGTGCTGTGGGGCTCGATCGTCTCGGCGGTGTTCGCGGTGGTCGTGGCGACGCAGATCTTCGCCGGCGACGTCGTGAGCTACTTCCGGGTCGGCAACAAGGGCGCGACCGGGTTTGACCTGAACCTGTCGTTCGCGTTGTTCGCCATCGGGCACCTGGTCGGCCTGTCGGTGGGCATCGCCATGCTGGTCGGCGCGCTGATCGGCTGGGGCTGGGGCGTGCCGCACTACTCGGCGCTGGCGGACACGGCCGGCGCGGTCGCCGAGGTCGCACAGGCGACGTGGAGCCACAAGGTCCGGTTCGTCGGTGCAGGCACGATCGGCATCTCGGCGATCTGGACGCTCGCCAAGCTGGTGAAGCCGGTGATCAGCGGGCTGACCTCGGCGATGGCCGCCTCGCGCGTGCGCAAGACCGGCAAGGCGGACACGCTGCCGCGCACCGAGCAGGACATCCCGATCGGCATCGTCGGCGTCATCACGCTCGCGTGCTTCATCCCGGTCGCGCTGCTCCTGGGATACTTCAGCTTCGAGACCGGGCTCGGCGACCACGTCGCGATCCTGGCGATCGGCGGCGTGGCGTACGTCGTGCTGATGGGGTTCTTCGTGTCGACGATCTGCGGCTACATGGCCGGCCTGATCGGCTCGTCGAACAGCCCGCTGTCGGGGATCGGGATCCTGGTCGTGATCGGCGCGGCGCTGCTCCTGGTGGTCGGCGTGAAGCCACACGTCTCGCCGGACGCCGGCAAGGCGCTGGTCGCGTTCGCGCTGTTCACCACCGCGGTGATCTTCACCGTAGCGGCGATCGCCAACAACAACCTCCAGGACCTCAAGACCGGCCAGCTGGTCGACGCCACGCCGTGGAAGCAGCAGGTCGCGCTGATCATCGGTGTGATCGCCGGCGCGCTCGTCATCCCGCCGGTGCTCGATCTGGTCAACCATGCCTACGGCTTCACCGGCGCGCCCGGCGCGGATCCGGCGCGCGCGCTGGCGGCGCCGCAGGCGGGCTTGATCTCGGCCCTGGGGCAAGGCGTGCTCCAGGGCAACATCGACTGGAGCCTGATCCAGGTCGGCGTGATGATCGGCGTCGTCATCATCGTGATCGACGCCGTGCTGAGCCGCACGAACAAGCACTTCCACCTGCCGCCGCTCGCCGTCGGGCTCGGCATCTACCTGCCGACGCAGAGCACGCTGATGGTCGTCGTCGGCGCGGTGATCGGCTGGTACTTCGACAAGCGCGCGGACGCCAGCGCGAAGCCGGCAGCGACCAAGCAGCTCGGCGTCCTGCTCGCATCGGGCCTGATCGTCGGCGAGAGCGTGATCGGCGTCGTGATCGCGGCGATCGTCGCGTTCTCCGGCCTGCCCGCGCCGCTCGCGCTGGTCGGGCCTGGGTTCGCGGGTGCGGCCATGGCGATCGGCGGCATCGCGTTCGCCGCGATCGTGTTCGTGCTCTATCGCTGGATTGCCCGCAAGGGCAGCGGGTCGCCGCAGCGCTGACGGCATGCGTTCGTCAGGGGGTGTGGGCACCACGACGCTAGGTGTTCGTCGTGCGAGAGAAGCCTGTGCTCATCTGTGATCCATGCCGAAATCTCTTAGCGCAAGTGCAAGGAGTTGCACAATTTTCGGGTGGGATAATTCCCTCAGGGGTCGGATGTCACCGCCTGCTAGTGACCTGGATCGGTTAGGGAGAACGGAAATGATCCGTCGGCGCGCGGCTTGCTGTACCGTTTCGGCATGACCCGCGCGCTCTACCTTGGACTCGCCCTACTGGCGGCCGCTTGTGGCGACAAGTCGCCTGAAAGCATCTGCTCCAACCAGGTGCCACCGCCGGCGGCATGCATGACCGCCTGCAATCCGGCACCGACCGCGGCGAACTCGTGCCCGACCGGGTTTCACTGCTCGCCCGAGGGCAAGTGCGACGCGTCTTGTACCGCGGCCGGCGGCCAGTGCGGCGACAACTCGACCTGCACGGATGACGGTCGATGCATCGACGTCAACACCCCGTGCACCGGGCTGCAGTGCGCGGTCGTCGACTGCGCGGCGAAGAACATGCCTCCGACGACGATCTCCGGAACGGTGTTCGCGCCCAACGGCACGCTGCCGCTGTTCGGCGTCAGCGTCTACGTCCCCAACAAGGATCCGGGGGCGTTCAAGCCCGGCGTCGCCTGCGGCAGCTGCGCCAACGGGCTGCCCGGCGAACCGATCGTCACGACGACGACCGACGACAAAGGCAACTTCTCGCTCCAGGGCGTCCCCAGCGGCGCGAACATCCCGGTCGTGATCACGATCGGCAAGTGGCGCCGCCAGCTCACGGTGTCGAGCGTCGCGTCGTGCGCGACCCAGGCGATGGACCCGACCGAGACGCGGCTCCCCGCCAGCAAGGACGACACGACGCCCAACACGAAGTCGGTCGATCTACCGCTGATCGCGATCTCGACCGGCCACGCCGATTCGCTCGAGTGCCTCATGCGCCGGCTCGGCATCGCCGACAAGGAGATCACCACCGATACCCAGGGCGGCAGGATCCACCTGTACTCGGATACGAAGGCAACCACCAACGTCGCCAAGACCAATGGCGTCGGCACCAGCAGCTTTGCCGCCGCCTTCGCTGGAGGCACAGGCACTTTCAGCGATTCGAAGACCTTGTGGGGAACTGCCGCAGACCCCGGTAAGCTGAAGGATTATGACATCGTCATCCTGTCCTGCGAGGGCGCGCAACACGCAGAGACCAAGCCGCAGGCGGCGATGGATCATCTGAAGGCTTACGCGGATATCGGCGGTCGCGTGTTCCTGTCGCACTGGCATAACGTCTGGCTCGAAGGCACCACGCAGGACACGGCGGGTGCGAAGCCCGCCGTGTGGGACGCGATCGCAAGCTTCGAGGACAACGTGATGGACCCCGGTAACGGCACCAAGGACACGATCGACGAGAACCCGACCAACAATCCGAAGGGGGTGTCGTTCGCGAACTGGATGTTGAACGTGCAGAAGGATTCGCCCGTGCGAGATCAGGTGACGATTGCAGACGGCACCGCGAAGCGCACCGCCAAACAGATCAACGACCCCAACAAGGCCGAACGCTGGGTGTACCTGCAAACCGGGACGGAGCAGGTTCCTCAAAACTTCCAGTTCACCACCCCCAACGAGGTGCCGCTCGAGAATCGCTGCGGCAAGGTGGTGTTCTCCGATATGCACGTGTCGGATAGCCCGATCCTGGATAGTAATAAGAATGTCCTGCCATACCCGAGCAGCTGCGCCTCCAGGCCGCCGCCGCCAGCGGACCAGCTGACGGATCAGGAGAAGGCGCTCGCGTTCATGTTCTTCGACATCTCGTCCTGCGTCGGCGTGCTGTTCTAGGTCGGCCGGGTCGCCCGCCCGCGCGGCTACACCAGCGGGCGCGCCATCCGCAGCGCGCGCTGGCCGCGGTCGTAGGTCGCCGAGCCGTCGACCACGCGGAAGCCCGCCCGCGCGTACAGCCGCTGGGCGGCGATGTTGGTCTCGGCCACGGTGAGCCGCAGCGCCGTGATCCGGCTCGACGGCGCGACCCGCTCGGCGACCTCGATCACGTGGGTGAGCAGCTTGTTGCCGATGCCGCGGCGCTGAAACGCCGGCAGGACGGCGAGCGCGAGCAGATCGGCGACGACCTCGGTGCTCGAGCTCGGCGCCTCCATGTAGAACCCGAGCATCGCGAACGCGCGGCCGCGGCCCTGGAGATCGTGGTCGATCCAGGCGAGTACTCCGGGCTGCTCGAGCCACGACGGCAGGATGCGCGTGTAGTCGCCGAGGTCGCGATAGGCCTCGGCTCCGGTCGCGATGATCCACGGATGGTCCGCGACCTCAGCGCGACGGATCACGACAGCACCGCAGCGCTGGACTAGCCAGCGAACCCGCCGCCCTGCACATCGCTGTCGCGCGTGCGAGGGGCGGACGGCGCGGCGGCGGCAGGCTTGCGTTGCGGCAGCGCGCTCATCGAAGGAGTGGGTGCAGCAGAACGCAGCATTGTGGCGCCATCGCTCAGGCTCGCGCCCACGCCCGCCAGCGTGCGCAGCGTGTAGCGGCCGGGCGACGTGCGGCAGAACAGCGAGCCATCGGCCTTGCGCTTGATATCCATCGATAGGTCGCGGGCGACCACGGTATCAGGAGTCTTTGACTTGCTCGGCAGACGCGCACCAGCTCGCTCCACGATCTCGCGAACCGACATCGGCACCGCTGTCTCGCGCAGGATCTCTTCCACCACAGCAAGCGTACTCATGACCGTCGTGCCTCCCTCGAGAAAAACGTTGCGTTCAGGGCGTCGAGACGGGGGCCATCCTAGCGCCGCGAGGCTCCGGAACCAGTCTTGACATCCCTTTTTTTTCGGCGCCCGAACCCCTCTGGATCTCGATTGAATTTGCCCTTGCATCTCGGAGCGTCCGGCGCGCCGTGTTGCGCCCGGCGCCAGCTTGAGCAGATGCTCCGTCGGGGCGACCGTGCCCAGGAGGACTCATGTCGTTTGGCATCATCGAAGTGATCACGCTGCTACTCGGGCTGGCCGGTTTCGGGCTCCAGGCCAACCCCAGGGCCCCGACGGCGGATCAGGCGCTGGAGTACGCGATGGCCGACGCGGACGTCGCCGCCCACCTCGATGTCGCGAGCGTGATCCCCGGCAACTACAAGCTGCTCGGCCAGCTCGCGGACCAGCCTCAGATCAAGGCGTCGCCGGAGCTCCAGAAGCTGGTGCGCAAGGCGGTCGGCGAGATCGAGGGCGCGCGCGGCGTGGCGAGGCTCGCGACCGGCATCGACGTCACCGCGGACATCGCCGACGCCACCGCGTTTGTTCGGTTCGTGCCGCAGGCCCAGCCGATCTTCGTGGTCGCCGTGCACGGCAGGTTCTCGGCGGCCAACCTCGACAAGATCGCCAAGGCCATGGGCAAGCCGGCGACCCGGCTCGACGGCGGCGTGATCGTCGGCGGTGGGTCTGCCGAGCCGGCGATCGCGCTCACCCGGAGCGGCGTGCTCCTGGTCGGCACCGGCGACCTCGTGCGCGACCGGCTCGCCGACGGCTGGAAGCCACCGAGCCACGACGCGACCACGAGCCTGGGCACGCTCGCCGACGCGATCAACGCCAGGCCGGTGTTCGCCGTGGTGTTGACGATGTCGGCCCAGGCGCGCAGCGAGGCGGTGAGCCACCTGGGCACGCGCAGCTTCGTGACCGACCTCGTGACGCGCCACAAGGCGGCGGCGTTCTCGATGTTTCACGACGGCATCGGCTGGACCTGGGTCGACAGCTCGAAGTCTGGCGTCGACGCGATGGAGCTGGTGTCGAACGGCGTCGTCGACGTGCTGCGCGCCGGGCAGATCGCGCCGCGCGGGGTCGCCAAGATCGCGATGGGCGCGATCGACTCGTACCGCGGCGCCAGCGCCCAGGTCGACGATCTGATCAAGCACAAGGCCGACATCATGAAGCTGGTCGAGGCCTACACCGGCGACGGCAACTTCAAGGTCGCGAGCGACAAGAACACCAGAGCGCTGCGGCTCACCGTGCGCGCCACCGGCAAGACGATCAGCGAGGTCCTGCCGATCGGCCTGGTGCTGCCGGCTGCGATCGTCGGGTTCATGGCGGCGCGCGCCGGCGCCGCGGAGGCCGAGCCGATGCCGATGATGGTCGCTCCACCCGGGCCGCCAGGGCCGATGACCGCGCCGCCGCCCGGCAAGCCGCCCGCCCCGGCCGCAAGGCCCCCGGTCAAGAAGCCATAGACAAGCCATACATGGCGACCGCGTCCCCGCGATCGCTCCCCGCGGTGACCGGCCGGCTGCGAATTTTCGGCTACGCTGTGGGCTGCTTGCCGTCGACACGCGCGCTCATCCACGCCCCGTGGTCGGCCTCCAAGGTCTCGACGGCGCTGCGCTGCCCGCGGCTGTTCCACTTCAAGTACGTCCAGAAGATTCCCGAGCCCGAGGTCATGCCGGAGGCGCGGATCGGCAAGGCGATCCACAAGGCGCTCGAGCAGATCCTGATGGGGACGCCGCTCGCCGAGGCGACGGCGGCGGTCCGCGCCGAGCTGCCCAGCGAGATCGAGCAACTGCGGTTCGATGCGCTCGCCACCGGGATCCCGGCGTTCACCAGCCGGCTCGGGCAGTTCCGTCGCCGGCGGCGGGTCGCGCGCCAGCTCGTCGAGTACTCCCTCGCGGTCCGCGAGGACCTGTCGACCACCCAGTTCTACAGCGGCGATGCGTACTACCGCGGCGTGCTCGATCTCGGGTACCTGTTCGAGGACGACTCGATCGCCCTGGTCGACCACAAGACCGGCCAGCGGATCCCCGGCACGTCGATCGCCGACCAGCTCGAGGGCTACGCGGTGCTCGCGGCGGCGGCGTTCCGCCACGTGAGGACGTTCTGGCTGGGCCTCCACTGGATCGCCGAGCGCGCCGTCGAGTGGAGCCCCGCGGTGCCACCCGAGACCATCATCGCCCGCCTCGTGCCGGACCTGTTCGACAACATCGAGGCGGCGGCGCTCGCGATCGACGACGGCCCGCGCCCCAACCCCGGGTCGTGGTGCGATCGATGCAGCTACCGCGAGCTGTGCCCGGCGAGCCGTGAGCTCCGCTACGAACCGGTCGAGTACTACGAAGATGACGAAGACTAACGAACGCCTCGCGCTCGTCGAGCGCCAACGCCGGTTCGAGTGGGACCTCGCCCGCGATGTCCACAGCCGCGCGGCGGCCCACTTCGTCTCGGGCAAGACCCACGATCTGCTCAACCTCATCCAGATCGTGCAGCTCGCCTCGCTCGAGCTGTCGCGCCGGTGCAGCGGCGACGCCGCCGAGTTCATCGCCGATCTGATCAAGGCGGCGGAGGACGCCAAGCACCAGCTCGCCGAGCTGATGGCGGTCGCGCGGCCGGACGAGGTCATCACCGCGGGCGCGCCGGTCGCAGCGGCGATCAGCTCGGCGGTCGCGACCGTGCGCGCGGCGTCGACGATCGCGGTCGATCTCCACCTCACGGTGCAGCCCGAGATCACGACGCGGTGCTCGGCGACCGAGCTCGAGCACCTGATCTACGGCCTCACGCTCGATGCGGTCGCGGCCGCCGGCGACGATCCGGCAGGCGACACCGCGGGTGTGCCGAACCCGATCGAGCTGATCGTGCGCCAGCGCACGATCGACGGCCGCCCGTGGCTCGAGATCGTGCGCGGCGCCCGGATCGTCGCCCTGGGCGAGCGCTTCGATCTGCGCGCGGTCGAGGCGATCGCGATCAAGAACGGCGGCGAGCTCGGCCAGAGCGAGCGGCGCGGCGGCGGCACCGAGCTGGTCGTCGCGCTCCCGCTGGTCATCGCGGGTCAGCGCGGCTAACGCCGCCAGCGCAGGATGCGCTGCGGCCACGCCGGCATGCCGCCGTCGCGCAGCCTCGCGGCGTCGCGCGCGACCAGCTTGGCGATCGTGGCGAGCCTTGCGTGGAGCTCGTCGGGCGCGCCCGACGGCGCGAGCTCCACGCTGCCGTCGTCGCCGAGCGTCGCCGTGGTGGTGAACGCGGCGTCGCGGGTATAGATCGCGGCGCGGTAGCGCGCGCTGGAGGCGGCGTCGCCGGGGCCGCCCGGCGCGTCATCGCGCTCGAGCAGGTAGCGCGCGCCGTCGGTCGGGTGGAGGTCGCGGTTCATCCCGGGCTGCCCGCCGCTATTCGCCGAGATCGGCGGCGAACCGGCTGGTCACCGCGGCGGCGTTGCCCCACTGCGACTTCTTCCACTCGACGTTCCAGCTGCGCAGGAGCCACATCGGATCGAGCAGCAGCCGCGCTCCGATCGCCGCCGCGGGCTTGCCCCACAGATCGGTGTGCTCGCCGGGATCCTTGGCCAGGTCGTAGAGCCGCGGCGTCTGGGTGCCGATCAGCTTGAGCTTCCAGTGGCCGATCCGCCCGCCGTGGGCGTTCTCGTACTGCGACGAGAACGACATCAGCGGATAGCCGCCGGCGCCGTTGGCGAGCGCGACCAGCGACACGCCCTGCCACTCCGGGTCGCTCTGGACCCCGAGCACGTCGGCCACGGTGGGCACGATGTCGATGCCCTCGGTCCCCTCGGTGATCTTCACCGCGGGGAACGTCGCCGGATAGTGCACGAGCAGCGGCACGTGGAGCAGGGTCTCGCGCTCCGAGCCGCCGTGGCCGACCCGGCCGTCCTCCCACTGCTCGTCGCCGTGATCGGCGGTGACGATCAGCATCGTGTGGTCCCACGCGCCCCACGCCTTCAGCTTCTCGATCAGCTGGCCGAGCAGATCGTCCTGGTAGCTGACGTTGGCGTCGTACAGCGCGCGCACGTGATCCTTCTCGTGATCGGTCAGATCCTTGGCAAACCCGCCCGGGCCGTCGTCGCCGAACTCGCTCGCGAACCTGCCCTTGTAGCCGCCGTCGTAGCGATCGAGCCACGGCTGCTTGGCCCGCCATGTGACGTGGGTGTCGATCATGCCGAGGTAGAGGAACCACGGTTGATCCTTCTTCGGCGCGATGAACGACAGCCCCTTGTCCATGACGTCGGCGCCCTTGAGCCCGAGCCCATCGGTGATGTGGTTGACGAACTTGTCCCACCCCGAGCCGAAGCCGCGCGCGGGGCGGATGTAGCCGTTGCCCGACGCCCCGGCGACGAACCTGCCGGCCTTCTTCGCGACCTCGTCGATCGTCACCCACTTGTCGGGCAGGTGATCGGCCATGTCGATCGCCTTGTGCTTGGCGAGGTAGTTCGACGTCCACATCGACGCGTGCGAGACCTGCGACTCGTTGCCCTGGACGTAGTTCGCCATGAACAGCGTCGACGACTCGGCCAGCTTGTCGAAGTTCGGGGTCTCGGGGCGCGCCCTGGGGTTGAACGTGCGGACCCGGTCGGCGCGCAGCGAGTCCATGATGATGAACACGACGTGCTTGGGTGGGTCGCCGCGCTTGGCGACCGGGGCGTCGCCGGGCACCGCGAGCACCGCGCTCGACAGCGCCGCGCGCGCGCAGCCGGTGGCCTCGAGGTCGAGCCGCGCGGCCTTGCCGGCGAGCGCCGACAGATCGACCGCCGCGCCGGATCCCGTGAGCTTGCCCTCGGCGGAGCCGCCGTCCTCGGCGGTCGCGACCACGCGGACCGTGCAGCTGCCGTCGGACAGGTCGCCGGTGAGCTTCGCCCGCTCCGGGATCGCCACGAACCAGGTCATCTGGCCGTCGGCGGGCAGGATCAGCGCCCGCTGCGCCGGATCGTAGAACGTCGTCGCCCCGTCATCACCGACCGGCGTCACTTCCCCGATCTGCAGCCAGGCGAGCTCGACGCCCGGCGACTTCATGAACAGCTGCAGCGCGTTCTCGCCGTCGCGGAGCTGCCCGGCCGGGACGCCGAGCTCGACGGTCGACCAGCCCTTCGCGAGCTTGCCGTTGATGTCCTTGTTGTCGTTGACCCGCAGGCTCACCGTGGTCTCGGACTTCGCGAACGCGCGCAGCCTCAGCTTGGCGCGCCCGGCCTGCGCGGCGGTGAGCGGGACGAACACGCTGCCGGTCTTGCCGGTGAGCCGGGCGACCTTGACGTCACCCTCGGCCTGCCGCAGCTCCCACGCCTTCTTCGACGCGCCCTTCATG
>Ga0137438_1000255_pt1 | contig 10658 bp, 13 predicted proteins | sample EasRivERMGT157_2_FD_102327 | JGI IMG/M metagenome (GOLD analysis project Ga0137438, IMG submission 102327) | Soil microbial communities from meander-bound floodplain in the East River, Colorado, USA - East River MetaG ERMGT157_2 | ecosystem: Environmental > Terrestrial > Soil > Floodplain ... | reverse complement strand
CTCGAGCTTTCGCGTGCTCCAGTTCTTCCAGGACCAGCACACCGGCCCCTTCGCCCAGAACGAAGCCGTCGCGATCGACATCCCAAGGACGGCTAGCCGTTGCAGGATCATCATTGCGCGTGCTAAGTGCCTTTGCGGACGAAAAACCGCCGATCCCCAGCGCGCAAACGCACGCTTCGGAACCGCCAGCCAGCATGATGTCCGCATCGCCATATTCGATAAGGCGGGCCGAATCCCCGATGCAATGGTTCGCGGTAGTGCAAGCGGTGACCATTGCGAGAGACGGTCCCTTGAACCCGTACATGATCGATAGATTGCCGGAGATCATGTTGATGATTGCACCGGGAATGAAAAACGGGGATATCTTGCGCGGCCCGCCGGCGAGGTAGGCCGAGTGCGTTTCCTCGATCGAGGGCAAACCTCCAATGCCCGAACCGACGTTGACGCCAACACGCTCGGCGTCCTTGGGATTGGCTTCGAGACCGGCGTCCTTGATTGCCTCGGCGGCAGCGGCGATGCCGTAATGGATGAATATGTCGACCCGGCGGGCTTCTTTGGCAGACAAAAATTTGCTGACGTCGAAGTTTTTTACTTCTCCGGCAATCTGGGAAGCGAAGAGTGCAGCGTCAAAACGGGTAATCCGCGTGACGCCGGACTTGCCGGCCTCGATATTGGACCATGCTTCCTTGACGCTATTGCCGACCGGGCAGACGATCCCCAGGCCGGTTACGACAACTCGGCGCCTAGACAACGGAACTCCAGGGGGAAAAAGAAATTGGCGCGGTCAGTTTAGATGCGCCTTGATGTAGTCGATCGCCTGCTGAACAGACGTGATCTTTTCTGCTTCTTCATCGGGGATTTCGCACTCGAATTCCTCTTCAAGCGCCATCACCAGTTCCACGGTGTCGAGGGAATCGGCTCCGAGGTCATCGACAAACGTCGATTCGGTCTTGACGTCTGCTTCATTCACGCCCAGCTGCTCGGCAACAATCTTCTTGACGCGCTGTTCTACGGATTCCATTAATGTCCCTTCCCTGTTTACTTGAAGATTCTATTACGTGTCCGCCCATCCCGTCTTTTTTCAAGGCCGCATGGAACAAAACACGTGCCACATTCTACCAAAAATGCCTGCCTTCCGGCATCAGTCCATGTACATGCCGCCGTTGACATGCAAAGTATTCCCCGTCACGTAAGCGGCGCCATCCGAAGCCAGAAATACCGCCGCCGCCGCGATCTCCCCGACCTGCCCGAAACGACCAAGCGGAATATGGGCGAGCAGTGCACTCTTCTGCTCGTCGGGCAATCCACGCGTCATGTCGGTGTCGATGAACCCCGGCGCAATGCAGTTTACCGTGATGTTACGACTGCCCACCTCCTTCGCCAAAGACTTGCTGAATCCGACCACGCCCGCCTTGGCGGCGGCGTAGTTGACCTGGCCGGCGTTGCCCATGGAGCCGACGACGGACGTGATGTTGATGATGCGCCCGAAACGCGCCTTCATCATTGATCGTATGACAAGCTTGCTCAGGCGGAATACCGATTTCAGATTCGTATCCATGATCTCGTCCCACTCCGCGTCCTTCATGCGCAACAGCAGGTTGTCTCGCGTTATGCCGGCGTTGTTCACCAGGATAGCCACGGGCCCGTGCTCGGACTCGATCCTGCCCAGAACGGCCTCTATCTGTGCGGTATCGTTCACGTTGAGCCTGAATCCGGCCCCTTTCAGTCCCTCACTGCGAAGGTATTCCGATATTGCCGATGCACCGGCGTCGCTCGTTGCAGTTCCGGCAACCGTTGCGCCGGCCTTGCCCAGCGCCACGGCAATCGCCCGCCCTATTCCCCTGCTGGCGCCGGTCACCAGTGCGACTTTTCCCTCGAGCATCGTTTCTCCCATTACTTAAGCGCGGCCAGGGCTTCCCGGAAAGCTGGCTCGTCTGCAAACGAAAACGTCCGCATTTCCGGCGCAATGCGTTTGTTCAACCCGGCCAGCACCCTGCCGGGACCGGATGCGACGAGGGGCGTTGCTCCGGCCGATACCATCGCGCGAATAGTGTCAACCCAGCGCACGGGTTGACAGAGCTGACGCACCAGGGCGTCACGAGCAGCATCGGCCGAATCTGCGCTGCTGACATCTGCGTTGTGAAGAACCGGAATGCTTGGAGTCGCGATTTTGACAGTCTTGAGGCGTTCACGCATGCGCTCGGCGGCCGGACGCATCAGGTTGCAATGCGACGGCACGCTCATCGCCAGCATCACCGCACGCTTCGCCCCCTTGCTCTTGGCAACTTCGATCGCGCGCTCTACTGCCATGGCGTTTCCGGCAATGACGACTTGGGCCGGAGAATTGAAGTTGGCAGCTTCGACAGTTTCGTTCGTGCTGCTGGCCTGCGTGCAGGCCGCTCGCACGACCTCGTCCTCGAGCCCCAGGATGGCCGCCATTGCACCGGCGCCTGCAGGCACCGCCTCCTGCATTGCTTGCGCGCGAAAGCGCACGAGCGTCACCGCATCGGCGAAATCGATCGCGCCGCCCGCGACGAGCGCACTGTATTCGCCCAGGCTATGTCCGGCGGCAATCGCGGCTGGCGCGCCGTTCTCTGCGCGCCAAGCGCGATAAAGCGCAATGCCCGCCGTCAGCATGACCGGCTGCGTATTGACCGTAAGATTGAGTTCTTCCGCCGGCCCTTGTTCGACAAGTTTCCACAGGTCGTGGCCGATAGCCTCGGACGCCTCCGAAAAAGTATCCCGCACGCGCGTTAGCGGCGAGAAGGACTTCATCATGCCCACCGATTGCGAGCCTTGTCCCGGGAAAACGAATGCAATTTTCACCGCATCTCACCTACCAGCGCAGCAGCACTGCGCCCCAGGTGAAGCCTCCGCCGACGGCTTCCAGCAGCAGCGTCTGTCCAGGATGAATGCGGCCGTCCTTTACCGCCTCGTCCAGCGCGAGCGGAATGGACGCGGCCGAAGTGTTCCCGTGATGGTCAACCGTGGCGATCACCTTCTCGTTTGCGAGACCAAGTTTTTTTGCCGTCGCCTCCATGATTCTGATGTTGGCTTGATGCGGCACGAACCAATCGAGATCCGACACCGTCAATCCGGCAGCCTTCAGCACTTCGTGCGCTCCTTCTTCGAATACGCGCACTGCAAATTTGAATACCGAACCGCCATCCATGTGAACGAACGGCGAACCCCACACCTTGCCGCCGTTCACGCTGCCGGGTACACACAGCATTTCCTTGTGGCTGCCGTCGGCATGCAGCTTCGCAGCGAGAATCCCGGGCTTCTCGCTCGCTGCGACTATCACCGCTCCGGCCCCATCACCGAACAAGATGCAGGTACCGCGATCGCTCCAGTCGAGGATGCGTGAATATACCTCTGTACCCACCACCAGGACCTGCTTGGCCTGGCCGGAGCGGATGAACAGATCGGCGATAGTCAGCGCATAGACAAAACCACTGCAGACAGCCTGCACGTCGAAAGCCGGACAACCTGCGACACCGAGCTTCGCTTGCAGAATACAGGCGGTGCTGGGAAATATTATGTCGGGCGTCGTCGTGGCGACGATGATGAGGTCGATGTCTCCGGCCTCCACTCCGGCCGACTGCAAGGCCCTCTGCGCTGCAGGCAACGCCAGATCGCTTGCCAGCTGTCCCTCGGCGGCAACGTGCCGGCTTCGAATGCCGGTACGGGTTCGAATCCACTCATCTGAGGTATCCACCCTGCGCGCCAGATCGTCGTTGGTTACGATCTTCTCCGGCAGATAGCTTCCGGTGCCGATAATGCGCGAGTACATCACGCGGCCTTTTGATGAATCGTAGCCATGCGGTCAGTGATGCCGCGAAGGACGTCGTGTCGCGCTTCCTCGTAGGCCCGCTGGATCGCAAACCGAAAACCAAAACTGTCCGCGGAGCCGTGGCTCTTCACGACGATGCCTTTCAGACCAAGGAGGCTGGCACCATTGTATCGTCTGTGATCGACCCGATGGCGAAACGCGTTGATAACAGGCAATGCCATCGCCCCGGCAATCCGCGTGAACAAATTGCGTCCGAATTCTTCGCGCAGATAAGCGGCGAGCATCTGCGCCAATCCTTCGGACGTCTTAAGGGCGACATTGCCGACAAACCCGTCGCATACGATTACGTCCGTGGTTCCTTTGTAGATGTCCGTGCCTTCGATGTTGCCGTAGAAATTGAGGCCGCTTTCGCGCAGCAAGTTCGCAGCCTGTTTCACGACTTCGTTGCCTTTGATTGCCTCTTCTCCGATATTGAGCAGTCCGACGGAAGGTCTATCGACACGATCGACCGCGCTGACCAGAGATGACCCCATTACCGCAAATTGGAGCAGGTGCTCGGCTGTGCAATCGACATTCGCGCCAAGATCAAGCACGCAGGTATGGCCGCGCATTGTGGGCAGGAAGGAAGCGATCGCTGGTCGATCGATCCCGGGAAGCATCTTCAAGACAAAGCGCGAGATCGCCATCAGGGCACCGGTATTGCCGGCGCTGACACACGCATGGGCATCCTGGTTCTTCACCGCATCGATTGCGATCCGCATCGAAGACTCGCGCTTGCCGCGCAATGCTGATGCCGGCGCCTCGTCCATGGCGACAGTTTCTGGCGCAGGTCTTATCTGAATGCGGTCGCCGGTGCGAAGGCCTTGGCGCCTGAGTTCGGTTTCGATGACTTCCGGCAAACCAACGAGGAGGACTCGCGCGTCCTGCGTTTCATCGACAAACGACATGGCGGCGGGAACCGTCACGTACGCGCCGTGATCGCCACCCATGCAGTCTATGGCTACAGTAATCAATGTGATCCGGACCGGTTCACCATATACGAACCCCGCACTGCATACGCTTTGCGCGCGCTTGTGACTGCGATATTCCCGCGAGGACGGGCGGCGGCCAGGGGCGGGGCCATGCCTTTCAACTGCGCCATCGGGCAGTCAAAAGCCGGTGAATCTTATTCGCCCTTGGTTTTGACAACCTTCTTGCCGCGATAGAAACCGTTCGGGCTTATGTGATGGCGCAGGTGGATTTCGCCGGTCGTCGGCTCCACCGCCAAAGACGGATTCGTCAGGAAATCGTGCGACCGGTGCATGCCGCGCTTTGACGCCGATTTCTTGTTTTGCTGGACTGCCATGACTTGCTCCTTAAGTTCAAATCTGATTACCGCCGCTTCAGCATCGCCAGTGCACTGAACGGCGACTTCTTTTCGCTCTTGCCCCCTGCCAAGACGGGCGCAGAACACGAGCCGCGCGGATGTCCCGCCACCATCGGCAGACACAGGATGGCTTCGTCTTCGACCAACCCGGTCACATCGAGTCTGGCGTCGGCGTGAATCCGTTCAATATCGTCCGCCTCTTCCGCCGGATCCCCAAGCTCCTGTCCCTCGGGAATCAGTTCGAAAGTGCGAACCGACGTCATGCTGAATTTTACCGGGCCCAGGCAGTGCTGGCAGGTCATCAGAACCTCGGCAGCGATACCGAGCCGCAATGACCCAATGCCGTCCTTGTTCACTGCCCCAGTGAGGCTGTACGCGATCTCACCGGAATGGTCATACAACATATCGTGCAACCGCGGCAGGTCGGCAATCGCCACTGTTGCGCGCAGTTCACTTGCATCACGCGCGAACGCCACGCTGTCGACAACGACCCGATCCCACATAGGCCGCGCATAATAGTGGTTTTGGATTACCCTGTCAAAACAAAATGTCTTCAACAAACAGTGGCCTAACACTGGTTCTCGCATCAACGTCGCGCTATCGCCGCGAACTGCTCGAAAGGCTGAAACTGCCGTTCAAAATCGTTTCGCCTGACCTGGACGAAACGGCGCATTCCGGGGAGACGCCGGCAATGACCGCCGAGCGGCTGGCGCTGGCCAAGGCGCAGGCGGCGGGCACCCGATTTCCGCATTCTCTGATTATCGGTTCCGATCAGGTCGCTTTTTGCGACGGCGTTCGGCTGGACAAACCCGGAGATCACGCGGGCGCGGTCCGTCAGTTGCGATACGCCAGTGGAAAGTCCGTGAGCTTCATCACCGCGATCGCGCTGGTAAATACGGCCAGCGGAAGAACGCAAACAAAACTCATACCCACGGAAGTCAGGTTTCGAAAAATCAACGACCACGAGATCGAACGTTACCTGCAGGCCGAGCCCGCATACGATTGCGCCGGCAGCGCCAAGGCTGAAGGTCTGGGAATTTCGCTGGTCGAAAGTATCCAGTCGTGCGACCCCACGGCATTGATCGGTCTGCCATTGATCGCGCTGTCCGAAATGCTCAGGAACGAGAACGTACCGGTTCCATGAGGCTAACGGATCCGCCGGAATGAAATGCAGAACAGAAAACTGTTTCTGATCCCTGTCGACCTGGTTCCGGGGAATTCTGACGATTGGATCGGAGCGCGCGTGCGAAACGCCGTGCTGCCGTTGCGGCGGTTTGTGGTCGAGCATCCAAAATCGGCCCGTCAGTTTCTGAAAGCCCTTGGTTTGCCACTGCAGGAACTCGAATTCGAAGTGCTCGACGAGCACTCGAAAGCCGACGATCTGGACCGCATCGTCCGCTGGATGCAGTCCGGTGGTGACGTCGGGCTGCTTTCGGAGGCCGGCTGTCCCGCCATTGCCGACCCTGGCGCCGGTCTGGTCGGTTGCGCTCATCAACTGGGCATGCAAGTGGTGCCGCTGGTGGGACCGTCGTCCATCGTCCTCGCGCTCATGGCGTCCGGTCTGAATGGGCAGCGGTTCGCCTTCAATGGCTACCTGCCGCAGGCGTCCACGGAACGGGACGCGCGCATTCGCGAATTCGAGGATAGATCGCGAAGGCTCGGCCAGACGGAGATTTTTATCGAGGCACCCTATCGCAATGACCAGTTGTTCAAGGCTATTACTTTGAATTGCAAGCCCGAGACCATGCTCAGCCTGGCAATCGACCTGACCGGCCCGACCGAAGAAATAGGGGCGAAAAGCATCGGCGAATGGCGGCGAAGCCCGCCACCGCAACTGCACAAGCGACCTACGGTATTCCTGCTCCTGGCCGCCAATCCGCGCTCAGCGAACCGCAGGCGCCGAACCGGCCATGCGCACTAGCGACTCGCCCAGTGCGGCTCCGAAGCGCTTTGCGAAACGCTCGGCAATATTTTCCCGCGGCGTGAAATCGACAATCTTTTCCGCCTTGATGATTTCGCGGGCGACGAAGTCGACGCTGCCCAACCCATCCGCCAGCCCGAGTTCGATACTTTTTTCTCCGGTCCACATCAGCCCCGAGTAAGTGTCCGGACCCTCTTTCAACCGTTTGCCACGTCCCTGGCGCACCACCTCGATGAATTGCGCGTGAATTTCCCGCAGCATTTTTTGCGCGTACTCCCGCTGCCCCGCGCTCATCGGCGAGAATGGATCGAGAAAGCCTTTATTCTCTCCCGCAGTCAACAGCCTGCGCTCGACCCCGAGTTTTTCCATGGTCCCCGTAAAACCAAATCCGTCCATCAGCACACCGATCGATCCGACGATACTGGCGCGATCGACATAGATGCGGTCCGCCGCCACGGCTACGTAATAGCCGCCCGAGGCGCAGATATCTTCGACAACCGCGTAAAGCGGTATTTGCGGATATTTTTGCCGCAGCCGGCGCATTTCGCTGTTGATGGTGCCAGCCTGAACCGGGCCTCCTCCGGGGCTGTTGATGCGCAGGATGACACCCTTGGTGCCCTTGCTTTCGAACGCGTCATGCAACCCCTGGGTGATAACGTCGGCGTTGGCATGCGTATCGGCGGCAATGACGCCGTTGAGTTCGACCAGCGCGGTATGGTCGCCAGGAAGCGGCTCGCGCCCGCCGAACCAGCCAAACGCGATGAAAAGCAATGCGAATAGGTAAAGGAAGGTCAACGTCTTGAAGAAAATGCCCCAATTGCGCGACTTTCGCTGCTCTTCGAGAGCCGAGCGAGCCAGTTTCTCGATGACCTGACGCTCCCAGTTTTCCTTCTCGCCGGCGGACTCCATTTCAGGCATGAACCGTATCCTTGTTATCGAGTAAGTAAACGTTGCCATCGTGTTCGCCGACGGCAACCTTGGTCAGACGCAGACCTTTGCACGGTCCGCCGATGCAGTATCCGGTCTCGGGAACATACGCCGCGCCATGCGTCCCACAAATCAAGTATAAACCCGCCACGTCGAAGAACTCGCCCGGCTGCGCGTCGAGCTCTACCCGGACGTGCGCACAACGGTTCAGATAGGCTTGCACTTTGCCGCGATGGCGGACCACGAACGCCGGTACGGGCCCTTGTGCGGTATCGACGCTGAAACGCACGCCTCTGCCGCGCTCGGGCAAGTCCCGCGAAGGGCAGATCAGCCGTTTTGCTTCAGCCATTGCATCAACTCTTCGAAACTGCCTGCGCAGCCAAGCGGCTTCATGCTCTCCAGGTCACCCTGCACATGGGCGCCATAGCTGACGGCCACCGCAGCCACGCCGGCGTTCTGCGCCATCTGCAGATCATGCGTGGTATCCCCGATCATCAAGGTGCGTTCCGGCATCGCGCCCAGCGTTTGCATGACCGCCTGCAGCATGTCCGGATGAGGCTTCGGGAATCCCTCATCGGCGCAGCGCGAGGCGTGGAAATAGGGGGCTAGCCCTGTCGCCTGCAAAGATCGATCCAGTCCACGCCTGCTCTTGCCGGTGGCAATTCCCATCAAATAGCCTTCGAGATGCAACGCGGGAATGCCGGTAGCTACGGCCGGAAACAGTTCGACATCCGGGTCGCCGGCAAGAAAGTGAAAGCGATACCTGTCGGCCACTTCCTGATAGCGATCGGGGCCCAAGCCGGGGTTCAGGTACTTCATGGCGTCCGCCAGGCCCAACCCGATCACATGGCGCGCCGCCGCAGTCGTCGGCACGGGCAGAGCGAGGTCACGGAATGCCTGCTGCAATGCCGCGGCAATATGCGCGGCGGAATCGATCAAGGTGCCGTCCCAGTCGAAGACGAGCAAATCGAAGCGCTTCGCCATCACCCGTCCTTCTCGACGGCAGCGTCTTGCACGTTCTGGAGGAAGCGCTCCAACGCGTGAGCAAGGGGCGATTCGATTCGCACCATCTGTGCGCTGCGCGGATGCCTGAACTCCAGGCTCGCAGCATGCAGGAACATGCGCTTGAGTCCCTGTTTGGCCAGCCGCTTGTTGGCGTCGAAATCGCCGTATTTGTCGTCGCCGACAATCGGATAGCCGACATGAGCCAGATGAACCCGGATCTGGTGCGTACGCCCTGTCTTGAGTTCGGCATCCAGAAGACTGAACCCGGGGAGACTGCGAACCAGCCGGAACACCGTATGCGCCTGCTGGCCCTCCTCGTCCGCAACCACGCGGCGTTCCCCCGAAGACGATACGTACTTGTGCAGAGGCACCCTCACATTGCGCTTTGCGTCTTTCCACTCCCCGAGCACGAGCGCCAGATAATGTTTCCGCACGGTCCCTTCGCGCAACTGCGCATGCAATCCCGTCAACGCCGATCGTTTCTTCGCCAGGATCAGAGCACCGGATGTATCGCGATCGAGCCGATGCACCAGTTCGAGGAAACGCAGGCTGGGACGGGCCTCGCGCAATTGCTCGATGACCCCACTCGATATTCCGCTGCCCCCGTGCACGGCAACGCCGCTTGGTTTGTCGATAACCAGCAAGTCTTCGTCCTCGAACAAGACCGCGCCGCAATACAAGGCGCCGGACGCGGAGGGTCCGGTTTTAGACGGCTTCACGCCGGTGCGTATCGGGGGCAGCCGGACTTTGTCACCGTCCTGCAATCGGTAGGAAGCCTGCACGCGGCGGCTGTTGACCCTGACCTCCCCGCTGCGCACGATGCGGTAGATGTGACTCTTCGGCACCCCTTTCAGGATTTTATGCAGATAGTTATCGATTCGTTGATCCTGTGACGATTCATCCACTTCCAGCCAAGTTGCAGAGTCTTTGCTTAAGGTATTCATTTTCCTTATACTATTCGAACGAACCGGCAATCAGTGCAAATTGTGCGGTCGAGCCCTGTGCGGTGCACCGCCGCAGTTCGAGCTCCCGCCAATTCGCCGCCGTCGAGAGGGGTTAAGTTCGCTCACCCGAACAAGTAGCGATGGTAATTGATGCATTGCGCGCTCGCAGCATTCCAGTGGATTTCACTGTCCTGCTCGCTGCAGGATGAAAAACAGACAAGCCTCAGGCCCAGATAGCTATCGTCCTCTTCCAACCATGATTTATCCGACGACGGAAAGCCAGTAAGCCTCGCGCCGTAATGGCGCCGCAAGGTTTGTCCTCCCCGTGAATAAGTGAGCGCGGGAGAACAAGATAATGAAGCGCATGTTGTTTAACGCGACCCAAACAGAAGAATTGCGTGTCGCGATAGTCGATGGCCAGAAGCTGATCGACCTTGACATAGAAACAGCCGGAAAAGAGCAACGCAAAAGCAATATCTACAAGGGTGTCATCACCCGAATTGAACCCAGCCTCGAAGCCGCATTCGTCGAATACGGCAGCGAACGACACGGCTTTCTTCCATTCAAGGAAGTCAGCCGCTCGTTTTTCCAGAATCCCGACGCGGATCCCGCACGGGTCACCATCAAGGAAGCGCTGCGCGAAGGCCAGGAACTCATCGTCCAGGTCGACAAGGACGAGCGTGGCAACAAGGGCGCGGCGCT
>Ga0137438_1000254_pt1 | contig 10659 bp, 8 predicted proteins | sample EasRivERMGT157_2_FD_102327 | JGI IMG/M metagenome (GOLD analysis project Ga0137438, IMG submission 102327) | Soil microbial communities from meander-bound floodplain in the East River, Colorado, USA - East River MetaG ERMGT157_2 | ecosystem: Environmental > Terrestrial > Soil > Floodplain ... | reverse complement strand
CTCGCGGTGAGCACGGCGCGGCTGGCGCGGCGACGGCTGCGCAGCCGGCGCTGGAAGGTCTGGCTCGGCGTCGGCAGCGACTACGATTATGCGCAGCTCGCCGACAGCGCCGCGTCACCGCAGGATCGTGCCTTGCTCGGGGAGCTGTACCGCGCGCTCGATCGGCTGCCGATCCAGCAGCGCCTGGCCTGGACGCTGCGCCACGCCGAGGGGCTCGAGCTCGCGCAGGTCGCCCTGGCGTGCGATTGCTCGCTCGCGACGGTGAAGCGCTGGATCACCGCCGCGGAGGCCGTGCTTCGTCTGGAGGTCGACCATGAATGAACGGCTCGAGCATGCGCAACAGCTCGGCCGGCGCGTCGACGCCGGCTGGCAGCGCGAGGACGTCGAGGCGCAGCTGGCGCACCTGCACACGCGGCAGCGGGCGCGCGCGCGGCGCCGGGCGCTCGCCGGTCCGCTGGCTGCCGCGGCGATCACGGCCGCGGTGTTCGCCGGCATCTCGGCCAGGCGCGACACCACGCCGCTCGCCGTTCCTGCGCTGCGCGACGTCGCGGTCGATCGGCCGGCCCACGAGGTGGCGACCGCGCCGGTGGTGATGCCGGCGCCCCAGGCGGACGGGCCCGCGCTCGCATCGGGCGTGCTCTCGCTGGGCGACGGCAGCATCGTGACGCCGCTCGGCAAGGACAGCCGGTTGCTCGCGCGGCGGGTGAGCGAGAGCGACGTGGTCGTCGCCCTCGCGGGCGGCGGCGCGCGGTTCGACGTCCCCGACCGCGAGGCGCGGCGGTTCCGGGCCGATCTCGACGGGCTGGCGCTCGAGACCCACGGCGCGGCGTTTCGCGTGGCGATCACCCGGCGCCAGATCGAGGTGGTCGCGGAGCGCGGCGAGATCAGCGCGCGCTGGGGCCGCGAACGACACGTGATCACGGCCGGCGAGACCCAGACGTTTCCGGTGGCCGCGCACGACGACGTCGCGCCGGTCGACCACGACGAACCGGCCCCGGCGCCCGAGCCCCCGAGCACCTGGCGCGACGACGCCGCTCGCGGTGACTACGCGGCTGCGTGGGGCGCGCTCGCGCTCGCGCCGGCGCCGGTCAGCATGGCGGATCTGCTGCTCGCCGGCGACGTCGCCCGGCTCTCGGGGCACCGCGAGGCTGCGGTGGCCTCGCTGTCACGCGCCGTTGCGCTGCACGCCGAGGACCCGCGCGCACCGCTCGCCGCCTTCACGCTCGGACGCGTGCACCTCGAGGACCTCGGGGCACCGCGCGACGCGGCGCTCGCGTTCGCCCGCGCGCGCGAGCTCGCTCCCGCCGGCCCGCTCGCCGAGGATGCGCTGGCGCGCGAGGTCGAGGCGTGGTCGCGCGCCGGTGAGACCGAGACCGCACGCGCGCGCGCGTTGACGTATACACGGCAGTATCCCCAGGGTCACCGCGTGCTCGCGGTGCGCCGCTTCGGCGGGCTGGAGAGCCCCTGACCGCGCGGCTCGCCGTCCGCGCCACGCGTGCAACGCTTGCGATCGGGGTCGCGCTCGGGTCTCCGGGGCGCGTGCACGCCGATGATCTCGACCGCCCGCGGTCCGCGGTACGGCTCGAGCTCGGTGGCTGCCTCGAGGGCGAGCGCGCAGCGATCCAGCACGCCGTGCGGGTCGAGGTCGAAGGCGACGCGCCGGCCTCCGACGACGCGAGCGCCGTGGCGGTCGGGGTCGACTGCGCAGCCGACGGCCTCGACGCTGGCGTCGTCCTCGAGGTGCGTCAGCCGGGCAGCCCGCGCCGCTACCGCTACGCGCTCGACTGGCGCGCGCAGCCGCTCGATGCGCGGCCCCGGTTGATCGGACTCGCCGTGGCCGAGGCCATCGCCGCGAGCCGGATCGAGCTCACCGCGGTGCCAGAGCCGGCGCCGCCCGCGTCCGGCCGCGGAGCGATCGCCGCGCCGGGTACCTCTCGCGTGGCGTCAGAGTGGACCGTCGCCCTCGCGGGCGATCTGCGAGCGTTCTGGGCGCGTGGCGGGGTCGCCCTGCTCGGCGTGGGCGTGATGCCGGCCCGGCGGCTCTCGCTGCACCTGCACCTGGCAGCCGATGTGGTCGTCGAGGGCGCCACCGTGTTGACCGGATCCGGCGCGGTGGCGGTGCTCTCGGTGTCGTCCGCGCCGCGCATCGTGTATCGCGCCGGCGGCCGCCTGCACGGCGAGGTCGGCATCGGCGCGCGCGTCGGCATCGTTCGCCTGCACGGCGAGGCGCCACCGCGGAGCGAGGTGGTCGGCGACAGCCTCGTGCGAGCCTGGCTCGGCCCCGTCGCGATCGTGGGGGTCGGCGCCGACCTGACCCCCGCCGTGGCCGTGAGCGCGTGCCTCGAGCTCGGCGTCATCGCGGCCGGCGCCACCGCGCGCGACCTGGGCGAGCCCGCCGCCTCGCTCGGCGGCGCCTGGACGTCGCTCGGGCTCGCCGCCACGATCGCGCTGTGATCAGAAGCAGCACCGCGGCGTCAACCCAAAGGTCATGTCGGGCCAGCGCGCCGGCGCGCGACGACGAGGCTCGTGATGCCGGGCACCAGATCGCCCGCCGACACAGGGTCGAAGCCAGCGCGCTCGAGGCGCGCGGTCACGTCGGCGACGGTGAGGCACGCTGCCTCGAGGTTGCCGATCGTGCTGATCAGCAGATGCCATGCTGCGATCGCGGGGTGGCCCGACGCGGGGTCGACCATGAAGTCGTGGATCAGGACGAGCCCGCCCGGTGCGCTCGCGCGGGCGGCGCGCTCGACGAGGACATCGATGCCGGGGCCGCCGACCGCGCTCCACAGATAGGACATCAGGATCACGTCCTGGTCCGCCGGCCACGCGACCTCGAGCGCGTCGCCGCCGAGGTGCGAGATCCGGGCCTCGAGCTGCGCTTCGGCGACGTAGCGCTGCGCGACGGGCAGGGTGTGCGGGAAGTCGAGGATCGTCGCGGTGAGCTCGGGCCACCGCCGGCACAGCGCGATCGTGATCGCGCCGCTGCCGCCGCCGACGTCGAGCAGGCGCCGGCGACCCGCGAAGTCGACCCGGCGCGCGACCAGCGCGGCTGGGCCGAGCGAGCCCTTGTGCTGTGCCTCGCTGAACTCGGCCGCCGCGCGCGGATCGCCCATGAACCGCGCGTACAGGCGGCCGGCGTCGGCGTCGCCTCGCAGCGCTGCCTCGAGATCGGCCATGCGGGGGTAGACGTAGCGCCCGTTGATCACGCGCAGGTAGTCCCCGAAGTAACGCGGCGCGCCCCGCACCAGGAACTCCTGCACCACGGGAGCGTTCGCGTACCCCGCGGGCCCGACCGCGACGAGGCCGACCGACGCGAGCGCGTTGAGCAGCGCGCTCAGCCGGTTCGCCGGGATCGAGGTCGCCGCGGCCAGCTCCGCGGTCGATCGTGGCCCTCCCGCGAGCTGGTCGAACACGCCGACGCCGAGCGCCGCGAACAGCGCCTGCGACGCCATGAAGCCGTACGCGATCCGCGACAGGTCGCGAACATCCGTGATGGGCTCGCTCATCCGATCGCGACTCTAGGAGGATCGACACGCTGACGTCCAGTGATCGATCGGAGTACGCTCCGCAGGGCACACGCCATGGAAGACACCGGTGACCCTGCGCGTGAGGCGTCGCAACCGCACGGCTCGATTCGTGCAACCGTGCACGTCCAAGCACGCTAGCCATGGCCGACCCAACTCTGTACCTGCTCGGCGGTGGATCGTTCGCGCCGCCCGCTCACGCGGTCCGCGACGTCGCGGCACGGCTCGGCGCCAGCGCGGCGGACTACCGCGGCTGGGATCGGTTCTGCCAGGCTACCGATGACGATCACCCGAGCACGATGGCGAGCGAGGCAGTGCGCCGCGCGCTCGCCGCGGCCGGCCGCGCCCCGACCGACCTCCGCCTCGTCGTGCACGCGGGCGCGTCGCGCGACTACCTGCCGTCGTGGTCGGTCGCGATCGAGATCGCGCGCCTGCTCGGCGCGGGCCCGGGCTGCCTCGGGCTCGACCTGACCGCCGGTTGCGTCGGCACGCTCGCCGCGCTCGAGCTCGCACGCACGTGGCTCGCCGGCAACGGCGGCGGATGCGCCGCGATCGCCGCCGCCGAGCGGTGGGCCCACACGATCGCGCGCGACGATCCGCGCCAGAGCCGCGTGTGGTCACACTCCGATGGCGCCGGCGCGCTGATCGCGACGAGCGAGCCGACCGCCGGCGCGCCGGCGTTCCTCGGCGCGTGCTTCTACACGCGCGCCGATCTCAACGATCACGTGTTCGTCGAGTACGGCGGCACGCGCAACCCGGTCGCGCCGCCGGGTCAGGACCCGCACGCGCGGCGGCTGTCGACCCGCAGCGCGCAGGACATCCTCGAGATCTATCGCGCCGGCTACCAGGCGGCGTTCACGATGATGTGCGAGCGCTTCGCGTGCCGGCCGACGCGGCTGGTGTGCAACCAGGTCTCGCCGAAGGTCGTCGAGATGCTGCGCGAGATCTGCGGCCTGGCGGCGGACGCGGTCATCGTGACCGGACCCGAGCTCGGCCACCAGGGCGCGGCCGACGTGCTCGTGGCGCTCGAGCGGCTGGGCCGCGGCACGGGCGAGCAGGTCGCGATCGCGTCGAGCGCGCCCTACGCGTTCGGCTTCGGCGCGATCGTCGCCTGATCGAAGAGCGCCAGCGAGTCGTGGGGGGCGGCGGGGCGGGGGTCCTCCCCCGTGGGATCCAGCAGCGCCATCACGCCGTCGACGAGCTGGTGCGCGCGCCGAGCGAGCTCGGCCTCGGGCATGTCCTGGATCGGGTGGTCGAGCACCACCGACGGCAGCGGTTGATCGGGCAGCCACGCGGTGAGGTGCTCGGCCAGCACCCCCTCGAACGGCCGCGTGGCGACCAGGACGGCCGCCGCGCCGCGCCGCTGGAGCTCGATGATGTCGAGCGAACTGCTCGACGAACACGACCCTCAATCGTTGACCGCGAGCACGACCAGGCCGTCGTCTGCGGCGGCGCGTGCGAGCAGCGCGTCATCCATCAGCCGGCTCGCGCGCAGCTTGCGCAGCGGCGCGCCGACCTCGATCCCGCGGTCCTCGAGCGCGCGCTGCGCGAGCGCGAGGATGCGATCCGAGTTCGGCTTGCCGCTGTCGACGAACGTCACCTTGCGCCGCGCCGGCTGCCGGCGCACCGCGAGCGGCCTCGGCCGCACGCGCGGGATCGGCGACACCAGGATCTCGCAGCTCGAATCGGCGCAGTCACGCTCGTCGGTCATGGTCGACTCCTGAGGATCACGCGGCCACGCGCCGTGTGATCGAATGATTACCCACCCACAGCGGGATCACCGCCGAAAACTTGCCGGCCGGACCACCGGCCTCGAGGAAGGTCAGCTGCTCGGGGCGCGCGAACGGACTGCGCGGCGTGCCGGGGCGGACCTCGCGCGTCGGATCGGGAGCGCGCGGGATCCGGCCGAGCCGGCAAAGCTCGTCGGTCGATCTCACCGCATGCGCGAGCAGGAACTCGCGCGCGCGCTCGCGCGTGAACGAGGCGCCGATCACGCGCATGTGCTCGGGGGCCAGCACGACCACCTGCCCGCTGTAGCGATAGTAGAAGTTCGTCGTGCCCGCGTGCGCGACGCAATCGGCGATCGTCTCGAGCAGCTGCTCGCCGGTCTCCGCGTAGTGGTTGTTGATGCTGTTCGGGCCCTCGGAAGCGTGCACCGTGATCGCGAGCGCTCCCGGCTCGAGCCCGAACTGGGTATGGTACGGCGTCCACGTCGTCGACGGGTGCTCGGCGACGCAGAACCCGAGCCGCCCGGGGTGCCCGACGGCACCGAACTCTTCCGCGGAGCCGGCGGCGACCGCACACGATCGCCTCACGAACGCGGCGAACCGGCCGAGCGTCGCGTTCGACCGCGTCGCGGTTCCGAGCGCGTTGGCGCCGTGCGCGAGCCCGAACCGCGCCGCGCACGAACCGCTCGTGATCACCAGGATGGCCGCGCCGCCGGTCGTCACCGCGACGCCGTTCAGGTTGAACGCCGGATCGAGGACCGCATCCGCGATCGCGCGCACGATCGGGCCATAGCTGGGATCGCAACCGGCCATCACGGCGGCGGCGGCGATCTCGCACCCGCGCACCTCGATGTTCTGCCGTGGAAGCTCGCCGAGCACCTCGTCCCACCCGGCCGCGATGCTCGCGAGCATGCGCTCGACGAGCGGTCGATACGGCGGCACCACCGGCAGGCCGTCGGTCCAGCCGCGCTCGTGACAGACCTCGATGTCCTCGATCAGCGACAGGGCGCGAGGGTAACACAGCAAACGTTGATCGCGCGGCGCGAGCGCCGTCGCCGCAGCGAGGGGCCGAGCTGTGATCGATCTTGCTTGCCAGCTCGCGCGCGCGCCACGTAACGTCGTCACCCGTGGCGCGCCCTGAGAGGAACGATGCGGGAGCGCGAGCGCGCGTGGCGGTCGTCGGTGTCGGCGCGGTCGGCGGCTACTTCGGCGGACGCATGGCGCAGGCCGGGATCGACGTCGTGTTCGTCGCCCGCGGGGCCACGTACGAGGCGCTGCGCCGCGACGGGCTGCGCGTCGAGAGCGTGGCAGGCGACTTCGCGATCGCGCCGGCGCAGATCGTGCGCACGGCGGAGGAGGCGGAGCGCGCGGACGCCGTCGTGCTCGGGGTCAAGGCATGGCAGGTCGGCGAGCTCGCCGACAGCCTGCGTCCGCTCGTCGAGCGCGGCGCCTTCGTGATCCCGCTGCAGAACGGCGTCGAGGTGCCGGGGCAACTCGCGGCGCTGCTCGGCGCGGGCGCCGTGGTCGGCGGCTACTGCCGGATCGGCAGCACGGCGGTCGGCCCCGGCCACATCCGGCACGGCTGGCACGGCCTGCAGGCGCCGCTGCTCGCGATCGGCGAGCTCGACAACAGCGCGAGCCCGCGGCTCGAGCGACTGCTCGCCGAGCTCGCGCGCTGCACCGGCTTCGAGGCGCGGCACGAGCCCGACATCGAGGCGGCGATGTGGGGGAAGTTCGCCTTCCTCGCACCGTTCTCCGCGCTTGGCGCGACCGAGCGCGCGCCGCTCGGAGAGCTGCGCAGCGCGCCGAGGACACGCCGGTTGCTGATCGCGGCGATCGAGGAGGTCGTACGCGTCGGCCGGGCGCGCGGAGTCGCGCTCGAGCCGGGCGTGATCGAGAGCACGATCGCGAACGGTGACGCGTTGCCGCCCGCCGCGATGGCGTCGATGGCGCGCGACGTGATCGCAGGGCGGCCGTCCGAGGTCGACGCGCTGGTCGACGCCGTGCCGCGCCTCGGCCGGGCCGCGGGGGTCGCGACGCCGGTGTTCGACGGCTTCGCGAGCGCGCTCGCGCCGGTCGAGCGCGCTGCACGCGAGCGCGGGGCCCAAGGTCAGCGATGTCAGCGATGAACGTCGCCGAGCTCTCGCGGCTCGCGCTCGACGAGCACGGCGATCACGACCGGCTCGTGTTCGAGGGCAGGTCGTGGCGCAGCAGCGAGATCCACGGCGCGAGCTGCCGGCTCGCGGCCGCGCTGCGCGACGCGGGTGTGAAGCCCGGCGATCGCGTGATGACGATCCTGCCGAACCGCCCCGAGGCGCTGATCGCGTTCCTCGCGATCTGGCGGTGCGGAGGCGTGCTCGTGCCGATCTTCCCGCAGCTCACGGCGGACGAGATCGCGTCGCGCGCCGCGCACGCCAGGCCGTTCGCGGTGATCGCGACCGCAGCGCTCGACGATCGCGTGCTCGGCGCGCTCCGCGCGGCGTGCCTGATCGAGGTCGTGTTCGGTGTGGATCCGGAGCCGCGCCGCGGCGTCCGCCCGGTCGACCGGCTGATCAGCGAGCCCGGCGCGTACGACGACGCGATCGAGACGGCCGGCGAGGGGCTCGCGGCCATCATCTATACGGGTGGCACGACCGGCCGGCCGCGCGGCGTGATGGTCAGCCACCGCAACCTGCTCGCGGGTGTGGCGTTCCAGGCGTCGCGCGAGCGGCGGCTGGTGTCGATGTTCACCGCGCCGATGGCGCACATCGGCGGGCTGGTGTGGTCGCTCGGGTTCCATGTCATGGGCGACACGACGATCCTGACGTCGAGCTCGAGCCCGAGCGCGGTGCTCGAGGCGATCGCGCGCCATCGCGTGCAGGTCGTCCAGGGCGGCCCGAACCTGCTCGCCGGTCTGCTCGCGATGCCGGCCGGTCGCCACGATACGTCGTCGGTCCGGCGCTGGAAGTACGCCGGCGCGCCGCTCGCCGATGCGCAGCGCAAGGCGTTCGAGGCTCGGTTCGCAGGCCGGCTCGACGGCACGTACGGCATGACCGAGACGACCGGTCAGGTCGCGACCACCGACGGCCTGGCGCGGCCGCCGAAGCCCGGATCGATCGGGCTCGTCGCACCGCCGCCAGCGGTCCCGCCGCCGCGCTACCTCGCGCCGTACCGCGCCGCCGGACTGAGCGTGCGGATCGTCGGCGACGATCGCCGGGACGTCGCGCCGGGCGAGGTCGGCGAGCTCTGGGTCCGTGGCGAGACCGTGACCGCGGGTTACTACCAGCTGCCCGAGGAGACCGCGGAGCTGCTCGTCGACGGCTGGCTCGCCACCGGCGACCTCGCCCAGCTCGACGGTGACGGCGAGCTGTTCGTGCGCGGCCGCAAGCGCGAGCTGATCATCAACGCCGGCCTCAACGTGTTCCCGCGCGAGGTCGAGGACGTGATCGAGGCCTTGCCGTGCGTGGTGGAGTGCGCGGTCGTCCGCGGGACGAACCCGCTGACCGGCGAGGAGCCCGTCGCGTTCGTGACCGTCCAGCGTGATCCGGCGGTCGCGCTCGACGAGATCGCGCGCACGTGCCGCGATCGCCTCGCGCGCTACAAGGTGCCGCGGGTCGAGCTCGTGCGGCAGCTGCCGCGCACCGCGGCCGGCAAGGTCGATCGCAGAGCGCTCGAGCGCGCCGCGGACCAGCTCGTCGGCTCCGGCTCCGGAGCGGGCGAGCTGGCGACGCGGATGCGGAGCGCGCCGCGCGACCAGGCGCGCGGGCTCGCGATCGCGGCCGTGCGCGACGACCTCGCGCTCGTGCTCGGCACCGCCGCGGTGGTCGATCTCGCGACCCCGTTCGCGGATCTGGGCGTCGACTCGCTGCACGCCGTCCAGCTCGCGCGGCAGCTGTCGCGCCGGCTCGCCATCGAGCTGCCCGCGACGATCTGCTTCGAGCACGCGACCCCGAGCGGGCTCGTCGACACGCTCGTCGGCATGGTGGTGGCGCCCGCGGCGGCCGACGAGCGGCGCGCGCGGCCGAGCGTGGGGCGCGCGGCCGAGCACGACGAGCCGATCGCGATCATCGGCATGAGCTGCCGGTTCCCCGGCGGCGTCACCGATCCCGACGGGTTCTGGCGCCTCCTGTGCGAGGGTCGCGACGCGACGTGCGACATCCCGCGCGACCGCTGGGACGTTGATCGCTACTACGATCCGAGCCGCAAGCCGGGCACGATGGTCACCAGGCGCGGCGGCTTTGTCGGCGAGATCGATCGGTTCGATGCGCGGCTGTTCGGCATCAGCCCGCCGGAGGCCGACAGCATGGACCCGCAGCATCGCATGCTGCTCGAGACCTGCTGGGAGGCGCTCGAGAACGCCGGGCTGTCGCCGCGCGGGCTCGCCGGCAGCGCGACCGGCGTGTTCGTCGGCCTGGGGCTCAGCGAGTACCTGTTCACGTACGCCGGCGGCCTCGGCTACGGCGGCGGTAGCGGCGGCTCGCCGGCGATGGCGGCCGGGCGCGTCGCGCGGCTGTTCGACTTTCACGGACCTGCGTCGGTGATCTCGACCGCGTGCTCGTCGGCCCTGGTCGGCTTCCACGACGCGTGCCTGAGCCTCGCGCGCGGCGAGTCCGACCTCGCGCTCGCGGGCGGCTCGAGCGCGATGGTCTCGCCGGCGCAACATATCGTGCTGTCGGAGGCCGGCGCGCTCGCACCCGACGGTCGCTGCAAGACGTTCGACGCATCGGCCGACGGCTACGCGCGCGGCGAGGGCTGCGGAATCGTCGTGCTGCGCCGGCTCGAGGACGCGCTCGCCGCGGGCGACGAGGTGCTCGCCGTCGTGCGCGCGACGGGCCTCAACCACGACGGGCGGACGAGCGGGCTGACCGCGCCGAGCGCCAAGGCGCAGGAGCAGCTGGTCCGCACCGTGCTCGCGCGCGCGGGGCTCGCGCCGGCCGACGTCACCTACATCGAGACCCACGGCACCGGCACGCCGCTCGGCGATCCGATCGAGGTCGGCGCGCTCGCGCGCGTGTTCGGCCCGGGGCGGTCGCCCGATCGGCCGCTCTACCTCGGCAGCGCGAAGGCGAACCTCGGCCACCTCGAGAACGCGGCCGGCGTGGTCGCGCTGATCAAGGTCGTGCTGTGCCTGCGCGCGCGAGAGATCCCGGCGAACCGCCAGCTCCTCCGGCTCAACCCGAACATCGACCTCGGGGGCACCGGCCTCGTGGTGCCGACCGAGCGCGTGCCGTGGCGCCGGCCGCCGGGTGGGCGCAGGATCGCCGGCGTGAGCGCGTTCTCGTTCAGCGGCACGAACGCCCACGTCGTGCTCGAGGAGCCGCCCGACGCCTGCGCGATCGGCGCAAGCCGAGCTGAGGGGGTGGGGACGGCTGAGCCGGCGGGGCGGGGGTCCTCCCCCGTGGGATCGGTCGGCGCAAGCCGAGCTGGGG
>Ga0137438_1000253_pt1 | contig 10673 bp, 6 predicted proteins | sample EasRivERMGT157_2_FD_102327 | JGI IMG/M metagenome (GOLD analysis project Ga0137438, IMG submission 102327) | Soil microbial communities from meander-bound floodplain in the East River, Colorado, USA - East River MetaG ERMGT157_2 | ecosystem: Environmental > Terrestrial > Soil > Floodplain ... | reverse complement strand
GGCGAGCGATACCGCCAGCGCGATCCCCGCCTCGAGCGCGAGCGCGGCGTCGACCACCGTCATCGCCGGACCGGTCATGAGGTTGCTGCTCGGGCCCCGGCCCAGTCGGACGGCGCTCGCCGGCATCTCCGAGGCTTCCTGGGCGCCGGCGTCGACTAGCACGATCTGCGCGCGGCCGGCGCGGGCGACCTGCGCGAGCGCGGCGCTGCCGTCCGCGATCGCGTGGGCGGCCACCACGGTCGGGTGGGCCGCGCCGAGCGCGACGCCCGGGTCGCCGACCCCATGATCGCCGGCGACGACCACGATCGTGCGGCGCTGGGCGCGCGGCCGGGGGGTGTGCTGCGCGCCGCCCAGCGCGGCCGCCAGGCGCTCGAGCAGCGGGGCGTGCGCGCCGGCGACCAGGCGCCTCGCCGCCTCGCCGTGCGCGGCCGAGGCCGGGGTGATCGACGCGACGACGTGCCGGAGCACCCGGGGGTCAGTCATCGCCGCACGCCGGGCCGCACGCCGGTCGGCAGCTCACCTGGAGCCCCACAGCAGCGCGCGCTGCTTTTGACCCACCAGGATCACGACGAAGAACGGGACGCCGAGCACCGCGGTGACCGCGCCGGTCGGCAGGTGGTGCAGCGGCACGACCGTGCGCGCCAGCGTGTCGCACACCGCGAGCACGACGGCGCCGCCGAACATCGACGCCGGCAGCAGCAGGCGGTGATCGGGGCCGAACAGGGCGCGCAGCGCGTGCGGCACGATCAGCCCGATGAACCCGATCGGCCCGACGACGGCGATCGCGGCGCCGACCAGCAGCGACGAGGTGGCGAAGATCACCGTCTGGGTTCGACCGACCGCGACCCCGAGCGAGGCGGCGACCTCGGGCCCGGCGGCGAGCGCGTTGAGCTCGCGCGCGTAGCCGACCAGCACGACCAGCGCGACCCCGATCGGCAGCGCGGCGTAGCCGACCGTGACGAGCCGGACCGTCTCCATGCCGCCGAGCATCCACTGCAGCATGTGGGTGACCTCGACGAAGTCGCTGGTGTACTGGATCAGCACCGACGCCGACGAGCAGAACATCGACATCGTGACGCCGGCCAGCACCAGGGTCGCCGGCGGCAGGTGCTTGCCGATCCGCGCGAGCCGCCACACGATGACCAGCGTGCCCGCGGCGCCGACCAGCGCCGCGCCGCCGACCCCGGCGACGCCGAACGCGCTCTCGATCCCGAGCCGGATCGCCAGCACCGCCGCGAGCGACGCGCCCGACGAGATCCCGAGGGTGAACGGCTCGGCGAGCGGGTTGCGCAGCAGCGCCTGGAGCGCACAGCCGGCGCCGGCGAGCGCCGCCCCGACCACCAGCGCGGCGAGCACGCGCGGGATGCGGACCCACAGGATCGCGTGGTCCGGCGAGCCGCGCGCGAACGCGCTCGGCCCCATCACGTCGAGGTGCCAGCCGCTGCGGTCGACGACCACGCCGAGGAGCGGCGCGATCGCCGCGACGATCGCGGTCGCCGCGACGCACAGCGCGAGCACCGCAGCGAGCCGCGCCGGCGTGAGCCGCCTGGCGGTGCCGGTGATGAACCCGCTCACACCGCCACCGCGCGATCGGGCCACGCCGTCGCGGTCACGACGGCCCCGCGAACCGCGCCGTGGAGCCACGCCATCGCGGTCACGACGGCACCGCGAACCGCGCCGTGGAGCCACGCCGTCGCGGTCACGACGGCACCGCGAACCGCGCGCCCGACGGCAGCGTCCCGACGTGGATCTCGAGGCCGAACGCGGCGCGGGTCTCCGCGGCGGCGAGCACGTGCGCCGGAGCGCCGCGCGCGGCGAGCCGGCCGCCGGCGACCAGCCACATCGTCCCGCCGTGGCGCAGCGCGAGATCGAGGTCGTGGGTGACGACCAGCGCCGCCGCGCCGGCGTCGCACTGCGCCCGCAGCATCGCGAAGATCGCGCGCGCGTGGGCCGGATCGAGCCCGGCGGTCGGCTCGTCGAGCAGCAGGCAGCGGGCGCCCTGGCACAGCGCCTGCGCGACGATCACGCGGCGGGCCTCGCCACCCGACAGCTCGTCGAACCGCCGGGCTGCGAGGTGGGCGACGTCACACACGGTCATCGCGTGGTGGGCCGCCGCGAGGTCCTCGGCGCTCGCGAGCCCGAACCCGCGCTGCCGCGCATAGCGGCCGAGCAGCACGACCTCCTCGACCGCGAACGGGAACGCGAGCTCGTAGTGCTGCGGCAGGTACGCGAGCTCGCGGGCGATCACCCGGCGGGGCGCGCGCAGCGGATCGTGGCCGAGCACGCGGATCGCCCCGGTGCGCGGCGCGAGCAGGCCGGCGAGCGCCCGGAGCAGCGTGGTCTTGCCGGCACCGTTAGGGCCGACGATCACGACGAGCTCACCCTGACCGACCTCGGCGCTGACCCCGCGCACGACGTCGCGTTCGCCGAGCTCGACGGCGACGTCTTTGAGCTGGAGCCAGGCCATGCCGCGCGCAGTGTAGTCCGTCTGGCGAGCGCAGCGGAAACGCGCTACCCCTGCGTGCGTGCGGCGCCGTACCAATCGAGTCGCGATGAACCTGCCGATCGAGCTGATCGCGGGCGGCAAGCGGACGCGGGCGGTGTCTCAGGATCTGTCCCCGCATGGCATGTTCGTCCGGCTGTCCCCGCCGCTGCCGGTCGGCACGGTGGTCCAGGTCGTGATGGCGCCCAACGGCCAGCGCTTGCTCACCACCGGCAGGGTCACCCACGCGCTCGCCGAGGTCGAGGCACGCACGCTCGGCCGGTTCCCCGGGATCGGGATCGCGTTTCGCGAGCCGGTGCGCCCGGCCGACCAGCAGTTCGCCCAGGCGCTCGTGCGCATGATCGACCACCACGCGCAGCACACGCCGCCGGCCGATATCCGGATCGTCGTCGCCGACGCCGAGACCCGCATCCTCGAGCGGCTGTCGACCGCGCTCGGCACCGCGGGGTTCTCGGTCGCGACCGCGACCAACGGCATGGAGGCGATCGGCGCCTGCCTGTCGCGCGCGCCCGACGTGGTGCTGGTCGAGCGCGACATGCCGGTCGTCGACGGCCTCCACGTCCTCGCCGAGATGGGGCGCCACAGCGAGCTGGCGAGCGTGCCGGTCATGATGATGGCCAGCGAGGCGACCGATCTGATCCGGCTGCAGGCGTTCCAGCTCGGTGCGATGGACTTCATCCCCAAGCCGTTCACCGTGCTCGAGGTCATCCTGCGGGCGCGCCGGTGGGTGCGGGCGAGCCAGCACGGCTCCGGGCGGGTCATGCTGCGCGGCGCGCTCAGCGAGCTGGGGCTGCCGTCGCTCTTGACCATGTTCGAGCAGGAGCGCAAGTCGGGGCAGCTCGCGCTGACCCGCGACCAGGTGGTCGCGTGGATCGACTTCGCCGACGGCAAGATCGTGCGCGCGCGATCGACCGAGATCGACGCCGACTCGCGCACGGTGATGATGAACGTGCTCGACTGGCAGGCCGGCTTCTTCGAGCTGTCGGCCGGCAGCGCCGAGGCCACCAAGCCCGAGCTCGACGCGAGCGTGACCCACCTCCTGCTCGAGCACGCCCGGATGCGCGACGAAGCCGCCGGTCAGCGATAGCGCTTGATGACCTCGGCGCGCGAGATCGCCGGGAAGTGCGCCTCGGCCGCGACGCGCTGGGCGTAGCGCTTCTGCGCCGCCGCGGCGGTCTGGCAGTGGTAGACGCGCTGGCGCTCGCCGAAGTTGTAGCCGATCGTGCCGGCGGCCTCGACGACCGCGTCGCCGCGCAGCTCGGTGCACCGCACGATCTCCTTGCCCTCGACGACGTAGCTCGCGTCGTCGGGGAACGGCGCGGTCCAGTTGATGTACTGGGTCTCGGCGTGGGGCAGGGCGGCGAACCCGGCGTGGTCGACCTCGCGGAACCCGGCCGAGGTCCACTCGGCGAGCTGGCGGGCGAGGCCGGCGCGGGCCGCCGCGGCGTCGTCGAAGTAGTGGTGGACGTAGTACTTGACGCGCGGCTTCTCGTAGCACGTCTCGAGCTCGGCCCCGGCGGCGCTGACCGTCCAGGTCTCCTTGCCGCGCGCGAAGTAGCGCACCGCGCCCGCTCCGGCTCCCGACCCCAGCGCCGCGTGCGGTGCGCCCGCCGCGTGCGGGCCCTGCGCCGCCGGACCCAGCGGGCCGTGGCGCGCCGCGTGCCTGGCCGCGGAGGTCCGGTCCTTGGTCGCCTTGGTCAGCCGGGCGCCGGTGAACAGCACGGCCTCGCCGTAGCCCGCGGCGCGGACCAGCTTGACCAGCTCGCCGGCGTGGGCCTCGGGGACGACGATCAGGCAGCGGCCGAGCACCTCGTCGCCCAGCTGCGCGAGCTGGACGCCCCTGGCGAGCAGCGCCTTGCCCGCGAGCTCGCAGAGCTCCGCGGTCGAGCGCTCGGCGAGCTCGGCGTCGTGCTTCATCCACGCGAACGCGCCGCGCGGACAGCCGGCGAGCTGCTCGATCGCGCGCCGCAGCCCCTCCGCGTCGAGCTGCGCGAGCGGTTCGGCGCCGGGCTCGGCGCCGGGCTCGGCGTCGGGCTCTATGTCGGGCCTGCGATCGATCTCGACCAGCGCGCGCGCGGCGGCGAGGATCTCGATCAGCGCGATCCACGGCAGGTGATCGACCGGGCCCTCGATGCCGCGCGCCTCGAGCTCGCGGGCGTGGGCGTCGGCGTAGCCGTCGGGATCGTTCCAGGCCTTGGCGAGCTCGACGGCCGGCTTGGTCTCGGCCTCGGGTGCGACCAGGGTGCCGATCGCGATCAGGGCGGCGAGCCGCGGAGGGGGCATAGCTGACCATGCGACAGATCGCGGCGCCGGGAAAGCCCGCCGACGCACGGCGACGCCCTGTGAAGCCCGTGAAGCTTGTGAGCCTTGTGAGGCCTGTGAGGCCTGTGAGGCCTGTGAGGCCTGTGAGGCCTGTGAGGCTACTGGAGCGCCTTGGCCAGCGTGGCGAGCGCCTCGGCGACGCGCGGCGAGGGCGCGATCAGGTAGGCGTCGGCGAGCGCGCGCACGCGGCCCTCCGCCACGGCGGGGACATCGACCGCGCGCCAGGCCGCGACGCTCTGGCGCGCAGCGTACGACAGGTCCAGGATCACCTCGGGCCGGGCGCGCAGCACCTCCTCGGCCGAGATCTTGGGGTACCGCACGCCCGCAGCGGCGAGCACGTTCTCGCCGCCGACCACGGCGATCAGCTCGTCGATCCAGCTGCCCGGCCCGGCGCTCACCAGGTTGCCCAGCCCGCCGGCCTCGCGGTCGATCACCGCGAGCACGCGCGGCCGCTTCGCCGGTCGCGCCGCCGCGGCGCGGTCGAGCGCGGCGTCGATCGCCTCGACCACACGGTCGGCCTCGGCGGCCTTGCCGAGCCGCGCGCCGACGCTGCGCAGCGCGGCCTTGACGTCGGGCAGCGCGTGGATCGCGCACGCGACGGTCGCGATCCCGGCGTCGTTGAGCGCGCCGGCGGCCTGGCCGTGGACGTCGTCGACGATCACCAGGGTCGGCCGCAGGCCCACGATGATCTCGAGGTTCGGCGCCAGGAATCTGCCCACCTTGGGCAGCTTGGCGACCTCGGGCGGAAACGCCGAGTAGTCGTCGACGCCGACCAGCAGCGCGGTCGCGCCGAGCGCGGCGACCAGCTCGGTCGCCGACGGAGTCAGCGCGATCACGCGCTGGATCACCGGCACGGCCGAGGTGGTGCCTCGGGCCGGCCCGTCGTCGTCGCGGCGACACCCCGGCGCGACCGCGGCGAGCGCCCCGAGCAGCAGGACGGCGGGGACGACCGCGGTCGCGTTCATCCAGGTACGGCGCGTGGCTGTCACAGGCTCCTGCATATCACCTGTCCCCGTCGTGCGCCGTCCGCGCGCCCTCTGCGGCCCTCCGCTTGCCGTCTGCGCGCCCTCCGCGCCCCTCCGCTTGCCGTCTGCGCGCCGGTGGTCGCGAGCCGCCCGCGCGTGGACGCCGGTAAACCCAGGGCGGATCCAAGCGGAGTCGCCGGCGAGGTTAAGGTATCGTGGAGCCGTGGAACACGGCGATCTCACCGGCGCCCTCCTCGACGGCCGGTACCGGGTCATCGAGCCGGTGGCCGAGGGCGCGATGGGCGTGGTGTACCGCGCCGAGCGCGTGAAGCTTGGCCGGATCGTCGCGATCAAGGTGCTCCACGACGTCTTGCCCAACGAGCTGTCGGCCCGCAAGCGGTTCGAGATCGAGGCGATGGCGATGGCCAAGCTCGAGCACCCGCACTGCGCCTCGGTGCTCGATGTCGGGGTTCACGGCGAGCGGCCCTACGTCGTGATGGACTTCGTCGGCGGCCAGAACCTCAAGGAGGTGGTCGCCACTGGTCCCCAGCCGATCTGGCGCGCGACCGAGATCGTGCGCCAGGTGCTGTCCGGGCTCGCCCACGCCCACGAGCACGGCATCATCCACCGCGACATCAAGCCGGCGAACATCGTGCTGTCGCAGAAGACCGGCCTCGGCGACCACGTCAAGATCCTCGACTTCGGGCTCGCGCGCCTGCACGACACCGGTCAGAACCTCACGAGCGGCATCGTCGTGGGGACGCCGGCCTACATGGCGCCGGAGCAGATCCGCGGGGTCCAGCTCGACCACCGGGTCGATCTGTACGCGTGCGGCGTCCTGTTGTTCGAGCTGCTCACCGGTCGCAAGCCGTTCCACTCGGAGACCGACGATCCGATCGAGGTGTGCAAGATGCACCTGTCCGATCCGATCCCGCGGCTCGATGACAAGCTGCCGGGCGTCGAGTTCGGCGAGCTCGAGGCCATCGTCGCCAAGGCGCTCGCCAAGCACCGCGATGATCGCTACGCCTCGGCGGAGGAGTACGCCGCCGCCATCGCCGCCGTCGACGCCGCGGCGCCTCGCCGGACGTCGGTTGCAGGGCTACCGCCGGCGCCGCCGAGCGGGCCGATCCGGCTCGCGTCGGCCGACGTGATCGCGGTCGGCGACGTGTCGTACCCGCCGGAGGTCGAGGTTCGATCCGCAGACGTGATGTCCGCGATCCCGGACGACGAGCCGGCCGCTCTCGGAGCCGCCCTCGAGGTCGACGCGCATGGCCGCACGGCACCCCCAGCGGTCACGCCGGCGGCGGGGATCGCGCGCGGCGGGACCGCCACACCAGCGGCGGGGATCGCGCGCGGCGGGGCCGCCACACCGGCGGCGGGAGTTGCGCGGGCTGGCTCGGAGCCGGTGACCGAGCTGGCGGATCCCCCGTCGCGGCCGGGCACGTTCCTCGGGCTCCCGGTGACCGGGCCTCGGGAGGCACCGCCGCCGACCTCGGGGCCGCGGGAGGTGCAGTCACAGGCCTCGGCGTCGCGCGCGGCGTCGGCCGGCGAGCCCGGCGAGGCACAGCCACCCGCAACCGGCGGGGCGTGGCCGGTGAGGCGCGCGCTGCGCCGCCGGGCGATCGCGATCGTCGCCGGCGCCCTGGCGATCGCCGCGGTAGCGCTGGCGATCGCCGCCGGCCGCGGCGGCACAGCCTCGTCCGGCGACGCCGGCGTCGCGAGCGGCGCGGCGGGCCAGCCTGATCCGGATCCGGCCCACGACATCGTCGCGCGCGCGAACCAGCTCGTGGCGCAGGGCGACCGCGAGGCCGCGCTCGAGCTGGTCACCCGGGCCCGCCGGCAGTATCCGGCCAGCGCGGCGCTCCCCTACACGGCCGGCCGGATCTACTTCGCCAAGTACTACTGGACCGACGGCCTCAAGAGCTTTCGCGACGCGCTCCGCCTCGAGCCGGCCTATCGAACCGATCCCGAGCTGATCAAGACCGTCCTGCGCGGCTTCATCATGACGCCCAGCTACAACGACGAGCTCGCGAGCTTCCTGCGCGACGACATCGGCAGCGCGGCGCAGCCGCTGCTCGAGGAGACCGCGCGCGATCACCCCAACGCCGCGATCCGCAGCCGCGCGAGCAACGAGCTGCATCGCTATCGCTAGCTGTCGCTCGCCGGGTCATTGCGGGGGCCCAGACGACGGCCAGGCGACCGCCAGCGCGGGTCCACGGGCCAGACGGGGTCGGTGTCGCGTCACGCGACCGTCACGGGCAAGAAGGCGGCGTGTCAAAACCCTCCTTTCCACTCCAATCCGCACCCGGGCGCAAATTTTTGCCCCCGGAGATCTCTCCACCGCGCATCGCGGGAGCGCGAAGATCTCCGAGGTCCCACAGGGTTTTCCACAGCGTCTCATAACGCGCTGAAATCCTGATAAAAACGCGCCACAATCCACCCACAGCTCACGCACAATTCACAGCTAATTCACGATCTAGCCTCAGGGTTGGACACACTATATGTAGCCATCTGACCGGCGATACCCCCCAAATCTAGTGGCGGTTTTTCTTGCCCCGTTTCATCGGCCTGGATACAAGAGAGGCCGTGCGACTGCTTCTGGGGATCACAGCAACTGACGTGAGTCGTCACGGGCATCTGCCCAAGCGGTAACAGGGGGCTGTGGGTCTCCGATCTCTTCATCGAGCCGTCGCACGTCCGTTCACACTTGTTGTCAGTAAATGCAGCTAGATGGAGTCTACGCTGGGGGGCGGTCTACGTTCGTTGTCTGGGTTCGTTCTCTGGGTTCGTTCTCCGGGTTCGTCCTTCGAGCTCGTTCTTCAGGTTCTTTGGCCAGGTTTGGTTAGGTCCTAGCGAGCGTTTTCGCACGCTCGCCTGCGCTCATCTGCGTTCACTCGCGCCCGTCTGGCCAGCGGGAGTGGGACCACAAAGCTGACAAACGACTGTCAGACCCATCGCGTAAGCTCCACTGACTTCATCGAAACACGGTCAATGTCCGAAATGTCCGAAATGTCGGAAATGTCCGAAACGTCCGAAACGTCGCAAGGAGGGGTTCGAATGCTCGCCAAGTCTGTCGCTGTCACCCCAACCAAAGGGGACGACCAAACTCGACTGTCGAGCCAGCAGGCGAAACAGGTGTCGAGAGTCATCCCTGACAACCAACGGCCGGGTCTGACCGTGGAGCGGTTCTTCACGCGCCAGGGTGTCGACCCGTTCGAGACGGTCGAGTGGGAGCGACGAGATGCGGTGATCAGCGGCGCCGATGGCAAGGTGTTCTTCGAGCAGCGCGGCGTCGAGTTTCCGCGCTCGTGGTCGCAGACCGCGACCAACGTGGTCGTGCAGAAGTACTTCCGCGGCACGCTCGGCACGCCGCAGCGCGAGGACTCGGTCCGCGCGATGATCGGCCGGGTCGCCGACACGATCTACGGCTGGGGCAAGACCGACGGCTACTTCAAGAGCGATGCGGACGCCTGGGCGTTTCGCGACGAGCTGGTCCACCTCCTGCTGCACCAGAAGATGGCGTTCAACTCGCCGGTCTGGTTCAACGTCGGCGTCGAGGAGCACCCGCAGTGCTCGGCGTGCTTCATCAACTCGGTCGATGACTCGATGAGCTCGATCCTCGGTCTTGCAAAGACCGAGGGCATGCTCTTCAAGTACGGCTCGGGGACCGGCTCGAACCTGTCGTCGCTGCGCAGCTCGCGGGAGCACCTGAACGGCGGCGGGACGGCCTCGGGGCCGGTCTCGTTCATGCGCGGGTTCGACGCGTTCGCCGGTGCGATCAAGTCGGGCGGCAAGACCCGGCGCGCCGCCAAGATGGTGATCCTCAACATCGACCACCCCGATGTCGTCGACTTCATCGACTGCAAGGCGATCGAGGAGAAGAAGGCGTGGGCGCTGATCGACGCGGGCTACGACGGCGGGTTCAACATCGCCGGCGGCGCCTACGACTCGGTCAACTACCAGAACGCGAACCACTCGGTCCGCGTCACCGACGACTTCATGAACGCGGTGCAGCGCGACGGCGAGTGGCACACGCGCTCGGTCACCGACGGCAAGAAGCACGAGGCCCACAAGGCGCGCGCGCTGATGCGCAAGATGGCGGACGCCGCGTGGATCTGCGGTGATCCCGGCATCCAGTACGACACCACGATCAACGACTGGCACCCGTGCATCAACACGGCGCGGATCAACGCGTCGAACCCGTGCTCGGAGTACATGTTCCTCGACGACTCGGCGTGCAACCTCGCGTCGCTGAACCTGCGCAAGTTCCAGCGCCCCGAGACGTCGTACGCGGGCCCCAACGGCGCGCCGGTCGCCGGCGAGCTCGATCCCGAGGCGTTCCGGCGCGCCTGCCAGGTCACGATCATGGCGATGGAGATCATCGTCGACAACTCGAGCTATCCGACCCCGCGGATCGCCGAGAACAGCTACAAGTTCCGCCCGCTCGGGCTCGGCTTCGCGAACTTGGGGGCATTGCTCATGTCCCGTTCACTGCCGTACGATTCGGAGCCCGGGCGGGCGTATGCTGCGGCGATCACGTCGCTGATGTGCGGCGAGGCGTATCGCACGAGCGCGCGAATCGCGGCCGATGCCACGGGGCCGTTCGTCGGCTACGCCGAGAACGAGTCGCCGTTCATCAAGGTCATGCGCAAGCACCGCATGTCGATCGAGAAGATCGACAGCGCGCTCGTCCCGTACGATCTCGTGCAGGCCGCGCGCGACTCGTGGGACGACGCGATCCAGGTCGGCGAGAAGTACGGCTTCCGCAACGGCCAGACCACGGTGCTCGCCCCGACCGGCACGATCGCGTTCCTGATGGACTGCGACACCACCGGCATCGAGCCCGACATCGCGATCGTCAAGTACAAGCGCCTCGTCGGCGG
>Ga0137438_1000252_pt1 | contig 10676 bp, 11 predicted proteins | sample EasRivERMGT157_2_FD_102327 | JGI IMG/M metagenome (GOLD analysis project Ga0137438, IMG submission 102327) | Soil microbial communities from meander-bound floodplain in the East River, Colorado, USA - East River MetaG ERMGT157_2 | ecosystem: Environmental > Terrestrial > Soil > Floodplain ... | reverse complement strand
GGGCAAAAGCGCGCCAGCGGAATCAACCACGTAGACGCAATCGGCTCCGTAACTTTCCATGAGCAGAGCTTGCTCGGCGAGAAATTCCGGCGCGCGCATGTGTGACATCATCAGAAACCCGACCGCCTCCAATCCCATCTCTTTTGCCATACCGAAATGCTGCTGTGAGACATCCGCTTCGGTGCATTGTGTGGCGATACGTACGACCTGAATACCGCGCGAAACTGCTTCCTTCAATTCCTTGCGCGTGCCAATGCCGGGAAGAAGCAATGCGGCGATTTTGGCTTTTGTTACGGCATTGCGCGCCGTTTCAATTAAGTCCATCTCATTCGTAAGCGAGAAGCCATATTGAATGGATGAACCAGCCAGTCCGTCACCATGCGTGACTTCGATGACATCCACGCCCGCTTTATCAAGCGCTTGCGTTACATCCTTTACCTGTTCCCTGGTAAATTGATGCCGCATTGGATGAGAACCGTCGCGCAATGTTGTATCCGTTAATCGAGGTGCTTTCATATTTAGCCTGTCATTCCTAAAATTTTCTGTGCAAATGCTTCCCCTACCTGCCGGGCAGAAGCAGTCATGATATCCAAATTGCCTGCGTAGGGTGGCAGGAAATCGCCTGCGCCGGTCACTTCCAGCAACATGACGATCAACATTCGCTTACCCTCAGGCATATTGCGGACTTCAAAAACCGGTTCATTCTTTAGACGATAGCCGGGTACATATGCCTGCACGGCTTTGACCATCGCTTCGACCGATTCGACAATCGCCTTGCGATCCACATCTTCCGATTCCAAAAGGATGTAGATTGTGTTCCGCATCAGGATGGGCGGGTCGGCGGGGTTGAGGATAATAATGGCTTTGCCTTGTTTCGCGCCGCCGATCACTTCGAGTCCGCGCGCAGTGGTAAAAGTAAATTCATCAATATTCTGGCGCGTGCCAGGACCCGCAGACAAACTCGCAATCGTACTGACCATCTCCGCATAAGGCACAGGAACTACACGTGAAACAGCATACACAAGCGGAATGGTGGCTTGCCCTCCGCACGTGATCAGGTTGACATTTGCCTCGTCCATGTGCACGCCCAGATTCACAGGGGGAATCACGTATGGTCCGCGCGCGGCAGGTGTCAGGTCAATGGCGATGCGGTTTGCTTCCCGCAACATCTTGGCATGGCGGACGTGGGCGTAGGCACTGGTCGCGTCGAAAACGATTTTGATTTCAGGATCATCCAAAATGGGTTGAATGCCATCGTGGCTGGCATTGATGCCTAGAGATCGCGCGCGTGCCAATCCTTCTGATTGCGGCTCGATGCCGGTCAGCAGGGCAAGTTCCATGTGACCAGGCTCACGCAAGATCTTGAACATCAGATCACTGCCGATATTGCCGGAGCCGAGAATCGCGACCTTAACCTTGTTATTGCCAACGACATTCATTTTTTTGAAACCTTTTGGGATGAGCCATAAAACCCCAAACGTTTCGAGATTGCCCTTGCGGAGCGGATTACAGCATCGCGATATTCTATTTGAGAACGTCGAAAACGATACGCCGGGATTGACATGCTGATTGCCGCGATCACGTGACCCTTGTGGTTGTAGATTGGAGCGGCAACGCAACACAGGTCGGGCATGATTTCCTCCATATCGTAAGCGAAGCCCTGCTTTTGGATTTTGACAAGATTTTGTTGCAACTCTTCCTCGTCAGTGATGGTGTTTGGGGTGAAACGCGGCAAACCTGCCGTCTTGATGATGCGTTTGACCTCGTTCTCTGAACTGTAAGCCAGCAAGACTTTTCCCAAGGAGGAACAATGCGCATACAAGCGCGCGCCGAGGGATGTAAGTTCCACCCTCACCGCTTGCCTGCCTTCGAGTTTATCCACATATACCGCTTGCGTATCCTCCAGCACCGCGAGATGGATCGTTTCCTGATAACGCATCGCCAACTCTTCCATTACCGGGTGCGCTTCCTGGCGAAGTTCGGTAGTGGCAAGAAGAACTTCACTCAAGGTGACCAGCCGCCACCCAAGGCGGTAACGGTTATCCTCCGTTTTGTTAAGAAAGCCCAATTTGGCAAGTGACGACATCAAGTCATGTGTGCTTGATTTCGCCATCTTCAATTTCTCTCCAGCCTCACGCAAACCCCACTCTGCGTGGTCACGGTCAAATAGCGCCAGTAATTCTCCTGCTTTTTGGATGGTTTGTAACATGTTGTATTACTTCGATTCTTTGGATGACTTGGCAAGACCTTGTAGGATTTCAGCTCCCAGATTTGCAGCTGAGAGTCCGCGAAACAGAAATACAAGATTTACAACAGCGTTCAGCTCCTCAAAGGTTGCGCCTGCGCGATAGGCCGCCAAGGCGTGGAGTTTTGCAGCATCCTGCAAGTTCGTCAACAGAATGGCAAACAGGAAAAGCTGAGAGGTTTTCGTATCGAAACAATCGGGATACATACATTGACGCCGCAATTCTTCCTGCATGGTCAGCAGTTCAGGGTCAAGACGTGCAAGTAAATCGGTGCGGGCTTGAATGCGCGGCGGAACAAAGCCAAGCAAGTCAATGTAGAAGTCGCGAATTTTTTCCACTTGGTCATCAGGGATTTGGCGTTCGGGGAGATTATCCAGCGAAGAAGATTCAGTCATGGCGCCTCCAACGAGTATGATTAGTATGGCACAAGCCGTACATTGGGGCAAGTGCCACATCCGATTATATCGGATACGAGGTTTACGGACATAGTACCGATGTGTTCGTCATCTTAATGTATTCCGAAAAATAATACATCCTACAATTACAATCCCAGATAGGCTTTGCGAATACGCTCTTCCTGGAGCAGGTCGCGGCTGTTGCCTTCCAACACGATGCGACCATTTTCCAACACGTATGCCCGGTCTGCGATCTCGAGGCTCTTGTGGACGTTTTGTTCGATCAACAGGACAGTGATGCCGTCTTCGCGCAGTTGTTGAATGATGTGAAAGAATTCATCCACCAACAATGGCGATAAACCGATGGAAGGTTCATCGAAGGCGCATAAGGTCGGGCGCGACATGAGGGCGCGACCGATTGCCAACATCTGACGCTCGCCCCCGCTCAATGTGCGGGATAGTTTATGCTCTCGTTCTTCCAACCTTGGGAAGAGTCGATAGACACGGCGAAGCGTATCTTTGCGGCGTTTCCATGAATTCGAATAATACGCACCCATCTCCAGGTTTTCGCGCACGCTCATATCCCGGAATGGGCCACCGCCCTCCGGCACATACGCGATTCCCATTGCGCCGATCTTGTGAGGGTCGAGTCCCTCGATCCGTTGCCCGGCATATTTGATCATTCCTGAAGTCGTCTCAACCAAGCCCATGATGCTACGGAGCAATGTGGTTTTACCAGCGCCGTTGGAGCCAACCACAGCAACGATTTCATCTTCGTTGATTTGCAAGGACACATCCCAAAGCGCCTGGATTCTTCCATAACCGGAGTTGATCTTGTTGATTCTCAGCATGGATTATTTCCCCAGGTAGATTGAGTTAACGGTGGGATCATTGACCACCTCCTGCGGGGTTCCCTCCATGATCTTGCTTCCGTAGTGAAAGACGATGATACGATCGCACATCCCCATTATGGCTTGCATGACATGTTCGATCATGAATATGGTGATTCCACGTTCACGTAATTGCCTGATGAACTGCATGGCTTGATTTAATTCCTTCTGCGTCAAGCCAGACATCACTTCGTCCAGCAAAAGCATATCGGGTTTGGTCGCCAATGCCCGCGCAATTTCGAGGCGCTTCTGCGTGGCAAGCGATAAATCTTTGACGGGCTTGTTTCTTTCCGATAACAAACCCATGGAAGCCATAAGTTGATTGACTTCACGCTCAGCCTGTCTGCGGTCAATCTTTCGATCCGGGTTGCCGAACAGGAGCGCTAGCCGGACATTCTCAAAAGCGGTCATGTTGGCAAAAAGTTTTACTGTTTGAAAGGTGCGAGCCATACCTCGTCTGCAAATTTGGTGAGGCTTTAAGCCGGTAATGTCTTCGCCCTTGAATTTGATCGTCCCGTGTGTGGGTTTAATGGCACCGGAAACGATATTGAATAAAGTCGTCTTGCCGGCGCCGTTCGGACCGATCAGTCCAACGATTTGGCCCTGATCAACGTGGAAGTCAGCGCCATCAACAGCCATCAAGCCGCCGAAAGAATGCGTTACGTTTGTACCTTCAAGCATCATCAACGTTTCCTCCCCAGCCGCCACTGGACTCTTAACCACCATTGCGCCAGCCACATACTCACTTTCGGTCTCCACTCTTCCCGCCAGCGGCTTTTCAACATCTGCCATTGGAACTTGGTCTTTGCCCATTGAATCTTCAACCAGATCCACCAACGGATTGCCTGCACCACTAATCCTCCGGGCAGGTACAGAATGATAGCGATCAAGCTCAAGCCCATCAAGAGCATGTAAAGATAGGGATATTTTGTTATAAGGAATTCACGGAGGAGTGTAAAGATCGTAGCGCCTATGATCGGTCCTTCGAGCCGCGAGGTTCCCCCAAAGATTGCCATCAAGACTGGCAGGAAAGAGAGAAGCGGGTCGAAGGCGATACCCGGATCCACATATCTCCAGCGACTCGCCATAACGGCCCCGGCGGCACCCATGAAGATCGCCGAGCAGGCAAAGGTCAGGATCTTGATGCGGGTGACGTTAATCCCAATATGCTCTGCCGCCTCATCATTTTCTCCGATACCCTGGAGTGCCATCCCGATGCTGGAATGGCGCAAAAAGAAACTTGCCAGAAGAGTTATGGAAAAGATAGCAAGAATATAACCATAAACAATTTCGTTGCCTACGCCAGGCACATGCCTTCCGACAGTGTGGGTGAAATGGGTTTCCCACCACTGGACCACATTGCGGATCAGCGCCGTAACACCCAATGTAAAAAGGATGAAATAGACACCCTTCAAGCGCAAAGTAAGTGTGCCGATCAGGAAGGCTAATATGAAACTTGCCAGCCCGCTGATAAGAATAATCACAGGCAGAGGTAAAGAATTATTAAGCACCGCCGAGAGATAGACACCAATTCCAAATAATGCCGCGGTCGCAAGAGAAATGTAATTCGTGGAGCCGGAGAAGATAGTCCAACTCACTGTCAAGATGGTGTACATAAGAATCGTGATCAGCTTAATTAGTGTGTACTCAGCGAGAAGGGCGGGCGCGAATGCTAGTGCAACGATGCTCGCAATGATTATCGTCAGTGCGAACTTGCGCTCATAGAGAATTGTGCTAATCAGCATGAATCTGTCTCCCCAAAATTCCAGATGGCTTGAATAACAACAACAGGATGAAGATCAAATAGAACGCGACCAGCGAGAGGCTGGGGTCAATGAAATTCACGATACTGGTTACAAGACCCAGCAGGAACCCGCCGATCAGACTCCCGGTAATACTTCCCAACCCGCCGAAGACCACAACAACGATCGCAATGATGGTAAGTTCAATACCTTTGCTTGGTTGAAGTTCGAATATCAGGCTGTAAAGTATTCCAGCCAATCCTGCCAGAGCGGCGCCCAGTCCGAAACAGATAGCCAGCACCTGCTTTACATTGACTGTCATCACCTGTGCCATGGTCGGGTTTTCAGCAGCGGCACGGATGGCTTTGCCAAGCCGGGTACTTCTTATAAAAATATAAAAGACAATGCTGACGCCCACCGCTACTCCCAAAGCAAGCAAACGGTTGAAGCCGTATAACGCGCCGAATATTGAAACTGAGGTATTAAGATATGAATAGCTCTTTAAATTAGCTCCCCATATGAGCAACATTAGGTTCTGAACAACAAAGAGCAAACCAAACGAGGCAAGCAGGGAAGTGGCTGAAAAGGCATCTGCATTGGGTGATTTCTTTCTTAGGTAGTTATAGAGCGTCCGATCTAGCAAGTAACCAATGACAAATAGCGCGGGCGTGATCACTGCAATGGCGACCAGCGGGCTGACACCAAAGACCGTATAGAGAGAATATGTGGTGAGCGCCCCAACCATAATAAATTCGCCATGTGCTATATTCAATACTCGTCCCACACCATATTGCAGGCTGAGACCTACAGCGATCAGTGCGTAAATCCCGCCGAGAATTAGCCCGGTGATGAGGATGTCGAGGAGGTTGTGTATCATCATTTGTTTGGCCAGTTTGTCGGAAAATCATCAAAACATCGTGATGAGGACAGACCCCACCACGATGCAATGAATTGTAGTTTATTTAAGTTCCAACAACACTTACGGTGCGGGCCAATTCGGCTTGGGGTAGATTGGCTTAGCCTGGCGATTAGCGCCGGGATCTATAATCACGAACTCTCCATTTTGCCACTGTCCAATATTGCCCGGGTATGTCGTGTTGTATTGGTCTTTGAATTTAACGGTTCCGAGGATTGTTTTGAATTCCCCTGTGGATATTGCAGTCTGTACAGCCGCAGGGTCCAATGTACCAGCTGCTTCAATGGCCTGTTGCAATATTTGTCCGCTTGCATAACACGCCGCAGAAGCCCAGCGATCCGGTTCCTGCTTGAACATGGCTACATGGCGATCAAAATATGCTTTCGCATCAGCGGACACCAAAGGGTTCCAAGTGCCAGCGCCCATAACGCCCTCTGCAGCTCCCTTAGCAGCAATTGCATCACGATAGACCGGGAAGGCAATACCGACTGTTGCATAAAACATCTTGGGGTTAAAGCCAATCTCGCGCATTTGGCCGGTCATCAGGAAGGTCTCTGGCGGGTACGAGAACGCGATCAACGCATCTGGTTTTGCCGCCTGAGCTTCGCGAAGCAATTGTGAGAGATCAGTGGCTCCGGGTGGGTAGCCCTTATCCGTAATAACATTAATACCTCCGGCGGTTAACTGAGGCACCACCTCGCTGTCAAACTCAAGGCCGTGCAAATCTGTGTTATGAATTACGACAACGGTCTTGATGCCCAATTCCTTGGCAACTGCCACTAACGCCGCTCCTTGCTCCGCCGCCTGATTCAATACACCGAAAAATGATGGATATTTCGCCGCATCTGCGCGAAGTTGCTTGGAGCTAACTGTACAGCCAAGGGTCGGCATTTTATGCTCGGAAACGACGGGCGCAATGGCAAAGTTGGCCGCCGTGCCCCAGGGCGGGAGGATGAAGTTAACCTTATCCTCCACGATCAACTTTTCTACAAGCTGCACTGACGTTCCTACTTCGCTCGTATCGTCGTAGCGTTTTATTTCCACTGGAATCTTTTTGTCGAATTCTTTTACATAGATGCCACCCGCGGCATTTACATCAGCCGCCCAAAGATCGTAGGATGGAACCTGCGAAAGAGCCGCGGCTGGAGCGTTGGGGCCGGAGAGCGCTATTGCATTTCCGATAATGATTTTATCTGGTGCCACCTTAGCGATAGCCTTAGTCGCCGGTGCGGTTCCGCCACAGGCAACCAACGCCAGCAAAAGAACCAATGTGAACGACTTAATAAATTGTCTTTTGATATTCATGATAATCTCCTTTGGATTTTCAAATCACTGGAAAAGTATGGGTATCTTCGCAGTCGATCTTCCTTTCTCCTTTTGCGCCCTAATGCCAGGGATAAACTTTGACCATCATTGCCCAGCCGAACGCGCCACTTAACAGGAATGTGACATCTTCCGTCAACATGCAATATTCGAATAATGCCATTCTTCCCCATCCTAAGTATGACTATCAAAAATTAGTATCACACAAGCCGCAAAGATTATCAAGCGTCTTGTCCGGTTATTTCGGACGCGGGGTTTGAAACTAAAATTATGCAAGTGTATAATGAACAATGGTTCATCAATGTTCTGCAAGGTTCGAAGTCAACACCCAGCAGGACAAATCCATAAAACCCGAATACAGTTTTGATCTAGCCAAAAGGAGAATAAGATGGCAGCAAAAAAACACAAGATGTTCATCGGCGGTAAATGGGTGGACGCGGCCAGCGGTAAAACATTTGAGGATATGAATCCCTATACCGGGGACGTTTATGCTCATGTTCCTGCGGGCAAGCGCGAAGATGCAAAACGTGCTATTGACGCAGCGCAAGCGGCTTTCCCGGAATGGTCCAACTCGCCACCCAGTTTACGTCGCAAGATATTCCTCAAAGCCGCAGACATTATGGAGCGCCGCCAGGATGAACTGGTCAAAGCCATGATGGAGGAGGCCGGCGGCACGATCGGTATCTCAATGTTCCAAATGTTTTTTGTGCCAGGTTTGTATCGGATGGCTGCATCAGCGGCTTATGATGTGAAAGGCGAAACCATTCCTGCCGATCACAAGGATTCGTTCTTTATGGCAATCCGCCAGCCTGCCGGGGTTGTGTCGTGTTTCGGACCCTTCAACGTACCCTACATTCTCTGCAGCCGGGCATTTGCTGTGCCAGTTGCATACGGCAACACCGCAGTCTTAAAGCCATCCGAGGAAGCGCCACTTACGGGCGGCATCCTATTAGCTGAGATCTTTGAAGAGGCCGGGTTACCACCTGGGGTACTGAATGTAATTACCTCTTCCCGGGAAGATGCAGTGGAAATCGGGGACGAGATGATTGCCAACCCGGCTGTAAAACGGATTTCCTTCACTGGTTCTACAGAAGTGGGACGTATCATCGCCGAGAAAGCTGGTCGGCATCTCAAGCGTGCTACGCTCGAATTGGGAGGCAAAGACCCGCTGATCATCCTCGCTGATGCGGATGTTGAATATGCAGTCAACGCGGCAACCTGGGGTGCGTTCCTGCATCAGGGACAGATCTGCATGTCCACAGAACGCATTATCATCGAGAAAAAAATCGCTGACAAATTCACCGAAAAACTTAGAGACCGCGCGCTTGCCCTCCCCATGGGCGATCCAACAAACCCTGCCACGGCGATCGGTCCATTGATCAACCAAAGGGCTGTTGACCTTGTCCACGCGCATGTTCAGGAAGCTATCGCAGGCGGCGCGGAATTAGTTTGCGGCGGACAGTACGACAACCTGATCTATCATCCAACCATTCTCACGGATGTGAAACCCAACATGCGCGTCTTCACCGACCAGACGTTTGGTCCGGTTGCCCCGATCATTGTCGTCAACGATCCAGAAGAAGCGCTGGCAGTAGCAAACAACTCAAAGTACGGACTGTCGTCGGGTATCATCACAAAGGACTTTACGCGGGCATTGGATCTTGCATTTCGTCTGGAAACCGGCATGGTGCACATCGGCGACCAGACTGTCAATGACGAACCACAGGCGCCCTTTGGCGGCATGAAAGGCAGTGGTTACGGACGTTTCGGTGGACAAGCCGCGCTGGATGAATTCACCGAATTACGATGGATCAATATCCAGCGTACACCGCGGACTTTTCCATAGGGTCACGGGTTAGATTCAGATAATGTTACACACCGTCCCGAAGGCTTAGTAGTGATCAACAAGGTTCTACAAAGTAGCCTTTGGGACGTTTTACTTTGAAAGAGATTATGCTCAGTTCATAACCACAGAGGTGTAGCAATGAAACAGGCACTTGTACGTGATTGGATGACGCGCGATGTGATCACCATCTCGTCGGAAACGTCGTTGGCTGAGGCGCATAAACTGATGGAAGGGAAGCACGTCCGCAGGTTGCCTGTTGTAGACCACAGCCAGATCGTTGGCATCGTCACGTTAGGGGATGTGCGCGGCGCAGAACCGTCCCGCGCGTCCTCTTTGAGCATATGGGAAATGAATGATCTGCTCGCAAAACTAAAGATCCTCGAAATCATGTCCCCTGATCCGGTAACCATCCAACAGAATGCCAGTATCGGCGAAGCCGCTCGGATGATGCTTGATAAAAAATTCAGCGGACTGCCCGTAGTGGACGAAGCAGGTCATCTCGTCGGCATTATTACTGAGTCGGATATTTTCCGTCTGGTTGCAAGTGAATGGAGCAAGGATTGAATTACACTTTTCGCCGCGAAGTTATAAACATTGAAAATTGAAATCGTTTCCGATCTCGGCAAAATTAGAGACTCCATACGAGGCAATGTTCTGCCAATCGAGGAGATACCAGTGGCACGACTGTCGGTCAGAACTGATAGCCAGGAATTTGTAGGAATCATGAGTTTGTCTTTCTAAATACTCTCAAAACCTCCCGATTATGCATGGTGTTGCGCACAAAATATATTTGTGCGCGTGCAACCTTGATCGTGTTGAACAAAGGTTTCAAAATGGGGTTTACTTTCCTGCAGAAGGAACTCTCCAACGAGTATCGGTTCAGGTCTTTCAAAAAAGTACCGCGCTAAATTCTATAATTGGATGCTTTATTTCCCGCCCTTCGTGAAATTCGCTCTCAATATCATCCTTCTCTCCCTTAGCGGGTAGGAAAATATATCCAATTGTGTACGCGCCTGTCCTTGTGGCTAGTTTTTAGGTACACAAAAACCGTGTACGTGTGCGCCTGCTGTCGTTACCAAATATCAAAAACGGATCTCGGGTCCATTGCTGGATCGCATTAATATTCATATTGAAGTTCCGCGTGTGGATTACGAAAAGCTAAGCGGTGACCGGATGGGAGAGACCAGCGAGTCAATTCACAAACGTGTGCAGGCGGCACGCAATATTCAGCAACAACGCTTTGCCAGTTCGCAGTCCGACACCATCTGTAACGCCGATATGCGTGTCGGAGCGATACGGCAGTTCTGCAAATTGCAGG
>Ga0137438_1000251_pt1 | contig 10682 bp, 6 predicted proteins | sample EasRivERMGT157_2_FD_102327 | JGI IMG/M metagenome (GOLD analysis project Ga0137438, IMG submission 102327) | Soil microbial communities from meander-bound floodplain in the East River, Colorado, USA - East River MetaG ERMGT157_2 | ecosystem: Environmental > Terrestrial > Soil > Floodplain ... | reverse complement strand
GCATAAGGGAACCCATCGCGTTCAGGTAATGTATGTTTGCGATCAAAAGCGCCCTCAGCGGGACCGGGTTCGATTCGTAATAGTGCTGCAGGAATTCGGCCTTCAATTTTGCGATATCGACGTTTGAGGGACATTCTGTTTTGCATGCCTTGCACGAAAGGCAGAGGTCCAGAACCTCGTAGAGCTCCTTATGGTCGAAAGGATTGGATTTAGTCGTATGGGTCAATATCTCGCGCAGCATGTTGGCGCGGCCGCGCGTACTATGATTCTCGTCACGCGTGACCATGAAGCTCGGACACATTGTGCCGCCGATGATGTGCGATTTGCGGCAGTCGCCCGACCCGTTGCACTGCTCAATCGCCCTCATCATGCCCTTCGTCTTGTCGTAATTGAAATAGGTTTCGAATTTTCTCGTCTTTTTTCCCGGCTCGTAGCGCAGGCTGGAAGTCATCGGAGGGGTGTCGGTAATCTTGCCGGGATTGAATATATTATTCGGGTCCCAGGCTTTCTTCAGCTGTTTCAGCAAGCCATAGTTGTGGTCACCGATCATGAAGGGAATGAACTCCGCGCGCAGGCGTCCCACACCGTGTTCGCCGCTCAGGGAGCCGCGGTATTTCTTGACGAGTTTTGCCACTTCCATCGCTACCGTATGGAATCGTTCGACATCTTGCGGGTCTTTCAGATTGAGCATCGGACGCAGATGCAGCTCGCCGGTCCCGATGTGGGCGTAATAAACGCCCTGGATATCGTGGCGCTTTATCATCTCCTGGAAATCCTTTATGTACTCAGGCAGGAATTGCGGGCTGACCGCCGTATCTTCTATAACGGATACCGGCTTGGCGTCTCCGGGTATATTGGAGAGCACTCCTAGTCCGGCCTTGCGAAGGGTCCAGACCTTCTTGATGTCATTGCCCCAGATGATCGGGAAGTGATAACCGTATCCGTTCTGCTTCATATCGGCAATGAGATCGGCTGTCACCTTTTCTATCTCTTCTTTGGTGTTGCGCGCGAATTCGGCAATCAGCATTGCAGCAGGATCACCTTCGATAAAGATGCGGTTGTTTCTCTGTTTCCTGTTGTTCTTCGTGCAGTCGAGCATCGTTTTGTCCATCAACTCGACAGCTCCAGGATTATATTTCAATGCGATCAGGTTGGCCTTGAAGGCATCGTTAAGATCATTCAGATGGATGACTACGACAGCCTTCTCTTTCGGAGGAAGAGGGTCGCAATGCAGTTTTATCTCGGTAAAAAATACGAGAGTGCCCTCGGAACCGGCCAGCAATTTGCAGAAGTTGAAAGGTTCGCCGTTGCCTGCAAATGGGTCGGATTCCAGCAGCAGATCGATGCAGTACCCGGTGTTGCGGCGCCTGTTCGATTTTTCGGGATAGTTTTCGCGGATCTGGGTCTGATTCACCGGATCGGAAAGCATGTCCCTCACATTGCGGTAAAGGGAGCCTTCGAATGTCTGGAGTCCGCATTTGTCTCCGAACTCCTTTGAAGATATGGGTTTAAAAACGATCTCGGAACCGTCGCTCGCTATTGCGTTCACTTCAACCGTATGATCTCGCGTGCTGCCGTAGATCAGTGAATTGGCCCCGCAGGCATTGTTGCCGACCATTCCGCCGATCATGCAGCGGTTCGAGGTTGAAGTCTCGGGGCCGAAAAAGAGGCCGTACTGCTTGAGATGCTTGTTCAGCTCATCGAGCACTACGCCGGGCTGGACCCGCACCCAATGTTCTTCTTTATTCACTTCGATAATCTGAACCATATATTTCGAAATATCCACGACAATGCCGCTGCCGACGCACTGACCGGCCAGAGAAGTTCCCGCAGTGCGCGGTATCAGCGATACTTTTTCGCTGGTCGCGAACCGGATAAGTTTCTTGAGGTCGGAGCCATTTTTGGGTCTGGCTACGGCCAGGGGCATTTCCCGGTAGACGGATGCATCCGTGGAATAGAGGATTCGGGTTGCTTCATCGTAAAATAAGTCGCCTTCAAGCGATTTCCCCAATTCAATGAGTTTCTTTTCCACTGTATCGTCTCCGGTAAGAAAGTAATTATTATCAGATCCTTTGCAAGAGCGCTTTGAACATATATCTGCTCTGAAACCAAGAATGACAGGGGGCAAGTCAAGTCGCTAAATCAAAACACCCTTATCTATGCTGCCGCTACCTCTTTATCAGCGGAACGGTCAGGCTGCCTTGCGGCATAAGAACAATATGGGGGGTCGGCCCGACAATTTCGGATGCCAGCCTGAGGGCTTCATCCATATCTTTGGCCGGTGTAAACAGCAATGTCTCGGCCAATTCGGGGTTAAGTGTCGAAACCAGGATAAAACGGGCTTTTTTCATCAGCCGGGTAACTGCATAGGCCTTGTGAGCGCCTATCTGGAAACTGTCCCGAAGTTTTGCTTCAACACGTTCAGGGGTACAGCACTCCTTCATGGTCTGCTCGTAGAGGGCCGATCCGGAGCCTTCGCAGCATTCTCCCAGGATGATGACGACACCGCCCTCGCGCACAGCGCACCAGGCATTGTCCATGGTCTTCTGGAGTTGGTAAATGTTTATGTCTTTCGGGAAGCCGCCGCAGCTTGCTATAACGAGATCTGATTCTTTATCCAGTGCGGTACTGTATACGCTTTCGACGAACTTGCAGGCTTCGAGATGCGCTGCGATATAATCTCCCGCAAAAACCTGCAGGAATTCGTACTCTTCATTCAGTACCACATTCAGCAGGAACGAAGGACGGCACATTTCCGCACCCTCGATCTGGTCTTCATAAATCGGGTTGCCGTGGAGCTTGCCGATCACGGCGTTGGGGTCCATCATGAAGCTGTGGTTATGCCTGATCGTTTCGTAAGCAGAGACGCCGGGGAACAACGCCTTGCGTCCGCCTCCGAAACCGGCGAAGAAGTGGTGGACCACGCTGCCGGTGCAGATGATGTGGTCGGACTCCGCTACTGCCTTATGGTATGAAACCTTGGTGCCTCTGGAGGTCGTGCCGAAATAAACGAATTGGCTGTCGTCCTTGTAGTCATACATATGCAGCTTCACGCGGCTCGCGACACTTTCGCCGATTTCCTTGATCATTTCTTCTTCGGTCATGGGGCGGTGCGTGCCCAGGGCAAAAATGATCTGTATATATTTGTCTTCAACACCCGCGGCATTTAATTCGTCCAGCATGACGGGCATGAATACATCACTATTGGCGACCCGCGTATTGTCGTTGACGATGAATGTGACCGTCTCTCCGGGCTTGACTATCTCGCGGAGCGGCGCGGAGCCAATGGGATTTCGGATCGCCTCTCTTATGGCAGCAGCAGGGTCGGCAAGCGGCGGATATTTCTTTATCTTGAGCTCTGCGGCGACCAGCGACGCTTCAAGGCTGAAACGCATATCGCCTTTTCCGTAATGCATGGAATACTGTTTTGTCGCCATAAATTGCAGGTCCTTTCCCGAAACGCTCAGATTAACCCGGTCTGAAGGGCCAAAAGTCAAGTCAGATAATATAAACTATAACTGTCGGTAACGGCAAGCTTGTTCCTGAATGGAGGTCGAAAGCTATGTCTCTTAAGAATTTGAACCAGCTCTTTGACCCTAAAACAATAGCCGTCCTTGGTGCGGACGAGGACGAGCGTTCCATCGGATATTATGCGCTCAGCAATCTGATCAACAATGGCGTAAAGGCAGCGGTCTATCCGGTCAATCCCCGTTTCGAAAATATCCTTGGCATCGAGGCCTACGAGAGTATCGACCAAATTCGTCATCCTGTAGATTTGGCTATAGTCGCGAGCGCCCCTGAAGCTCTTTATTCCGCGCTGGAGGAATGCGGGAAGAAGCATGTAAAAGGGGTGATTATCCTGTCTCCCGATTTCGAATATCGAATCAGGAATCCGCACATTCTGTCCGATGATATCAGGAAGCTTGCGTCGATTTACGGCTTCAGGATACTCGGTCCCAACACACTCGGTTTTATAAGGCCCGGCAGAAACCTCAGCGCCGGTCTTTTCCCGGCTATGCCCCAAAAAGGCAACATAGCCTTCATCTCTCAAAGCGGTATTTTCTCGTCGGCGTTTCTGGAACGGGCTATCGGCAAGAACGTGGGATTCAGCTACTATATTTCTCTCGGCGGCAAGATGGACATCAATTTTTCGGACCTCATCGATTTCCTTGGCGTCGATGCCCAGACACGGGCGATTGTCCTGCATGTGCAGCAGATAAGAAACGGCAGGAGATTCATGGCCGCAATAAGGAGTTTCGCGGACCGGAAGCCCATAGTGGTGGTAAAGTCAGGGAGGTTCGATCTCTCTTCGGAGATGGCGGCGACCCACTCGGGATTTCTTGCGGGCGAAGACAGGGTTTACGAAGCGGCGTTCAAGAGAGCCGGGGCTGTGGAAGTGGATGAGATGGTAGATATCATCTATATGGCTGAGACACTTGCAAAGCAGCGTCGCCCGAGAGGCAAACATTTGGCTGTCATTTCGAATGCGGCCGTTCCGGCGCAGATATCCGTTGACGTTCTGCAGCGGATGGGCGGAGAACTGGCCCTGCTCGATAACGTCACTTCGTCTAATATCGCGGCCCATCTCGCGCAGAAGAGAGAGATCGAAAATCCTGTGCGACTACTATCCGATGCATCACCGTCCGACTATGAGATATCCGTAAGAAATTGCCTGAACGATGAAGGGGTCGACGGGGTCCTGGTGATCTATGTCCCGTTCCCGGGAGCAGACCCGGCAGGTATAGCCGAAGCGGTATTGAAGGCCTCAAAGACAAATGCGGAAATTCCGCTCTTCACCGCGTGGCTGGGTGAAAAAGCCGTGCACAATGCCATGGGACTTCTCAACAGCCACGGAATACCTACATATTTTACCCCCGAGCGGGCGGTCAAGAGTTTCATCTACATGTACCGATACGACTATAACCTGCAGCTGCTTCGTGAAACGCCGGAAACTATGCTCAGGGATTTCGAGGCAGACGCCGCCAAAGTGAAGACGATAATAGCCGGAGTTGCAGCCCGAAGGGGCGTGATGCTTCAGATGAATGAAGCTGCCGAAATACTGAAGACTTACGGGATTCCCGTTGTCGAGACTGTCGAAGTTCAAAGCAATGCGGATGCGATCAGCCAGGCACGCAGGATCGGTTATCCGATAGCGATGAAGCTCGATTCCGAGATGTCCTCATATGATAGGGAGGCTTCACGGCTGAACCTGTTAGACGATAATGCTGTCTTCGCTGCGTATAATTCCCTCAGGGAAAAGGCAGCAAACTTGAGAGATAATGCAGCAAAGATCATAATTCAGCCCATGATCGAAAAGGGCGGCATTGAGCTGTCGATCGGCGCAAAGAGAAGCATGAATTTCGGATCGGTGATTGTATTCGGTATCGGAGGAGATCTCCGAGAAGCGGAGAAGGACTATGCAGTCGGCCTCCCGCCCCTGAATCAGACGCTGGCGCGGCGCATGATGGAAGATACCAGGATCTATAAATATCTTCAGGGCCGGCGAAATTTTGAGGCCTCCCTCAAGAAACTTGAAGAGTTCCTTGTCAGATTTTCACGGTTGATCATCGATATCCCCGAAATAGATGAGATCGACATAAATCCGGTCCTCTTCTCGGAAAGCGGCCTTGTGGCGCTGAATGCAAGCATGCTCCATATATCAAAAATAGAATCGGGCGAGGGCAAAAAGATCAGGGGAGATCTATGCCCCTCCCATCTTTCGATCCCTCCCTACCCGGCACAATATTGCAGGGAAATGATCGCCACGGATGGAACACCTGTGCTTATCCGTCCCATCCGCGCGGAAGACGAGCCCATACTGTATCAACTATTGCAGTCCTTATCGGACGAATCGGTCTATTCGAGATTCTGCCGCTTGCTGAAAGACATGCCGCATGAAAAACTCGTCAGGTTTTGCCAGATCGATTATGACCGGGAAATAGCTTTTGTTGCTTCTATACGTGGCGAGAGCGGTGCCGAGGAATTGATCGGAGAAGTGCGGCTCAGCAAACTTCCGGACCTCGAAAATGCCGAGCTTTCGATCCTGGTTTCGGACCACTGGCAGGGGAAGGGCATCGGCAATTTGCTTATGGATTACTGCATCGAGATCGCGCGGGATGTAGAATTGAAATCGCTCTGGATGGAGATCCTGAAAGAGAACAGGAGGATGATCAGGTTCGGACTCAAATGCGGATTCAGGCAGGCCTATGATGACGGCGACATGGTGAAGGTCGTGCTGGATTTAGAACAAGCGGTCGGATAGCAAGTATAAATCACTTCAACTTGAACACCCGCCCGTTATACGTTATAAATTATGTAGATAGAGAAGCCTGAAGCATCCGGCATATAGGGAAGATAGCACAGAGTCCGCTATCGGGTCGGATTAATAACTCTTAATTATGATCGGAGGTCTGAAATGTGGTACGTCGCTGTCTTTGATGCAAAGGAAGAGGTGTCCAGAAAAGAGATTTACCATGAAAGGTCGGAGTGGCTGAAGAAGAGAGAAAAGGTATTCTCGAGGAAGTGCAAAACACTCAACAGGTATGAAGTAGTAGGAAGTTCCCCGGTAAAGGTTTTTTTCATTATTGAAACAGATGATCCCAGGACGTTGAATGTTCTTTCCACCCATTTTGGAGATGCCTGGTACTCGATGACCTATCCAGTAATCGAGCGCGGGATCGCAGAGGCATTGAAAGAAGACCTGTCTGGAATCATCGTAGCCAAGAAGTGATCACGACCGCGCCGGGTTAAGGCTGAGGCGTTGCAGACGCTACACCTCCCGGCGTTGCTCCTGCAAGCTGTTGCACTCCCCAGTTCATAATTAAAGCGTAAGCTGCTGACGTGGTATAATGAGTTGAAATTCGTCTGGGTATCAAGGGAGACAACAAATATGACAGATATTAACGCAGGAATGAAGAAGTTCTTCTTCCTTGCTCTTCTGTTGTCGCTTCTTGGATGCACATCCATGGAAAAGAAGGTCGATGAACACAGTAGTTCATGGATATCCAGGCCGCTTTCCGAACTGAAACAGGCGATGAAGAGTCCCGACTCCTATGCATCCAAAATCGACTGGGATGAGACCACTTACCCGCTTGCAAACGGTTATTTTATTTTCGTCGAACCTTTCAGGCGAGAGTGCTTTATCGAGTGGAAGATTAACCAGAGGAATATAATCATAGGATCATTCGCCAAAGGCAGGGGATGCGGCACCGTTCACGAAACGGATGCAGATGTAAGTGTAATTGAAAAGTTTTCGCCGCCGGCAAATGACAACCGTAAGATGGAACAGTTCTTTCATAATGAATAACGGCGTAAAGACGCCGTGTAATAACTTAAATCAAGCTGTGTGATGACAGTCACCACTTTCAAGCGCGCATTTATGGGATGATTATAACTATGTAGCTACATAGTATGATCAGGAGGCCGCATGAGCAGAACTACCATGTTCAAATACATCAAGGTTATCCTTTCTTTTTTCGCAATAATGCTTCTCCCGGCGGCAATTGCGACCAAAGTCTTCGCAGCCCCGGCCATAGCTGGATGTCCTGTTTTTCCTGCCGACAATGTATGGAATACGCCTATCGAGACTTTGCTCGCAGACCCTAATTCGCAAAGCTATATCACAACTATCGGGGCCGTCAAGGGTCTCCATGCGGATTTCGGGTCTGGATTATGGGATGACGGCCCCATCGGGATCCCGTATGTTACTGTAAACGGTTCGCAGCAAAAAGTCGGCATTGTCTTCGATTACGCCGATGAAAGCGATCCGGGTCCGTACCCGGTCCCGTCTGATGCGCCGATCGAGGGAGGCCCCTTGTCTTCCGGAGACAGGCACGTTCTGGTCGTCGATACAGGCCATTGCATTCTCTATGAGCTTTATTCAGCCTATCCCCAGCCCGATGGCACATGGCAGGCGGGTTCAGGGGCGATTTTCAACCTGGCATCCAATGCAATGCGCCCGGCGACCTGGACATCAGCCGACGCGGCCGGACTCCCGGTACTTCCCGGATTGGTGAGGTATGACGAGGTGGCAGCCGGCGAGATAACACATGCCCTGCGTTTTACGGCGCCTCAGACCCGAAAAGCCTTCATCTGGCCCGCCCGTCACCAGGCTTCGAGTCTGACAGGGCAGCAATATCCGCCCATGGGCCAGAGGTTCCGGCTAAAGGAAAATTTCGACATATCAGGTTTCTCAAGGGATGCTCAAGTCATCCTCACGGCCCTCAAGAAGTACGGAATGATCCTGGCCGACAATGGGTCCTCGTGGTATATATCCGGAGCACCCGATCCGAGATGGAACAATGATGTGCTTCATGAACTCGGACGTGTAACAGGCTCTGTATTTGAAGCAGTAGACGAGTCTCCATTAATGATCAGCCAGGATTCCGGGCAGGCAAAACAGATAAGTCCCGTAAGGCCTTCACCACCTACGAACCTCAACGTGAAATGAAAATATAATTTGTGTGCCTGCGGGCGGTAAATAATTCGGAACTGATTACCGTTTCCGGATCCGCCCATCCCCCGGCTTTACTTTCTGCCGGCGTTCCTGGGCCGCCAGAAAGTAAGATACACGCGCCCTTGGATTCAGGTAGTCGAAAATTGCATCCGGGAGGTCGTGAGGACGGAGGGATGTCGCTATCGAGAGTGACTGATCCTCGGATAGATCAAAAATCAGGGCCTCGTTTTTGGGGATCTCCGGATCGTAAATAAGCAGGCTCGGCTTCAAGGCGTATGCAGGATTTACGGAAATGACCATGCCGATCACATCATTGTTGAGACTAACAATTGTTCCCGGCGGGTATACTCCTAAATATGAAATAAACCGTTGAAGCAGCTGGTTATCGAACCGCTCTTTCTCGCTTTTGAACATGTGTGCGAGCGCTTCATGCGGCGTAACAGACTTTTCCGGGTTTCGATTATTGCACAGATTATCGTATCTATCGACTATCGATACTATTTGCGTCAGATCGGAAAGATGCTCCCCGCTGATCCCCGCCGGATACCCGGAACCGTCAACCCGTTCATGGTGGTCCCCGATAATCCGGAGTGCCTCAGCCGGGAATGTACCCATACCAGCCAGGGGTCCCATAGTTTCGACACCATATTGAGGGTGAAGCCGTAGAATGTCCCTCTCGAATTTAGTCAGCGGCGACGGCTTATAAAGAACGTTTTTAGGTATACGGTGCTTCCCTACATCGTGGAACAGGGCGCCGAGTCCCAGCATCTTCAAGTCGTCCGGCCCGAGTCCGTGTTCTCTGCCCAGCATCATTGAAAGGACAGACACATTCAGGGAGTGGTAAAATATACCTTCGCCGCCTGTGTCCGTATTCATGAGCTGCACAGTCATTTCTTTATCCATTGCAAGGTCATCGATAATCGACTGAAGAATGCTGTCTGCGTCCTTGACCGATTCAAGTCGCCCGCCTTCTATATTCTTCATTACATTCTTTACTGTTTCGAGACTTGCCGAAAACTGCTTTTGGCAAGCATTGATCTTCTTGCGCAGGGTTTTTTGTTTTGCTATCCTTTCGTTCTTTTCCCGCCACAATTTTTCCGTCTCAGCATCTTTCGCCGGATCGCTTGTGACAGCAGGTGCGGGAGCAGGATTCTTTTGTTCAGAGAGGGGGAAAACATCACTCTTACCTGGGACAAAAAATATCGTCTTGACTTTGAGTTTGCGAAGAACCTGGATCTGTTCTCTGCTTGTAATTTTGAATGAATTCATCAAGAATGGGTGGTCCAGCCAGGAAAGACCTGTGATACGAATAAAAACACCCGGCTGTAACTGGTCTATCGTAACAGGATACTCAGTTACACCGGTTCTATTTTTATCATTATGATCATCGTTCACAAACGGTCCTCACTAGCTGATATCTCACTATACATGCTGATATTCCTACTGGTCAGGCAGCGGAGAGAGAGGTGGCGTGGCTCATCCGCAATATTTCTTCTTTGTATCTTTCGGCCAGACCCTCAAGCTGTTCTTGATTGAGTTTGAGCCGCAACAATGCTTGCGGAACAATCGCTTCCCCTTTGCCGCCACTTCCCGGGAACCCGGCCAGATAGGCAAGATGATCCGCGATATGAACTGCTGCAGTAAGGTCTGTATCTACGCCATCGACACCTGTTACAGGCTCGTGGTGCCAACGGCAGGCCTGAGCAACAGGCAGCGGGAGACGCCATCTGGAAGCGATTTCGTAGCCGACTTCGCAGTGATTACTGCCAAGCAGCTCCCGTTCTGCGGCGGCGGTTCCGAATGCCCACCAGTTCGATTCGGGCATCAACTCCTCCAGGAATCTGCCGACGACCAGTTTCCCGACATCATGAAGAAGTCCTGCAGTGAAGGCAATATCCGGTGAAGGGAGGCCGCACTTGTGCCCCAGCACTTCGGCGAAAACCGCAGTCGCTGTGCAATGGAGCCAGAAAGCAGGTGCCTCGATGCCGTAGCCGTAGATGCGCGCAGGCAGGGCGCGTCGGAAAGACGTGCCGATAGCGACTTCAAAAACCCGTTTTAACCCGATGCGCGCTACCGCCTGGCTGACGCTGGTGATCGGTTCGATGGCCTGGTAAAAAACAGAGTTGGCAGCCTTCAGCAGGTTGGCCGTCACTGCCGGATCGGACCGCACAGCCTGCTCGAAATCGGAGGTGGAGGCCTGCTCGTTCCGCAGCAGCATGGTAAGGCG
>Ga0137438_1000250_pt1 | contig 10690 bp, 8 predicted proteins | sample EasRivERMGT157_2_FD_102327 | JGI IMG/M metagenome (GOLD analysis project Ga0137438, IMG submission 102327) | Soil microbial communities from meander-bound floodplain in the East River, Colorado, USA - East River MetaG ERMGT157_2 | ecosystem: Environmental > Terrestrial > Soil > Floodplain ... | reverse complement strand
GCCGTGCCGATGGCGGACAGTCCTGCGACGCCGGCGCCGATCACCATGACTTTGGCCGGCGCCACCTTGCCCGCGGCGGTAATCTGGCCGGTGAAAAAGCGCCCGAAGTGTTGCGCTGCTTCGATCACTGCGCGATAGCCGGCTATGTTCGCCATCGAGCTCAGTGCATCGAGCTTCTGGGCGCGCGAGATACGCGGCACGGCATCCATTGCGATCACTGTGACGCGACGCGTGCTCAGCAACTCCATCAGATCCGGATTCTGCGCCGGCCAGATGAAACTCAGCAGCGTACTGCCTTCGCGCAACAGCTCCGATTCGTGCACACCCAGTTTCGGGTGCCTGCCGGGCGCGCGCACTTTGAGCACGATGTCCGACTGCGCCCAGAGCGCGCGAGGTTCCGCCACGATCGCGGCACCGGCCGCGCGGTATGCCTCGTCGGCGAACGCCGCGCCCTCTCCTGCGCCCGCTTCGATCGCCACCGTATAGCCCAGCTTGATGAGCTGTCCGACTGTCTCCGGCGTGGCGGCGACACGCTTCTCGCCCGCCTGGACTTCCTTGGGAATGCCGATTTTCATTTCGTTGCGCTCTCCACTCGTGTGCTTCGGTCAATCAAGAATGTCGTGCCTAAAGAATGTGTGCCACAGAGGACACAGAGGTCACAGAGGAAGCCTGAACACCAACAAAGAAAAGATGGATCGTTGGTATAAACCTTTTGATGCTCATCCATTGCGCTCTTCTGTCCACTTCACGCTAAAAGAGTTCTTGCCTTCCTCTGTGTCCTCTGTGACCTCTGTGGCAAAAAGGGTCTAGTAGTATCTGGCAGTCAATCATCGATGCTGCTTGTATTTGGCCAGTTCGAGCTTGCCGATCTGGTTACGATGCACTTCGTCCGGTCCGTCGGCAATGCGCAGCAGGCGCGCGAGGGCATAGGCCACCCCGATGCCATGGTCATTGCTGAGCCCGGCGGCACCGAACGCCTGGATCGCCCAGTCCACAACCTTGCATGCCATATTCGGCACGGCCACCTTGATCATGGCGATTTCCGCCTTGGCGCCCTTGTTGCCCACCGTATCCATCATATAAGCGGCATGGAGCGTGAGGAAACGGCTCTGGGCAATGCCAATCCGTGACTCGGCGATACGCTCAAGCGTCACGGTCTGCTCGGCGACCGGCTTGCCGAAAGTTACCCGATTCAGCGTGCGTTTGCACATCGCTTCCAGCGTGCGTTCCGCGAGCCCAATCAGGCGCATGCAGTGATGGATGCGTCCCGGCCCGAGCCTGCCTTGCGCGATTTCGAAGCCGCGCCCCTCGCCCAGCAGCATATTGGACGCGGGCACGCGCACGTTCGTGAACAGCACCTCGCCCGCCCTGTCCGGCATGCCGTAGTATCCGAACACGGGCAGCGCACGCTGCACGTCGACGCCGGGCGTATCGCGGGGCACCAGAATCATCGACTGCTGCTTGTGCCGGTCCGGGTTGTGCGGGTCGGTCTTGCCCATGAAGATGAAAATCTTGCAGCGCGGGTCGACTGAGCCGGTGGCATACCATTTGCGCCCGTTGATCACATAGTCTTTGCCGTCGCGAACGATCGAAGACTCGATGTTGGTGGCATCGCTGGACGCCACCCCCGGTTCCGTCATGGCGAAGCACGATCGGATTTCTCCGGCGAGCAAAGGCGCCAGCCATTTCTTCTTCTGCTCTTCCGTGCCATAACGGGCCAGCACTTCCATGTTGCCGGTATCCGGTGCCGAGCAGTTGAATGCTTCGGGTGCGAGCAGGGAGCGGCCCATGATTTCGCACAGCGGCGCATATTCGAGGTTGGTCAGCCCGGCGCCATGTTCCGAATGGGGCAGGAAGAGATTCCAGAGGCCCGCGGCCTTGCCCCTGGCCTTGACCTCTTCCACGACCGGAGCGACTTTCAGCGGCCCGACCTCCTCGGCTTCGCGGAAAAAGCGCGCCTCGTTCGGATAGATGTGCTCGTCCATGAAGGCGAGCAGGCGCTTCTGAAGATCTTTTACTTTTTGCGAGTGTTCGAAATCCATAGCCTTGTCCCTGTTCTTCTTATTCATGTCGCGCCGGCCTGTGAACCGAAATTCGACATTCCGGCCGCAAGCGGGAGTACTCCCCTTACCTGACGGGAAGCACAAAGCTGACGAAGCACGCATTTTACTACTCGCCGCATGTGTGCAGCATCGAATCCGGGCGCGAGCGACAGTCGACCATTTGGGCCCGCCCTGAACGTCCCGGCGCGAAGCGTTCCGGACCCGCTGACGCGCCGAGAGGAATTGACTGCTGTATCTTGTGGCGATACACTTTGCCATGATCAAGACCTTCCGGCATAAAGGACTTGAGCGGTTCTTTCGTGATGGGTCGAAAGCGAGCATCCAGCCGAAGCACGAAAAGCGGTTGCGACTGCAGCTTGGCCGCCTGGACACGGCGAGGAGTGCTGCGGATATGAATTTGCCTGGCTGGCGCTGGCATGTCTTGACTGGCGATCTTAGAGGTCACTGGGCTGTATGGGTCGATGAGAACTGGCGCCTGACCTTCACCTTCGCCGGCTCGGATGCCGTGCTGGTTGATTACCAGGACTATCACTGAGGAACAGACGATGGCAACACGTATGCACAACCCCCCGCATCCTGGAGAAATTCTTCAGGACACCGTCCTTGCAGAAGGCCGGATTACGATCAGCGAGTTCGCCCGCAAGCTCGGTGTATCGCGTGTTGCGCTCTCGCGCGTGGTGAACGGCCGCGCGGCTGTAAGTGCCGATATGGCCCTGCGGCTGGCTGCGGCGGTCGGTGGCTCTGCGGAATCCTGGCTGCAGATGCAGTCAGCTTACGATCTCTGGCAGGCGTTGAAGAAGCGCCGACCCAAGATCCAACGGTTGGACCTGGCGGCGTAGAGTCAGAATCGGCCCGGCGAGTTTGGGATTCAAAAGAGCCCTCACCACTTCGCCAATTAAAAAAGACCCACAAGGGGTCTGCCGTTCATAAGGGGGAGGGATTGCTCGGCTTTCGCATTGCCTCTGCGAAAGCCTCGTCCCGAAACGCATGCGTTTCGGGACCGCCAGCGAACCTAGGTTCGCTGGCGTCCCAGGCAATCAGTAATTGCCTGGTCGAACCAGAGGGTTCGAATTACCTACCCATTCCGTCAAATTAAAGAGGACCCGCAAGGGGTCCTCTTTAATTTGGCGGAGAGGGAGGGATTCGAACCCTCGATACGGGTTTAAGCCCATATAACGCCTTAGCAGGGCGCCACCTTCGGCCACTCGGTCACCTCTCCGCATTGATCGGTCGTGCGAGTTCTACGTGAACCTACTGGCTATCCGTGTCACCCGTGGCCGCAGGTGGCGCCAAGCGCCAGCAACTATATTCTTATGCGCCCGAGGCGCATATGACCACTCGGCCCCCTTGCCTCCCCTTGCGTCGTAGCTGCATTGCCGAGGTGGTGTCTAAACCGAGACCGCGAAGGATATCACCTCATCCCTCCCCTGTCAGCCGGACTCTCGTCTCAACCCGCTGTCTTTGCTATAATTCGCCCCGCTTTAATGCGCCCGTAGCTCAGTTGGATAGAGTACTTGGCTACGAACCAAGGGGTCGTGGGTTCAAATCCTGCCGGGCGCGCCAAACATACAAGGGCTTGCAGAAATGCAGGCCCTTTTCATTTGCGACGGGCTGGCACTGGCAGGATTCGATCACCCTTTTCTAAAAAGCGAGATATCGGGGATGGACTATGAACTCGATAACCATGCCCATCCGCCTGCCCAATGGGGGCCTGCAAGCTCGCGGTGTCGATGGCAATGCGCCCCAATCTGAGTCGGTTTGTCGTGGCCAATCAGTCAGGGGGTTCCGGCTAATAAGTACCCCAACGATGAATACTTACAGGCGCAGATGATTAATTCCTGCAAGTCTCGGACGCCATAGACAACCACACACGCGGATAGGCAGTCCTTCTCGTTGTAGCCCATGCAAGAAACCAGACCTGCCCTTGTCCTTTTTCGCTGATGGTTTCGATGCGCCCCAACTAGCCACGCTCGATTGTTTCAGGGCGTGATGGTGATGGTTACCGTATCGCCATAGGTACCCGCGCTGACGGCCTGTTGCGGAAAGATTCGACCGAATATCGCCGAGCCAACAGGAATCACACTTAAGCCTGGGCAGTTACTATTGGCGCTAATAGCTTGTACCCAAGCCGAGCCGCCGATCACGCCATCGCCCCACACCGTTCCGCCGAACGACCCCGAATAAAGCTGGTAATCCATCCGGTCTGCATTGCCGCTGTTTTTCATCTGGCGCGTAACGATTTTGTTCCCGGCCGTCGAGTTAGTGCTCGGCCCTATCGTCACCGTCAGTGTTGCATTACTGCCGGGCGGGTTGCGGCAGCAGCTCACCGAAAATACGGCCGAGACATCCGTATTAGCCGCGGAAGAATCATCGTAATTGCCGAAATTCAACGAAATCCCGCTCACGGAGCATGACAAAGCCGCGAAAACCATGCCGGAAACCCCCACCAGCATGCCGAAGATCGCGATGTTAATGAATGCTTTCACAGAATACGTCTCCAAGATCCGTAACGATTTCCTGACTGTCGGGTACCGCCAAGTCCAGCCTGCACGTTTTTTCGTCAACCTTCAACTCCGCGGAATATCGGCCGGGCACGAGGTCTTCGATGTAAAAATCGCCGCCGCGTATCGTGCTCGCGCGTACGGTTGCCGTTTTCCCGGTAAGAACCATCTCGTAATTTGCGAGCGGAGTCTCGACACCGTCGCGGCGCATTTTCAATTTGCCGGTGATCGCGCGAACGCGCCGGATGTCGAAGCTCGCGACTACGCCGGAGCGCAGCGGTGGCCGGATCTTTTGCCCGGACTTGGCGACGGTATAGTCGAGCGGGATGTCCTTGGGCTGGATCGCGACGTCGTTTACCTGATAGGAGCCGAGATCGGGAACGAATACCGTGCCGGTTGCGTCCGTCACGCCGATTTCGGCGCTGCTTCTGAGCACACGCACTCCTGACAACGGGGGATCGATCTGGACCAGGGCAAAGCTGTCTCTGATCGGGCGGCTGAAATGAACGTCGTTGCCGATGTAGGCGGCTGCACCGGCAACCGACAGCTGATAATAATCCGAACCGCCCGCCGCTCCGTCGACGAAGCTCGTCCCTTCCGCCGTGAGTATCGCGTTGCGCGCGTTGTACTGGACGAACGGCGAGATACTATCGCTGGCGGCACCTGCCGATACGGAACGCTGCGCAAGCACGCGGTAGCCCAGGCCCTCTCCAATCGGCGGCGTTTTGGAGTATTGAAGCTGGTCGGCCGTATCGCCTTCCTTGGTTTTCAGGTGGCTGGCGTTGACTAACACTCCATTGGCCGGGAAGTATGAAATTCCAAAAAATACGGCATAGCCGCTAGTCGTATCCACGACACGGCTCACGTTGGCGGAGATGGAAATATTTCCCGCCAGCGTGCGGCTGTAGCCGAGCGTGGTAGTTCGCTGGTCGCTGGCACCGCCATAAACCGTCTGCAAGGCGTAGCTCAGGCTGAATGTTCCGGTATTTCCGGTGCCGTAACTTACGCCGGCGGACCCCTGCAATTTGGGTTTGTCGGTCGGCGTAAAACCAATGACCGAGTAGTCCTCGGTGAAGTGGCGCGCGAACACTTGCGAACTGAACGGCCCATAGAGAAAACTATGGCTCAGCGAAGCAGCAGAACCCGATCGCGTCGTAGTATCGCTGTCGTGGCTAAGCGCAAATCCGGCCGTGAATACGCCCGCTTTGACGGTGTTGAGAGCGGCGCTCGGGCCGCCATTGATGTGGTCGCGCGTCGCATCTCCGTTCATGCCGATGGTCAGCGTATCGCTCAAACCGTAGCGGTGAAACGCGGAAACTACCGCCGCCCCGTAATCATTGCTCGACACGCCGTAATTTTCCCGGATAGCGCCGACGTTGTAGCTGTACTCATGCAGACCTTTTGCCAGCAATTGTTCAGAAAAAAAGTACGGAAAACTCACCCGTTGCTCGCGGCCGAACGGATCCTTGATCACAAATTCAAAATTGTTCAATCCGGTCGCGCCTTGGTAGTTCAAATTCTGTAAATTGAAAGTGCCCGGCGCCAGCGATTGCGACTGCACGCGCGCGCCGTTCATGTAGATATCGACCGTTGACGGCAGCGCGACTGCGCCTGTAAATCCCGCCTGCGGCGACTTTATGAAGTACGGATTAATCTGGTAGAGCTTGGACACGCCAATGCCGCCGAAATTGAACGCGCTGCCAAGTTCCCCCGAGGCCGCACTCGCGTCGCCAAGCGTCCAGCGACGCAGTTCTTCCGGCTGATCGTAGACGAGTTGGGTCTGCAGCCTGACAGCGTGATTTTGGCCGCTGCTGGTTGTGTAGACATGGTCATCGAGCAACAGGAACTTGCCCATGTTTACACCGAGTTCAGTGGTGCCGTTGTAAGTTTCCAGTCCGCTCTGCGTGGCCGTTCGGCCCAACTGGTAATTCAGGAAGCCACCCGGCGCACGCGGCTGTATTGGTGTCGCGGGCAGTATCGCGCCCAAATCGAAGCTTTCCTTAGGCAGCATGTCGGGCGGCAGCTGGATGTCGAGTGTGAGCGTTTTTTCGTTGAACTTGAGTTCGGCGCCGGGAATCGATTTCAGAGACACGTGCGGTTCGCCCGCGATATCGATTTCGCGTCCCGATGGTTTCGGAACGCCCATCTGCACGAGGTCGCGCGGGGGCAGGAAAAAATCGCCGCCGGACGTCATATATACGACGAAATCCCCTTTGGCGACACCGTTCAAACGCGTTTTTATTACGATCTGGACTGGCCGCTCGGCACTTGGATCGGCGGGCGCGACCGCAGGTTGGGATTCCGGGAATTCCGCGGACAGTTGCAGCCGCATTGGCGAATCTTCCCGCCTGGGGGACGGCGCGTCTAATGGCGCGATTGGCGTACTCACGGCGGGAGCGTTGCGCAGGGCCATATCCTCGCCGCCGTTACCCGATGGCCCCGATTGTGCCGCAGCATGCGGCGTGTGCAACAAGGCAGCTACGGCGGCGCAGCGCAAGAGCAATCGTGGGATAACCCGTGCATGATTCGGCGCCTGGCTCAGAACCACCCCATCCGCATTACTTGCCTTCGCAGCGACTGGTGTCCCAGTCAAACGTGCGCTCGATCGTGCCAATGCGGTCGGTCTTCATCACGATTTGCAGCTTGCCGAGCTTCCTGCACGTATCCGGCGGAAATTGCGCGGTGATGTGCTTTGTCGCGCCCGCAAGCACATAGCCGCCGACGATTTCGTTTTCGTAGGCGGCGCCCGACTTGACGCGAAGCGACTGGATCTGAAAATTCTGATTGCCCGTATTTTTGACGACGATCGTTGCGGCTGTGGGTGTAGCTTCCATGCCATCGATCGCGCCGCCCAGTTTCTCTTTATCGGGGCGCACAAAAATTGGAATCCCGAAGCGCAGCACGAACAGGACCTGAGCGCCTTTCCTGGCCGGATCGGCTGGCGGCGGTAGTTCTTCAATGAACAGCCGGTACGATTTTTCGGTGTTGCCAGCCGGCACTTTCAGTCCGACGCGCACCACGCGCTGGTCCTGTTTGTCGACGGCGAAAATACGCGGAAAGAAGACCAGATCATTGCTCTCGACGTAGACGTCGTTGCCTTTGGCGTCCTGCGTCCATTCGAAGAGCTTCGCCTGCATCTCGATTTTTCTGGCAGTTTCGTCGTTGCTGACCGTAATGCTGTCGGTCTTGTTCCGGCGATCGAGGTCAATCCGGATTGGCGAAATACTGAACAATCCCGCAATTGACCCCCCGGGCATGAGTGCGCAAAGCGCGCAAACCAGCATCAGTCTTTGGATATTCTTGATACGTCGTCTACGCGGCATGCTGGGTCCTATCGCAATCTGGCATGGCGCACAGCGCTGCACGGGCGGCCCGATGGCGCGTTCAGGATTACGTCAACGCGCGCCCGGACATCCATGCGCGGTGACAGGTTCAAGGATTGACAGAGATCGTGACAGTATCGCTGTAAATCTGTGCGCCCACGGTCACCAGCGCATTCTGATATTGCGCGGGGGTGATAGTGCCATTGACGGTCACGGTTTGCGCGAGCGCGGAGGATCCGAAGCCCTGCCCGGTGAACCCGGCAGCGCCGCTATAACTAACCGCATAAGGCAGAAATGCCGTCGCGGAAACCGAATGCATCATTCGCTTGGTGCCGGAAAAATTCAAGCCGCCATCATCGGTGGCAGCGGTCGAGACGGTATTCTTGGTGCACTTTATCGCGAACGTTGTCGACGCCGTAATGTTGCTCGCGCCCGAAGGATCGATGTTACCGAAATCAAGAATGCCGGGCGGCGTGGTCACCTTGCAGGTGCCGATGACCTGCGCTGACATGGTCAGGGTGTTTGAGCCGGCGGCGTGTACCGCGAAAGTCGGCAGCACGGCGCAAACGGCAAGCGCGGCACGAAAGCATGCTTTCATGCCGCGCATTTTGCCACAAAGCAAATTACGGGTTGACGGTGATCGTTACGGTATCGGCGTAAATCTCGGCGCCGGTGGTCTGAAGTGCGCCGCCGTATTGCGCCGGGGTGATGGTGCCGTTGATCGTGACGGTCCGCGAAGCTGCCGCGGCTGCAAAGCCAGCGCCGGCAAAGCCGGTGTCATTGACGTAGGCGATTGCATACGGCAGAAATGCCGTTGCGGTAACCGAATGCTGCATGCGCTTGGTGACGGAGAAGTTAAGGCCATTGTCGTCGGTGGCGGCGGTCGAGGTGACGCCATTGGTGCATTTCATCACGAAAGTGGTGGATGCCGTTGCGTTAGCAGCGCCGGATGGGTCAATGGTGCCGAAATCGAGTGTGCCCGGGGCGGTGGTTACCTTGCACACGCCGGAAATCTTGGCATTGACCGTGAGGGGCGTGGTGCCGGCCGCGAAGGCGCCAGTCGACATAATCAGGCCGACCGAAAGGACGACGGCGGTCAGCGAGGTCAGTTTGACGATTTTTGCAGATGCTTTCATATCTATCCTCGTTAAGAAATTTATTAATTAGCCTTCTGAGTCCAGGTGCCATCACTCCGATAGCGGCACTGTTGGATACCGATACCGCAACTCGCGTGCCAGGCATTCAGGTTCCGGGCAGTTTTCTATTCATCGGCGCAGGTATCGACACATTGAGCACAGCTACATACGTGTTTATTCATCTGTTTTTATTAATTTTTCAGATGTGCTGGCGATCGAATCAAAAACCGACAAAAGAATGGTTTTTGACGAAACATCGGCGAGGATGGCGTGAACTCGATCAATGTTGCCAACCGGAAATTGTCAATTATTCAAGCAGATTCTGACGATTCTCAGCGTGACTTCTAGGAAGTTGTCAGCCCTTTCCCCGGTCAGCTTCGTCAACTTATTGATTGGATTCAGAACTGATCCGCTTCAACCAGGAATCTTCATTGAATTTTGAAGCAGTCGCATTGAGTGCCGCTGCTTGTTTTTTGGGTGGGAAAATTGCGTAACGTGCCCGCCGTCCACCGTCCCAATTTGAAGTGGAGAAGACCGTTAGTTCATCGAGAACGACGGGCATACTGAAGAGCGGACCCGGCTAAGGAAACGTCATCGGTTCTCGGAAGCGAGCCATGCCGCGATGCCTATCAAGGAGCTGAGCCGCAGGGCTTCAGCGATGCCACCTGCTACAGGTGGCGGGCCAAGTTCGGAGGTATGGGCGTATCAGAGGGCAGCCGGCTGCAGCACCTGTAAGGCGAGTGTGCCAGGCGCTGGAAGCTGCTGGCCAGCGTACACCGGGACATCCACTGCATCTGTGGGGTCAAGTCTTGTTTCTTGCATTGCCACTTTCGTTCTCACTTCCCGGTCGAATCAAGTTCGCCCGGTCATGCCCTGACCAGCCGCTGCGCGTCCAACCCATCCTTGATGCGCTCCAGATCCGTCATCCTGGGCGCCTGGGAAATACGAAGTGTTGCATGTGGCCGGATAGTGCTTTTCGAAAAGCGCCTGTACGGATTATCTGAACGGTGCCAGCGCTGCGGTCGGTTGGGACAAACCCGAGCTTGAATATTGCCTGTGCCACCAATTTGCCTGAGGCCGGAGGGGCTGTGACCAAAGTGTGACCGGGATAGACTGAAATCGAATCTGGCAAACGCGGCAAGTTGCTGGTTCCAGGGTGTCGTTGGTTAATTAAGCGTAGCTACGAAGCAATGGGCCGTGGGTTCAAGTCCTGCCGGGCGCGCCAATACACCAGACGGTTGGGGGCGAAAGCGTCTAGCCGTTTGTTCATCAGCCCGACCAGTCCTTCAGCCAGCGGGCGAAATCGACGTACGACAGCGCGCAGCTGAAGAGATAGCCCTGGGCGACGTCGCAGCCCATGGCTTTCAGCTCGTCGAAAGTCGCACGATCCTCGACGCCTTCGGCAACGGCCCGCAGCGAGAAGTTGTGCGACAGGTCGATCACGGATTGCACGATCTGCCGATCTCCGCGCGAAGTGAGCATTTTCGTGACGAACGTCTTGTCGATCTTGAGTTCGTCCAGGGGAAGGCGCTGCAGATAGGCGAGCGAAGAGTATCCGGTGCCGAAATCGTCTATCGACAGGCGCACGCCCATGTCGCGCAGGCGGGCAAGCAGCATTAGCGAGCGCTCGGCGTCGCGGATCATCGCCGTTTCGGTGATCTCGAGCG
>Ga0137438_1000249_pt1 | contig 10694 bp, 9 predicted proteins | sample EasRivERMGT157_2_FD_102327 | JGI IMG/M metagenome (GOLD analysis project Ga0137438, IMG submission 102327) | Soil microbial communities from meander-bound floodplain in the East River, Colorado, USA - East River MetaG ERMGT157_2 | ecosystem: Environmental > Terrestrial > Soil > Floodplain ... | reverse complement strand
TTTTAGGACACTGAGATGGAGAAAGAGAAAGGGAATATTGAGCCATGTAAGCGTAATGACAATTCGATGTCCGAGCCGCCACCCGACACTGTCGATACCTACGGTCTCTATCTCTAAACCTATAGCCCCGACTTTTACCTGTTTTTCCTCCGTGTTCTAAAAGGGTACTCCACGCTTCGCGAGGGTATCCGTGTCCTAAAAGGGTACTCCGACCTGCTACGCACGTAGGGTATCCGTGGTTCAAGACGTAAACCAAACAAGGAACAAAATGGATCTGACGAAACGGCTGGAGAAGTGTTACGCGGCGGCGGTACACGACGTGCTGCGCGGCATGGGCCACGGGCAGTGCGTCCTGCCGCACACCATCAAGCCGCTCGATCCGACGAAGAAGCTCGCGGGTGAGATCTATACCGTCAGCGGCTACATCGACCAGACGCGCGATGCGCACGACACGCTGGTGCAATGGACCGGGCTGTTATCCAAGGCGCCGCCGGGCAAGGTGATCGTGTGCCAGCCGAATAGCCACATGGTCGCGCTGATGGGCGAACTGTCCGCCGAGACGCTGCAGCACAAGGGCGTGCGTGGTTATGTCGTTGACGGCGGCTGCCGCGACACGGATTTCATCCTCAAACTGGGCTTCCCGGTGTTCTGCAGTTTCAACACGCCCGCCGACATCGTCGGCCGCTGGGTGCCGGATCGCTTCGGCCAACCCGTGACCATCGGCGAGGTAACCATCAGCACCGGCGACTGGCTGCTGGCCGATCGCGACGGCGTGGTCATCATTCCCGGCAAGATCGCGGAGCAGGTGGTAGCCAAAACGGAAGAAGTGCTGCTGACCGAGAACAAAGTACGCAGCGCCATCCTCGGCGGCATGGACCCGCAGGAAGCCTATCTGAAGTTCGGGAAATTCTGAGAAGGCGGCTTTGCGCCAGCGGCCTCCCTATCCCCACGGCCTTGCCCGCCTACGCATGGCCCGCTACACCCACCGGGCTCTGTTGACCGATTAGACTGGAACGTCTAGTCTTTCGCCCTTTGCGGGATTGGGGCCGGCGCGGTGCCGTGCGACTTTTCCCTGTGGAAACGCCATGCAGCAGACCCCGGCCAGCGCGGACGCTCCGCCGCCCCTCATTGACACGATCCGCGACAAGCGGGCGCATATGCTTTCGGTTGCCGAAGAGGTTTTTCTTTCCGAGGGTTATCACGCGAGCATGGACTCTATTGCCGCCCGCGCTAAGGTAGCCAAGCAAACTGTCTACAACCATTTCGGCAGCAAGGAAGGCCTCTTCTCCGAAGTCGTGCGGCGCATCGCCGACACGATTACCGACGCCCTGTTCGAACCCGATCTGGATTTGCGGGCCGCGTTGCTGGGATTTGCGCTGTCCTTGCGGGCGCGGGCGCTGTGCCCCCAGGGAATCAGCACCTATCGCGCCCTGGTCGCGGAAGCGCCCCGTTTCCCGGAGCCGGCGCTGCTGATCTACGCAAAGGGTCCGCGCACCGGCCGCGACGTGCTGGCAATGCTGTTCCGGAAGAAGATGGCCAAGGGCGAGCTGTTGAGTGCCGATCCCGAACTGGCGGCGGAGCAATTCATCGGCATGCTCACCGGATACGACCGGGTTCGTTTGCTGTTCGGCGCCGAAAGATCAAACACGGCAATTGTTGAATCCGCATATTGCGAGCAGACCGTCGACGCATTCCTGCGGGCCTACTCGCCGAACAAACGCACCCGAGTACCAGGAAATCTGAAACGCCCTACACATAACGAATAACGAGGAGAAGCATCGTGATGCGCAGTTATATCGAATTCATCCTGCGGTTCCGCTGGCCGGTCGTGATTCTGGTCGCAATCGCGACGGTGTTCCTGTCGTACAAGGGCGGCGCCCTGACGGTGATCATCGATCCCAACAACATCGTGCCCCGGTCGCACCCCTTCATCGCCACCACGCTCAAGGTCGAAGAGGTATTCGGCTCGCGCTATGTGGCGGTGATCGGCATCACGCCCAAGCAAGGCGACGTCTTCCAGGCCAAGGTTCTGGAAAAGGCGCAGCGCATCACGAACAAGCTGCGCGAGACCCCGCGCGTGGTGAAGACCAACCTGCTGTCGGTCGCGGCGCGCCGCGTGAAGGACATCCGTGGCACGAAGGAGGGCATGGAGGTCAAGCAGATGATGACCAACGTGCCGGCCACGCCGGAGCAGATGGCTGCGCTCAAGGAGGCGCTCGAACGCAATACGTCTTATATGAATGCGATCGTATCCAGCGACTTCAAGACAACCGTCATCCTCGCCGAGGTTCGGGACAGGAAGCCGACCGACGGGCCCGACGTCAAGGGTGGATTCACTTTCGTGCAGGACAAGATCAACGCCATCGTCGATACCGAGCGTGACGATTCGGTCGACATCATGGTGAGCGGCTACCCGCCGTTCCTGTCGATGTTCGAGCGCTATGCCGGGCGCACACCGTTGCTCATGCTGGCAGCCCTGGTGGTCATCGGCCTGATCCACTGGGAGGCCTTCCGCACCCTGCAGGGCCTCATCCTGCCGCTGGTCACGCCTCTGGTGGCGGTCCAGTGGGCGAAAGGGTTCATGGGCCTGGCCGATGTGCCGCTCGATATCTTCAACATGTCCACGCCGATTCTGATCCTCGCGGTGGGCGCCGGTCACGCGGTGCAGTTACTCAAGCGCTACTATGAGGAATACAACCGTCTCAACCCAGGTACGTTGCTCGACAAGGAGGCGGCCCGCGCAGCCAATCGGCAGGCGGTGATCGAGTCGATCGTGAAGATCGGTCCGGTAATGCTTATTGCGGGGCTGGTCGCGGTCTGCGGTTTCCTGTCGCTGATGGTCTTCGACATCATCTCGATCCGGGTATTCGGCTTTTTCTCCGGCGTGGGCATTCTGTGCGTGATGATCGTCGAAATGACGCTGATCCCGGCATTACGGTCCCTGCTTCCGGCACCCGGGAAGAAGGAGGCGCGCCTGGAACGTGACGAACGCATTTGGGACCGGCTCACCGGCTTCTACGCCGACACCATGCTCGGGCCCAATCGCAACCGAATTTTCATCGTCACGGGAATCGTGATCGCCGTCGCGCTGTTCGGAATGAGCCGGCTTTCCGTCGAGAGCGCGCTGAAGAAATATTTCGACCCCGATCTGCCACTGCTCAAAGAGGACGCCAGGCTCAATCAGCGCATGGCCGGCACCAACAGCATCTACATCCTGGTCGAAGGTGACAAGCCGGATGCAATCAAGGATCCGGCCGTACTCAAGGCCATGGACCAGTTGCAGGAGTTCCTGGTCAAGCAACCGAACATCGGCAAGGTCATGTCGCTCGCGGAATTCATCAAGCGCATGAACCAGTCGATGAACGGAGACGACCCGGCCTACTTCAAGATACCGGACAAGCAGGCCACGATTGCGGAGTACCTGTTGATCTATTCGATGTCCGGCGAGCCGGGCGACTTCGACACCTATGTCGATTACGACTACCAGCTTGCCAACATGGTGGTGTTCTCCCACAGCGACAGCACCGTGGACATGCTGGCTCTGTGGAAAACCGTGCAGGAATTCGCGAAAGACAAGTTCCCGCCCAACATAAAGCTCAATGTCGGCGGCAGCGTGGCCCAATCCGCCGCGATCACGGAGGTGATCGTCAAGGACAAGATCCTGAATGTCGTCCAGATTGCCAGCGTGGTGTTTCTGATCGCCGCCGTGGTGTTCCGGTCTCTTGCCGCCGGCATCCTGGTGATCACGCCGCTGCTGCTTTCCGTGCTGGTGAACATGGGTCTGCTCGGAATTCTGGGGCTCAAACTCAATATCCCGGTCGCGCTCACGTCGGCGCTCGCCATCGGCATCGGCGCCGACTACGCGATTTACATGCTGTTCCGGCTGCGGGAGGAACTCGCGCTCGGCACGCCGGAGGACGAAGCGTTCCGCAAGGTGCTGCGCACGGCGGGCAAGGCCTGCCTGTTCGTCGCCTCTGCCGTGGCCGGCGGCTACGCGGTGCAGGCCTTTTCCCGCGGCTACTACCCGCACACCTGGAATGCGCTGCTGATCGGCACGGCCATGCTGGTCAGCGTCACCGCCGCGCTCACGATCATGCCGGCGCTGGTTTTGAAGTTCCGACCCAAGTTCATCTTCAATGGAGGCTCAGTGAAAGCGAAATCCGTCGCGCCAGTCGCGATCCCGGTAATAGCGGCGCTCGGCGTCGCATTCATCCTCGGCGGCATGCCCACTCCGGCCCATGCGCTGACCCCGGTCGAAATCATGGACAAGAATTTCGTCGCAACCAAGTACCCTGACTCGACGTCCGAGACGACCATGACGCTGACCAACAAGGCCGGCAAGCAGCGCGTGCGCAAGACCTTCGGCACAACCAAGCTGCAGCCCAACGGCGTGGACAACATGCGCATGACGCGCTTTCTGGAACCGGCCGACGTGAAAGGCACGGTATCGCTGCTGATCGAGCACTCGGAAAAGGACGACGACATCTGGATTTATCTGCCCAGCGTGAAGAAAGTGCGCCGGCTGGTATCGAGCAACAAGAAGGACAGTTTCGTCGGCACCGATTTTTCGTACGGCGACGTCATCGGGCACAAGGTCAAGGAATGGGACCACAAGCTCATCAAGGAGGAGGACATCGACGGCAAGCCCTGCTACGTAATCGAATCCACGCCGAAGGATGCGAGCATCAAGGCCAACACCGGCTATTCGAAGCGCGTGGGCTGGATCGAGAAGGATAATTTCGTCACGTTGAAGGGGGTGCTGTATGACGAGGCGGGCGAACTGCTCAAGGAAGCGAAATTCACGAACTACACCGAAGTCGACCCGGTCCGGCACAGATGGCAGGCTGGGCAGCTCGAGATGCGCAACGTGCAGGCCGAGCACGCAACGGTAATCCACATCGACCAGCTCAAGGTCAATATCGGTGTGAAGGACGACTACTTCACCACCCGGTATATGGAGCAGCAGTGACCGGCGCCGCCGGAGCGGCGGCCCGTCAGTTACTCCGCGCGCTGTGTCTGGCGGGGATTCTCGGCTTCGCGCTGGCTCCCTTCGCGGCGCGAGCCGCGGATGACGACGACGAACCGCCACTCGCTCCGCCCGAAACCCGCGCGCCCGGCAGCGGTCCCGGCGGGCGCAAGGAGGAAGCCGGCCTGCGCAATTTGCTGACCGAGGCCGGAATCACCGGCTCGCTGCGCGCCGGTTACTGGTCTTCCAATCGCCGGCTCGATGACGAGACCAACATCGGCGTCGGCTCGGCCTGGTTGAAACTGGACAAGAAACTCGAATCCGGGATCGGGCTGTTCGCCGAGGGCTATCTCGTCAGCGAGGATGTATTCGGTGATTCGCACGAAGAGAGCCGCCTGCGCGAAGGCTACGTCGAGGGACGCAGGGGAAATTTCGACTACCGCGTGGGCAAGCAGATCATCGCGTGGGGACGTGCCGACCGGTTCAACCCCACTGACAATCTGACGCCGCGCGATAGCACGCTGCTGGCGGCCGACATCGACGAGGACCGTTTCGGTTCGCTGGCTGCCAAGGGGTCATGGAATTTCGACGCCGCGACCAGCCTGACCGGCATCTGGATCCCCCAGTTCCAACCGAACGTGATCCCGATTGCCGCTCGTAACGGCGTCGTGTTCCAGGAAAATGTTCCGGACAGCAACCGGCAATGGGCATTGAAGCTCGACCAGTCCGGCAAGGCGATCGACTGGTCGGTTTCCTGGTTCGACGGTTTCGACCTGAACGCCGACATCTCGCCCGGCCCGCTGACGCCCGCGGGGCAGGTGGTGACGCTGGACCACCATCGCATCCAGGTGCTCGGCGCGGACGCCGCGACCACGCGCGGATCGTACCGTTTCGCGGTGGAAGGCGCCTACGTGCGCACCGAGGATCCCGACGGAACCAACCCGTATATCAAGAACCCTTTCTTCTATGGCGTGGTCGGCGTAGAGCGCGACTATCCGGACAACTTTACCGTTATCGTTCAGGGTTTCGTCCGACAGGTGACGAATTACAGCGATCCCGAGTCGATCGCCGATCCGGTCGCACGCGCAATCGCCGTGCAGCAGGCCGTCATCAACAACCAGTACGACCGGACCCAGGATGGCTTGAGCCTGCGCATCGACAAGAAGTGGTTCAACGAGACGCTTGAAGCCGAATTCGCCGCCATTACCCTGCTCAACCGCGAGGGCTACTTCTTGCGGCCCCGCGTGATCTATATGTGGAGCGACAGCATCAAGATCATCGCCGCGTACGATTACTACAAGGGTACCGACAAGACCATATACGGACTGCTCGAAAGGAACAAGGCGCTTTACTCCGAACTACGCTGGTACTTCTGAGCGCCGCCTTCCGCAACCGGGCGCCAACTGCGAACTTCCGCAGCGCGCCTTTTATCCGGAGAATTCACGATGAACAAATTCGACTTCAAAGGCCGCGGCGCGGTCGTCACCGGCGCGGCGCGCGGACTCGGGCTGGCGATCACCGGGCGCCTGCTCGACGGCGGCGCCGCAGTCTCGATGTGGGACATGGATCGCGCCGCGCTCGACACAGAAGCGAAGCGGCTCGGGGAAAAGGGAAAAGTGCATACCGCCGTCGTGGACGTGATGAACGAATCGCAAGTCGAGGCCGCCGCCAAGGCAGCGCTGGCGCAACTTGGCCGTATCGACATCCTGGTCAACAACGCCGGCATCGCCGGCCCGGTTCGCAGGAGCTGGGAGTACCCGCTCGAGGAATGGCGCAAGGTGATGGCGGTGAACGTCGATGGCGTTTACCTGTGCAGTCGCGCGGTCATTCCGGTCATGATGGCGCAGAAGTACGGCCGCATCGTCAATCTCGCATCGATCGCAGGCAAGAATGGAAGTCCGTACTTCGCGCCCTACTCCACTTCCAAGGCCGCGGTCATCGGGCTGACCAAGTCCATGGGCAAGGATCTCGCGAAAGACGGCGTGATCGTCAACTGCATCGCGCCCACCGCGGTCGGCACCGACATGGTCAAGGCCTTTCCGCAGAAGCTGGTTGACACGATGATCGAGCAGACGCCGATGGGCCGCATGGCCAGTGCCGATGAACTCTCCTCGATGGTGGCGTGGATGTGTTCGGAGGAATGTTCGTTCACCACTGGTGGCGTGTTCGACATTTCCGGCGGCAGGGCGACGTACTAGACGCTGGACAAAGTACTGAGCGCTGGGTGCTGGGTGCTGCGTGCTGAGTGCTGAGTGCTGAGTGCTGAGTGCTGGGTGCTGAGTGCTGCGTGCTGGGTGCTGAGAAAGGGCTTTTAAGGTGCGTCGCACTGGATTCAACTTCGCATTAACTCGCGGGAGGGCTCTGCCAGGCACTTCTCTCAGCACGCAGTACACAGCACGCAATACACAGCACTCAGCACCCAGCACCCAGCACGCCTTTTGGGTGCCCTTTCCCCTTTCACCTGCCCCCGGTCTTTCATAGAAATGCAGCACCGGCCCTAAGTCGCCAGGGCCTAAAGGACCCGGTTGCATCTGCCGTGATGCCACTTGCAAGTCTGACGCGGTGTCACTACCCTGCCTGTCAACCGCCGTCCGGGCACTAAACCGCGTTCTCCTGAAGGAGGTCCGTCGCCGTGGCTGTCGATCCTTATGCTGCTCCCAAATCCCGCGTTGCCGATGTTCCGGCTGCCGCTGCAGACGGCCAATTCATTGCCAAGGGCCGCAGCGTAGCGGCCGGCAACGGCTGGACCTGGATCACGCAAGCCTGGGATATGTTCAAAGGCCACAAGGGCCCATGGATCGGCTTGTTCGTCATACTGGCGGTGATCGTGATCGCGCTGAACATCGTGCCGCTGATCGGCCCTTTCGTGCTGATCTTTCTGAGCCCGGTGCTATACGGCGGCGTGATGCTGGGCTGCGATACGCTGCGCAACGGTGGCGATCTGAACGTCGGCCACTTGTTCTCGGGATTCGGCAACCAGACTGGCCGCCTGATTGGCGTCGGCGCAGCCACATTGGCCGCGTTCATCGGCGTGTTCGTCGTGATCATGCTCATTTTCGGCATCGACATGGCGCGCATGATGACGGGCACGCAGCCAAGCCCCGCGCAGATGCAGGCGATGGGGTTGCACTTCCTGCTGGTGCCGTTGATCATTCTGGCGCTCAGCGTGCCGATCTATATGGCAGTCTGGTTTGCGACGCCGCTCGTCGTGCTTAACGATTTCAGCGTCGGCGATGCGCTCAAGGCCAGTTTCTCCGCCTGCCTCGCGAACATCATGCCTTTCCTGGTGTTCGGCGTCGCTTTCTTCCTCCTCGCCATTGTCGCCAGTATTCCGCTGATGCTCGGATGGCTCTTCCTCGGCCCGGTGCTGCTGGCTTCCATCTACACCGGCTACCGCGATATTTTCTACGAGCACTGACCCGGCGGCGCCGTGCTCGATACTTCGCGCCGCATTGCCACGCCCGAAGGCATAGAGCTCACCCTGCGGCTTGCAGGACCAGTGCCGCGGGGGCTGGCCTGGGCCATCGACCTGCTGTTGCGCGGCGTCTTGCTCGCCATTATCGCGCTCACTGCCGCCGCGCTGCGCCAGTTCGGCACTGGCATCATCCTGCTCAGTGCGTTCCTGATCGAGTGGCTTTATCCGGCGTGGTTCGAGGCGACCTGGGGCAGCACCCCGGGCAAACGCGCGTTCGGGCTGATCGTTTTGAATGACGACGGCACGCCGCTGCGCTGGTCCGCGTCGCTGACCCGCAATCTTCTGCGCGCCGTTGATTTCCTGCCGGCCATGTATTTCGCCGGCTTTGTCACCATGGTAATGAACCGCGATTTCAAGCGCCTCGGCGACTTCGCCGCCAACACCCTGGTCGTCTATCGCGAAGAAAAACTCGATACGCTGGCGATTCCCGTGGCCGAGCCGCAGGCGCCCGGTTTCGCACTGTCCATCGCCGAGCAACGCGCCATTATCGATTTCGCCGCGCGATCGACCGGGCTCACGCCGGAGCGCGCGGAAGAACTCGCGCAAATTCCACGCGCACTCATCGATGGCGCGCCTGCGGGCGCCGCGGCCGCGCGGCTGGTTGGCGTTGCCAACCATCTGTTGGGAAGGCAATGAAGCAGATCGTCTTCGAGCAACTCCATGAAGCGGAGTGGGAAGCCTTTGAACGATGGCTCGAGCGCGACGGCAAGAAGAGCAGGAACTCGCAGCAAGCCGTGCCCGCGGTTGGGCTGCGCGACCAGGAAATCCCGCGTGCCTACCGGCGCATCTGCCAGTTACTGGCGCTCGCCCGCGATCGCCAGTACAGCCCGGATCTGATCGACCGGCTTAACCGGATCGCACTTCGCGGCCACCATATGCTGTACGGCGCGCGCGGTGGACAGTCGGCCCGGGTGCTGTCCTTTCTTGCCGTCGGCTTCCCGCGCCTGGTGCGCGTTGAATGGCGGCTCGTCGCCGCGGCTGCCGCGCTGTTCGCGGGACCGCTGCTGTTGCTGCTCGCCGTGCTGCCGTTGTTTCCCGACTTCATTCATTATTTCGTCGACCCCGCGGGGCTGGCCCGCTTCAGGGAGGTGTACGATCCGGCTAACCCGCGCCTGGGAATGCGCCAGTCGGACGACAACGTCATGATGTTTGCGTTCTATATCTGGAATAACGTGAAGATCGGCTTCCAGACGTTCGCCACCGGCGTGCTGCTCGGCATCGGCAGCATCTTCTATCTCTTGTACAACGGTTCACAGATCGGCGCAGTCGCCGGCCATTTCAGCGGCGCCGGGTTCAGCGAGCCGTTCTGGTCTTTCGTGTCGGGCCACAGCGCGATGGAACTCAGCGCCATCGTGCTTTCCGGTGCGGCCGGCCTGAAGCTGGGAAGCGCGGTGATCGCACCCGGCGCCCGTTCGCGCAAGGCGGCGCTGGTGCAAGCCGCCAGGCCCGCGGTAAGGCTGATGTATGGTGCGGCTGCAATGTTTCTGATTGCCGCGTTCATCGAGGGATTCTGGTCCCCGCTGACGGCTTTCCCCGCATCGGTCAAGTACGCGGTCGGCTGCGTCATGTGGGCCTTCGTGTTCGCCTATTTTGTGTTTTCCGGACGCGGCCGTGCAGCTTGAGCGGCTGGCGGTGGTGCTGCGTCCGCGCCGCGGCTGGGAAGCGCTTGATTTGGGTTTCCAGATGGCGCGCGAGTGGTGGCGGCCGATCTGGGCGGTATGGTTCTCGGTCTACCTGCCGGTTGCCGCGCTATGCCTGCTGTTTTTCTCCAACAAGCTTCACGCCGTAATGGCGTTGTGGTGGCTCAAGCCGGTATTCGATCGGGCCGTTTTGCACACAGCAAGCCGCGCCGTGTTCGGCGAGCCGCAGGGCGCGTTGGCCACGTTGCGTGCAGTGCGCGAATGGCTGCCGCCCGGCATCATCACGGCGCTGACGCTGTCGCGTCTGAATCTCGCGCGGTCATTCGCGTTGCCCGTCGCACAATTGGAGAGGCAGCGCGGAGCGGCTGCACGCGACCGGCATGCCGCGCTCGGTAGCCGCATGCGCAATGTGGGCGTCTGGCTCACCGTCGCATGCGCCAATCTTGAAGGCATCGCGCTGTTCGGCATCGCCGCGCTGGTCGAGATGCTGGAACCCTCCGCCGGCAACCCGGAGCCGGAAGACGACACATCCGATGGCTCGATCTGGGCGCAGTTCGGCAACTGGGGATTGCAGGACGTGTTCTACTATATGGCCGCGGTGTCGCTCATCGAG
>Ga0137438_1000248_pt1 | contig 10697 bp, 8 predicted proteins | sample EasRivERMGT157_2_FD_102327 | JGI IMG/M metagenome (GOLD analysis project Ga0137438, IMG submission 102327) | Soil microbial communities from meander-bound floodplain in the East River, Colorado, USA - East River MetaG ERMGT157_2 | ecosystem: Environmental > Terrestrial > Soil > Floodplain ... | reverse complement strand
GCTTCCTCCACGAGCTGCGCGCTCGAGGGATCCGCCCAGCGCAGGAGCGCCTTCTGCATCCTCTTCTCCCGCATGTCGCGCACCACGTGCACGGGCTTCCCCGTGAACGGGTGATAACCCGACCAGTGCATGTCCGAGGCGAGCGTCATGGGCGTCGGCGTGAAGTCCTGGACCTGCTGCGGGCGCCACCCGTTCCGCTCGAGATACTCGAACAGCTCGACCGCGTCCTTCATGGCGCAGCCCGGGTGCGAGCTGATGAAGTACGGGACGAGGTACTGCTCCTTCCCCGCCTCCTTGCTGTACCGCGCGAACTCGTCCCGAAAGCGTTCGAAGTCCTCGATGCCAGGCTTCTTCATGATCTGGAGGACGTCGGGCGCGGCGTGCTCGGGCGCCACCTTGAGCTGTCCCGAGACGTGATGGGTGACGAGCTCCTTCAGGTACCGCTGCCCGTTCTGCTCATCGTGGTGGGCGAGGTCGTAGCGCACGCCCGAGCCCACGAAGACGTGCTTCACGCCCTTCACCTGCCGTGCCTTCCCGTAGAGCTGCACCAGCGGGCCGTGGTCGGTCTTCCAGAACGGGCACACCCGCGGGTACACGCACGAGAGCCTCCTGCACTTCGAGTGTGCTTCCTCGCTCGTGCAGGACATCTGCCACATGTTGGCGGTCGCGCCGCCGAGGTCGGTGACCGTGCCCCGGAAGTCGCCCTGCGCGGCCATGGCCTCCATCTCGCGCAGGATGCTCGCCTCGGAGCGGCTGGTGACCTCGCGCCCCTGGTGCTCGGTGATGCAGCAGAAGGAGCAGCCGGCGCTGCAGCCTCGCAGGATCTGGATGGACCAGCGGATCTGCTCCAGCGCCGGGATATGGGCCCCGCCGTACGAGGGGTGCGCCGAGCGCGCGAACGGCAGCTCGCAGATCGCATCCAGCTCCTCGGTGCCGAGCGGCGCCGCTGGCTCGTTCACCACGACCACCTTCCCGGCCGGCCCGGCGCCGTGCCGCTGCGTCATGACGCGGGCGTTGGCGTGGTTGTGCTCGAGGTGGTAGCGCTTCGAGAAGAGCGCGAAGGTCTGCTTGTCGGCGCGGACCTCCTCGTACGAAGGCAGCGCGAGCACGCCGCGCGGGCGTGCGTCGAGGCCCGCCAGGGCGAGGTCCTTCGGCACGAGCGCGGTGCCCGGCACGTCCACCAGGCCGCAGGGATCCTCGCCCGACGCGATGCGCCGGGCGATCTCGAGGATGGGCCGCTCACCCTGCCCGTAGACCACGAGATCGGCGCAGCTCGCGGCCGCGATCGAGGGCAGCACCCGGTCGTCCCAGTAGTCGTAGTGCGCGATGCGCCGGAGCGACGCCTCGACGCCGCCTGCCACGATGGGCGTCCCGTCGCCGAAGGCCTCCCGGGCGAGCCGCGCGTACACCGTGACGGCGCGATCGGGGCGTCTCCCCGCCGCACCACCCGGCGTGTAGGCGTCGTCGGAGCGGCGCCGCTTGTGCGCCGTGTAGTGGTTCACCATCGAGTCCATCGCACCCGACGAGACGCCCACGAACAGGCGTGGCCTCCCCATGCGCGCGACGTCGGCAGGCGAGCGCCAGTCCGGCTGCGCCACCACGCCCACCCGAAGCCCCTGCGCCTCCAGGACCCGGCCGATGACGGCGGTGCCGAAGCTGGGGTGATCCACGTAGGCGTCGCCGGACACGAGGAGCACGTCCAGCTCGTCCCAGCCGCGCGCGCGCATCTCCTCCCGGGTGGTGGGCAGAAAGGGCTGGCGAGGCGACACGCGGGCTGGAGGTCGGGACGGCACGGTGACTTTCATACATGGTCCGACGCGGAGAAGAAATTCGGGCAAGCGGGGAACCGGCCGTTTCTCGTGGCATGAGGGTCGCGGTATTATCGTGATCGACGTCCAACGCCGAGCTCCTCTTCCTCCCGGTCAAAGAAACCATGTCCGATCCCGCGAGCCATGTGAACGAGCTGCGCCTCCTCGAGCAGAAGAAGCTCCGGGGTGGCCTATCGCCGGAGGAGGAGGCGCACCGCGCCTCCCTCTCGGGCGTGGTCCCGGCGTCCGCGCCCCGCGGCTTCGACGTGAGGGCCGCCGCAGCGCAGGTGCGAGCGCTCCTCGACTCAGCGCCTGCGACACCGCCCGAGGCGGTCCCCGTGAAGCCCGCCACCGCCGCGGCCTTCGCTCCGGCCGTGCCCGTCGTCCTCCCTCCGGCGGCGCCGCCCGAGGCCGATCCCCGCCAGGAGGCATGCGCTGTCCCGCTCTCCGACGCATGGAGCACGGCTGCGCCGGACCGGACAGCGGCCGCAGGTGAAGAAGGCGCGCGGGATCCGGGCGCGGCTCCGGCCGCTCCCGTCTACGACGCCGCCGCTTACGGCCTCGATCCCAACGACCCGGATGCCGCCGCCTGGGCGGCCTGGTACGCGGAGCAGGGGTGGGATCCCGCCACAGCCTACGCCTACGCGCAGCAGATGAATGCGCAGTACGAGACGGACGCGAGCGGCGCCGGCGCCGAGTCGGCGGCATGCGACCGGGGCGCTGGCGAGCTGCTCGCCCAGGATCCGAGCGCCGTCGCGCTGCCCGCGATCCCGGAGGCAACGCCTGGCGGGCCAGAAGAGATACCGGACCTGCTTCCAGAGGACGAACTCTCCTCCGCGGCAGCTTCGCCAGCTCATGGTGACGTGGCGGCCGGGGACGAGCCTGCGGGGCCTCGGGAATCGCTCGACGACCTGCTCGCTACGCCCCCGGGCGAGGATGCTGCGGCGGCGTTCACGCCGATGAGCTCCGGGGAAGCGCTACGGGAGATTCCCCCGCTCGAGCTCGAGGCGCTGGACGGACCGCTCGACGAGCCGGCGGCCGTCGGGCCAGGAGAACCGGACGTCGCCGTTGACCTCTGGCCGACGTTCGGAGATCCAGCACCGGCCGACGGTCTGGCGGACCCGGAAGGCGCGGAACCGCCACTCGAGGTGACGGACGCGAGCGCTGCGGCGGCGCCCAGTGTGGATTGGGCCGAGCACGCGGTGCCAGCGGGCGATGAGCCCGTCGACTTCACTGCGTTCGAGGCGGAGCCGGCCGCTGCCACTCCGGCGCCGGAGGGAGGCCGCGAAGCGGAGCAGACCGCCATGTGGGAGTTCCCCGCCGCGCTGCGGCAAGATTTTGGGGCGGAGCTTCCTGCGCAGCCCGACGTCAACGCGGGTGCAGCGGACGAGTTCACCCCGGCCGACCTCGCGGGAAGCGCCGTCGAGATGCCGTTGTTGGAGACGCCACCCCTTCCGGAAGAGGGCAATCCTCCCTCGGTGCCCGCCGCCGGCATCGAAGGCGAGCGAGTAGCCGAGTCCCTGGAGCCCCCTCCTCCCCCCGAGCTGCTCGAAATCCAGGACGACGATATCCTCGAGGTCGGCGATGCCGTCGTCGAGGTCGCGGAGGCCGCTGCGGCGGACCCGTTACAGACGCCTGGAAGCGCTCCGCCGGAAGAGGCGGTGCTGCCTCCGCCAGACATCGAGCCGCTGAATGCAGTGGAGGCGGTGGAATTCGTGACCACGCCGCTCGAGGAGACGTCGGCCTTCGACCCGCCACCGCCGCTCGAGCCGACGTTGGCCTTCGACCCGCCACCGCTCGAACCGGCGGCGGACGAGCTCGAGCCTTCCCCCCTCGTCCCGGCCTTGAACGCGACGGCGGAGCCTTTCCCTGAGCCGGAGACGCAGCCGTTCCCCGAGCCGGAGCCGCAACCTCTCCCGGTCAGCTACGTCTCCGGCACGCACCGGGTGGTCATCCACACCGCCGACGGGCAGGTGAAGCGGGGCACCGTGAGCGACCTCGCGCTCGAGTCGGGGGAGGTGCTCCTCACCGCGCAGGGTGGCCTCGCCGCCGAGTCGATCGCCGTGGAGCAGATCAAGGCCATCTTCTTCATGCTCCCGCCTGGCGCTGAACCAGCGGAACCCGACGGCAGGAAGGTGCGAGTCACTTTCCGCGACGGTCGGCAGGTGGCTGGCTTCAGCGCCGACTACGCCCCGGAGCGCGTCGGTTTCTTCATGGTGCCTGCCGACACGCGGACGCACACGGCCCGGATCTGGGTGTACCGGGCGGCGGTACGGCAGGTCTCGATCTCATAGAAGACCGCGCCGGTCGTCACCATCAGTTCATCCAGTTCGGCGGGTCCTTCTTGACGACCTTCAGGTGACTCGCTCGCCTGCGCGCGCGCCGCTCGTACTGCTTGATACGCAACGACTGCCAGAGGCCGCGCAGCGACCAGCCGCGCGCGTATCCGATCATGAGGAGTTGCGCCGAGAGGTGCGGCACGAAGTAGGCGTAATCTCGCCCAAAGATCGCATAGAGCACGGTGCCGCCGACCGTGATCCAGAGCAGCGTCCGGCCCGTGATGGGCAGCGCGAGCATGAGCAGGATCTGCCGCTCGGGGAAGATCATGGCCCACGCGACGACGAGCGCAGTGGTCGCCGGCCAGGATCCCGTCCAGATGCCGCGCATGAGCGGAGGCCAGACCGTCGCCAGCAGGCACGTCACGACCGACGCGGCCACGGCGATCCCGATGTACGTGAGCAGGAAGCGCCGCGGACCCCAGGCGTAACAGAGATCGCGCCCCAGCCAATACAGCGTCAGCCCGACGAAGAGCAGGTTGAGGGGCGTGCCCGGGCCACTCTCGAAGAAGATCCAGGTGACGAGCCGCCAGACCTGCCCGCTCCACACGTGATCGGGAACCAGGGCGCTCTCGGCGACGAGCGGGGGCGCCAGCGCGCCGAGGAGGCTCGCGACCACCACGGCGCTGATGAGGCCGCCGACGGTGGGCGGAACGCGGCCCCCGAACGAGAGGACATCGCCGATGGATCGTGCCGCGCGCATCGAAGCTCCCCGAACATAAGGGCGACCCGCCACGGGCGCCAGCCGGCAAACGCAGGGCGTCTCTCAGCTCGGCGTCTCTCAGTTCAACGTGCGCTCTCGCGGTAGAACAAGAGGATGCTGAGGCAGTGGAACTCCTTGTCGGAGCTCTGCCTCACCATCTGGTCGACGATCTCGAGCTGCGGGTTCTCACGGATCCACTTCGTGATCCGTTCGGAGAGCGCGTCGCGATCGCGCGCGAGTGTGGTCGAGAAGACCTTGACGCCGGTGAACGCCGGATGCGGTCGCTCCACGCCCCCGAACCTACCGTTAGCGGCCCAGCCCCGCAAGGAAGTTGGCGACCTTTCGCGGCGGCGAGAGGCGTGGAACACGCACCAGCGGTGCGCTGGCAGCGGATCAGAGCGCCTCGAGGGCGACCGCGATCCCCTGCCCGCCGCCGATGCACGCTCCGCCGAGCCCGTAGCGGGCCCCGCGCCGGCGCAGCTCGTACAGGAGGTGCATGGTGATCCGCGCGCCGCTGGCGGCCAGGGGGTGACCCACCGCGATGGCGCCACCGTCGACGTTGGTACGATCGCGGGGCAGCCCGAGCTCCTTCTCCACGGCGAGGTACTGGGGCGCGAAGGCCTCGTTCACCTCGAAGAGCTGGAACTCCGCCAGCTTCGCCTCGGCTCGGGCGAGCGCGTTGTGGAACGCGGCCACCGGGCCGATGCCCATGATGGTCGGGTCCACGCCGGCGAAACCCCAGTTGACGAGTCGGGCGAGCGGCCTCGCGCCGTGCTTCTCCGCCCAGGCGCGCGTCGCCATCACGAGCGCCCCGGCACCGTCGGAGACGCCGCTCGCCGCGCCCGCGTGGATGACGCCGTCCTTCTTGAAGACCTTGGGCAGCCTGCGCAGGGTCTCGACGGTGGTGTCAGGGCGCGGGTGCTCGTCCCGGGCGAACTTCACCGGTCCCTTCCTCGTCGCCATCTCGAGCGGCGCGATCTCCTCCCCGAACCGGCCGGCTTCCTGCGCCGCGGCGAAGCGGCGCTGCGAGAGCACGCTGTACTCGTCCACCTCGTCCTGGCCGATGCGGTATTGCTCGGCGAGCTTCTCGGCCGTCATCGCCATGGGCATGCCCGCGTAGGTGTCGGTGAGCGCGGACCACAGCATGTCCTCCATGGCCGGCGGCTTTCCGAGCGGCCAGCCCCAGCGCGTGCCGCGCAGGACCAGTGGCGCCTGGCTCATCGACTCGGTGCCGCCCACCAGCACTACCTCGGCCTCCCCAGAAGCGAGGAGGCGGGCCCCCTGCACCACCGCCTCGAACCCCGAGCCGCAGAGCCTGTTGACCGTCAGTGCCGGGGCGCTGACCGGCACGCCGGCGCGCAGCCCGACGTGGCGCGCCAGGTAGATGGCGTCGGAAGAGGTCTGCGCCACGTTGCCGAAGACGACGTGGCCCACGTGCTGCGGCGAAACCTCGGCCTGCGCCAACGCCGCCTTGGCGACGTGGACGGCGAGGTCGGTGGCGGACATGTCCTTCAGCGTCCCGCCGTACGTCCCGAACGGGGTGCGCTTCGCGCCGAGGAAGACGACGTCGGTGGCAGTGGCAGAACGCATGCTGGGCTCTCCTCCTTTGAGGGTTGTCTTACCTAGCGCCGCGCAGCAGGACGTTCACGGCCGACGCGAAGAGCGCCAGGCCGAAGAGCATGATCGCGAAGGCCAGGGCGTGTGAGCGCCGTAATTCGCGCCGCCCTTCGCCTCCGAACCACGCCCTCGTCGCCGCGAGGCGGGCCTCGAGGTCGGCGGAGACCGCGGGATGGCCGTGCCTGGCCGCGAAGCGCTCGACCGCGACCTCGTGCGCCGCGAGCACCCCCTCGAGTGGCGCGTCCGGGATGCCGCCCGCCTGGACGCGCTCGGTCGCGATGGCTCGCCTTGGAAAGTTGGCCGTGAGCACGGCCGCGCCACCCTCGAAAGGGGTGAAGAACATCACGCCAGGCTCACCGCGACGGCTATCGACCACGTCGGCGAACGTCCCTCGCTGCGCGGCCGCGTACACGTCACCTTCGGCGGCGAACGCGCCCATCGCGCTCCGCACGTGCTGGATCCCGAGCGAGGTGAACCCCAGATCCTCCAGCGTCGCTCCCAGCCGGAGCCGCCGCGCAGAGCGCGGGGCGGCGCCCGCTTCGCCCCAGATCCGAACCTTGGGCAGGATGAAGAGGACCGCCCGGCGCGCGTACCGGAGGCACTGGAGGATCGCGAACGCGGCGACGATGAGGTTGAAGCTGCGCATCCCTGTTCGATGCGGGCGATGGCCCACTCCGCCCGGTTCCCGCTGCGGTTGGAGAATCGACGACGCGATGTCGCTTCTAGGACGCCGCCGGCTCGGCCGGCTTCTTCTTCCCCAGGATGCGGGCCAGGATGATCCCGATCTCGTAGAAGAGGACCATCGGGATCGCCATGAGGGCGAGGTTGAAGGGGTCGCCGGTGGGCGTGATGATCGCCGCCAGCACGACGTTCGCGATGATGGCGTGGCGCCGGTGCTTGGAGAGGAAGTCGGCGGAGACGAGCCCGATCATCGACAGGAACGCGATGATGACCGGCACCTCGAACACGATGCCGAAGCCGAGCAGCATGGCGAGCACGAGGGAGAGCTGCTCGGTCATGGTGAGGATGGGCCTCATGTCGTCCCCGGCGATCGCGGCGAGCGCCGGGAAGGCGACCGGCATGACGAGGAAGTAGCAGAAAGCCGCGCCGCCGTAGAAGAGCAGCGTCCCGAAGGCGAGGAAGGGGACGACGACCCGCCGCTCGCGCTTGTAGAGCCCGGGCGCGATGAAGAGCCAGACCTGCCAGAGCACGTATGGCGCGGCCGCGAAGGCGCCACCGTAGAGCGCCACCTTGAGGTACACCATGAACGGCTCGATGTAGCTCGTGTAGTGGAGCTGCTGCTGGTTCTGGGGTAGCGAGCGGAGCACGGGCAGCATCACCCAGCGGAAGAGCCGCTCGCTGAAGAAGCCCACGGCGCACATTCCAACCGCGATGCCGAGCACGGCCCGCAGGAGCCGCTTGCGCAGTTCCTTGAGGTGTTCGAAGAAGCTCGCCTTGACGTCCCCTTCGGGCTCGGCCGGGGCTTCGGGAGGAGGGAGCGGCTTCGCGGGCTCGGTCATGACGCCTTCAGGGGCGCCTGCGGCACCGGCTCGGAAGCTGGCTTGGCCTCGGCCAGCGCGGCCTCCAGTCCTGGCACGTTGTCTGCGGTAGCCACCGGGACGTCTGCCTTGGCCCCGGCCGGAACGCCGCCGGCCGGGACACCGGCCGCCGCTTCACCGCGCGCGGAAGGTGGCTCCACCAGGGTCGGCTTCGCGTGCTTGGGGTCGGAGTAGAGCTCGGTCTCGAACTGCGACTTCAGGTCCTCCGTGGCCTTGCGGAACTCCCGGAGCCCCTTGCCGAGCTGCTTGGCCGCGTCGGGTAGCTTCTGGGGACCGAGCAGGATCAGCGCGAGGACCAGGATGATGACGATCTCGCCCATTCCGAGGCCGAACATGACGCCCTCTATAACACGCCCATTCCTCATAACGCGCCAGGCCAGCGCGTGCCTTCCGGGACCTTTGGTCGCTCTGACGTTGCGCCCGACCTCAAGTGCTCCTAACTCGCCTAGGGATGGCCTACTGGCTCCTCAAGACCGAACCCGGGCAGTATGCGTTCGAGGATCTCCTGCGCGACGGCGTCACCGCCTGGAGCGGTGTGAGGAATGCTCAGGCGCAGGCCAACTTGCGATCGATGAAGGTGGGCGACCGGGCGATCATCTACCACTCGGGCGAGAAGCGCGCGGTGGGGATCGCGGAGGTGGTGAGGACCGCGTATCCTGATCCCACGGCGGGCGACGAAGACGTCGTCTGCGTGGACGTCCGCGCGCTGGGGCCGCTGCCGGCCCCGGTTCCCCTCGAGGCGCTCAAGCTGGAGGCGGCGTTCGCGGGTTCTGCGCTCCTCAGGCAAGGCAGGCTCTCGGTGGTACCGTTCTCGCCCGCCGAGTGGCGGGATCTCGCCGGGCTGGCGGAGATCATCGCGAAGACGGGCGGGCTCAGCCAGGAAGACCGGTTCTGAGCATGTACGCGCCGCTTCCTGGGCCTCAGGCTTCGGGCCTCAGGCCTCGGGAGACCGCACGTCGATGCGCGTTCGCACAAGCACAGACTGTTGCTTCTGCCTGAAGCCTGAGGCCTGAGGCCTGAGGCCTGCGTCCCTCACATCTTGAACCGCGTCACCTCCTGGCGGAGCACGTCGGCTTGCTGGGTCAGGTCGTCGATCGACGACTCGAGCTCGTTCACGGAGTGCGTCTGCGCCTCCGCAACCCGCTTGATCTCCTCGACGGCGCCGACGACGCGCTCCGAGCCGATCGTCTGCTCCTTCTGGGCGCGGCCCAGGTGCTTCACCATCTCGGTGATCGACTCTATCGCCCTCGTGATCTGCTTCGAGCCATGGGCCTGTTCCTGGCTCGAGCGCTCGACGTGCTTGGTGATGACCTTCATCTTCTCGGAGCTCTTCATGATCTGCTCCGAGCCGCGCGCCTGCTCGCCGGTCGAGGTCGCGATCTGCTGCACCGTCTCCGCGATGCGCGTGATGGCGGTCGTCACGTGCTTCGAGCCGCGCGCCTGCTCGATGGTGGCGCGGGCGATGGCCTTCACCATCTGGGAGGACTTCACCGACGAGATCTGGATCTTCTTGAGCGCCGCCTCGGCCTCCTGGCCCAGCCGGACGCCCTCCTCCACGTTCTTCACGCCTCGGTCCATCGCCGCGACCGCGTTGGCGCTCTCGTCCTGAACCGAGCGGATGAGCTCGGCGATCTCCTTGGTGGACGCGCCGGTCCGCTCTGCCAGGTCCTTGATCTCGTCGGCTACCACGGCGAACCCCTTGCCGTGCTCGCCCGACTGGGCGGCCAGGATGGCGGCGTTGAGCGCGAGCAGGTTCGTCTGCTCGGCGACCTCGTCGATCACGTTCAGGATGTTTCCGATGGTGCTGATCTTCCGGCCGAGCGAGTCGATCACGCTGGCGGCCTCCTTCGAGGAGTCCTTGATCCGGCCGATGCCCGCCAGCGTGCGCGAGAGCGCCTCCGTGGAGAGCTCCGCGTCCTTCAGGGCCTGCTCGGAGAGCTTGGCCGTCTCGTTGGCGTTGGTCTCGACCTGGCTGATGGAGACGTCCATCTCGTTCATGGACGAGCTCGTCTCCTGGGCCGTGGCAGCGAGGTCCTCGATGTTCTTGGCCACCTCCTTGATGGAGTGGGTCATCTGCTCGATGGCGGCGGTGGTCTCCGCGACGCTCGCGGCGAGCGCGTTGATGTTCTCCGCCACCTCGTCGTTGGTGGCCGCCATCGCCAGGATGGAGGAGGACGACTCGTCGGCGCTGTGCGAGAGCACCTCGATGTTGTCGGCGATGCCCTTCAGCGAGACGATCATCTCGTGCATCGAGGCGCTCGTCTCGACCACGCGCGCCGACACCGTGCCCGTGCCCTCCGCGAGCTGGGAGCCGCTCTTCCCGATCCGTTCGATCACGTGGCCCACTTGCTCGGACACACCGGCGATCTGGAGAATGGTGGCGGTGAGGTTCTCCCCGATACGGTTCAGGGACTCCGCGAGCTGCCCGAGCTCGTCGCCGGCGAGCGCCGGAGCCCGAGCCCTGAGGTCGCGCTCCGACACGCGCCCGGCCACCAGGCTCATGTCGGTGAGCGGGCGCAGCACCAGGCGCTGCGCGAGCCACCACAGGATTCCCGCCAGGGCGAGGCTGGTGGAGACGAGCAGCGCCAGCAAGACGAGCTGCGCGTGCGCGAGATGGGCGTCGAGCTGCGCCGCCGGCAGGACGTCCTCGAGCTCGGACCGCAGCGTCCGGGTC
>Ga0137438_1000247_pt1 | contig 10707 bp, 11 predicted proteins | sample EasRivERMGT157_2_FD_102327 | JGI IMG/M metagenome (GOLD analysis project Ga0137438, IMG submission 102327) | Soil microbial communities from meander-bound floodplain in the East River, Colorado, USA - East River MetaG ERMGT157_2 | ecosystem: Environmental > Terrestrial > Soil > Floodplain ... | reverse complement strand
GATGCGCGTGAACACGCGATCGGGCAGCAACGTGCCGGCGACGCGAATGAACTCGGATACGCATCGATCGATACCGCCAACCCGCGTGAGGATATCGCGCAGGACGAAATCGACCAGCCCTTCCATGGGAGCGAGCAGGATCATGGCGGTAATTGGCGGGCGGGAATGTGCGTGCAGCGAACCGATCGTCGCAACCTTATCGTTTGGCCGGTTGCGCGTTACTTCGCGACCTGAACCAGCACGCGGCGGTTTCTCTGCTTGTCGGCAGCGCTTTTTTCCGGGGAGACCAACGGCTTGCTGGAACCCGCGCCGACGGGAGAGCACGGCAATTTCATACCTTTGGCCTTGAGTTCCGTGCATACCTTTGTTGCGCGCGCCAGAGACAACTTCTGATTGGCTTGCGCACTGCCATCAGCATCGGTGTGACCCTCCGTAATGACTTGAAGATGGGGGAAAGCCGTTTTCAAGGCCTTGGAATTATCGGTCAATACCTTGAGCAGGCCTTTGACGCGCTTGTCGTTGCCGGGCGCGAACTCGGCTTTGCCCGTCTTGAACTCGAACTGGCCGTCCTTGACCTGTTGCTCGGCCAGAGATTTATTGACGTTGTCGAGCAACGACTTGTTGCTCATGTCACCAAGCTTGGGCAGCTTGTCCATATCCAGCGCCATCAACAGGGAACTGTTCAGCATCAGCAGGGCGGAAGAAACGATCATGGCTATACGCATGGGTAATTCACCTCAGAAACGGTTCTGTGTTAATTCAGGGGCGTGTAGTTTAACGCACGAGGGGCAGGGGGCGAGGGGCTAGGGACTAGGGACTAGGGACTAGGAAAAGTCTAGCCCTACTTTCTCTTGCCCTAGCCCTAGCCCTAGCCCTAGCCCCTCACCCCTAGCCCCTCGTCCCTCGCCCCTCAAGGCGCTCATATTCTGCAATCACTTGCGCTCCCAGCAACAGCAACGTTGCCGCGATCTCGAAACTCAGGAGCACGACGATTGCGCTGGTAAGCGACCCGTAGACGACGCTGACCTGCGAGATCGTGCCGAAATACCACACCAGCCCATGGCGGATTGCTTCCCACAAAATTCCCGCCGTTGCGCCCCCGATCAGCGCGTGCAGCAGCGACCGCCTGCCGAATGGCATCACCAGATAGATCGATGTGATCATCAGAATTTCGAGAACGACGCCCACGACATAGAGCAGGAAACCGGAAACGCCGCCGAGCGACCAGGTGTGTCCAAGGATGAGGATGCTTTCCTTTCCGGTCGCCTCCAGACTTGCCGAGATCAGCGTTCCCACCAGCAGGGCAAGGCCGAGGAAGAAAATGTAGCCGAAGGGAATCAGCGCCGAGACCAGAAAGCGCCTCTTGCGCACGGCGAGACGGTGCACGAAGATCACTGACATCGCGTTCTCCAGCACCGCGAAGGCGAGCGAGCTGAACACCAGCATGGTTCCGGCTAACACCCAGCCGATCGCGACGCGAGCCTCCAGGAAATTCGCCAGCTCCTTTACGACGGCTTTCGACTGCCCCGGCGCCACCCATTCCAGGGCGTGGCCCAGCGTCGCCAACAGTTCCACGCGGTCGAGAAAGTGCGAAAGCGCGATGATGATCAGGATCAGCAGGGGCACGATGGACAGAAGCGCGTAGTACGCGACGGCCCCGGCGAGCAGCAGCCCCTGGTTGGCGCGAAACGCCTTGAGCACCTGCAGGGCGAACCTTGCCGGGTGCTTCATCACCTGCGCGGCGTGCCTGAAGAATGGTTTCATCGGGAACGGGGTTTTGGGGCAAGGCAATTAGCGACGGTGAATGCCGCCGCCCGACACCGCGCAGCGAATACCGGAGGCTTCCGAACCTCGGCATCCAACCTTGACGGCGCTGCGCCCGGATCGATGACCGCCGCGTTAGTCGCGTCTGCGGGGAAAGCGGCTTTAAGCACTGGATTGTGCATAATCGCGAATTCAGGCGCAACGGGGGATAGAATCGCCTCGATGCAGGGAAATCTGCACAACGACAATCCGACCGGCACTTTTCTTGAATGGCAATGACCTACCTGCGCACACGCCTTGTACAGCTTTGGACCACGGCAAGCGAGGCCTTCAAGCGCGACACAGCCCACTTTTCGTCGCGGCATTTCTATTTTGGCCTTGTAGCCGCTGTGGGGTTCCCGCTGTATTACATCGTCTGGCATTACTTGTTTCCCCAACCCTATGAAACCCTGTTGCTGCGGCTGGTCGGCACCGCGATTTTCGTGCCGATCGTTCTGGCCAAGCTTTGGCCCGGGTCGCTCAAGCGCTTTTTTCCCCTGTATTGGTATCTGGCGTTGCTGTTCGCGCTGCCATTTTTCTTCACCTTCATGTTGTTTAGAAACGGAGGCTCGACGGTCTGGCTGCTGTCGACCCTGGTCGCCCTGTTCGTCATGATCCTGCTGCTCGATTGGATCAATCTGCTGATCCACATAATGATCGGCGTGGCGTGTGCCGTCCTGGCTTACCATGCCACAACCGGCTTCTCCGTCAGGTTTGCCTTCGAAACCCTGGAATACGTACCAATCTTCATGTTCGCCATAATCATGGGGATTATCGTGAACTATACGGCCGAAAAGATGCGGGCCGAGCGCCGACAGGCCATGCTGGCCACCGCCGGGATGGTCGCCCACGAACTTCGAACCCCGTTGCTCAGCGTCAAGAGCGGGGCGACGGGATTGCGGCATTACCTTCCGGTACTACTCGACGCCTACCGGCGCGCGGTCGAGGGCCATTTGATCGCCGGGACCATACGAGGGACCCACCTCGATTCGATGGCTGGCGTGCTCGAACGCATCGAGATGGAGGCCGACCGGTCCAACACGGTCATCGACATGCTGCTATACACTATCCGCGGGCTGGGGATAGAGCGCGGGGAACTCGTGCCCTGCGGGATGTCGCACTGCGTGGACGCCGCCCTTCGGCGTTATCCCTTCGCTTCCGACAAGGAGCGCGCTCTGGTGCAGCTGGACGTGAAGAAGGATTTTTCCTTTGTGGGTTCGGAGTTGCTCATGGTGCATGTGATCTTCAACCTGTTGAAAAATGCGCTGCGGCATATCGCCATCGCCGGCAAAGGCGCGATCTCGATCAGGCTCGAAGCCGACCCACAGGAAAGCCGGCTCATTTTCGTCGATACCGGCACCGGCATCCCGGCCGAAGTGCTGCCGCACATTTTCACGCGCTACTACTCCTGGCCGAAGCATGGCGAGGGGGTCGTCGAGACCACGGGCATCGGGCTGTCCTTTTGCCGGGAGGTTGTCCACGCATTCGGCGGCAGCATCGAATGCCGATCGCGCATAAACGAGTACACGGAGTTTCTGCTCAGATTTCCCGGGAGCGCAAAGTGAGCCAGGGAATTCGACCTTTCTACTTTCCGACGACCGTGGCGATCCTCGACGACAGTCCGGATTTTCTCGCCAACCTGAGCCTGAATCTGGATCCGATGCTGGCATTTCGCCTGTTCGATTCCCCGTCGGAGACGCTCGCCGCGCTGAACAGCGAGCCTGCGAGCGCACCGGGACCGGAACGGTTTTTCTCGGTTTACCAGCATCGCGAAGAGCATTCCTTCGACCATCATGTTATCGACCTCAACATGTCCAGCATTCATGATGAGGTTTTCAACGAGAAGCGCTTCGAACGCTTCTCGGTCGTGGTGGTGGACTACGACATGCCGGAGATAAACGGACTGGAGTTCTGCCGCCGCATCGAACACCACCCTGCGCGTAAGGTGCTGCTAACCGGCAAGGCGGACGAAAAGGTGGCGGTACAGGCTTTCAACGAAGGGATCATCGATCGCTTCGTCCTGAAGCAGGATCCCAACGCGATGACACTGCTGCAGAAGACAATCCATGAGATGCAGGAGGATTATTTCCAGGACATCGCCCGGATGATGGAAGGCGCGCTCAACATCGGGCCGCTGCACTTCCTGCGCGATCCTTCTGTTGCCGAGCTGTTCCGAAAAATATGTACGGACCTCAAGGTCGTCGAGTTCTACCTGTGCAGCAGCCCGGACGGGATCCTGCTGCTCGACCGCGATGGCGCAGCCACGCTGCTGGTCATTTGCAATGACGACGCGATGCGCGCCCACTACGAGGTCGCTTTCGACAACGCCGCACCGGCTGAACTGCTCGATGAATTGATGAAAGGCGCCGTTGTGCCGTATTTCTGGCGCAGCCGCGGACTGTATTCGCGCGAGTACTTGGACTGGCGCAGCTACGTCCATCCGGCCCAGGAGTGCAATGGCCTGCAACACTATCGCTACGCATTGGTGAAAGACACCCGCGGTATGTTGCCCGCTCCCATATTCAGCTATCAGGATTACCTGAAGCAGCTCGACGAGACCGGCCGCCAGCGTTCCCGCGTCTGAGCGCAGCCGCCCGGGGGTCACCCCCCCGACGGCGCGCCGGCCAGCCTTACGCGTGCGCGCGTGGCTTCGGCCACCGCCGTGCCGGTCCGCGGCTCGTTGCGCCTGCGCCGGGTGGAAGACCACTGGGTGAAGGCGGTCCCAGAGCGGATTTCGGCGCACGCGTCCAGGATCCGGTCAAGCTCCTGCTGGTTCAGCGCACTGTTCAGGGACAGGCGCACCATCGACCGGTTTTTCGGCGTCGCGGGGGCGCAAAATACCGATCCGAATATGCCACGTTCCTCCAGAGCATCGCGCAGCGAGATCGTCTGCTGCTCCGTGCCCGATTCGAGCCCGATGATCTGCGACTGGCTGTCGTTCAGATTGTAGCCGAGACCTTCCATGCCATCGCGCAAATAGGCGGAATTGGCGCGAAGCTTCTCGCGGCGCCAGCCTTCGGTGCGGATCACGCCAAGTGTCGCCCGCAGGCCCGCCACTTCGTGCGGCAGCAGGGTCGAGCTGAAAATTGCCGGCAGCGATTCGAATTTGAAATAGTCGGTGAAGGGCGCGGTGCAAGCGATGAATCCGGCCCGCGCTGCGAACGCCTTGGCCAGGCTGGCGGTGCGGAAATGCACGCGCTGCGCCAGGCCGAGTTCCACCACCAGGCCCTCCCCGTTCGGCCCGTGGGTTCCCAGCGAATGCGATTCGTCGGCAACCAGCACGCAGCCACGCACCGCGGCAACGTCGGCGATGTCGCGCAGCGGGCAGACGCTGCCGTTGGTGCTGTAGACGGTATCGACCACGATAATGCCCGGGCCGTGGCGCAAAATCTGCCGTTCGAGGTGCTCCGGTTCGTTGTGGTGAAATATCACCTCGGGCGCACCCGCGCTGCGGATGCCTTCCCAAAGCGACATGTGCGCCAGCATGTCGACATAGACCGGAACCTGGTCGCCGGCGATTGACTGCATCAATCCGGTGTTGGCGCAATACCCGGATTGGCAAAGCACGCCGCCTTGGGCCTGCATGAAGGCCGCCAGGTCTTGCTCAAATGCAAGCTGAGGGCTCTCGCCGTGCAAAAATATGCCCGACATCAGCATGCCGTTACCATCGCGGGCCAGGGTGTCCGCCATCGATGTCAGGATGCGCGGATGCCGCGACAAGGCCAGATAGTCGTTGCTGCTCAGATGCAAGGCGTCCGGGCCGGGCTGCCGGCCGCGCAGGATGTGGCGTCCTCCCCAGGCATTGCGCACCCGCTCCCGGTAAAAGCGCTCCACGCGAGCAGCCACGAACTCGGGTAGCTCGGGCGAGGGGGGTAGTGGATGGCCCGTCGGCTGGACGGCATTGCTGGTCATGGCACGGCTCTCCCCGGTTGGTTACATACCTGTCGTCGAGCCTGCCCCGCGATGCCGCGATGGCATCGGTTTTGCCCAGTCCGAGGCTCTAGAAACCCTCTGGAAACGGGTTTCGAAAAAAAGTCTGCCCAGCCGGATGGCATGACGCTTCGCGAATCAGCCAGGCTGGAGATATCGCTGACTTTGAGGACTTAGCCCCGTGAAAGCCGCGTGCCCGGCCCGGTGCGCCCGACAACTTCCCGTACTTAACGGCTGCGGGGGAGCACCCTGAAGAGGTTTCCGGGGACGGCGATGAACTTTTCAGGTGTCGCCTGCGCGGCTTGCGCAGGCTAAAGAGGCGCGCGACCAGCGGGTGCGGCTATCACCAGGTCACCCCCGTTTGCTTGTAGGGGCGTCTGTGCAGCCAATCCAAAGCCGTTTGGTTTGTACCCAAATTGGATTTGGGGTTACGCGGATTCTGGCGGGTTCTGGCCGGCCATATCGGGCATGCCCGTCTTGCCAATAGAATGATCTGTTGGCTGCGCCGGTCGAGCCCGATCTGTCTCGCCCAGTCCTCCGCCATAATTCCGCGTCCTGATGAAATATCCGGGCTAGGCACCGGGTGTCGCGCGGACGGCTTCGAACATCGGCAACAGCAGTTGATCCCGCTGCTCAAGGGCTGCTTTCGATTGCGGCGGCGCAAGGTCGCTCGCTCTGCACAAACCGCCTGCTCGCACGCCCAGCAGGCGAAGCCGCTGCTCCAGGCCGGCCTTCTTCAGGCAGCGCCCGGCGGTTTGGCGAATTGTGCGCGCATCGTTGGTATGCGCCTCCAGGGTCAGCTCGCGCGTGGCGATCCTGAAATCGTCGTAGCGAAGCTTCACGCCGATTGTCTTTGCCAGATAGCCCTTCTTCTGCAGGTCCGCCGCCAATTGCTCGCACAGGCGCGTGAAGATCGCGCCCAGCGCGGCGCGATCCTCGCGCGCAAGCAAATCCCGTTCGAACGTGGTTTCGCGGCTAATGGATTTTGGCTCGCTGAAGGTCACGACAGGACGCTCGTCCCGTCCATGAGCAGCTTGGTGCAGCCATGCGCCGTAGTTGGAACCGAATTGGTCCACCAGCCATTGCGGGTTGGCTGCTGCGAGCTCGCCGATGGTGCGAATGCCGAGCGCCTCGAGCCGCGCGCTGGCCTTCGGTCCGATGCCATTGATGCGTTTGGCGGGAAGCGGCCAGATCCGCGAGGCGATGTCCGCGTGGGTCAGGATGGTCAGGCCGTTCGGTTTGTCCAGTTCCGAACCGATCTTGGACAAGAGCTTGTTGGGCGTTACGCCCATCGAGCAACTGAGCCCGGTGGCGAGATACACCCGCGCCTTGATGCGCTCTGCGATTGCCTGGACCCGTGCTAACGACGCGGCATGTTGGGCATCGGCGCCAACGCCATCCTGCGCGCCGGGAGTATCGGTAAGCGCAAGCAAGTCAGTGAGATCGATGTAGATTTCGTCGATCCCCCTGTCTTCGATGAGCGGTGCCACTTCGGCGACAGCGGCCTTGAATAGCCGCGAATACTTGCGGTATTCGTCGAAATCGGCGGGGAGCAGCACGGCTTCGGGCGCCAGGATCGCCGCTTTCATCAGTCCCATGCCGGAATGCACGCCCAGCGCGCGCGCCTCGTAAGTCGCGGTCGTCACCACCCCCCTGCCAGCATAACTGCGCAGCGCCGAAAAGCGATGGGAGCCATCCGGCTGGAGTACGGGTTGGTGCGCCCGCCGGCCGCCTACCACCACGGCCCGGCCGCGCAATTCCGGGTAGCGCAACAATTCCACGGACGCATAGAAGGCATCCATGTCCAGGTGGGCGATCCAACGGCAATGCATGCAGGCTCCGTCAAATATTCGCTACGATTGCGGCATTGAGGCGCATGCCATTCTAGCGCCGGCTATGCACTATCTTTGGAAGGATGCGAGAATATGGACATGAACACACCAGAACCCGTTTCGCCCCGCCGCCGTCTGCAGGAGCTCCTCGCCATACCCGAGCGCCAGAGAACCGACGAGCAGTGGGACGAAATCAATGAGCTCGAAATCAAGCTGGCTTCCGCCAACCGGGAGGATGCCCCGGACCCCAACGTCCGGCGGGATGCCCCGGCAGCCAACAATCAGCCCCGGCGCAACAGGCCGGGCGGCGGGCAGCCGGGGAGAAAGCAACCCCGCAAATTCCACAAGTAGGCCGAGGTCCGGCCTGCCGGATTGGCCAGTAGAATGCGGGCGCCGTCGGCGCCCGCATTCTTCGCTTGTCGGCTTTCCCCTTTCCGCTTTTACCTTTCGCCTTTTACCCTTTTCGAGTCCGAACCACGCGCCCAGTGTCCTGTTCCGTTAATTCGTGGCTGAAAACCCGACGAGAATCGGCGCCATGCTGTGTTACGAGTCCTCGCCGTGGTTACCCGCCACTGTCGAGGCCTCGCGCCTTGCCTGGCGCCGATTTCGCAGGTTTTCCGATCAATGATAGATTGCTGTCATATAGGTCATGGCACTGGATTCCTAGCTGCGAGAGTTGCCCCACGAATTAGCGGAACAGGACACTAGCGCTTGATCGGAAAAAACGAAACCGGCGTCATCAGGCGGTTCTCCTGGGCTTCGAGCGCGCCGAGCTTGGCGCTTTCTTCCATGAACGCTATCCAGTCCGGGTCGGCCATCATTGCAGCGCGGCGTTTCGCGCGATCCGCGGCATCTTCATAAGCCCAGATGTGGATGTACTGGTTGACATTGCCGGTTTCGGTGACGAGGTATGCAAATGGCTGGCCGAGGTGCCTGGTCTGCGGCCCCTTGCCGAGTTTCTCGTACAGCGCCAGGTGTTTCTTGATGGTTCCCGGGCGGCAGGTATAGGTGCGTACGTCGAGCAGCATGTGATTCCTCCGATTGAATATTGTTCTTCAGCGGCCAGATGGGCCGTTGTGCGGGTGGGAGTTTATGCGGTGAAGGGGAAAGGTGAAAGGTGAAAGATAAGGTCAAGAGCGCGAAGCCTTCCTAGAGCCCTTCCCTTTCCTCTTTTACCTTTCCCCTTCCCCTTTTCCCCTGCGTTACGCAAGTAACGCTCTGCACGCGGCTACGATCGCATCGGCGCTCATGCCGTACTTCGCCCTTAACGGGCCCGTGGGCCCGACCATCGCAAAGGCATCGGGCATGCCGACCATGCGCATGCGCGTCGGCTGTTCGACGCCGAGCAGTTCGGCGACCGCGCCGCCCAGACCGCCGGCGAGGTGATGTTCTTCAGCTGTGACGATGCGGCGGGTCTCGGCCGCTGCAGCGAGGATGGCATCGCGATCGAGCGGTTTGATGGTGTGCACGTTCAGCACGCGAACGCCGATGCCTTCCTTTTTGAGAAGATCTGACGCCCGCGCGGCCATCTCGACCAGCGCACCGCAGGCGATCACCGCCACGTCCCTGCCGGGGCGCAGTTGCACCGCCTTGCCCAATCGGAACGGGGCTTCCGGGTCACCGACCGGCGGTTCATCTGTGCGCCCGCCGAGCCGGAGATAGACGGGGCCGTCGATCTCGAGCGTCGCCAGCGTGGCCCTGTAGGCTTCGTTCACGTCGGCGGGCACGATGACGGTCATGTTCGGCAGGCTGCGCATCAGCGCGAGATCTTCCAGCGCGTGATGCGTGCCGCCGGCCACGCCGAGCGAGATTCCGCTCGCCGCCGCGCCGATCACCACGCGCTGGTTGGCGTAGGCCACGTCGTTTCGCACCTGCTCCATGCTGCGCGCGGTGATGAACGGCGCATAGGCGCATACATAAGGATGCAGGCCCGTGGTGGCGAGCCCGGACGCGACGCCGATCGCATTCTGCTCGGCGATGCCCATTTCCACGAAGCGCTCTCGAAAGCGTTCGATAAAGGGACGGATGCCGAGCAGATCCTGGGTGTCGGCGGACACGACCACTGCGCGCGTCTCGCGCGCCCCAATCTCGAGCAAGGCCTGGCCGAAGGCGAGGCGTGTCTGATTGGCCGATTTGGCACGCCATTCGGCGGGGGTATTTTCGGGCGCGTTCATGGCAGCCCCAACTCGGCAAGGGCTTTGGCATAGATTTCGTCGTTCACCGAATTGCTGTGCCAGAGGTACGTGTCCTCTGCGAAACTCACGCCCTTGCCCTTGACCGTATGCGCAATGAGCGTGGTCGGGCGGTCCGGGTTCAGTGGCAGCATGTCGAGCGTGTCGACCACATCTTGCATATTGTGGCCGTCGATTTCGCGTACTTCCCAGCCGAAAGCGCGCCATTTGTCGGCGAGAGGATCGACGCTGATGACTTCGTCCACCCGGCCGCTCTGGCAGATCTTGTTGAAGTCGATGATGGCGGTGAGGTTCGAGAGCTTGTAATGCGCCGCCGCCATCGCCGCCTCCCAGTTCGAGCCTTCATGCAATTCGCCATCGCCGATCATGACGAAAGTGTGGAATGCCTTCTTCTGGATGCGCGCGCCGAGCGCCATGCCCGTCGCCACCGGAAGCCCGTGCCCGAGCGCGCCGGTGCACATTTCGACGCCCGCGACCTTGATGTCGGGATGCATGCCGAAAGGCGATTCGAAAGCATAAAACTTGTCGAGGACTGCGTCGTCGATGAAACCTGCCTGCGCCAGCACGGCGCCGAGTGCGGCATTTGCATGGCCCTTGGAGAGCACGAAGCGGTCGCGCTCCGGCCAGTCCGGCTCGGCCGGGCGTATGCGCATGCGATGGAAGTAAAGCGCGGCGAGGATGTCGGCCGCTGAAGAGGAACCGCCGACATGTCCGCCACCCCCGGCGCGAATCGCGCGCCAGATATTGCGGCGCACTTGCCGGGCCTGGGTTTCCAGTCGTTTGACGAGCGTCTCTCGGGTTTCGCTCATGGCTTATGCGAGCGGCTTTGCGCCGCCCGCTCCTCCGGGAAGGCTGTTCTTATCAGGAAATGGTAGCTGAAAATACCCGGGATAGAGAGGAAAGGTGAAAGGTTAGAGGTGAAAGGTAAAGGGCCTGAATGGTCCGAAAGG
>Ga0137438_1000246_pt1 | contig 10711 bp, 19 predicted proteins | sample EasRivERMGT157_2_FD_102327 | JGI IMG/M metagenome (GOLD analysis project Ga0137438, IMG submission 102327) | Soil microbial communities from meander-bound floodplain in the East River, Colorado, USA - East River MetaG ERMGT157_2 | ecosystem: Environmental > Terrestrial > Soil > Floodplain ... | reverse complement strand
TACGTGCAAGGTCAAAGAAGATAAAACCACGTTGGAAGCTTCCGGCCTGAAGGATGGAAAGCGATTCGGTGTAAAACGTGACTTGGTAGGCGATTCAGACGGCGCGGATTTGCGAAAATTATTTGTTGTGCAAGCCGGGAAGATTCCCGGTGAAGTTGATTTGGTAATATTGGATTTTGACTATGAGAAAAACACAAGCGAAGCGAAGGCGTACTACACACACAAAGACACCGGCGAGAAATTAATTAAACATTACACGATATGAAGGAAGAACAAAAATTATTATCGGCACCGGGTAACGGTGTTCCGAAAGATGAAAACAAAATTTTGGAAGCGGCAAGGGAAATTATCAATAGCAAACTTCCTGAAGCTGATTTGGCACCACATGGAAGGAACCCGGACGGTTCACCCATTGCGCCCTACGGATTCCGTGTGAATGGATTACCAAAGAAGCTACCGGGACGGCCTTTTGAAAAGGAAAGGAACCGGGATAAGCCGAAGGATGAACGGGATTTGCTCAATGAAATTGAGGAAGAAATTAATTTGAATGAGTACAAAGATGAACCGGCACCGGAAGTTACTTCAGGCGGCGAACAGATACCACCAAAAGACCCGGAACCACAACCGGCACCGGCATTTAAACCGACAACCGGAAAACACAAAGTATATATAAGCGGCGCAATGTTTTTATTCGCCCTCGATTTATTACTTCCGAAAACCATTTCCTTTGTGTATGGTACATTCCTGGGCTTAGAGTTTACAAACCCGAAGGAATTGAAGTTGGATGAAGACGATAAAAAGGATTTAGCCCCGTTATGTGACGATGTAGTGGAAGAACTTTTGAACACCCTTTCACCCCTTCAGCAATTCATGTTATACACCGGAATACTTTATGCTACAAAGGTTTCCGATGCTGAAACAAGGCCGAAGGCAAAGAAGGAAAAGAAGCCAAAGGTTGCGAAGTGATAAAGGGAAAAGGCAAGGTTATTTTATTAATCGGAAAAAAGGATGCCGGTAAAACAACCAAAGTAAAAGAACTTTTACGGAAGTCAAAGAAACACGAATTAATTTATGATTTCCGAAGCGAATACGGTTATAAGCTTTTAGACATTGACGATTTTTTGGAACTTGCATTGCTTGAAGAAAATTGCAATATCGTTATCGAAGAATGTACCGTGTACTTAGATCACAAATCAGACAACAGGAAAGTAAAAAATTTACTTTCCGGTGCATCACACAAAAACAACAATATATATCTTCTTTATCACACCATGCGATCAATTCCCGGATATATATTTGACTTAATAGATTATTACTACCTGTTTCACACTTCAGACAACGAAGGCGTAGTAAGAAAGTTATTCCGTTATGAACCGGATATAATTGAAGATTTTCTATTGGTGAAAGGCAAAACAAACCCACACTTTTACACCGTACGGAAAAGATAATTTTTCCCGGCACTTGTTTTGTATAAATAATATTTTATTACTTTGGTGCCATGTTTAAAATAGACGAGAAAGTCGTAACCTCTGTACTTTTGGCGTTGCTCATCTTCGCCATTGTAAAAAAAATGTTCTTGGACAAGGCCTTGGACAAATTCATTCCATCTTTTGAACTGTTTGAAGAATGAAACAGAAGATGCGTAACATGAGCGAATTAAGTCAGCTATTGACTCAATTTGAAAAACAGGGTAACGGAATGCCAGCGTACGAAGCGAATCACCTGAATCAGCTTCTAATTGACAATGGCATGGCACCGATTGCCGGGAGAGCTAATCAGGTGACGATGGGGAGAGGTGTAAAGATTCACCCGAATGATAACGGTGACAAAGCGCAATTTAACATCCGGGTTATTCGTAATTCGGCCAACATTGCGCAGTCGTTGGAAGTCGCAATTTTCGGGGAACAACATTTCTCTTCAGGTTATTTGCGTGTGCTGAATCCCCCCATTGGCGGAACGGTGACAGTAGCAGGCGGAACGAATGTGAACTTACCTGACCGGGTAAGGTTTACGTATACAGTAGGTGCAAACGTTGATACGGTTGACGTACTGTGTAATGAATTGCCATATCCCGCATTCTTAGCGGCCATGAGCAACGCGAATTTTCTTTTATCGAACATTCGTTACTCATTGGATAACCCGGCACAATTAGGGCAATTCAGCGAACTATTGGAAGTCAGACAAAGATCATTATTTGGCAAGGCCGACCAAAACGAGATCAATGTCATTTCATTCAAAGACCCCGATCAGTTTCAGGCCGGGATCATTGACATTCCGATGGATATTCCGATTTCACGCGAAGATTTGTTAGTGAACAAAGTTGCGGCCATCACTACCGATCCCTTCACGCTTGCTTGTTTCGTTCAACATTTTTACAAGCAAGACAGAAGCGACGTACCCGGAGCGTACGACGTGTAGTTTTTTTTATTGTTATTGCAAGCACCGGGATACTATTGTCCCGGTGCTTTTAAACAAGCACACAAATGAAGATCGGGGACAATTCAAATTTATTCAGCAGGGCAAAGCGTACCGGTGTAGTTTTTGTTTTGGATTTCAATATCCTGAATGTTTCAGCACCCGTACCGGCACCACCACCGGCACCGGCACCACCTTTACCGGCGGTAAGATTGAAAGCTACGGTTCCTTTATTTGCATCTTCATTATTGCTTGCCGGTTATAGTGCTTCACTTCGTAAGCTTCAGGAATTTAACGGCGTAACCGGAATACCGGTATGGATTGCAAGCGCAACGAATAACGTATATGCAACGGCGGCAATCAATCAGTTAATCCAAACGAACTTTATATATACTGACGGCACACTAAATTGGAACGTATTAATTTCATGCAATCAAATAAATTACTACGATATTTTATCCATGCTTGCCGCCGGTGACTTACTGAAGATCACAAACATTCGTTTTCAGATTCCTTCACAAATCCGTTTGCAGACAAAACAAAATATGTATTTTTTCGATCAAGATATTTCAGGAAAGATCGAAGTTAATACCGTCAACCTTGCCGATTATTTTGACCCGTCAAACAAAACCGGAACCACAAATGACTACATAGTGTTAGACGTGCCGGTAAACTATTTCGTAAGTGATAAATTCGGAATAGCGATTGACGTTTTAGGCGTTCCCCTGATTAGTGAAATCAGTTCCCTGAATAACATCCGGGTTTCTTTCATAGTGGAAAAGTATTTCAATAGTTCATTTGTTAATTCTAAAAACCTTTCATAATGGCTCAAGATTATACAGATTCAAACATAAACCCGGTTGAAGCGGTGAAGAGATTGAAAAGCGGAAAAGTTACACCGTTAGGTAAATGCACTGTATGGGTAGGTAATGACTGGAAAGAATCTTTGGAAATTCCTTTCCTTACATATATTATAAAGGGCGGGACGTGTGCAACATTTGTTCATGGTACATCCGGGACAGATCATCATGGAGATTATGATGACAGCTTCACACCGGCAATGGCCGCCAACGCCCTGAAGACCGGTAACATTAATCCTATTACTGATTGCACAATCATGGTGGGTAACGAATGGATTACAACAAAGCTTATTTTATTTCTTCAGTTACGTGCCAACGGTGAAAAATGTATAGATATAATTCACGGAATACATGATACAAGAGAAAAGGATATTTGGCATCAGGCCGCAAATGTTGTGAGCGATACACTAACTTTCATTGGAAGCATTCCGAAGAAAATAATTGAAGCGATTGAATGGGTTGTATTAGCACCGTTTAAAGGTGCAATGAAGCACGCACTTGATACCCGGAAGATAAAGCATTCCGATAAGCTGGAAGACATTGCAGACCGTTTTTATATGTATGTTATCCAAAAGAAACCATACACCGGGAACTTTGAAAGACCGGCACAACATTTCGCGGCGGCAATCATGGTTATCATTCAGGCAATTATTGATTTCTTTAAAACGGTAAAAGATAAAGGTGCCGCCGGTAAGCCGTTGACCGATGAAGAAAAGAAATTGCTTCAGCTTGCTTCAGACGGTGCAAAGCAGGGTGAAGCAATGATAAAGGCGGCACAAAAGAAAGCGGCGGATGAACTTGCAAAAAAGAACGGCACCTACGTTGCACCGGATAACAAGCTTTTAATAATTATTGCAATAGTATTTCTAATCATGTTCTTTAAAAAGTAACACTATGATTCAGGTAAATCCAAATAATGTAAGCGCTTCAGTAAATGCAACACCGGCGGAACGTGCCGAATTAGTTTCCGGTTTAAAAGCTAAATTAGGTATCATGCCGGGAAACGAATTGCAAAGCGATAACAAGCTTTTAACCTTCATCGGAATTGCAATTATCCTTTACTTATTAGCAAAGTAATTTATGCCGATCATTGACATAGACTGCAAATGTGGTTATCACACTACGGATAAGTTCATTCGTATATATGATACAAACAGCGATATGTTTTATTTCAATGACACAACCGATAAGCACACCACGTTCAACCTTCCAAAAGGAAAATACTATACAAGCAACACAATCAAAGAAACACAACCCCGGAAGTATGCACTTCCGAATCTTCCGCCCAGGGAACGTAAAATGAAGATGCCGAACCACGTAGATATAAAATACGGTGACAACCCGAACAAAGCATCTATATGGTTAGAACAAAGAATTATTTTGCTTGATAATGCTATCAAACGTTTGTCAAAGCCGCAGATCATTCAGATTATTTATCACGAATTTGGGCATTACTATTACACTACTGAAAAGTATTGTGATTTGTTTGCGGCACGTAGAATGTTAGTTGAAGGGTACAACCCGAAGCAAATATTTTTCTCTATTGCCGGTGCGCTCAATGATACTGAATCTTCGCAGGAACGAAAGGAATATATTTTACAAAATTGTGAATCTGCATTCAAATGAATATTAACGAAGGAACCGGAAAATTTCTTTTTTATCTTGCCCTTGCAATCACGTTGCTAATTGTGGTAAATAAACTTTTTGGTAAAAGTCAGGAAGAAACAACCGGCCTTGATGATTTGGCGAAGCTTGCCGCGAAAGGTATATATCCAACGTTCCCGGATTCGGCCTATGAAAGTTATGCAAACGATTTCGATTCGGCGTTAGATCATTCATTTGGCAGTCAGGACGTGGATATGTGTAAGAAGATTATCGGTGACATGGAAAATGAAGCCGACATGATAAAATTGAATCTTGCCTATGGCAACCGGTTTCACTTCAGCATCACCGGCATGGGTGATTACTCTATGCGTCAATTCGTTCGCAAACAGCTTACGGGGCTATTAGGCGGCACCGGTGACATTGACGCACTGAACGACATCCTGAAGTCTAAAGGCATTACATACCGTTTCTAAATGCACAATCAAAAGAAAATAGTTGTTGTTGTTGCAATCGTAATGCTTCTGCTTTTGGTTATCCCTAAAGTGTTTGGTTCACCGGTTCCGCTTGCTGATTCCGCTTTGGCAGTTGCACAAGCTTTCGACGTTTATGGAAGGGACATTGCGGAACAGGTAGAAAAGATATTCCGGTTAGAAACCTCAAACTTTACAAGTTACGGATATTACAAAACAAAGTCAGCCGGGATGCAAGCTTACAGTAAAACATATCCTTACGGTTGGAACAGCTTGAAACCCTTTTGGGATAAGTTTAAAGGATTTTTAGACCCGATAGGAACAACAGACCTCAAAGAAAATGGAACCGGTAAAATGGTTTCATTCATTGTGTTCCGGGATGCTGAATCCGGGATGCACACATTAGGCGAATGGTTAATGACACATGAACCGGGTGAATGGTATTCTAACAACCCGGCAGATCAAAAGGCGTACGAAGCGAAGTTAGCTAACATTGATTCGAGTATAGTTGATACTCTTTAAAAAATTATATATATGGTAGCACCTTACAAAGACCCTACGGATAGAATTATTAACTTACTTTCATTAATAGCCGGTATTCCTATGCAACCTTATTCAGACCCAACAAATAGAATTATTGAATTGCTTGAACAAATCGCTTCAGGTGGAACTGTAGTTGGTGGAATTTTGAGAGATGGTTCCGTTCCATTTGATGCCGGAGCTATTCAGGACTGGACAGCTTCAGCGGGTAATACTTTACGGTTACAATCGGGACATATTCAAGTTGTATCCGGTGCAACACAAACACTAATTGATGCCGCCGGGGTTCAGGTTTCCAATGGTGCGCAAAATGTTGAACTACGCGCAGGGGGTTCAGTTTATCAAAATATTCCGATAACAGGGGCGCATAATCACGTAATAGGCGGTGTAAAGAATGTAGCATGGACACCTGATTTAAATAATTATTTGGAAGTCTTCATAGATGGAGTAATTAGAAAAATTCCTTTAGCAAACCCGTAATAATGAAATATATTTTATTCTTTTCTTTTATCTTAATGGTGTTTGTTTCCAAAGGGCAAACAAAGCCCATTATGTATGTGGTGATTAATAATGTACCTATGTATATGCCAGATTCAACATATATATTTAATGATTCGCCAAAAAAGATAATTATAAAATTTGATTTGGCGGAAAGGTTAGAGTTAGACACTACAATAAGTTATATAATGAAATATAACGGTGAAGAAATTAAGATTAAGTCTTTGAAAGATTTTACGTATTATAAAAAACAATAATAATTTAACCTAAAAACTATATATATGAAAAAACACCTTGCAATTAATCACAACATCCTAACCGGGTCAACCGGTTTAAAAGATTTCAATAATGCTGAAGATGCTGAAGCACATTTGGACAAAATAAAAGCAAGCACCAAAATTGTGATTTCATCGGAAGACGATTTAATTGAAATGCTTCGCAAAACATCGGAACCGGTATTGCGCCGTACACTTGCTTTAGCGTTGGCAGATTACAACCCACCGGCACAACCGAAGAAAAAAGAAATACCGGTGTTAGAGCCGCCGAAGATGAAGATTCACCCGGTGAACCTGAATGCACCGGCGCGTGTAGAAATGGAGCCGGTATCTAACAGGGCAAGCAGTACACCCGGAAGGGAAACAGACAAACCGGATAACAGCGAAAGGCCGGCACGTAGTAAGAATAAGAAGAAAGGCAAGGCAAAGAAGAAAGGCAAAAGGAAATGAAGAAGCTTTTAATTGTCTGCATTACTGCATTAGCCCTGCAAAGTTGCGCTACCGTATTCGGTGGGCGTGTTGATTCATGCCAACGCACAAAGCCCGATAAAACGAAAGGGGAACCGGCAAGGGCTATTCGCGGCGGTGCGTTGGTGTTGGATTTTTTGTTTTGTATTCCATGCATCGGAATTGATTTTGCTACGAATGCAATTTACAAACCTTGCCCGGTGAAGACTTCGCCACATGAGTAAAATTAATAAAGGTTAATATTAGAAATGTGGTTTGTAAGATTAAGCCCCTGAAATGTCCTTCAGGGGCTTTTTTGTTTTGTTAGCAAATTGATTTCAGATCCAGCTGATCGAGGACTGAATATGTTAGCAAATTTGATTCCTGAAGATCCGGCCAGGCTACCGGAATGCTAACAAAATTAATCTTCGTCTTCGTCAAACATATCCACTTGCCGGTACTTTCATTTTATAAATTTCTTACAGTAAGCTTCAAAGGTTTCGTTTGCTGAAGATAACCGGTAAAGGATTTCGTTAGCGGTTTGTATTTGTTTCTTCAGGTCTAAAATTTCATCCCTGTTTTTTACAAGTTCCTTTTTCTGCTGAAGATAATTTTTACCGGCTGACATGAATGCACCGGAAGAAGTTTTTTCACCGGTTTCTTTTTCAAGATCATTAATCAGCTTCAGGTCTTCAGTACTGGAAGCGCGAACAAATATTGAACGCGGTTTGTTTGTTGGTTTGCTTTTTGCTTTTTTCATATGCATTTATTTTCTGCAAATGTTAGCATTATTTCTGAAGCTTCAGGCAACCGGTTGAAAAATTGCTAACATATTTAAGCGGCCAGGCCCGGCGCTTCAGCTCCTTTTGTTAGCAAAAGAAAAACCCGGCAAGATTGCGAAATCAGTAAGCCGGGCTTTTGGTGTGTTACAGGAACACGATATGGACGGCACAAATATAGAAAAAATTTGTTGTTAATAACCTGTTAGCTATATTTTTTGAACAGGTGTTTATTCAAACTGATTCCTTTTCACCTTTGAAAAGCGAAATCAGTTATGGATAACACAATAAGATATTCAAGATTTTTACCCGGTGTGGCAAGGAGTGAGAACCATTGCGAACAAATCGGGATTTTAGACGGGTGCGCACCAGCGTACTTCAGTAACGCCGGGAAAGTGGCTTTGTGCTATTCCCGGCGTTTATTTTTCACCCCCCCCCCTATCCGGTACACCCGGAAAAATAAGAAAGAGAGTTCTCAAACTAACTTAATAGCAACACTTTAAGGAATGATTCAGGAACAAGCTTATCGCGTTTTGCATTATCCTGAACTATATGACAAACTTAACAATAGAAATTATCAGGATAAGGGGAAAGGCGATAAGCTTGTTCCTGAATCATTGCCGGACGTTCTTGTTCAACCGTGTGTATCTTCTTTTTTGAGGGGGCAATGTGGTAACGGGCACGTTTATGTCAAAGCTTTGGTTTGTGGCCGGGAATGGTGCCCGGATTGCGGCAAGGATGGTTCACACATACACAAACGCCGGTGGGCAACACGATGGTACGGCAAAGTCATGCAGATGAAGAAAGTCGGCTATCTTGTTTTCACAATCCCGGAGCAGCTCCGGGAAACATTTCAGCATCCAAAGGCCGGAACAATTCACCTGAAGGAATTTAGAAAGTACATTACCCGGAAGCTTATCAGGATGGGATACACACGAGGGTTAAGCCGGTTCCATTGGGCAGGTGATTGCCCGATATGTAAAACCCCGCAGGGTTCCGTAGGTTGCGCCGCTTGCAAATGGACGGGGGCAGATACTGTTTTCAAACCTCATTTGAATGTGTTGATTGAAGAAGGATATTTAACACCGGAACGATACGCCGAAACTATTGACGTGCTGAAAGCTGATTTAACGAAATGGTTTAATAAGAGATATAAAACAGTTTTGGCACAACATGAGATGGGAAGCTTCAGCGGCAATATCCATTATTCATATTGCGGCCTGAATAAGAAGACCAAAACTGACACCCCCCACCGGATGCACAAATTGAAATACATAACCCGGTCAACCTTTCGCGTTTACAATAAAGAGATAGCGGATTTGCTGAAGGGATTCCGTACTACGTCAACGTGGGGAAAGTGGGAAAAGAACAAGCTGAAGCCAGCTTCAGACCTTTTAGTAATTGCGAACGGCCATTGCCCGAAATGCCTGAAGGATGAAGGTATAATCGGTGAAGCGATTAAGTGGGGCGGGTTTATAGACGTGTACGATGTTATCAATTTCAGAGGTCGGGAGTTTATCGAGGGCGGTTATTTCTATTTAGATACGAGTTGAATATGTTAGCAAATTTGTACGATCAACACATGGCCATGTTTTTGGCATTGATTTTGTTAGCATATTTGCAACCGGCAACGAAGCCAGGTTAAACTAAATGCTAACAAAATGAAAATAAAAGATGTGGAATTGACTGAATTAGAGGAAGCATCCCTAAAAGCAGTTATCGAAATCACACAAAGAAGTATCAGTAAAAAAAATGATGCTTACGAAGTAAAGCCGTTCTTATTACATTCATCAGTGGCTTTCTATTTTGCAAATGCTTGTAACAAAATTTTAGGAAAGGAGGATAACAATGAGTAAAGAAAAATTCACATTGGGTTCATCAATCAGAAATGATATTGGGAATCACTTGCTATCCGCAATGAAAAATTTGGATTCAGCTTCAGCAATAATCATGAAAGAAAGCGACAATGTTCAAAGAATCCATGATAATGAATTGGAAGATATATTTTATTCGGAAGCTGAAAAAATGATCGAGTTGAAAAGAGAGATAAAGAAGATTCTTAATCGGCATTTTGATGATTGTGCAATTCAAAAATTTCTTAACAATGGCAACATATAAAGTTCAATTCATTAAAGAGAAGAAAGGGCAAACCTATTACGAGCGTTCCCTTACTTACGAATCCCTTCAGCTTCTGTTAATCCTATGTGACGATGTGACGGCACAAAAGAACAAGCGGAAGACCGGTTGCATTACTTTCATCTTCCATAAGCCCGGAATGAATCTATACTGCAAAGCGATCAATGTACCTCAATCATTAATGGCGAAGCTTGTTGCCGTAACGGAATGGAAGCCATGACAACCCCGAAAGACATTACAAAATGGGTAAAGCCGGGACTTGTTGATAAGTCAACATACTACGTCTTTGAGTTGATTAACGGCAAGTGGGAACAAGTCAAAAAATTAGGCGGAAAAGAGTACTCACAACACTATGCAAAAACGTATGGCATTTTTTTTTCAACTTAAAAAAAGTACTTTAGTGGCTTGAATTGCGCACTTAAAATAGTTGTTTTCATAGTTGTTTTAAGCATTATATACAGTTCATAATTTAATACATCACTTCAAATGTCTTTCGTTTCAATATTAATTCGCAAAGAAGTTAAGAAAAAAACCGGGTTTGATTCCCTGATAAAGGCTAAAATTACGTGCAAGGTCAAAGAAGATAAAACCACGTTGGAAGCTTCCGGCCTGAAGGATGGAAAGCGATTCGGTGTAAAACGTGACTTGGTAGGCGATTCAGACGGCGCGGATTTGCGAAAATTATT
>Ga0137438_1000245_pt1 | contig 10730 bp, 8 predicted proteins | sample EasRivERMGT157_2_FD_102327 | JGI IMG/M metagenome (GOLD analysis project Ga0137438, IMG submission 102327) | Soil microbial communities from meander-bound floodplain in the East River, Colorado, USA - East River MetaG ERMGT157_2 | ecosystem: Environmental > Terrestrial > Soil > Floodplain ... | reverse complement strand
CGGCCTGCACGCCGGTATCGTCGCGGTAACGCGACAGGCCCTGCAGGCAGGACGGACAGGACGTCAGGATCTTGACCGGCCCTTCGCTACCCTCATCGCGGATGGCCGCCACCGCCTTCTGCATTTCCTCCTGCTTGCGGAAGCGCACTTGCGTGGAAATATCGGGGCGTGTGACCGCCAACGTGCCGGACTCGCCGCAGCAGCGATCGTTCAGCTTCACCTCCGACCCCATCAGCGTGCTGACGACCTTTATCGGTTGATGAGTCTTCATCGGCGTGTGGCAGGGATCGTGATACATGTAGCGCACCCCCGTCACGCCCCCGAGCCGGACATCTTTCTCCATCAGGTATTCGTGGATATCGAGCAGCCGGCAGCCGGGAAAGATCTTGTCGAATTCGTACTTCTGCAGCTGGTCCATGCAGGTTCCGCAGGACACCACCACGGTCTTGATATCGAGATAGTTCAGCGTATTGGCAACGCGGTGGAACAGCACGCGATTGTCGGTGCTGATCTTGTGGCCCTTTTCCGCTTCCCCGGCGGAAGTCTGCGGATAACCGCAGCACAGATAGCCCGGAGGCAGCACGGTGATGGCGCCCACTTCGTACAGCATCGCCTGGGTAGCGAGGCCGACCTGGCCGAACAAGCGTTCGCTGCCGCATCCCGGAAAATAGAACACCGCGTCCGAGTCCTCGTTCACTTTTTTCGGGTCGCGAATCACCGGCACCATGCGGTTGTCTTCGATGTCCAGCAGGGCGCGCGAGGTTCTTTTCGGCAGGCCGCCGGGCATCGGCTTGTTGATGATGTGGATCACCTGAGCCTTGATCGACGGCTTGCCAAGCGTCGCCGGCGGATGCCTCACTTGTTCCTGGATGAGGCCGAGGGATTTCGCCACGCGGTGCGCGACGCGTTGCGCGCGGAAGCCCCACTCGATCATGATCTTGCGCGTCACCTTGATGGTGTTCGGATCAGTCGCGTTCAGGAACAGCATCGACGCGGCCGTGCCCGGATTGAATTTCTTCTTTCCCTGACGGCGCAGGAAGTTGCGCATCGCGATCGATACGTCGCCGAAATCGATGTCCACCGGGCAGGGATTCAGGCATTTGTGGCAGACCGTGCAGTGATCGGCGACGTCGGAAAATTCGTCGAAGTGCTTGAGCGACACGCCACGGCGGGTCTGCTCCTCATAGAGAAAAGCCTCGATCAGAAGCGACGTGGCCAGGATCTTGTTGCGGGGCGAGTACAGCAGGTTCGCGCGCGGCACGTGGGTCGAGCACACCGGCTTGCACTTGCCGCAACGCAGGCAGTCCTTGATCGAATCGGAAATCTCGCCTATCGCGCTCTGTTCCAGGATCAGGCTCTCGAGCTCGAGCAAATTGAAGCTCGGCGTGTACGCGTTGTCGAGGTTCGCGCCAGGCAGCAGTTTGCCCTTGTTGAACCGGCCTTCGGGATCCACGCGCTTCTTGTATTGGACGAAGTTGTCCATTTCCTGCGTTTCGAGATAGTCCAGCTTGGTGATGCCGATGCCGTGCTCGCCGGAGATCACTCCGTTCAGATCCCGCGCGAGTTTCATGATGCGCGCGACGGCGACATTGGCCTCGTGCAGCATCGCGTAGTCGTCGGAGTTCACCGGGATGTTGGTATGCACGTTGCCGTCTCCGGCATGCATGTGCAACGCCACGAACAACCGGCTCTTCAGCACGCGCTTGTGGATGGCATTGATCTCGGCACGGATCGGATCGAAAGCGCGGCCGTCGAATATCTGCATCATCGGCTCGCGGACTTCGACTTTCCAGGACACACGCAGGCTGTGGCTCTGCAGGGCCTGGAAAACCGTAAGAGGTGAGGAGTCAGGAGTGAGGGGTACGCTCCCCGAATCTCCTCGCTCGGGCCTCGCTGCATTTCCCTCGCCCCTTATGGCCGAAGGCCGGTATCCAGCGAAGTCGGGCGCCCCTCGTCCGTTATGGCCGGAGGCCGGAATCCCGTGGGCGTCCCTCGCAAGAAAATCGACGAGCGGCGCATCGAGATTTTCGAGTTGCCATTGCCAGCGCTCACGGGTCGCGCGCACCAGATCGATTGCGCTCGCCGCACGGCCGCCGAGCACCTCGTCCTGCGGCAGCTTCTCGGCTTCCTGATGCAACGGCAGTTCGCCCTGGAAGAATTCTTCGAGAACGTCCAGCAGGCGAATCTTGTTCTTCAGCGACAGTTCAATATTGATGCGCTCGATGCCGTCGGAGTAATCGCCGAGGCGCCCGAGCGGGATGACCACATCCTCGTTGATCTTGAAGGCGTTGGTATGTTTGGCGATGGCCGCGGTGCGGGACCGGTCCAGCCAGAATTGCTTGCGCGCCTCCGGCGAGACCGCAATGAAACCCTCGCCACCGCGGACATTGGCGATTCTGACCACGGCGGAGGCGGCTTCGCCGACCGCCTTGTCATCTTCGCCGACGATATCGGCGAGCAGGACCATTTTCGGCCGGCCGCCGCGCTTGGCTTTCGTGGCATAGCCCACCGCTTTGACATAGCGCTCGTCGAGATGCTCGAGCCCGGCGAGAATCGCACCACCCGGCCTGCGGTCGAGGTAAGCCTTGATTTCCACGATCGACGGCACCGAATGGCCAACCTGTCCGTAAAACTCCAGGCAGACGGTGCGCGTGTGCTTTGGCATCTTGTGCAGGATGAAGCGCGCGGATGTGATGATGCCGTCGCAACCCTCCTTCTGAATGCCGGGCAGACCCGCGAGGAATTTGTCGGTCACGTCCTTGCCGAGGCCTTCCTTGCGAAAGCGCCGTCCCGGCACGTCCAGGATTTCGGGTTCGCCGCGCGGAAGGATACCGTCGCGGCCAAAACGCGTTATCCGGAAACGCACATTTTCAGCGTCGTGGATCTTGCCGAGGTTATGGTCGATGCGCTCGACCAGCATCCACTCGGCCTCCGGCGTCACCATTTTCCATGACGCCAGATTGTCGATCGCCGTGCCCCACAGCACGGCTTTCTTGCCCCCCGCATTCATGGCGACGTTGCCGCCGATGCAGGAGGCATCCGCGGAAGTCGGATCCACCGCGAATACGCGGCCGGCTGCTTCCGCCGCTTCCATGACCCGGCGGGTCACGACACCGGCGCCGCAATGAATGGTCGCCACCGGCTGCGACAGGCCGGGGAGCGGCGTCATTTCCACCGTGCTCAGCGCTTCCAACTTCTCGGTGTTGATCACCGCGGAGAGTCTGTCGAGCGGGATTGCGCCGCCGGTGTAGCCGGTGCCGCCGCCACGCGGGATGATCGTAAGCCCGAGTTCGATGCAGGCTTGCACGATTGGCTGCACTTCTGCCTCGGTATCGGGATAGAGCACCACGAACGGATATTCGACGCGCCAGTCGGTTGCATCGGTCACATGCGACACCCGCGCGAGGCCGTCGAAAGCAATATTGTCGCGCCGGATTGCGCGCGCAAGCCGGCGCAGGACGTTGCGCCGCAGTTTCGAAGTTTCCTCGAAATCGCGCTCGAATTCGTCCACCGCCTTGTGCGCCGAGGCGAGCAACTGCGCGACCTGGCTGGTCACGGAGCCGGCTTCCTCGCCTTCGTTGCGGCGCAGTTCGATCTGGTGCAGGCGGTGTCGCAGCGCCTCGATCAATGCATCGCGGCGCCGCGGATTGTCCAGCATGTCGTCCTGCAGGTACGGATTGCGGTTGACGACCCAGATATCGCCGAGCACTTCATAGAGCATGCGCGCCGAACGTCCCGTGCGACGCTGGCTGCGCAACTCGTGCAGCAACTGCCACATCGGCGCGCCGAGCAGACGAATGACAATCTCGCGGTCGGAGAACGACGTGTAGTTGTAGGGGATTTCGCGAAGCCGGATGCCAGTGGACGCGAAGGGCGGGATCGGTTGCATCGGATCAGGGCGTCATGATTGGAGAAGAATTCTACCGCGACGCATCAATTCCGGCACCGACCTTCAGGCCATCAGCCGGGCGATGATGTAATAACGTCCTAGCTTTCCCAGCGCCATGAAGAACACCGACCACCAGATGTTGAGCCTCAACCAGCCGGCCGCGACGCAAAATGCATCGCCGATGATCGGCACCCATGACAGCAGCAATAGCGGCGAACCCCAGCGGCGAACCCATTCCAGCGCGCGCCCGCCCACCTTGCGATCCGGCACCAGGCGCCCTACCAGATAGGAACTCAAGCCACCGAGGGTGTTGCCGATGGTCGCGACGGCGAGCGCCGGCCACAGGCTGGCCGCGCCGGTCGCCAGTACGCCGGCGAATACGAATTCCGAACCGCCGGGCAGCAGGGTCGCCGCGAGAAAGCTGCTCAGGAACAGCGCGCCAAGGCCGAATGATTCGTTCAATTGAACGGCGGAAAACAGCAGAAAGGACGGAAGGAATGGCGCGCCCGAGACGATTCGAACGTCCGACCCCTGCCTTCGGAGGGCAGTACTCTATCCAGCTGAGCTACGGGCGCATCGGATTGCAAGTGTACGGACAAAGGACTTTCGAGTCCATTGCGGCGCGTTTTTAAGGCAGCACGAATAGCCTATAATTCACGCCTTCCAAAGGCATAACCGCAAAGGGATTTCTCATGTCCGAAGTGCACGTCGAAGAACACGACTCGCTGATCAAGACGCCTCAGCAACTGATCGTGGTCGTGCTGCTGGCCTTCCTGATACCCGTCATCGGGATCGTAATGATCGCCAGTTTCGCGACCGGCGGACTGAAGGTCGACACCCGGAGTTCCGATGCAAGCGCGGCTGCCGTGGCGGAGCGCCTGAAACCCGTCGGCAGCGTGGTGATGATCGGTGATGTTCCCGCGCAAGCCGCGGGTACGACACCGGCGGTGAAGCCCACGGGCGGCGCGGCCGTTGTGACGGCCGCCGCGGGTGGCCCCGGCGCCGGCAAGAAGCTCTACGACACCGTTTGCATGGCCTGTCACGCAGCCGGCATCGCGGGTGCCCCGAAGACCGGCGACAAGACTGCCTGGAAACCGCGCATCGCCACAGGCAAGGAGGCGCTCTACAACAGCGCGCTCAAAGGCAAGAATGCGATGCCGGCGAAGGGCGGCCTGACATCCGCGCCAGATGCGGACGTGAAGGCCGCGGTTGACTACATGGTGAGCCAGGCGAAGTAGGCCGGTTGCCGGCCAACAACAGGCGCAGCATCGCTGCGCCTTTTTTTCGGGCATGCTTCTTCACTGCAAAGGCGCAAATGAAACGCAAAGGAAGGCGAGAAACTGGAGTGAGAATTCCAGGCGCGCTCCCGTATCCTCGTCACGGCGGGATCGGTTTCATATTCAGTTGCGCATTTCTTTGCGTGTACTTCATTGCGCCTTTTCGGTGAAGGTTTAATCCGTCAGACTTGATGACATGGCCACCTACGCGATCGGCGATCTGCAAGGCTGTTTCGATCCGCTGCAGGAGTTGCTGGCGGAAATCGGCTTCAGCGAAACGCGTGATCGCCTGTGGTTTGTCGGCGACCTGGTGAACCGCGGTCCGCAGTCGCTGGAAATCCTGCGGTTCGTCAAATCGCTGGGGACCAGCGCCGTGAACGTGCTCGGCAACCACGACCTGCACCTGCTGATGGTTGCCGAGGGAAACGGGCGACCGCACCGCGAAGACACGTTCGAACAGATTCTCGAAGCACGCGATCGCGATGAGTTGCTGACCTGGCTGCGCGGGCGGCCGCTGATGCACGCGGAGGGGGAGTACGCGATGGTGCACGCGGGTCTGTTGCCATCGTGGAGCATCGGCAAGGCGCTCGACCTCGCGCGCGAAACCGAAGACGCCTTGCAGGGACCGGACTGGCGTGGCCTGATGGCACACATGTACGGCAACGAGCCAGACCACTGGGACGATGCCCTATCCGGCTACGAACGATTACGGGTAATCATCAATGCGATGACGCGCCTGCGCATCTGCACGGCGGACGGGCGCATGGAGTTCAGGCACAAGGGCGGAATCGAGGCTATTCCGCGAGGCTACCTCCCCTGGTTTGGCGTGCCGGGTCGCGGGAGCGCCAACGCGACCGTGATCTGCGGGCATTGGTCGGCGATCGGCCTCTTGACGGAAAAAAACCTGCTGGCGCTCGATTCGGGCTGCCTGTGGGGAGGGTGCCTCAGCGCGGTGCGCCTTGAGGACCGGCGGATAGTGCAGGTGTCTTGCCCGAAACTGGCAGATTGAGCGCGTCCGCGATGGCGGACTGCGTCAGCGCGGCGAGTTCCCGGCGCGATTTCCCTGCCGCGTCGATGGCCGGCAGGAAGATCAGCTCGGCGCGAATCGTCTTCTCGGCGAAAATCATTTTCATCGATTGCATCAGCGTGGTTTCTCCCACATAACTGGCATTCGGGTTGACGTTGCCCGATGCGTCGAGATAGCGCAGCGCTACCGGGTAAACCATCGCGCGTTCATCCACCGCCGGCTGCAACAACGATGCATGAAAGCGGGTGAGTTCTTTGCCGTCGGTCGTTGCGCCCTCGGGAAACACGCCGATGGCATGGCCCTGCTGAAATGCGGCGTGAATGGATCGATTGATGCGCGCGGCATGACGATGCTTGCCGCGCTCGATGAACAACGTGCCGGTACGCGCCGACAGCCAGCCGATCAGCGGCCAGAGACGCACCTCGGACTTGGCGACGAAGCGAACCTGCCAGACGGAGTGAATCAACTGAATGTCGAGCCACGAAACGTGGTTGGCGACCAGCACGGCGGCGCGGTTCGCGATTGCGGGCGGTGCGCCACGCACGACCGGCTTGACATTGACAATGGCGAGCAGGCGCGCCGACCAGCGGCTGACAGCGCGGCTGCGCCGGGCATTTCCGTAGAGAGGGAACAGTGCCGCCACTTCGAATACGCCGGCGAAGAGATGAATCAGCAGGAAAGCTGCGCGATAGTACCGGACCGGGGCCGGGGTCTTTGTTCTATCGCGGAAGATCATGTTTGCTCATGGTGGGCACGACCTGACCTTACCAGGCGGCACGGCCGAAGGCTTCGCGAAAACGCAGGCGGACTTCGTCGCGCGTGAACTGGTGATTTTGCGCGCCACGCTGCGCGATCTTGATCGAGCCCAGCAGCGACGCCAGCCTGCCGGTGGTCGGCCAATCAAAATCATTGGCGATCCCGTACAGGAGGCCGGCACGATAAGCGTCTCCACATCCGGTCGGGTCCACGACCTGCGCCGGTTTCACGACGGGAATGGTTTCCAGCTTGCCGTTCACGAACACCAGCGATCCCCCCGCGCCCTGGGTGACCACCAGCGCTTTTACCTGCCTGGACAATTCCTCGATACTTTTGCCCGTGCGTTCCTGCAGCAGCTTGGCTTCGTAATCGTTGGCCGCGATGTAATCGGCGTGCTTGATGAAGTTCATGAGTTCTTCGCCGTTGAACATCGGCAATCCCTGGCCGGGATCGAAAATGAACGGGATGCCGGCTTCGTGAAATTCGCGGGCGTGCTGCAGCATGCCCTCGCGCCCGTCCGGCGCGACAATGCCCAGGCCGACATCTTGCGCCTCCGAAATGTGGTTGTGGTGCGAGAAGTTCATCGCGCCCGGATGAAAGGCCGTGATCTGATTGTCGTCCAGGTCCGTGGTGATGAAGGCCTGTGCCGTGAAAGCGTTGGGCACCTGGCGTACATGCGCCTGGGACAGGCGCAGTTTGTCCATCCGATACGCGTAAGGCTGGGAGTCCTCGCCGACGGTCGCCATGATCAGCGGATCGCCGCCGAGCAGTTTCAGCGAATAGGCGATGTTGCCGGCGCAGCCGCCGAACTCGCGGCGCATGTCCGGTACCAGGAACGAAACGTTCAGGATGTGAATCTGCTCGGGAAGAATGTAATTCTTGAAGTAGTCGCGAAACACCATGATGGTGTCGTAGGCGATGGAACCGCAGATCAGCGTACGCATGATATTCACCCAGTTGTGGTCTTAACGATCGAGCACCAAGGCCTTGAACCCGAGTTCCTTCTGGACGCGATCGGCGGTGCGCCCCGCCTCTTCACGGCTGGAGTAGGGCCCGGCATGCACCCTGTAGAGGCCACCCTTCCGGTAAACATTCATCGAGTCGGACAACCAGCCCAGATCGATGCGCATCTTGCGCAGGAAGGCATCGGCATTCTCGGCCACCGAGAACGCGCCAAGCTGGACGTAGATGCCGCCGGGCTCGGCGCTGAGCGTCGATTCAGCAGAGACAGGCACGGGCGCGGGTTCCAGTGGCGCAGCGCGAGCGGGCATGGGTTCCGGGGGTGCCGCGGGAGGGGGCAAGGGCTCCAGCGGCACCGCGCGCGCGACGGGCGACACCTCGCTGCCGGGGACGATTGCTTCGACCTCGACCATGCCGCTGCCGCGACCGAGCAGACCGAGGCGTTGCGCGGCAACGTAGGAAAGATCGATCAGCCTGTCTTCGTGAAAGGGCCCGCGATCGTTCACGCGCACCACGACCGATTTGCCGGTGGCGATGTTGGTCACGCGCGCGTAGCTCGGCAGCGGCAGGATGGTATGTGCCGCAGTCATCGCATACATGTCATACACCTCGCCGGAGGAGGTCTTCTGCCCGTGATAGCGCTTGCCGTACCAGCTCGCCACGCCGCGCGCCTTGTACGGCGTGAGCCGGGTGTAAGGCGTATAGGCCCGGCCCAGCACCGCATATGGCCGGCTGGTGTATTTGTTGATCGGTTCGACCTTCGGCACCGGCTCGGGGATCGAATCCAGATTCGCCGGCGGGTTGGGGCCCGGTCCGTCGTCCAGATAATAGCCGCCGGGTTTCGACGGCGCCGGTCGCGACGGCGCACTGCCGCAACCGGCGAGCGTGATGGCGACCAATGTCGCCATCACGAGTGCTGAGGACTGACGGCTCAGGACTGAGTAAAATTCTCGAAGCACGATGCCTCCTGCAACAACAGTCGTATCAGTCCATCCATGCAGTCGGCACAGAAAGTTGCACAACGGGCGTTCCGGTTTTCTCTCAGTCCTCAGCACTCAGTCCTCAGTCCTAGGTTTGTACCAGTCTTCGATGCGTATGAATGCTCATGAGCAACCCGATACTGAACAATAGAGTCACGAGCGACGTACCGCCGTAGCTGATCAGCGGTAGCGGGACGCCGACCACCGGCAGGATGCCGCTGACCATGCCCATGTTGACGAACGCGTAGGTGAAGAAAGTCAGCGTAATCGCGCCGGCGAGCAAACGCGTAAACAGGGTGGGCGCATTGGCGGCGATGACCAGACCGCGGCCGATCACCAGCAGGAACAGCACCATCAACACCAGATTGCCGATCAAGCCGAATTCTTCGGCATACACGGCAAAAATGAAATCGGTGGTTCTCTCCGGCAGGAAGTCGAGGTGGGCCTGGGTTCCGTTCAGCCACCCTTTGCCGAAAAATCCGCCCGATCCGAGCGCGATGGTCGACTGGATCGTGTGGTAGCCGGCACCAAGCGGGTCCTGGGAAGGATCAAGCAGTGTCAATACGCGCTGGCGCTGGTAGTCGTGCAGCATCGACCACAGGAATGGCAGGCTGGCGCCACCCACCAGCCCCAGTCCAAGCAGGATTTTCCAGGACAGCCCGGCCAGGAAAAGCACGTAGAATCCTGCGGCGGTCACCAGCAGCGCAGTGCCGAGATCGGGTTGTCTTGCGATGAGCAACACCGGCACGATAACGAGCACGGCACCAAAGACGAAGTTGCGCGCCTTCAGGATCGCTTCATAGCGGTCGAAGTACCACGCCAGCAACAACGGGACTGCAATTTTCATCAGTTCCGACGGCTGAATGCGCGTGAATCCGAGATTGAGCCAGCGGCGCGCGCCGTTGACTACTTCTCCGGCGATTGCCACCCCGAGCAGCAATGCAAGGCCGACTATGTACAGCGGCAGCGCTATTCGCGACAGGTAATGCAGCGGAACATTGGCGGCAATCCACATGACGCTCAGCGCCACCAGGATATTGATGACCTGACTGGCCACCCGCTCGGGGCTCTCACCCGAGGCACTGAACAAGGTGATAAGCCCCATCAGCAGCAAGGCCGCCACCAGCCCCATCAAATAATGGTCGATGTGCTTGACGAGGTAAGCCAGCAGCCGGTTAATCACTCTCCTGCTCCTGTTCTTGTTCCGGCGCGATCGGTTTGCGCGTGGTCGCCTTCGGCGGCGCCGGCTCCTTGCCGAGCAGATAATAGTCCAGCACCTGACGCGCTATCGGCGCTGCCGTGCTGGCGCCGTGTCCGCCGTTTTCCACCAGAATGGCCAGTGCGATCTTGGGATCGTCCGCCGGCGCGTAAGCGATAAACAGGGCATGGTCGCGATGGCGTTCGTTGACCTTGCTTTCGTCGTACTTCTGACCCTTCAATCCGATCACCTGCGCAGTACCGGTCTTTCCGGCAAAAAGATATTTCGCGTTCAAGCCCGCCCATGCGGCCGTGCCGCCGGGCCTGGTGACATCGACCATCGCATCGCGCACGCGCTTGATGTTTTCCGTTGAGAGCGGAATTTCCGCCCTGGGCTGTGGCTCGACGATCGTAAGGGCATCGGTCTGGCTGTCCTGGATCTGCTTTACCACGTGCGGGCGGAATACGCGGCCGTCATTGGCGAGAATCGCGGTAGCGAACGCAAGCTGCAGCGGTGTCGAAAGATTGTAGCCCTGGCCGATGCCCACCGAGATGGTGTCGCCGACGAACCACTTCTGCTGAAAGCGCTTCTGCTTCCACTCCTGGGAAGGCAGCAGGCCGTCCACCTCCCCTTCGATGTCGAT
>Ga0137438_1000244_pt1 | contig 10759 bp, 9 predicted proteins | sample EasRivERMGT157_2_FD_102327 | JGI IMG/M metagenome (GOLD analysis project Ga0137438, IMG submission 102327) | Soil microbial communities from meander-bound floodplain in the East River, Colorado, USA - East River MetaG ERMGT157_2 | ecosystem: Environmental > Terrestrial > Soil > Floodplain ... | reverse complement strand
GACGAACGGTTCGCCGCGCTCATCTTCCTCGGCGCCCGGGCCTTCGCCGACGAACAGCCATTCAGCCTTCTCGTCGCCGACTCCGAGCACGGCCTGCTTGCGTGACTTATGAAGAACGCAGGCCGTGCACGCGGACGCGGAAGATTTCAATTGCGCCCAGTCCATCGCGTGGATCCGTGCGGCACGATCGCCGGCGGAACCCGAACCCTCGGAAACCATACCACCATCAACCGCCGTGGCTGGCAGCCCGGCGATGGACCCGGCTTCGACAGTGCCGGCCGCATTGGAACCCTGGCGCCGCACCCAGACAGGCAGCAACCCCAACTCCTTCATTACGAAGGCGCGGCGGCTCACAGGTCAAGGCCCATCAGAATCGCATCCTCGCGCCCGCGCCCCGACGGGTAGTATCCGCGCCTGACCGTGATCTGCCTGAAACCAAACTCGACGTAGAGCCGGCGTGCGGCCGCGTTCGACGGTCGCACTTCCAGAAACATCTGCGCGGCGTCGCTGCCGCGCGCGATATGCACGAAATGCCCAAGCAGCATGCGGCCGAATCCGCGGTGCTGCCAGGCGGCCGCAACGCTCAGGTTCAGCAAGTGCGCCTCGCGCACGCCGATCATCAGTACGCCGTAGCCGGCCAGCGCGCCACCGCACTCCACCACCCAGCAGCTGTAACCAGCCGCAAGCGAATCGTCGAAGTTGCCTCGCGTCCACGGATGAGAGTAGAGGGCCGGTTCGACCTCCATGACCCGATCGAGGTCGGCGGCCCGCATGGGCCGGAATTCGGGCAGATTGTCGAGTTGGGCGCTCATCGCTGTTCGTGCATTTTAAGCGCGACCTTGTCGCGCACATAAATCGGCGCCGCCTCCTCCGCAGGCACTCCGCCGCCGACCGCCAGCACTGGTGCCGCGAGCCGCGCGACCGAGCGCGCATGCGGATGCAGGCTGGCTGCAACCCCGCCGAGGCGCCTACCATAGCGCTTTGCCAGCGCGTCAGCGTAGGCCGCGAAGCCGCTTCCGCAACCGAACCAGCCGTCGCCTTCGAGCATCGGGGCCGATTGCGCCGGACCTACGCCGGGCGCGGCAATTTCCGTCCATTGCCCGCGCTCGTACCGGTAAGCTGCATGATAGATTTCCCCCATGCGCGCATCGATGCAGGCAATCACCTTGGGTTGACCGGCTTCCCGTGCCAGCGCGGCCAGCGTGCCGACCGGAATAACCGGCAGTCCTGCGCCGAAAGCGAGCCCTTGGGCAACACCGCATGCGATTCTGAGTCCGGTAAAGGATCCTGGCCCGGCACCGAAAGCAATGCCATCGAGTTGCCCCAACTCCAGCCCGGAACCGGCCAGCAAGTCCTCGACCATCGGGAGAATCAGCTCGGAATGCCGCTGGACGGCGTGCGCCTCGCGAAAGGTAAGTTCCTCATCGCGCAGCAGCGCAACGGAGCAATATTCCGTGGAGGTGTCGAGGGCGAGAAGGTTCAATCCGAATCCGCTGCCGCCAGATCTCAAAACCAACAAAACTGTGGCGGCACCGGATTTTAGCCGAACCGGGGCAACCCACGTTAGTTAGTTATAATCCGGGTCAGCCGCGGCCGGCCAGTCTAAAGGCGTTAACAGTTCAACCGGCCTTCGCCCGGTCAATAGCGACAGCGATCCACCCGGAGGATTCATGATGACCCGCACCCTGCGCTGCCTAGGCGCATTCACTGCACTTTTGGCCGTATCGTCCGGCACTCAGTCAGCATCGGCGCAGGATACGCCCTTGCGCATCGGCGTAATCACCTTCCTGTCGGGCCCTGCCGCCGGTCCGTTTGGCGTGCCCGCAAAAAACGCCGCCGAACTGCTCGTCGACGTACTGAACAAGGGCGGCCAGATTCCCGGATATGAGAAGAAAGGCTTCGGCGGACGCGCGCTTGAAGTGGTGTATGTCGACGAGGCTGGCGGACCAACCAAGGTGGTCACCGAGTACCGCAACCTGGTGGCGCGCCAAAACGTCGACATGGTGATCGGCGTCATTTCCAGCGGAGACTGTCTCGCGGTGGCGCCAATTGCCGAAGAGCTCAAGAAATTCACCATTCTGTTCGACTGCGCCACCAACCGGATCTTCGAGGAGGCGTCCTACAAGTACGTATTCCGCACGACCACCATGGCGACCCAGGAGAATGTGGCCGCGGCGCGTTATATCGTCGAGAGCTATCCCAACCTGAAGAAATTTTCAGGCATCAATCCGAACTATGCCTGGGGCCAGGACGCCTGGGCCGATTTCACCGAAAGCCTGAAAATACTCCGGCCCGCGGCGGAGATATCAACGAACGTCACGCCCAAGCTGGGTGCCGGCCAGTACAACGCGGAAGTCTCGGCCCTGCTGGGCAGCGAAAGCGAGATCATTCAGAACTCGCTCTGGGGCGGCGACCTCGAGGCCTACATCCTGCAGGCCGCGCCGCGCGGTGTGATGGCCAAGATGCCGAACATCATGATCACCGGAGAAACCGTGCTCGAGCGTCTCGGCGCCGAGCTTCCCGACGGCACCATGATCGGCGCGCGAGGTCCGAACGGCCCGTTCGCGCCGCCCACCACCTTGAACAGATGGTTTCAGAAGGCCTTCAAGGAGCGTTTCGGCGTGGCGCCGGTTTATGCGTCCTATCACCTCGCCACCGCGTTCTTCGGCGCCAAGGCTGCGTACGAGAGGGCGCAGGACACCAACAAAATCCAGAGCCCCAGCGACGACCAGCTCATTGCCGCTCTGGAACATCTGAAGTTCGAATCGGTTGCCGGCACGGTGGACATGGCGCTGGGCAAAGGCCATCAGGCGGTGCAACATGTTCCCTACGGCACGGTTAAAAAGGTTGATGGCAAGCTCACGCTGATCAATATCAAGTATTACCCGCCCAGCCAGATCAGCCCGCCCGATGGCATGAAGAGCGTCGACTGGATTCGCTCGGGATTCAAGCGCTAACGGGATCTCGGCTGCGCTGGCTCAGTAATGAGGCCGGGGGGCGACCGGCCTCATTTTCATTTACCGAACCCCGGCTCGGCGAAATTTGCCTCCAAACCTTCTTGATTCCGGAGATTCATTGAAAATGGATATTTCTGTCAAAGGCAAACGCGTTCTCATCACGGCCGGCGCTGGTGGCATCGGCCGTGCCATGACCGACGTGTTTTTCAAGGCCGGTGCCCGCGTGCATGTCTGCGACGTTGCACAAGGTGCGATCGACGAGACCGTCAAGATTTTTCCGGGCGTGACCGCAACGTTTGCCGACGTATCGAAACTGAAGGACGTCGACCAGTTGTTCGCCGACGTGAAGAAGCATCTCGGCGGCCTCGACTGCCTGATCAACAACGCAGGCATCGCCGGCCCGACCGGCAAGGTCGAGGACATCCCGGTAGAGGAATGGGAACGGTGCATCGACGTGGACATGAACGGCATGTTCTATTGCACACGCCTGGCGATGCCTCTGATCAAGGCGGCGGGCGGCGGTTCGATCATCAATCTGTCCTCTGCAGCCGGACGCCTGGCCTTTCCGTTCAGGACCCCCTACTCCGCTGCCAAATGGGGCGTCGTCGGCTATACCAAGAGCCTGTCGATGGAAGTCGGGCCGGACAATATCCGCGTCAATGCTATCCAGCCGGGCGTGGTCGAGGGTGAGCGTATCGACCGCGTGATCCGTGCCAAAGCCGAGGCGGTTGGCATCAGCTTCGAGGAACAGAAGAAGATATCGCTCGAGCGCGTGTCGATGCATCGCATGGTGAGCCCCTACGACATTGCCAACATGGCGTTGTACCTCGCCAGCGATGTGGGCAGGAACATCACCGGCCAGGCGATCTCGGTATGCGCCGGTGTCGAGATGCTTGGCTAGGGCAATTTGCCGCCTTCGCGGCATCTTTTATCTTTAATGAGGCACTAAGTAAATGGAAAAAGTGGCAATCATCGGTACGGGTCTGATCGGTCGCGCATGGGCGATGGTGTTCGCCCGCGCCGGCCACCCGGTCAAGCTATACGACACCGCGCCGGGCGCGGCAGAGAAGGCCCTTGCACTCATCCGGGAAGGACTGGAAGAGTTGCAGGAATTCGGCCTGATCGCGCAATCGGCCGATGTTGTCGCGAAACGCGTGACTGCAGTAACTTCACTGGCCGACGCCGTGAGGGATGCGGACTACGTGCAGGAGAACACGGCGGAAAAACTGGATGTGAAGCGCGAAGTCTATCGCCAGATGGATGAGGCGGCGCCAGCCCATTGCATACTCGCCAGTTCGACTTCCACGATCCAGACGTCCCGGTTCAGCGAAGGCCTCAGGGGCCGCCATCGCTGCATTGTTGCCCATCCGGTTAACCCGCCGCACATCGTGCCGATTGTGGAAATTTCTCCGGCCCCTTGGACCAGCGCCGATGTCGTCGCGAAAACGCGCGCGCTGCACGAGAAGGTCGGCCAGGTCGCCATCACCGTCAAGAAGGAAATCGAAGGCTTCATCCTGAACCGCCTGCAGGCAGCACTGCTGCTGGAATCATGGCGATTGGTGAAGGAGGACTACGTCTCCGTGGAAGATCTCGACAAATGCATCAAGGACGGCCTCGGCCTGCGCTGGTCATTCATGGGCCCGTTTGAAACCATCGATCTGAACGCCCCCGGCGGCGTGCCGGACTATGCCAAACGCTATGGACCGGTGCTGCACGGCATGATGAGCAATGTCAAAAACGATCCTTGGGATGACGCGCTGGTTGCGAGGATCGACGCCGAGCGCCGCAGGATCATGCCCCAGGAAAAGCACGCCGAACGCGAAGCGTGGCGCGACCGCCGGTTAATGGCTCTGATCGCCCACAAACGCGAAATTTCAAAGAAAGACTGATAAAGAGCATTGAACACGAAGGGTCACGAAGGAACGGCAAGAAAGGAACACGAAGGAAATCGAAATACTGGAAAAACCGGCAATTCGGAAAAGTCGACGCACTACAGTAATTTCCTTTACTTTTTGGAATCTTTCTATTTTGTGCATCTACTTCGTGTTCCTTCGCTTTTCCTTCGTGACCCTTCGTGTTAAAAGAGTTTTGACCTAGATTCATCTGGAGAACCTGAAAATGGCACAGAAAGTCATCATCACCTGCGCGGTCACCGGGGCAATCCATACGCCGTCCATGTCGCCGCACCTGCCGATAACCCCCGACGAGATCGCCGAGGCGGCCATTGGCGCCGCAAAGGCCGGCGCGGCAATCGTGCACCTGCATGCGCGCGAACCAAAAGACGGGCGCCCGACGCAGGACCCGAAGATGTTCATGCAGTTCCTGCCGAAAATAAAAGCCGCCTCGGATGTGGTGATCAACCTGACGACCGGTGGCGCGCCGACGATGACCATCGAAGACCGGCTGCAGCCGGCATTGCAGTTGAAGCCGGAAGTTGCATCGCTGAACATGGGGTCGATGAACTTCGGCCTGTACGAAATGATCCCGCGGGTCAAGGAGTGGAAGCACGAATGGGAAAAGCCCTATCTCGCCGGGTCCGATGACCGGATCTTCAAGAACACCTTCAAGGACATTGCGCACATATTGCAGTCGTGCAGCAACAACGACACCCGATTCGAGATCGAGTGCTATGACATCGGACACCTCTACACCGCAGCGCACTTCCTCGATCGCGGACTCGTTAAGCCGCCGTTGTTCATCCAGTCTGTATTCGGCATCCGCGGCGGCATTGGACCCCACCCGGAGGATGTGCTGCACATGAGGCGCACTGCCGATCGGCTGTTCGGTGATCAGTACCAGTGGTCGGTGCTGGGTGGTGGCCGCAACCAGATGTACATCGCCACCCAGTCCGCGGTGATGGGCGGCAACGTGCGCGTTGGCCTGGAAGACAGTCTGTGGATCGGCAAGGGACAACTGGCGAAGACCAATTCCGACCAAGTCTCCAAGATCCGCCGCATCCTCGAGGAACTCGGCCTGGAAATCGCGACACCGGAGGATGCCCGCAAGATCCTCAAGCTCAAGGGCAAGAACAACGTCAACTTCTAAGGCAATTGGCCACAGAGGACACAGAGGGCACAGAGGAAAGCGAAAAGCCCAACGGAATTAAGGATCATGGAGTCGGCATATCGATCCTTCTTGCCGTCCCGATTGTCTGAAAATTGTCCTCCGTGACCTCTGTGTCCTCTGTGGCAAAAGGGTTTAGATGAAAACTTACAAAATTGCAGTGATTGCAGGCGACGGCATCGGCAAGGAAGTCATGCCTGAGGGCGTGCGCGTGCTCGACGCCGCCGCCAGAAAGTTCGGAATCGGGCTCCACTTTGATCACTTCGACTGGAGCTGCGACAACTACGACCGGCACGGCTGGTGGATGCCGCCGGACTGGCGCTCGAAGATCGAAGGCCATGATTGCATCTTCTTCGGCGCCACCGGCTGGCCCGCCAAGGTGCCCGACCATGTTTCCCTTTGGGACTCACTGATTCTGTTCCGACGCGGCTTCGACCAGTATGTGAATCTGCGTCCGGTGCGGCTGATGCCGGGAATCACGTCGCCGCTGGCCGGTCGCAAAGTGGGCGATATCGACTACTACGTGGTACGCGAGAACACGGAAGGCGAATACTCTGCGGTTGGCGGGCGCCTGTTCGAGGGCACCGATCGCGAGATGGCCATACAGCAGTCCATTTTCACGCGCAAGGGCGTGGACCGGATCATGAAGTTCGCCTTCGAGCTGGCAATGCAGAGGCCGCGAAAACTGGTGACATCGGCAACCAAATCGAACGGGATTTCGATCACCATGCCGTACTGGGACGAGCGTTTCGCCGCGATGGCGAAGAACTACCCGCAGGTGAAGACCAGCCAGTATCACATCGACGGACTAACGATCCAGATGGTGTTGAACCCGCAACGCTTTGATGTCATGGTGGCCTCGAACCTGTTCGGCGACATCCTCTCCGACCTGGGCCCGGCGACGGCCGGAACAATCGGCGTTGCGCCTTCCGGTAACATCAATCCGGAGCGGACATTTCCGTCCCTGTTCGAACCGGTTCACGGGTCTGCGCCGGACATTTACGGAAAAAAGATCGCTAACCCGATCGGGCAGATCTGGTCGGGCGCGATGCTGCTTGATCACCTGGGTTACCCGCAGGCCGGTGCGGCAATAGTCAAAGCGATCGAGCAGTGTCTGCAGAATGGACCACGGACACCCGATGTCGGCGGCAAGGCGAATACCGAAGACATCGGCAAGGCGATCGCTTCTTCAATTTAGGACATCAGATTCTCACCGCAGATACCCTACGTGCGAAGCTCGTCGGGTATCTGCGGTGAAAGGTCCAGGTAATTGGAAGGTTTTATGAAAACTTACAACATCGCAGCAATTCCCGGCGACGGCATCGGCACCGAAGTCATCGCCGCCGGCATCCAGGTGCTGGAGGCGCTGGCCAAACGAGACGGCGGCTTTGCCCTGCGTTTCGAGCACTTCGACTGGGGCAGTAACTACTATCTGAAGCACGGTGAAATGATGCCGGCCGACGGACTCGGTCGGCTCAAGCCGTTCGACGCGATTTATTTCGGCGCGGTCGGCTCGAAGGAGGTGCCCGATCACGTATCCCTTTGGGGATTGCGGTTGAACATCTGCCAGAGCTTCGACCAATACGCCAATGTACGCCCGGCGCGCGTGCTTCCCGGCATTGATCCGCCACTGAAATTGGCCTCGCCCGCCGATCTGGACTGGGTAATCGTGCGCGAAAATTCCGAGGGGGAATACTCCGGCCAAGGCGGCCGGACCCACCGGGGATTGCCGGAGGAAGTGGCGACTGAAGTCGCCATTTTCACCCGCAACGCAGTCGAACGCATCCAGCGTTTTGCGTTCGGGCTCGCGCGCAACCGGCCGCGACGGCAACTGACGCTGATAACCAAATCCAATGCGCAGCGCCACGGCATGGTCATGTGGGACGAAATTTTCGCGCGCATTGCAACGGAATTCCCGGACGTACAGACCGACAAGATGCTGGTCGACGCCGCAACCATGCGCATGGTTCTTAAGCCCAAGTCGCTGGATGTCATGGTGGCGACGAATCTGCACGCCGACATTCTGTCCGACCTCGCCGCCGCGCTATCGGGCAGCCTGGGCATCGCGGCTACCGCCAATCTGAATCCGGAGCGCAAATTTCCATCGATGTTCGAGCCTATCCATGGTTCCGCGCTCGATATCGCGGGGCGGGGCATAGCCAATCCGATCGGTACGTTCTGGACCGCCGTCATGATGCTGCAGCATCTCGGTGAACTCAGCGCCGCTGCCCGTCTGATGGGTGCCATCGAGCACGTAACCCGTTCCCGCGTGTTTACGCCGGATTTGGGCGGTCGCTCCACCACGGCCGAAGTCACCGAAGCGCTGTGCAAGGCGATCGATGCCTCACGTGACCATGCCTGAGCCTAATCTGCGGCAGGATTTGAACTTGAAGTCGTCGCACGGCGCTGCAATTGTCGACACAGCCATGAATTGCCTGGCGGACCGGTTTCACTCAGAATGCGGTTGGCATGATGCTTGCTCACGTGTCTGATCCTTGCTCGACCATTCACGTCAGCAGCGCTGCGGGTATGGCGCCCTGCATGACAACAAATTCTTGCGACTGAATTCGTGAGTTCTCCCAAGAAACCTGGATCGAGGCCCGGTGCCGGAAGCGGCCCGGCCAAACGCGCACCTGTGAAGAAACGCGGCAGCACGAAACTCGCGCCGGAACGGCGGATCGCCGCACTCGAAAACCAGCTTGCGGATACCCAATCGCAACTGGCCGCCGTGAATCGCAAGCTCGATAGCGTCAGCTCGGAACTGGAAATTTCAGCGGCCAAGCTTCGCGACTCACAGGAACTCACCCGCAACACCCTCGACGCACTGAAGACCAGTCTCGACCGCGAGAAGCTGGCGCTGGCCTTCGCGGAGATCGGCACCAGCGAATACGACGTGAAGAGTTCCATGGTGCGTTCCTCCGACATGAGCCTGCGCCTGTTCGGCATCCTCGGTGATCAGGCGGACCTGCCTTACGATAAATTGCTGGAAAGCCTGCACCCGGAAGATCGGCCCAAATTCAGCAGCGCGCTCGCGCAATGCCTGAATGGGACCGGTAACCTTGACATCGAATATCGCGTAGCCTGGGCCGACGGCAGCTTCCGCTGGCTGCGGACCAAGGGCGATGCCCTTCTCGACCTCGACGGCGATCCGATCAAGGTGCTTTGGGTCACGGAAGATGTCTCTCAGCGCAAGGACATGGATGCCCGTGTGCGGTTCCTGGCGCACCATGACCTGCTCACCGGGTTGCCCAACCGGTCGCTGTTTCAGGACCGGCTGCAGCAGGCGTTGGCTGCGGCCAAGCGCATGCAGTCGCGCGTCGCATTGCTGTTCATCGATCTGGACCGCTTCAAGGACGTAAACGATTCCTTCGGTCACCGCGCCGGAGACGTCCTGCTGCAGACAGTAGCCGCCAGACTGCGCAAATGCGTGCGCGAAACCGATACCGTATGCCGGCACGCCGGCGACGAATATCTGATCGTGCTTTCCGCATTGCGCGACCCGATGGAAGCCGCAGTGGTCGCTGAAAAGGTGCTGGCCATTTTCGAAGAAGTATTCATGCTCGAGAGCCATGAAGTCCAGATCTCGGCGAGCGTCGGCATCAGCATTTACCCCGACGACGGCCAGACCATGGAAGATCTGATCCGCAACGCCGACGCGGCGATGTATCACTCGAAAAAAGGCGGGCGCAATCGCTTCGAATTCTTCACGCCGGAGCTCAGTGCGCCCGTGGCCGAACGCCTGATGCTCGCCAACCAGTTGCGCGGGGCAATCGGAGACAAACAGCTGGTTCTGCACTATCAGCCTCAGTTCGATACGGCCACCAACCGCCTGATCGGCGCCGAAGCGCTGGTGCGCTGGAATCACGCCGAGCATGGATTGCTGCTTGCGGAGAGCTTCATTTCGCTCGCCGAGGAATCGGACATTATTCACCTGATTGGCGAATGGGTGCTGAACGAAGTCTGCCGTCAGATCGCCGAGTGGCAAGGCAGGAATCTCAATATTGTTCCGGTCGCGATCAATTTTTCCACGTTCCAGTTCCGTCGCTCGAGCCTGGTCCAGGGCGTTGCGGATGCATGCTCCCGCCACGGCGTGAAAACGCATCAGCTCGAGATCGAACTCACCGAGAACGCCATCATGCAGGACCCGCGGGAAACCGCGAAAACACTGGACCAACTTCATGAGATGGGCGTCAGCCTGTCGATCGACGATTTCGGCACCGGTTATTCCAGCCTGAATTACCTGAAGCGCTTCCCGATCGACAAGCTCAAGATCGACCGAAGCTTCATCGAAGACCTGCCGCACGATCTGAACGATTCCGCGATCGTGCAGGCCATCATCAACCTCGCCAAGAGCCTGCGCATGATCGTGATTGCGGAGGGCGTCGAAACCAAGGCCCAACTCGATTTCCTGCGTTCGCTCAGTTGCGAGGCTTACCAGGGTTATCTCGGCGGACGACCTATCGACGCCGAGCGTTTCGCTGCACTGCTCAAGTAGTCCATTGCACTTACCTGACCTGATCCGGGTGCCTCATAATCCGGTTGTAGCCAATCGCAGGAACGCATATGAGCCAGACAGCCGCCAACATATTGGTGGTCGACGACGACCAGCGTCTGCGTGATCTGCTCAACCGTTATCTAGGCGAGCAGGGGTTCCGCGTGCACGCGGTGGCGAGCGCATCGGCCATGGACAAGGTAATGGGCCAGGAAACTGTCGACATGATCATTCTCGACCTGATGCT
>Ga0137438_1000243_pt1 | contig 10772 bp, 4 predicted proteins | sample EasRivERMGT157_2_FD_102327 | JGI IMG/M metagenome (GOLD analysis project Ga0137438, IMG submission 102327) | Soil microbial communities from meander-bound floodplain in the East River, Colorado, USA - East River MetaG ERMGT157_2 | ecosystem: Environmental > Terrestrial > Soil > Floodplain ... | reverse complement strand
CGCGGACCGGCTTCTCTTGCTGCGTGGCCACCACCCAGGTAGATCACGCCCGCAAGATCCTGTCGATCCCCCGCGCTCCTTTTTGCTGAGCTTCGTTCGATCGACTTACCCATTCGCGGGCCCTTAGGTCCACCACCAGAAAGCCGGAAAAGCCTTTTGGGCCTTTTGGGAAACTGACCGGCCGTTTCCCGTTTCCCACCAGGAGAGCCAATCCTGCAGGTTCGGCCGTGGGCGCCGTTCTGTTTCCCAGCGCCGATCATCCCCCGCTCTCCACCAGGTGCGCCGATGCGGCCGGTTCGGCCGCATCCGACGCGCTGCCAGCCACCGCGCGCAGCGCTGGCCCTGAGCCGACGTTGACGGTCGCCCGGCGGGTGCGCTTGCGCCGCGCCGTGGCGCTTCCGGCGGCCGGCTCGTCACCCACCACACGCAGCGTCGGATCGGGCGCCACCTTGCCGATCACGCGCCGCGTACGCGCACGCCGCGCCGTCGCGCCATCGATGTAGTGCGCGTGCGTGACAGCCGGCGAGCTGTGACCGAGCGCCGACGCAACCACGTGCGAGGTGGCTCCGGCCTCGGTGGCAACCGACGCGTGAAGGCCCCGCAGCGACTGCGTGCACACCACCGGCACTTCGGCCTCCGCACACAGCCGCTCCACGTGATAGAGCAGCCAGTGCCGATCCCGCTTCTTGCCTGTGCGCTCGGAGATCGTCCGGCTGATCAGCTGTGCATCCGCCGGTCGGTCCTTGCCGAGCGCCAGTAGGTACGGGCGCAACAGCGCCGGCACCTCCAGCGTGCGCCGCGATCGCTTCGTCTTGCCGAACTCGATCCACAAGAGCCGCCCGTTGTCATCCAGGTCGCGGACCACGCGATCCGTGACCTCCGACGCGCGCAGTCCGAGCAAGAATGACGTGAGCGCACCCACCGCGGCCTCGTCACCCTCGTTCGCCCGGCGGATGCAGACGTCGACGAGCTTTCTCGCCTCATCGATCCGTAGCTGCTTCTTGCCGCGGTTGCGCTGGCCGATTGGCTCGACGTTCGCAATAGGCCATCACAGTCGTCCGTGTCACGGCCCGGCGAGTGCTCGGCGCAGGCGCTCGATCTCGAAGGGCAGCGCAGCTCGCTTCGCTTCGTCCTGCAACGCCTGCAGCGCGCGGGCACGCCACTCTGCGGCCTGCGCAACGTGTCCACCCTCGGCCGCGAGGTCCGCCGCTCGCGCCTCTGCCACGACCCAGCGAAAGACAGCGCTCCTACGCTCGTGTTCGAGCTGCTTGGCGGTGCTTCGTTCGAACATTGCGCCGAACACTGCGGCGACAAGCAGCCCGGTGACCGCGACATGGGAGGCGTAGCGCCACCGCGAGCTTGCGAGCCGCCGCTGCAGCCATGGCGCAGTCGCGCTCCTGCTTTGCCGGGACTCCATCACCGCCATGATCAACAGGTCGTGCACGAGCTCCACGTATCCGACGCCTCGCTCCGAGAACATATGGAGCAGTCGCCGACGTGCTAGCTCGTCAAGCGCAGCCGTCGAGCCTAGCTGTTCGACCGCCTGCTCCAGCGGCATGCTGGTCCGGACTCCCGACGATGTCACGAGGTGGTCCTCGATCCAGCGCCTCGCAGCCTCTGGGACATCGCGCATCGCGGAGCGATAGAAGCCCTTTATGAACTCGCTGGCCGGCAGCTCCTGCAGGAGGGACTCGTCCACACATCGCAGTCCGCGCGCGACACGCCGACGATCGAGCTCCGCGCAGATCAGGCTGAGCAGCGCAGGCTCGATCGCGAGCGTCTCCAGCGGTCGGTCACGCTGCGGATCAGCCGCACCGCCAAGCTCGCGAACTAGCCGCTCGGCGGCAGCCTCGGTGAACGGCGAGCCTCCGCCGGTAATGACCTGCATCGCGCCGCGACCGCTTAGCGGCCCTAGGCGGACCACCGCACCGGTCAGGCTCGGCATGTCTCGCGAACGCTCCTCGAGGCGGGCGAGGAAGTCCTCGCGTATCGACAGCACCACTGCAGGGCTCACGTCTGCGACGTCGCGACTGACCGAGGCCGCGGGATCGCTGTCGAGCGCGTCCAGCCACGCCGACGGGGGTCTGTCTTCAACCAGATCTGCCAGCTCGCGCCACGCGTCGCGCTGCAGCTGCGCCCGGCGCTCGGAGCCGCCGCCCGGCACGAACATCTCCTCGAGCTGGTCGACGAGCAGAACGAAGCGCCCGGTGTGCGGCATGCCGGCTGCGTTGCGCGGCGGAGCATCATGAAACACCGTCCACAACGATGCAGCCGCGACAGCGCCCGAGGCGTACACTTCGCCGACGCCGGTGGCGTCACGCATCGCATGCATCACCTGGTCGTCGATGGGTGGCGCCTGTGAACCGTAGTCCAGCCTGACGAAGATGGGTGTGTAGCCGGATGCGCGCAGCGCCGGGACGAGGCCGGCGCGCAGCAGCGATGTCTTTCCAAGCCCGGATGCCGCGCACAGGACGGTCACAGGCTGACGTTGCACTGCACGGAGCAGTTCGTTCACCTCTGCCTCGCGGCCACGGAAGTCCAACGCGTCCTGTTCGGAGAACGGCCGCAGGCCAGGGAAGGCAGCGCTGATCTCCAGCTGGGAGCCGACAACGCCGCTGTCGCCGGCTAGGACTTGCGATATGCCGTGGGTCACTGCCGGCAGCGGCGCGCGGGCCACCGCATGGTTCGCGGCATCCCGCTGCAGCGCAAGCTCGGACACGAATGCGTGCTCGTCGCCCTCGTCGAACGCCACACAGTGCGCCTTCCACCTCGCAAGGGACTCCTCGAGCCCAGGGTCATCGCGGAGCAAGTTGGAGCCGATCCAGCAGCGCGCCCCCGAGCGGCCGGCCAGCTCGATCCAGAGCTGAGCGAACCCTGAAGGGTGTCCCCCGCCCAGGAACAGCAGATCACGGTGGAGTATCTGGTCGAGCCGAGCCGAACGGCGCGCGACGTCGCGTAACGCGACCGAGAACCGCTGCCATTCCGTATGCGTGACCGCGGTCGAACGCAACCAGCCATCGGGCCGGCCTGCCGCGTGAAACACCAGCGTGGCACCATCTGGCCATGCGACATCGTCGATCTCGACAGGGCGCTTGGGAGTGAAGGCCACGGACACCGTCGGCGTAGCGCGTCCGGCGAGCGCAGACTCGATCGAGCCATCGAGCAGCGAGGTGATCACGACACGCAACTCGGGAATCATCCCCAGGGCGGCCACGGGCGTCGAAGCGATCTCCGTCGGGTTCGTTCGCTTGCTGGCCTGGCGAAGTACGCGGGCGAACGCGACCTCGGTTCCACCGCTGCGGGCATGCTCGACGGCGAGCGCCGCGAGCGGACGTGTTATCCCGGCCGGCGGCGTCTCGAGGTGAAGCGCCTCGGCGAGCCGAACCGCGACCGCCATGTGTCCAGCGAGCGGCAGTTCCAGCCCTGGCGCGTTGCAGAGCTCGGGTCCAACGATCAACGCGAGCCGGTCGTGCAGCATCGCCGAAAGCAGGGCGGCCCACTGTGGCTCGCCGAGAGCCTCCGGAACCCGGCTCACCCCCGAGCTGGCCCACTCCGTGCGACGCGCCTCTAGTAGACGTTGGCGTTCGCTGCGGGCTGCATTCGCTGCAGCGAGAGCGGTCCGGATCGACGTCTCCAAGCGCTCCAGATCCGCTGCGTACTCCGAGCTCGTCGTCCGGATATGTATCGCCTCAAGTGAGCTCAGGCGTCGAAGCGACGCCGGCAGCGCGTTGATGTTCAGCTCGGGGGTCTTGTCAACGAGGACCGGGATCACCCGCAGTTCGCTGATGGTCAGTGCGGTCTCGATCTCGATCCGGACATCGTCCCCCACGTCCTCGAGTAGCCGGATGCCTGCTTCGTTCCGGATGTTCAACCAGTTGGGTCCAATGAAGACAAGCACTACCGAGCAGCGGCGCAGGTGGCTCTGGATCACCTGACGGAAGTCGGTGCCGGGCGATATCGAGTCCGTATCGCGAAATACGGCGCCCGGCCCGAACGCCTTCGACAGTGAAGGGTAGATGAAGTTGACCGACTGTCCGGTGTCAACTGTGCGATAGCAGATGAATACAGAGCCTGCTGGAGGCCGGTCGTCGGCCATGGAGCCAAAGGTAACGCTTTCGCGTCGGGCGGTCGAGAGCCGCAGCCGACCGAGTCGAGCGCGGCGATCCGGTCGAGGGCGGCGACCTTCTGCAACGCCCCGGCGCCGGATGCGCCCATCTCGCTGGCGACACCGCAACAATTTGCTGCACCGCTGCTGCGGAGCCGCCGGCGCCGACATGATAGCTCTTAACTTAGAGTGATCCGCGGTGGGATCGCTAGGGAGAAGGGGCTTGCAACAGGTCCGCGAGGCATTGGTGTGGTCGACGATCGCGCTCGAAGAGCATCGGGCGGAGCTCGATGAGGGACGGCCATGAACGCGTTCACGCCACCGTTCAAGGTACATGTGTGCTGGTTCCGCTCGTCGGACGATCCGCGCTGCGCGGATATCGTGCGCGAGCTCTACGAGTTTCTGCACCGGCCGCTCGACGATGATTTCGTGCTGCGGCCGGGAGTGGATATTCCCGTAGAGGTCGGACGCGACCTCGCTGGTCTGGTCGGGGCCCTCGAAACCGGCGCGGAACCAGCAGTCGGAACGCGCCTGGTCATTGCACTCCTCGACAGCAGCGCATTCGATGACCCCGTCGCGCACCGGGCGGTCGAGCACGCGGCGAAGCGCTGGAGTGACCGGCGCCGCGACGAGGTGTTCCTGCCGTTGCTGCTCGACAAGCGATGGTCGGCGACGCTGCAGCAAGGTGGCGCCGAGGCGCTCGTCGGCATCGCCGTTCGCGGGAAGCATTTGCCTTGGCTTCTGTCCGCGGATGTCGGTGTGGTCGCCGGCCGGGCCTTACTGCGACGCCTGCACGACGCTGATCCACCACGGCCTCACGTGTTCATCAGCCATGCAAAGGCGGACGGCGCGGAGCTCGCAAGCAAGCTCGCGCAGTACATGCGCGCCGGTACGCGCGTGAATGCCTGGTACGACGAAACCGATATCGATCGCGGCGAGGAGCTGGGGCGTCAGCTTGAACACGCAACGAGCGACGGCATCGTGCTCGTGGTCCGTACCGATCGCTATTCCGAGAGTCCGTGGTGCGCACTCGAGCTGCTGAGCGCCAAGCGAGCTCGCGTTCCGATCGTGACGCTGCTCGGCGGCGACCTCGGCGAGCCGTCGGCATCCGCATACGGCGGCAACCACCGGACGATGACCTGGAAATCGGGCCGCGAGGACGAGATCGTCGCGCGCTGCGTCCAGGCGTGGCTGCACGGACACTATTTCCGGCAGTACGCGAGTGCCGCGCTGGCGCTCGCAGGCTTGCCCGCGGACTCCGAGATCTTGACCCGACGACCGGAGCTGCTCGATCTCGCCGACGGCAGTGCGACCCGGCGCCTGCTCATTCATCCCGATCCGCCGCTGACCGATGCCGAAGCAACGGTCCTTCGGAACGCCCGACCAACGGTACGCATCGCCACCCCGACGACGTTGTTTGGCCGTGTGCTGCTGTCGAAGGACCCCGAACCGCCGCTCAGCGGCGTGACGATCGCGTTCTCGCTATCGACGGCAGAAGAGCTGCCGCCGTTCGAACGCGCGATCGAGAACAGCGCAGGACTCACACAGCAGCATTCGAACGACGTCCTCTATTCGATCGTAACGACGACGGTGCACTCGGGTGCCAAGATCGCATTCGGCGGCGATTTCCGGCGCGCCGGCTTCTCGCAGATGTTATCGGACCTGTTGCGGTCGCGGCGCCGCCTCGGCAACTCGGCGGGTACGCAGCTCGTCGCGTACATGCGCGCCTACAAGCAAGCGGCAATCGAGACGGAAGCGAAGAGCGACATCGAGTACTTGCCCGTACTCGTCCCGATGCCGAACGGGACACCGCCCGGTGTCAGCGACGAGCTACAGCCGATCATCTGGCACCTCGCGATGCGCGCCGCGATGGCGCAGCAGAGCCATGCGAGGGTGTTGCTCGGTGGCAAGACGAAACCCAAGAGCGCTGCGGCGCCCGATGGCTACCGCGGCCCCTGGCCCGGCGTGCTGGAAGAGGCATGGCGTACGCTTCGCAGCGGACGCGCGCTGTTCGTCGTCGGAGGTTTCGCCGGTGCGGCTGGCCTGATCGCGAAGATGCTGCGCACGCACGCGATCCCACTGGAGTTCCAACGCGCGACCTGGCCCGTGCTGAAGCCGTTCAATGACGAGTTCGACCAGGTGCGCACGGCGATCCTGCCGACGACGTCGCCGGATCTCGTCCTCCAGAGCTCGGATGGCGGTCTGCAGGACATCGAGGATATCGCTCGCGCCATCCTCGACGACTGGAGTCGCTCGTGCGCGGACGAAATATCGCGATGGAGCAATGGCCTGACGAAGGCCGAGAACGAGCGGCTGTTTGCATCGACAGACCCGACCGAGATCACGCACCTGATCTTCGAAGGACTTCGTCGACTGCGGAGCAAGAGCAGCAGTCCGGTGCGCGTTGTCGCGTACGAGGGCGACATCGCGCTGGTGCCCGATGTGGATGCTTATGCCGCCACGATCACGCCGGGCGTACAGCCCGGAGGCGCCTCGGCGGCGCTCGACAAGCGAATGGGCGGACGGCTCGCATCGATCGAACCATCCTCGTTCGAGCAGGTGTGCTCGGTGGCGACGAGCGGCGATCTCGTCGGCTCGTACGTCCTGATCGCGAAGCTGGCTCTGCCTCCGGGTACGTCGGCGACTGTGACACAGGTCGCAGCACTTGCCGAGGCCGTGGCGCGCGACGCAGACCGGCTCGGCCTCCAGTCGATCGCGTGGTCCGCGTTTGCGAGCACGATGGGCCTGCGGCTCGACGAGTCGGTCGCGGCAATGTTACGTGGCGTTGCGACTGCGGCGCCTCGCGCGGTCAAGACACTCGTGTTCTGCGAGACGAGCGCAGCACGTTACGCGCTGCTGCGCGACGCGCTCCGCGCGGCAGGCGCCGGCGAGATCGTCGAGCTGCGGCCCGGTCCCGTCGCGCAGCCGATCGAGCAATCCGTCGTTCTGAGTATCGAAGCGGGCGAAGTCAGCGGTGGCTGGCACGTGCGCTCGATGCTGTTCCTGCCCGACGGTCGCGACGCGGTCGTGCCGCGCGAGGAGACGACGCTCGACACCGCGACCTGGAACGAGCTGCGCAAGCGTGCGCGGAAGTTCGACGCATCTCTGGCGCTCGGCAATCGGCTCTGGAACAAGGTTCTGTCCGCCGACATCCGCAGTAGACTCCAGGAGCATCGCAACCGACCGCTGGTCGTCCTGACCGACGACGATGGCGCCGGTTTGCCATGGGAATTCCTGACGAACGACGAGCACGAGCAGATCGCGTGTCTGCGCGGTGTCGTGCGCCGCATCGCGCTCACGGGCAAAGCAACCGCACCGGACCGCGAGCCGCGCACAACGCGCCGCGTGCTGCTGGTCGTCGATCCAAGCGAGAACCTGCCGAACACGGCGGTCGAGGCCGACAACATCCAGGCGGTCCTGCGTGAACGGCCAGACATCGAGGTGATGCGTCTCGAAGGCAAAGCGGCGACGCGCGACGCAGTCTGCAAATGTCTCGCGACCGGCCAGTACGACATCTTTCACTACGCCGGGCACGCGACGTTCAAGTCGCAGGATCGCGCAGAGAGCGGATTGATCCTCGCGGACGAGCTGTTGACGGCGTCGAAGTGGCCCGATGCGCGGACACCGCGCTTCATTTACCTGAGTGGCTGCGAGTCTCTGCGCGTACGAAGCGAGACCGCCGGCGTCGCGATCGACGAGGCCCCGGATACGCAGTCGCTCGCAGAGGCATTGTTGCGGCGTGGTGTTGCCGCGCTCGTCGGTACGTTTTTCGTCGTTTCCGATAGCACCGCGCAGCAGTTCGCATCGAAAATGTACCGGCAGATCACGGCTGGCCACACACTCGGTACCGCGGTGCTAGAGGCGCGCATGCAACTCAAGAGCGTCGCCGACTGGGGAAACTTCATGCTGTACGGCGACGACCAACTCATCATCTGACGGGGAAACATGGCAACGACCAGTGCTCGCGTGGACGGAAACAAGATCATCGCTGTGTGGTCCTTCGCACCCGCTGCAGCGCCCGCGTCGTTCGACGTGACGATCACCGAGGAATGCGATGACGGACAGCGCCCCGCAACGACCAGTGAGCCGATCCGGCTGGAACGGCGCGAGAGCGCAACGGTCGACTGGGTGGCGACGATCACGCTATCGAAGGCGGTCGATGACCGCACACTGATCGTGCGAGCGTCAGAGGGCGCGGCGATCGAAATCGGTGAGGTGACGCGCAGTCAGGGCACCAGATCGACGGCCGACCCTGTCGACGAGCTCATCGATCTACGCAATCTGCTTGCCCAGCAGCCGGATCATGGACGAGCGATCCTGGCTCGCTTGATGCCTTCCGCAAATCCGGACGAGCTGCGCGCCGCGGTCGACGATGAGATCGAACTCGCGATCGAGGCGCGCAAAACACGAACGACGTGGCCGTTCACGTTCATCAGCGAGCCGAAGGTCGACGACGCGAAGCTCGCGGCATTCGCCCGCGCCTACAAGGTAGTGAAGCCCGAAAAGGCGCAAGTGGAGGACCAACTCTTCCAGACGAAGGAGGACTGGCAGCGCTATGTGACCGCAGGCGGCGCGGTGTCGTGGCAACTCGGCGGCGACGTTGATCGTCCGCTATCGAAGGACCTCAAGAATCGCGCGCAGGACATGACATACGAGGTGCGCGACGCCGAAGTGGTCGACGGCAGCATCTCCGTCGCGCTGTTCGCGGATGTCGGCAACGGCCTCTACGCATCGCGCGCGATCGCCAAGCAGATCGTGGATTCGGGTCTGCCATATGCGTTTCATCTAGGTGACGTGTATTATGGCGGCAGCAAGAAGGAGTTCGCGAAGTACTTCGACGAGCCGCTCTCGCCCATGTTCGACCGCACCGAGCTGTTCATGATCACGGGCAACCATGAGATGTTCGCGCGCGGCGAGCACTTCAACAAAATGATTTGCCGCAAGCACGATGACCACCCCGCGCGGCAACGCCAGAAAGCAGAGTCGTTCCGACTTCGCGGGCCGGGGTTCCAGATCATCGGGCTCGACACGATGTTCGTCGGCTGGAACTCTGGCCACGTACGCGTCCATGACTACGCCGACGAGGATCGACTCGCGCTGCTGCGCGGTTGGCTGCGCGAGCGTCCCGGCGACCTGACGATCCTGCTCACGACGAACGAGGCGTGGGACAAGGGTTCGAAGCAGCCGACGCGCCTCTACGACAGCCTGCGCGGCACGATCTCCGGAAACGTCGACCTCTGGTTCTGGGGCAATGTGCACTACGCCGCGCTCTATGACATGTGGCCGTTCGCGGATACCGGCTCACCACTGCGTCGCATGGTGACGAGCTGCATCGGTCACGGTGGCTACCCGTTCTACACGGAGAGCGTCGTCGCCGGTCTCCCGGGTGGCCTCATGTGCCGCTGGCTCGAAACCAAGTCACGCTTCTGGCCCGACACGTCACTGCGTCCGGACCTCGGACTCAACGGCTGGTGTTGCCTGAAGCTCACACGCGAGAGTGGTGCGTGGGAGATCTTGTTGACCTACATCGACTGGGTCGGACGCGCGCGCCTGCGCGCGCGCCTCGGCCGGAAGGATGGCGGCGGCATCTATTTCAAGAGCGTCGAGGAATCAGAGATCGCAACGGTCGGCGCGGAGCCGACCTGGCACTCGCGGCCACTCGGGTCTTTCCCCTGACAGTGGCCATCGCGGCACGCCGATCGCGCTGCCGGTGTTCTTTTTTCTTTTTTCTTGCGGCGCCACGCGACCTCGGCCGGCGATCAGGCTTGCACGACTGCCGACCCGTCGGCCAGGGAGGGACCGCGCCGAGGTCGACCCAACGTAGGCCCACTCACGAATCTGGCGTCCGGTGAAGGCATGCTGGCTGCGCTGGTTCAGACTCAACCACCTCGAGCAACTCGCGGGCGCCCGAAATCCCTTGAATGGCCTTCCGCCGCAGTTCATCAGAGGCTTGAGCATCATGTTATCATCCCAATGCACTGCCGGTGAGGAGCACGAGCATGGCCAAGATCTTCATCTCTTACCAGCGATCCGATACGCTGCTGCTCGCGCACTGCCTTCAGTATGCGCTGCGCGCTGCCGGTCACGACGCATTCGTCGACACGGGCGCGATCCCATCAGGTGTGGCGTTCGTGCCGTTCATCGATGAATGGCTCTCCCGCTCGGACCTCGTCCTCGTGCTGATCGGCCCCTCCTTCGACCACGGACGGCTCGCGCAGCCGGACAATGCCGTGGCGTTCGAGTGGCGGCGCGCGCGATTTCACGGCTGCGCCGTCCTGCCAGTGCTCTATCAGACGCGCTCGATGGTGTCGGCCAGCCAGCTTCCCGGCGAGTACCGATGGCTCCCCGCGCTGAATGCGCACTTTGTCGTGGAACAGTCGTTTTCGGCAGACGTTGACAAGCTGGTGACGTTGGTCCCGGCGCGCGCCCGCGCGCCGCGGCGCTCTGCTCGGGTGTTGTGGATCGACGACAACCCGAAGAACAACGAGGCCGAGCGCCGCGAGCTGCGCGCACAAGGGATGTCGTTCGACAACGTGATCTCGACGGAAGAGGCCCTGGAGCAGATGCGCAACTCCCACTACGATCTCGTGATCACCGACCTCGGCCGCTTCACGATGAACGAGAACTCCCTCGTCGCCGGGCTCGATGCCCTGCGGGCCATGACAGG